>ERZ838483.28-NODE-28-length-163767-cov-7.432119_pt1 | contig 163767 bp, 156 predicted proteins | sample MGYA00519939_ERZ838483 | MGnify/ENA primary metagenome ERZ838483 (study PRJEB31850, sample SAMEA3708836) | human gut metagenome | biome: human gut; feature: human-associated habitat; material: faeces | place: China | collected 2014 ...
CGGATGACCATGGTCATCCGGGGCGCGGCTTTATATTGGCATTGCGGTCAGGTATACTGCCGCATCCATTGATTGAGGAACTTCATCTGTTCTTCTGTATGGAACCAGTGCTCCCCGCCTTCCATGACCGTAAAGGTCGCGCCGATCTGGCCCGCAAAATCAGAGATCGTTTCGTAAGATGTCAGGTGATCCTGATCTCCGTACAGAATATGCGTGGGAACGTTCCACATCACAGGATGTTCCCTCACATAGCAAAGATATTCCCAGGAAAGCGTTTCGCCGAAATCCGTTCGGATTTCTTTTCTGCATTGAAGTTCCTCTTCGGTCACATTTCCCCACCGCATCATGTCAGAAATAAGCCGTTTCATATCCACAACAGGAGAAATAAAATAAGCTTTTGCAATTTTTTCGCAGGAGAAGGCGCTCATGGCGAAAAATGCGCCGATACTGTTGGCAATGATTTCTACAGGCTGATCGCCTTGGCGGGCAGCAGCAAGAAGCTTCGGAAATTCTTCCTTTGCCTCCCACGGGGTTTTTGACGCATAGTCAAGGCCGATCACATCACAGCCGTGGAAAAACGGCCTGTAGTGTTCGACTTCCTCTGTGCAGCCGCCTTTTCCGTGAATATACAGAACTACTTTTTTCATGTGCTTTTCCCTTAAATTTTTATGTTTCCTCAGAGAAAACGAATGACCCCCATGGTCATCAGCGTGACCAGTCCGCCGGCAATCAGCACCCCCAGCGTAATGGCCGGCAGGGCATTCCGAAGGCGGATATTCAGGAACGCCGCTACCAGTGCGCCGGTCCATGCGCCGGTTCCCGGCAGGGGAATGGCCACGAACAGCGTGAGTCCCAGCAGGCGGTACTTCCGCACCAGACGGCCCTTCAGATGGGCACGGCGCTCCAGCGCGTCGATCTTCGGGGCAAAAAAGGGATGCTTCCGCAGAAGGTCGAACACCTGCCGTACCAGCAGGATGATGAACGGCACCGGCAGCAGGTTGCCGAGGATGGCGGCGCCGCAGGCCAGCCACGGGTCCAGCCCGGCGGCGATCCCGGCGGGGATGGCCCCCCGCAGCTCCACCACCGGTACGGCGGCAATGGCCATGGTCATGATGCACTTTCCCAGAACGGTTTCAAAAAAGGCCATGGCGTCCTCCTGCACATATCCTCAAAAAACTGCGCCCCGGCTTTCCGCCGGGGCGCTGCGGCGTTACAGATGACAGTTTACTCCAGATTCAGGTGCTTTTGCAAGAAATAAACCGTTAAGAAGTAAAAGACAGCGGCGTAAATGGTCTCCAGCAGGATCAGGAGCCACATACCCAGATGCATCCCGGCCACAACGGAAACGTTGGGCTCCCAGCCCAGCAGGAGGCGGTGGAACCAGGAATCATTCAGCAGGGAGATGACGATGCCGCCCAGGATCTGCAATACCACGCCGATGCCGATGTAAGCGGCCACGCTGAACAGCCCCTTGTGGTTGGGGCGGCTGAAGCCGATGGCCATGGCGGAGTAGGCCCGCAGGCAGAAGGAAACGGAACCCAGGATGCACAGGATCAGCGCCTCCAAGGCAAAGGCCGCGCCGTTGGCCACGACGTCCATGTGGTTATACTGGATCACGGCGTGGACGATGTTCTTCATCTCCCGCCACAGTTCGCCCATGAAGCGGATGTCGAAGGCCGTGATGCAGCAGGCCAGGATGATAACAAGGACCGTGGCGGCGAACCACACGGTGGAGACGATCAGTTTGCTCCAGATCTGCTGGTGAATACTCACCGGCAGGGTCATCATCACATAGCCCTCGTCCTGCAAAAGATTCTTATAAAACCGATTGATCATCAGAATAAAGGCCATGATCCCCACGGCGACGATAGCCACGGTGAAGAGCATGATGAGAATGGTGCCAAGCGTACTCAGGAAGGTGCTGTCGGAATCCAACATTCCCCGGATGGAGAGGTTTGCGCCTACGGACGCCAGCACCAGCAGCCCGAACAGGGGCAGCATGACCCGGCCGGTGGCCCGGAACTCGTGCTTCAATAATTTTCTCAGCATTTGAATACCTCCCGGAACAGGGCGTCCACGCTCATGCCCTTTTCCTCCCGGATCTGATCCACGGTGGACTGGAGCACCAGATGACCCTTGTCAATAAAAACCACCTCGTCCAGCACCTTCTCCACATCTGAAATCAGATGGGTGGAGATCACCACGCTGGCGTCGGGGTTGTAGTTGGAAATGATGGTGGAGAGGATGTAATCCCGTGTGGCGGGGTCTACGCCGCCGATGGGCTCATCCAGCAGATACAGCTTTGCGCTCCGGCTCATGACCATGATGAGCTGCACCTTTTCCCGCGTTCCTTTGCTCATCTGCTTGATGCGCTGCTTCGGCTGAATATCCAGATGGTGCAGCATTTCCTCCGCCGCCTGACGGCGGAAGTCCCGGTAAAAGTCCTCGTAGAAATCCATCAGCTGCCCGGCGCTCATCCATGTGGGGATGGCCGTGCGCTCCGGCAGATAGCTGACAAGGGCGTGGGTATCCCTGCCGGGATTTTTCCCATCGATCAGGATCTCCCCGCCGGTGGGGGTCAGCAGGCCGTTGGCCAGCTTGATGAGGGTGGTCTTGCCGCTGCCGTTGGGGCCTAAAAGACCCACGATCCGGCCCGGCTCGATGGCAAAGCTGACGCCCTCCAGCGCCTGTGCCTTGCCGTAGCTCTTTGAGAGCTGCTTACATTCCAGAATCGGCATATGTTCTCTCCTTCTCCATTTCCTGCCGCAGCAGCGACAGCAATTCTTCCTTTTCAAATCCCAGACGGCCCATATCCGTCAGGAACGACCGCACCCGGTCCGCCGCCAGCCCATGCCGGGCCTCCGCAATGGCTGCCCGGTCCTCCGTTACATACCGGCCGGAGGTCCGCTGGCTGTACACCAGGCCGTCCCGTTCCAGCTCCGTCAGCGCCCGCTGCATGGTGTTGGGGTTGACCCCCGCCTCCATGGCCAGATCCCGCACCGACGGCAGCCGCTCCCCCGGTGAAAAGGCGCCGGAGACGATGCCTGCCCGGATCTGCCTGATCAGCTGGGCGTAGATCGGGGCGTCATTGGAAAACTGCCAGTTCATAATCCGCCTCCTTTGTATTTTTGTATTAGGCAACTAATACAGTAACACACTTTTTGCATTTGTCAAGAGCTTTCCGCATCTTTTTTTGGAAAAGGCGGCAGGCTGTCCGTCCCAACTCCGAGGATTCATTATAGAAGAACGGAAGCGCTGCGAAATTGTGCGGTTTTTTTGCATTTTTCTCTTTACAATCGGACATTCCTATGATAAACTTGTTCAGCACGCTGAGCGTGCGGACATCCCGGAGCTTCGTTTTGCGGAGGATTTCACCACTCCCACGGCGCAGTTCACGGGGCATTATCAGAAAGGTGGAACTACACTATGCTTCGTAAAGATCAGAAGACGGCCGTGATCGAGGCCAACCGCACCCATGAAACCGACACCGGCTCCCCTGAGGTTCAGGTCGCTATCCTCACCGAGCGCATCAACATCCTCACCGAGCATATGCGCGCCAACCCCCAGGACAAGCACTCCAACCGCGGTCTGCTGAAGATGGTGGGTAAGCGCCGCAGCCTGCTGGACTATCTGCAGAAGAAGGACATCGAGCGCTATCGTGCTCTGATTGCCAAGCTGGGCATCAGAAAGTAATTGGATACAAAGGGGCGGAGCAGTCTGGCTGCACCGTCCCTTTGTTCATAAATCCCCCCTGCGCCATGGGAGTTTTAACGCCTTTAGCAGTTGAACAAACGCCCCCGCCGCCTTGCGGAGGCCCTTGTTCAAGTGCTAAATGGTTTTGCTCCCATGGAATCTTCAAAAGAAAAGGAGCAATCTTATGTCAACCATTATTACCCATCGGCAGTTCCCCGGCTACCACAAGTATGAGATGGATCTGGCCGGCCGTCCCCTGACGCTGGAAGTAGGCAAGCTGGCTGAGCTGGCCAACGCCGCCGTCATGGTGGGCTACGGCGACACCCGCGTGCTCTGCTGCGCCACCGCCTCCGCCCGTCCCCGCGACGGCATCGACTTCTTCCCCCTGAGCGTGGATTTTGAGGAGAAGATGTACTCTGTGGGCCGCATCCCCGGCAGCTTCAACCGCCGCGAGGGCCGCCCCGGCGAGAAGGGCATCCTGACCAGCCGTGTCATCGACCGCCCCATCCGTCCCCTGTTCCCCTATGATTTCCGCAACGACGTGTCCATCATGTGCACCGTCATGTCTGTGGATCACGACTGCTCTCCTGAGATCGCCGCCCTCATCGGCACCTCCGCCGCACTGGCCATCTCCGACATTCCCTGGAACGGCCCTGTGGGCGCTGTGAAGATGGGTCTGGTGGACGGCGAGCTGGTCATCAACCCCAACAGCGAGCAGCGCAAGGTCTCCGACCTGGACGTCACCGTGGTCTCCACCGGCAAGAAGGTGGTCATGATCGAGGCCGGCGCCAACGAAGTCCCCAATGACAAGATGTTCGAGGCCATTCAGAAGGCCCATGAGGAGAACCAGAAGCAGATCGAGCTGATCAACAAGATGGTCGCTGAGATCGGCAAGCCCAAGTTCGACTATCCCCACGCCGCCTTCGATCAGGAGCTGTTCGATGACATCGTGGCCAACTTCATGGACGAGGCCAAGGCCGCCATGGACACCGACGATAAGAACGTCCGTGAGCAGCGCTGGAACGCCATGATCGAAAAGTGGCACGAGAAGTATCTGGATACCCACCCCGATATGGATCAGTATCTGGAGGAGATCACCTACAAGTTCCAGAAGAAGATCGTCAAGGCCTGGCTGCTGGAGGGCCACCGCGTGGATGGCCGCCAGCGCAACGAGATCCGTCCTCTGTCCGCCGAAGTGGGCGTGTTGCCCCGCGTTCACGGCTCCGGCCTGTTCACCCGCGGCCAGACGCAGGTCCTGTCCGTCTGCACGCTGGACACCCTGTCCGCCTGCCAGAAGCTGGACACCATCTGGGAAGAGACGGAAAAGCGCTATATGCACCACTACAACTTCCCCGGCTACTCCGTGGGCGAGGCAAAGCCCGCCCGTTCCCCCGGCCGCCGGGAGATCGGTCACGGCGCTCTGGCCGAGCGCGCCCTGCTGCCGGTAATCCCCTCTGTGGAGGAGTTCCCCTATGCCATCCGCGTGGTCTCCGAAGTGCTTTCCTCCAACGGTTCCACCTCTCAGGGCTCCATCTGTGGCTCCACGCTGGCTCTGATGGACGCCGGCGTACCCATCAAGGCGCCTGTGGCCGGTATTTCCTGCGGTCTGATTCAGGACGATAACGGCGGCTTCACCACCTTTATCGACATTCAGGGCGTGGAGGACTTCCACGGCGAGATGGACTTCAAGGTAGCCGGTACCAAGAAGGGCATCACCGCCATTCAGATGGACCTGAAGAATGACGGCCTCACCATGGAGATCATCAAGAACGCTCTGGACATCACCTATGACGCCCGCTGCGAGATTCTGGATCAGATCATGCTGCCCTGCATTTCCGAGCCTCGCAAGGAGGTCAGCAAGTACGCGCCCAAGATGATCATCATGCACATCAATCCCGACAACATCCGGGACGTCATCGGCAAGGGCGGTTCCGTCATCCAGAAGATCGTGGCCGACACCGGCGCCAAGATCGACATTGACGACGACGGCACCATTCACATCGCCGCAGCCGACGCTTCCGCCTGCGACGCCGCCAAGAAGTGCATCGACGATATCGTGTTCGTTCCTGAGATCGGCAAGCTGTACTACGGCCGTGTGGTGCGTCTCATGACCTTTGGCGCTTTCGTGGAGCTGGCTCCCGGCAAGGACGGTCTGGTTCATATCTCCAAGCTGGCTGACCACCGCATCGAAAAGGTGGAGGACGCCTGCAAGATCGGCGACATGATGTGGGTCAAGGTCACGGACATCGACGAAAAGGGCCGCGTGAACCTCTCTCACAAGGACGCCATGAAGGAAATCGCCGCCAAGGAAGCCAACGGCGAACGAGTCAAGTAAGGAACTCCTTATACCAAAACGCCAGACAGGGCGGGCAGTTCGCCCGCCCTGTTTTTGTATCTGCCTTCCGCAGCCGCCCCGGAAACCTGCGGCCTCTCATGCCGCACACAGGAGGTCCCCCATGCACTCCACACTGGTCATTGCCCTTTTGAATACCGCCTTCTGGTTCGCCCTCCACTTCGGCATTGCGGAGCTGCTCACCCACCTGCCCGCCGAAACCCAGCGCCGTCTGTTCGACTGGAACCGCCCCTTTTTCCGGGTGTCGGAACGGGAAATGGCCCTGTACCGCCGTCTCCGCCTGCCTCGCTGGAAGGACCGCCTGCCCCAGTTCAACCCGGAGTTCGACAAGCGCCATTTGGCCACCCCCAGCCCAGCCTACCTCCGGCAGTTTCTGGAGGTCACCTGCCACGCGGAGGTCATTCACGAGTTGATCGCCCTTCTGGGCTTTTTGTCCCTGTTTTTCTGCCTGCTGTGTGAGCATCCTCAGGACTGGCTCCCCCTCTTCTTTGGGATTGCCCTGTTCATCGGCCTTTGCAACCTGCCCTTTGCCGCCATCCAGCGGTACAACCGTTTCCGTCTGGTGCGCCTGCTGAGGCGCATGGAAGCCAAAACCCAAGTCAGGAGTTGATTTTATGGATCTCATCGCCGCCATTGCCACCGGCAGCACCGCCACCGCCATCGGCATCGTCCGGGTCTCCGGGGATGGCTGCTTCGCCGCCTGTGACCGGGTCTTTCGTCCCCGGAACGGAGTCCCCTTCGCCCAGCAGTCCTCTCACAAGATGGTGTTCGGAGAAATGCTGGACATTTCCGGTGCCGTCATCGATCAGGGATTAGCCGTCCGCTTCGGCGGTGGACACAGCTACACCGGGGAGGACTCCGCCGAATTCCACTGCCATGGCTCCCCGGTGGTGCTGCGGGAGCTGCTTTCCGCCCTGTTTGCCGCCGGGGCGCGGCAGGCGGAGGCCGGGGAATTCACCAAGCGGGCCTTCCTCAACGGCAAAATGGACCTGACGGAGGCAGAGGCTGTCATCGATCTCATCGACGCCCAATCCGCCGCCGCTGCGAAAAACGCCGCGGCTCAGCTGGACGGCGGTCTGCGCCGCCGTCTGGAGCCGGTACAGGAAGCCCTCATCGACATCACCTCCCGGTTTTACGCCGTGGTGGATTACCCCGACGAGGACATTGAGGATATTCAACCCCAGCAGATCCGGTCCGCCCTGCAAACCGCCGAAGCCGCCCTGTCCGACCTGCTGCGGACGGCGCAGCGGGGCCGGGCCTTGAAAAACGGCCTTTCCACCGCCATTGTGGGCCTGCCCAACGCAGGCAAGTCCTCGCTGCTCAACGCGCTGGCAGGCTATGACCGGGCCATCGTCACTGATATTCCCGGCACCACCCGCGACACGGTGGAAGAAACCGTCATCTGCGGCGGCGTTCTCCTGCGGCTTGTCGATACTGCCGGCATCCGCGATACGGCGGACGCCGTGGAACAGCTGGGCGTGGAGCGCAGCCGCAGAGCGGCGGCCAACGCCGATCTGGTGATTGTGGTGGCGGACGGAAGCCAAGCCCCCCTGACGGTGGATGAGGAGATCCTCGCCCTTGCCGCCAAAGCGCCCCACTGGATCTTTGCCATCAGCAAGGACGACCTGAATCCCGGAGCCGGAACCGCCGCGTGGACACTTCCCAACGGCCTGCGGAAGCCGGATGCGTCCGTCTCCTTCAACTCCGTCCATCCCGGCGGGCTGGACACGCTGCTGGACGCCGTGAAAGCCTGCTTCCCAGCCGGAACACCTGACGATGCCGGTTCGCTGCTGACCAACGCCCGGCAGGAGTCCGCCGTCCGGCGCAGTCTGGACGCAGTGCGGCGCGCCCTGACCGCCCTGCAAGGCGGCCTGACTCCCGATGCGGTGCTGACCGATGCGGAGGAGGCGCTGGAAACCGTGGGCGAGTTGACAGGCCGCACCGCCAGGGAAGAGATCGTCGGCGCGGTATTCAGCCGCTTCTGCGTGGGGAAATAGCAGCCCCGGCAGAGTAAGTCCGGAGCCACGTTGCTTTTTTTCAGCCTTCGCGGTATACTAATGCGATCAAACGGAATCGGAGGACGCCATGAAACGGTGTTTCATACTCATATTAGCAGCCGCCCTGTGCCTGTCAGGCTGCGGCAAACAGGAAAAAGAGGCTTCTGCCCAAATTTTCGCCATGGACACGGTGATGGAGATCGCCGCCTTTGGGCCGCAGGCGGAGGAAGCCGTCAGTGAGACGGAAAGCCAGATTCAGGAGCTGGAAAAGCAGCTCTCCCGCACGCTGCCGGACAGCGACGTGTCCCGCATCAACCGAAACGGCACAACGCCAACCACCGGCATTGCCGCCGGAACATGGGCACTGCTGGAAGCGGCGCTGGAATACGGGGACGCCACAGACGGCGCGTTCGATATCACCATTGCCCCCGTGATGGACGCGTGGGGTTTCACCGGCGACAGCTTCCGGGTGCCGGAGCAGGCAGAGCTGGACGCGCTGCTCAGGCGCGTCAGCAGCGGCGAAATTCAGATGCAGGCAGAATCCACCGAATCTGTTGCACTGGGGGAAGGGCAGGCCATCGACCTCGGCGGCATCGCCAAGGGCTATACCTCCGATCTGGTGGAGCAGACCTTCCGGGCCAACGGCGTTGAAAGTGGGAAGATCTCACTGGGGGGCAACGTGTTCGTGCTGGGAACCAAGCCGGACGGCTCCGACTGGCGGGTGGGCATCAAGGATCCGCAGAATGAGGAGGCGCTGGCCGTCATTCTGCCTCTGCGGGACGCCTACGCCATCACCTCCGGCGGCTATGAGCGGTATTTTGAGGAAAACGGAAAAACCTATCACCACATCATTGACCCCGCCACCGGCTATCCGGCGGACAACGGTCTGCTGTCGGTGACGGTGGTGTCGAAAGCCAACGGCCCGGACGCTTCCGGCGCCGGGAACGGCGCCATGTGCGATGCGTTCTCCACAGCCCTGTTCGTCATGGGGGAAGAAAAGGCGCTGGATTTCTGGCGCACCGGCGGCTATGACTTTGACCTGGTGCTGGTGACGGCAGACGGCCGGGTAGTGGTCACAGCCGGGCTGGCAGATCGATTTGAAGAAGTAAAGGACAGCGGGTACACTTATGAAACGGTCTCCTGAACTCAAGCCCAATTTCTGGGACGGCATCGTAGCGCTGGCGGTGATCGCTCTGGCGGCAGCCGCGGCGCTGACGGTCTGGCAAAGCCGCCCGGAGAGCGGCGCACTGACGGCCGTGGTCTCCGCCAACGGACAGGAGATCGACCGCTTTGCCCCGGCGGATCTTGAAAACGAGCCGCGTACTTACGCGCATAACGGCTACACCCTGACGGTGACGGCAGAGGGCGGTGGATTGCGGGTAGCGGAAGCCGACTGTCCCACTCAGGACTGCGTTCACACGGGGATCATCACCCGCAGCGGCCAGAGCATCGTCTGCCTCCCGGCCCGGATTGTGATCCAGCTCACCGGCGGCCAGCCGGACGGGGACGCCGTGGACATTGTAATCGGATAGGGGCGCACGTATGAAACTGACGACAAAGCAGCTGACCCTCTGCGCCGTGCTGACAGGACTGGCGCTGGCCCTCAGCTATCTGGAAAACTTTTTCCCCCTGTCTCTGGCGATTCCCATTCCGGGGATCAAGCTGGGGCTTGCCAACATCGTGACTGTATTTGCCCTTTATGCGCTGGGGCCGGCGCAGGCGCTGCTGATCCTGACAGGCCGGTGCCTGCTGGGAGCGGTATTCGCCGGAAATATGAATGCGCTGATCTTCTCCCTGCTGGGGGGCTTTTCCGCCATGCTGGTGATGATCGGCCTGTCCCGCTTCCGGCATCTTTCCATCTACGGCGTTTCCATCGGCGGCGCGGCGGCCCACAATTGCGGTCAGGTGGCGGCAGCGTGCCTGACCCTCGGCTCCGGCGCACCGCTGTATTATCTGCCCGTTTTGCTGGGCGCGTCCCTGCTCACCGGCGCGGTGACGGGGGTGGCGGCGGCGTGCCTGTTCCGGGCCTTGCGCCACACCAGCATTCTGCGGTAACGGGCAGCCGTCCTTCCCGGAGAGACAAACGTTTCATGGTCTGCGTTTTATTTATGATATAACGCAGTTTACAAAACCATGAAAATATGCTATCATGGCACTGATCTTATAGAAAAGGAGAGCAGCGATATGGAAGAAATCTCCGCTTTTCGTCAGCATCTGGAGTCTCTCCGGCCCGCAGATTGGGAAATGCTGCCGGATTTTCCCCTGTACATGGATCAGGTTCTCTCCTATATGGAGCGGCAGACCATCCGTCTGGACGAGAGCGACGCACTGACGGCGTCCATGGTGAACAACTATACAAAAAACGCTCTGGTACCCAGGGCCGAGGGCAAAAAATATAACCGGGAGCATCTGGCCTATCTGACGTTTATCTGTATTCTCAAGCAGGTGATGTCGTCCAGAGACATGGATCTGCTGATCCGCCGGGAGCTGGACGGAGACCGTCCTGTAGAGGACGGCTACCGCGCCTTTCTGGGGAGTCTGGACGGCGCGCTGTCCAGTACCGCCAAAGAGCTGGAGCGCTATGAGGACACCGACAAGCTGGCGGACGCCGCCGTGCATTTTGGGCTGCTGAGCTATGCGGCAGGTCTTGTGAGCCGTCGGTATGTGGCGCAGCTGCGGTCGCAGACGCCGGAAATGGATAAGGCCGAACGCAAAAAGGCGGCGAAAGCCAGAAAGGAGCATAAAACAGATGCGTGATTATGTGATTTTAACCGACAGCTGCTGCGACCTCACCGCGGAAATGGCGGCGGAATTGGGCGTAGAGGTTCTGCCTCTGAGCCTGCAAATGGGCGGCAGCGTCTATTATAACTATCTGGACGGCCGGGATATCAGCTTTCAGGACTTCTATGCCCGGATCCGCTCCGGGGAGCTGGCCACCACCTCCGCCGTCAATGTAGGCGAAGTGGAAGAGGCCATGCGGGCCATTCTGAAAACCGGGAAAGACATTCTCAGCATCAGCTTTTCCTCCGCCCTGTCTACCACCTTTCAGTCCACTGTTATTGCGGCGGAGGAGCTGAGAAGTGAATTCCCGGAGGCGAAGATTCTGACGGTGGATTCCCTGTGCGCTTCTCTGGGGCAGGGGCTGTTCGTCTACCTCTGCGCGCAGGAGCAGAAAAAGGGCAAGACCATTGAAGAGGTCAAGGCTTATGCCGAGGAGATCCGTCCCCATCTCTGCCACTGGTTCACGGTGGACGATCTGAACCACCTGAAGCGGGGCGGGCGCATCAGCGCCGCCACGGCGCTGTTCGGCACCATGCTGTCCATCAAGCCGGTGATGCACGTAGACGATCAGGGCCGCCTGATCCCCGTCAGCAAGGCGCGGGGCCGCAAAGCGTCCCTGACGGCGCTGGTGGACAAAATGGCGGAAACCGCCATTGACCCGGAACACCAGACTGTGTTCATCAGCCATGGCGACTGTCTGGAGGATGCCCGGTTTGTGGCCGATGAGGTGCGCCGCCGTCTGGGTGTCAAAAACATCCACATCAATTATGTGGGGCCGGTCATCGGAAACCATTCCGGCCCCGGCACCATGGCGCTGTTTTTCCTTGGCAAAGAACGATAAACGTGTTAAAATGGGTCGGGAATTTTTCCCGACCTGTTTTTGGCGTGTTTGCGCGGTCAGGGCAAAGCCGCCCGCCGCGCGCATGGCTTATATTTCCGCTTTGCGGAATTACTTGTGAGGATCGTATGGAATGGCTGGAACTGCATATTGACACAAATCACGCCGGGCTGGAACCGTTGGAGATCTTCCTCTCCGCCAACGGTGTGGACGGCGTGGTGATCGACGACGAACAGGATTTTCAGAATTTTCTGGAAAACAATCACCAGTATTGGGACTATGTGGACGAGGATCTGGAAGCGTCCATGAAGGGCAAGTCCCGGATCACCTTCTATCTTTCGGCGGATGACGACGGATTTGCCCAGCTGGGCCGTCTCCGCACCGCCTTGCAGGGCTTTAAGGAGGCCCATGCCGGGAAATACGGCACGCTGCTGATGACCATGGAGAATTTGCAGGACGCCGACTGGGAAAACAACTGGAAACAGTATTATAAGCCCATGGAGATCGGCGAGCGGCTGCTGGTGATCCCGGAGTGGGAACAGGAAACCGTGAAGGGACAGGCGAAATACGCCGGGAAGATCCCCCTGATCCTGGAGCCGGGCCTCACCTTCGGCACCGGCAGCCACGCCACTACCCGCCTGTGCCTGACGGCGCTGGAAGAAGCCGTTCACGGCGGGGAAACGGTGCTGGATCTGGGCTGCGGCAGCGGCATTTTGTCCATCGCCGCCCTGCGGCTGGGCGCCGTCTCCGCAAAGGCCGTGGATATTGACGAAAAGTGCCTGACGGTGGCCTACGAAAACGCAGCCCTCAACGGCATCGGCAAAGACCGGTACACGGTTCTGGTGGGCGATGTCCTCTCTGACGGCGCCCTTCGAGCCGGTCTGGGCGGCGGATACGACGTGGTGGTTGCTAACATTGTAGCGGACGTCATTATGGGGCTTGCCCCCATGGTGCGGCAATTTCTGAAGCCCGGCGGCCTGTTCCTCTGCTCCGGCATTATCGACACCCGTGCGGAAGAGGTGGCGGAATCCCTGCGGCAGAACGGTTGGGAAATTGAAAAAACGCGCTCCGGCGAGGGCTGGTTTTCCTACGCCTGCCGCTGAAATTTGGAAAGGAACTTTGCTTTTATGAATCGTCTGCAAAGAATGAACCAATGGATGACACCTCGTATGCCCGTGCTGATCCTGTGCGCTCTGGTGCTGGGCCTGCTGTTTCCCAGTCAGATCGGGATCCTCTGCCCCTATGTCACCGCCATGATGATGTTCCAGACCTTTGCTAACAGTCTGGGCAGCAGCGTGCAGGATCTGGCCCGTGTGCTGTCTCATCCCAAGCCGGTGCTGGTCATCATGCTGACCCTGCATATCCTGATGCCGCTGCTGGCGCTGGGGATCGGAAGCCTGTGCTTCCCATCGCAGCCCCTGTACACCCTGAGTCTGGTTTTGCTGGAAGCGTCTCCCGCTGCCGTATCTGCCCTGATGTGGGTCGTGGTGGGCAGCGGCAGCGTGGAGCTGTGCCTGTCCATCATCCTGCTGGACACCATGCTTTCCCCCATCATCCTGCCTTTGACCATTCGGATCCTGTGCGGCTCTGTGGTGGCGTTGGACACGGCGGGCATGATGAAGGAACTGCTCATCATGATCGTGATCCCCGCCGCAGCTTCCATGCTGCTGTGCCGCGTGGCGGGCAAGGAAGCCTGTACTCGCGGGAAGCAGTTCCTCAGCCCCTTTTCCAAGCTGGCGCTGCTGACGATCATCTGCGCCAATGTCACCCGCTGTGCGCCGTTCCTCCGGGATCTGAACGGCGAGCTGATCGTGCTGATCGTTCTGACCCTGCTGATGCGGATCATCGGCCTGCTGGTGGGCTGCCTGCTCTCCAAGCTTCTCCGCTTCCCCTATCCCGTGGAGCTGACTGTAGCCGTGAATTCCAGTATGCGGAACAACGCCGCGGCAGCTACCATTGCAGCGCAGTATTTCCCCTCTGAGGTGGTATTCTCCCCTTCTGTCTCCCCGCTGTTTTCGCAGTTTACCATCTCTCTTGCCGTCCAGATCATGCAAAAGCGGCAGGCGGCGAAAGAGAAGTCCAACTGAAAAACTCCCCCTATACAGAAAAGCACGGAGTACTCCGTGCTTTTTTTAATTTCCCGACGGTTTTCCCGCCGTTTCTCCGGCTGTTTTGCGCTAAAATAGGCAAAAAGCAGGCAGAATGTCTGCACATTCGGGAGGGATGCGGCTATGTTGGACACACAGATACTCCGGCTGCCGGTAGAGGCGATCGCCCCCAACCCCTACCAGCCCCGGACGGACTTCGCCCCGGAACCGCTGGCAGAGCTGGCGGACTCCATCCGCCGGCACGGGATCCTCCAGCCCCTGACCGTCCGCCGGACAAAGACCGGCTGGGAGTTGGTGGCGGGAGAGCGCCGTCTCCGGGCGGCAAAGCTGGCGGGGCTGGACACGGTTCCCTGCCTCCAGATCCGGGCGGAGGATCAGGAATCCGCTCTGCTGGCGCTGATCGAGAACATTCAGCGAAAGGATCTGCATTACTTCGAGGAGGCCGCCGCCATCGCCGCCTATCTGCGTCAGTCCGGCGTTACACAGGAGGAGGCCGCCGCGCTGCTGGGCAGGTCGCCCTCTGCGCTGGCCAATAAGCTGCGGCTGCTGCGGCTGTCTTCGGACTGCCGCAAGCTGCTGGTGGAAAACGGACTGTCAGAGCGCCATGCCAGAGCGCTGCTGCGGCTGGACGACCCGGAGGAGCGGCTTTCCGCCCTGCGGCACATCATCCGGGCCGGACTCAACGTCGCCCAGGCGGAGCAGTATGTCGGCCGGCGGCTGGAGGCCCTGCAAGCCACGCCCCCCGCAGGCCGCCGCACCTTCATCCTCAAGGATGTGCGGCTGTTTCTCAACAGTCTGGATCGGGGGCTGCGGTTGGTTCGGGAGGCGGGCATCGGCGCGGAGTCCCGCCGGGAGGACACGGAGGACGCCATTCTCCTGACCATTCGGATCCCCAAGGCCGTCCGCCGGGGCTGAACGCGCCGCACGGGAAGCAAGCCTGCGTTTCAGCGGCTTCGCCGCCGCAGAAAACGGAAAAGGCCAGCCGGAGCGGCTGCTCCGGCTGGCTTCTGCTGCAAAAATCCCGGCTCTGTTACCGGATTGTAACACCTTTTTTGTGGAAAGGATGGTATGATATCGTTGGATGAGAAGCTGTTTCTCTTTGAACGATATTGTGATTTAGGAGGGCTTCATCATGGAACCGATGGAAGCCAATGTGCAAACCCAGCCGGGGAAGCGGCTGGCGGAGGAACCGAAACGGAAAAAGGGCGGAAAAGGCTGGAAAATCGCACTGGGCGCAGTTGTTCTGACGGTTGTGGTGCTTTTCGGCGCCTGCTGTATGCTGGCAAATTTCAGCAGCACCTTTTTCCCACATACACATATTAACGGTGTGGCGGTAGATGGGTTGACAGTAGAGGAAGCGCAGGCCAGACTGGAAGCCGAAATTCCCCAGAGAATATGCAAAATCTACCTTAGTGCGCAGGACACCGTTTCCCCGGAGAGTCGGGAGCCGGACGCTTCCATTACCTTTGAGGAACTAGGACTTTTCCCGGAAGACGGTTATGAACGCATGGCAAAAACCCCTTTTATCCTCCAGCACGGAAAAGGATATCTCTCCACAGGCTTTACTTATCTGAAAGCCCTGCTGGGGAAGGATACCGGCTATAACGGCACGCTGTACTGGGACAGCCAGCAATTAGATCAGGCCATGTCCAAACTGTCTGCAACTTTAAATATTGAGCCGATTGATACGACTTGCCGCTTGGAGGATCATTCTCTTTACATCACCACCGCCAAGGAGGGCCGTTCTGTTGCGGACAACGAATTGCGCCGTTCTATCCAAAATGCTGTACATATCAGTTCCGAAGCAGAGGCAGTGGTGGAGCTTCCCGTTGAGATCCTCCCCGGCAAGACCCTCACCGCGCAGGAGATCCACGATCAGCTTCACGGCGAGATGAAAAACGCCTCCTATGACGCTGCCACAGGCGCTATCATTCCCGAACAGGTAGGCGCGGACTTTGATCTGGACGCCGTTCAGAGCGCTATGGACGCTGCCGCCCCCGGCGAGACGCTGACCCTGCCGGCCACCATTGAGGAGCCGGAGGTCACAGCCAGTCAGCTGAAAGCCGTCCTGTTCCGGGACGTTTTGGGGGAGGCCAGAACCCATGTTTCCGGCTCCGCCGGGCGGATCGGCAACGTGAAGCTCTCTGCCAAGAGCATTAACGGCATTGTCCTCAACAGCGGCGATACCTTCTCTTATAACCAGACGGTGGGACAGCGGACGGAGGCCCGCGGCTACAAGCCTGCCCCCGCCTATGTCAAGGGCGAGACCGTGGACGAGGTGGGCGGCGGCATCTGCCAGACCTCCTCCACCCTGTACCTTGCCTGCCTGATGAGCAATTTGGAGATCACGGAGCGCTATGCCCACCGCTATATCCCCGCCTACATCTCTCCCGGCATGGACGCCACTGTTTCCTGGGGCGGCCCGGATTACAAGTTCACCAACGATACGCTCTACCCCATTAAGATCGTCACCAGCTACAGCGGCGGATACCTCACAGTGAAGATTCTGGGAACCAATGTAAACGGCACCCATGTGAAAATGACCAACAAGAAGCTGTCCACCGTCAATTATGAGGTGGTTTACGAGGATGACAATACGCTGGCTCCCGGTACGGAGAAGGTCAAAACCACGCCTTACACCGGCTCCAAGTGGAAAACCTACCGCAGCGTGTACGACGCCAACGGCAACCTGATCTCCAGCAATTTTGAAGCCTCCAGTGACTACAAGTCCCGCAATAAGGTGATTCTGCGGGGGCCTGCCGTCCAGCCCGGCAGTACCCCGGCGGATACGCCCGCATCCAACCCTTCCACCACTCCGGCAGAATCGGAGACGCCAACGACAGAACCCTCCACGCCGCCAGCGGAGTCTGAAACGCCCACCACCATTGTGGTGCCGCCGGAATCCGAAGGCGCAGAATAACAGAAAAACCGGGACGGATGGCCGTCCCGGTTTTTGCGAAGATCCGCAGTTTTTACATAGAGTCTTGCATTGCCGCTGAAAATACGATAGAATACACATACTAAGGCGCGCAGACTGTGCCATAAAAATGGAGGTTTACACATTATGGAATGGATCATCATCCCCATCCTGATTGTCCTGCTTTTGATTCTGGTAGTCAGCAACATCGTCATCGTTCAGCAGTCCCGTGCCTATGTGGTGGAGCGTCTGGGCGCGTTCCGCACGGTCTGGAATGTGGGGCTGCACCTGAAAGTTCCCTTTATTGAACGCATTGCCAAGAAAGTCTCTCTGAAGGAGCAGGTGGCGGACTTTGCTCCCCAGCCTGTCATCACCAAGGATAACGTGACCATGCAGATCGACACGGTGATCTACTTCCAGATCACCGATCCCAAGCTGTATACCTACGGCGTGGAGCATCCCATGAACGCCATCGAGAACCTGACGGCCACCACCCTCCGGAATATCATCGGCGACATGGAGCTGGATCAGTCCCTGACCTCCCGCGACACCATCAACTCCCGGATGCGCTCCATTCTGGACGAGGCCACAGACCCCTGGGGCATCAAGGTCAACCGTGTGGAGCTGAAGAACATCATCCCGCCCAAGGAGATCCAGAACGCCATGGAAAAGCAGATGAAGGCGGAGCGGGAACGTCGGGAATCCATTTTGCAGGCCGAAGGCCAGAAGCAGAGCCAGATTCTGGTGGCCGAAGGCGAAAAGCAGTCCGCCATTCTGCGGGCCGACGCCGCCAAGCAGGCCAAGATCATGGAAGCTGAGGCGGAAAAGACCGCCAAGATTCTGGCGGCAGAAGCCGAAAGCGAAGCCATCATGAAGGTGCAGCAGGCTACGGCGGACGCTTTGAAGCTGCTGAATGAAGCCGCACCCAACGATCAGGTGGTCAAGCTGAAGGCGCTGGAAGCCATGACCAAGGTAGCGGACGGCAAGGCAACCAAGATCATCATTCCCAGCGAGCTGCAGGGGCTGGCCGGCCTGGCCGCCAGCGCCAAGGCGGTGTTTGAGTCCGAGGAACCCAAAGCGTAAGCGGCAGACGCACCGGGAATTCACTGCTTGATCGGCAGCCACAGCCCCCGCAGTCATGGACTGCGGGGGCTGTTTCACGCGTTGTCCTCATGTGGCCTTATTAAATTTTTCAAAACTGACATTTGAAACAGGATCACTGTACTGCTATAATCAGCCTATCTCAAACGTAGGAAGTGTTCCCATGAATCAGGAAAAAGGAAATGTAAACAAGCTGACCATGCTGGGCATGATGACTGCTCTGGTGTTTGTCAGCAATTATCTGCGGATCACCATGCCCATTGCCATCGGCGGGCGGACGTCCTTCACGCTGGCCAACATCATGTGCTGCCTGTCCGGCCTGCTGCTGGGGCCTGTGGGCGGCGTAGCCTCCGGCGTCGGCTCTGCGCTGTACGATCTGACCAACCCCGCCTATGCGCCGGAGTGCTGGATCACCCTCATCACCAAAGGAATCATGGGTTTGGCGGCAGGCCTTGCCATGGCTGACCGGGAAGAACCCAAGTACGGCCGCTGCACCATTGCCGCCGCGCTGGGCTGCGTGGCCTATTACATTCTCTACTTCTTCAAGTCCTTCGCTTACGACGGTCTGCTGATGGGCGGCCTCACCGCAGCCACAGCTGCCGCAGCTCTGCCGCTGAAGATCCCTGCGTCCATTTTCAACGGCGCGGTGGCCATCATTCTGGCGCCCCCACTGTGCATCGCCCTGCGCCATGCTTTGAAGCGGGCGCATCTCCGCCTGCCCTGACAGTACCGCAGGCGGCCTGCGGCAATCCATTTTCATTTTAAGGCGAAGCTGATCATGAACGTAACTGTGATCGGCAGTCATCTCTGTCCCGATACGCTGTATGCCCTCAACCGGCTCAGCGAAGCCGGGGCGGAAATCGACTTCAGGAATCTGTCCGTAAGCCTGTCCGATTTGAAAGTGTATCTGGCTCTGCGGCAGGACAGCCCCGATTACGCGGATGTTCGGGAAAACGGCGGCATCGACACTCCCTGCTTTCTTTTGGAGGACGGCACTGTGACCCGCGACCTGCAAGCCGTTCTGAAAATTCAGTAATTCCCAGCCAATATTTTGCGCATTGCCCTGACAGGCCCGCCTCACGGCGGGCTTGCTTTTTTCCCCGAAAAGGGTATAATGAAGCAGACTTGGTTTTCCGATTTCCCGGAAAGGAGCGCGCTATGAACGAATATCTGGATCTTTTTCTGGTCTTCGCCAAAATGGGCGTTATGACCTTCGGCGGCGGCATGGCCATGCTGCCCATTCTCCAGCGTGAGATCGTGGAGGATCGCCACTGGGCCACAGAGGAGGAGCTGGTGGACTACTACGCCATCGGCCAATGCACACCGGGCATCATTGCCGTCAACACGGCTACCTTTATCGGCCAGAAGCGGAAAGGAATCGCAGGCGGGATTCTGGCCACGCTGGGCATTGTATTCCCGTCTCTGGTCATTATCAGTATTCTGGCAGGGCTGATCACCAATTTTTCCGATCTGGCATGGGTGCAGAACGCCTTTGCAGGGATTCAGGTCTGTGTCTGCGTGCTGATTTTCAACGCCGTGATCAAGCTGCTGAAAAAGTCCGTGATCGATAAGCGCACCTGTGTCATTTTCCTGCTGGTAATGACCGGCGGCACGCTGCTGAGCCTTTCCCCGGTCTGGTTTGTCCTTCTGGCGGCGCTGGCGGGCATTGTGCTGAAAAATCTGGAGGGAGGCTCTGCAAAATGATCTATCTCCGGCTTTTCTGGGAGTTCTTCAAAACCGGCCTGTTCGCCGTCGGCGGCGGCATGGCCACCCTGCCGTTTCTGAAAAACATCGGCCTTTCCACCGGGTGGTACAGTCAGACGGCTCTGATGAATATGCTGGCGGTGTCGGAGTCCACCCCCGGCCCGATCGGCATCAACATGGCCACCTATGTGGGCTTTACCGTCTGCGGCGTTCCCGGCGCGGTGATCGCCACCGTGGGCGAGGTAGCGCCCTCCATCATTGTGATCCTGATCGTGGCGGCCATGCTGGCCAAATTCCGGGAGAGCAGACTGGTGTCCAATGCACTGTACGGCCTGCGGCCCGCTTCCTCCGGCCTGATTGCCGCCGCCTGCATCGACGTGGCATTGCAGGTACTGCTGCACGTTGACAGTTCCACGGTCAGCGGCGCACTTGTGAAAGCCTATTCCTGGGCTGGCAGCCTCAATATCCGGGGACTGCTTCTGACGGCAGTGCTGATCGTGTTCACCAATTTCGTAAAGCCTACGAAGAAGTGGCATCCCATCATTTTCATCGGCATTTCTGCCGTGGTGGGCATTGTGTTCCACTTTGGCGGCGTTTGAAAAGAAAATGGCCTTTTCCGAAAATTCCTCCGCAGCTGCGGAGGAATTTTTATATAGCTTTGCAGCTCTTTGCCGTCTTGACCGGCCAGTTTCTGCATAGACTGTCCCGAAAGGGGGGCGCGCCATGCTGGAAACGCTGAACGCATTTCTCTGGGGGCCGGGAACACTGGCGCTGATTCTGGGAACCGGGGCGTGGCTGACGCTGCGTACCGGCGGGTTTCCTCAGCGGAATTTGGGGCAGGCGCTGGCGCTGTCCCTGGAGCGGGATGCCCGGCGCAAGGGCGTCAACGGCGTATCCCCCTTCGGCTCCCTGATGACGGCGCTGGCCACCACGGTTGGCACTGGCAACATCGTAGGCGTTGCAGCGGCACTGGTATCCGGCGGGCCGGGTGCGCTGGTGTGGATGGAGTTGGCGGCGGCGCTGGGATTGGCCGTCAAGTTTGCCGAGTGTATGCTGGCGGTAAAGTACCGCCGCATCCGTTCCGACGGCACCCGCTGGGGCGGCCCCATGGCGGTAATGGAGGCACGGCTGGGCCGGCCAGGAAATCCGCTGGGAAAGCTCTACGCATTCTTCGCCCTGCTGATGGCCTTTGCCATGGGCGCCATGGCGCAGTCCGGCGCGCTGGCAGACACCTGCGCCGCCGCATTTTCCCTGTCCCGCCGGCAGGTAGGGGTGACAGCGGCGGCACTGGCGCTGACGATCCTGCTGGGTGGCATCCGCCGCATTGCGGACGCCTCCACACTGCTGGTGCCGGTGATGGCGCTGCTGTACATCGGCGGCGGTGCGGCGGTGATTCTGGGAAATCTGCCCCGTCTGCCGGACGCGCTGACGCTGATGCTTCGGTGCGCCTTTGCGCCGGAAGCGGCGCTGGGCGGCGCTTTGGGGACGATCACCCGCCGAAGCGCCATTCGCTGGGGGATCGCCAGAGGTGTTTTTTCCAACGAAGCAGGGCTTGGCTCCGCCGCCATGACCGCCGCCTGCGCCGACACGGAAAGCCCGGTACGGCAGGGGCTGATCAGCATGACCGGGGTCTTTTTTGACACCACCGTGATCTGCACCGTCACAGGTCTTGCCATCTGCTGCTCCGGCGTGCTGGGACTGCCGGACGCGCATGGCGAAGCCCTCACTGGCGCGGCGTTGACCATCCGGGCCTTCGGAACGGTGCTGGGGCCGTGGGCAGACTGGCTCGTCAGCGTTTCTCTGGGACTGTTTGCCTTCACCTCCGTGCTGGGCTGCGCGGTGCAGGCGGAAACGGTGATCTCCTTCCTGCTGGGCTGCGCCGCCGTCCGTCCCTGCCGGGTGCTGTACGGTCTGGCGGTTTTTTTCGGTGCTGTGCTTCCCATGGAAACCGTACTCCAGCTGGCAGACCTGTCCAACGCATTGATGGCGCTGCCGAATCTCATGTGCCTGATCCTGCTTTCCGGGGAAATTGCCGCAGACTGTAGAAAATTCAGGCCGGAAAAGTGATAGACAAATCCTGCTTCCGAAAAAACACGCCCCGGAAGCCGTCTGGCTTCCGGGGCCTGCGTTTACATCTTTTCCAAATGCCTGCCAGAGCCTGCCTGTTCCACCGGCAGGCCGGTGAGGCAGCGACGCAGCATATCGAAGGCATGGTTGGCGGAGAGATCCTGAATCCGGTCGCGGCGGCGATTTCCCAGCTCCAGCTTCCGGCAGAACGTTCCCTCCGGCGAAGCCAGTCCCACATAGACCAGCCCCACGGGGTTGCCCCGTTCGTCGGCATCCGGCCCGGCCACGCCGGTAACGGACAAGCCGATGTCTGCGCCGGTGATCCGGCGGGCATTTTCCGCCATGGAGCGGGCGCACGGCTCCGACACCGCGCCGTATGTATCCAGCAGTTCCCGCGGAACGCCCAGCACGCCGGCCTTCACGTCAGTCCAGTAGCTCACCACGCCGCCCCGGTACACGTTGGACGCACCGGGCAGCGCCGTGATCCGGGCGGCGATCTGACCGCCGGTGCAGCTTTCCGCCGTGGCGAAGGTCCAGCCCTTTTCCTTCAGATGCGCCATGCAGACGGCTTCCAGACTGGTCACGTCCACGCCGTATACGATGTCCCCCAGAAACTCCGTGGTTTCTTTCACCACCGGAGCCAGCATGGCTTCGGCGGTTTTTTCGTCCGCCGCCTTGGCCGTGGCCCGGAGGCGCACCTCGCTGGGCTTGGCATAGGTGGCAAGGGAGGGATTCTCCATCCGGGAGATGTGATCCCGCATCAGCTCCTCCATGGGGCTTTCCCCCAAGCCGAAGGTCATGATGTCATGGGAGACGATCACCTCGCTGGAAAGCCCCCGCAGATAGGGAAGCGCCCAGTCTTTGAGCATCGTCCGCATCTCAAAGGGCGGGCCGGGCAGCATCAGCACATGGACGCCATCGGCTTCAAAGGCGCAGCCGGGGGCTGTTCCCACAGGGTTTGCGAAAATCGTGCACTCCTCCGGGAACTCCGCCTGCTGGCGGTTGTTTTCCGGCATGGTCAGGTGGACGTTCCGGGCAAAGTAGTCCCGGATCGTCTCCAGCACATCCTCCCGCAGCACCAGCGGCTTGCCAAAGGTCTCGCAGATGGTCTGCTTGGTGAGATCGTCGTAGGTCGGCCCCAGGCCGCCGGTGGTGAGGATGATATCCGCCCGTTTCCGGGCAATCTCCAGCGCCTGACGCAGCCGCTCCGGGTTGTCGCCCACCACAGTGTGCCAGAACACGTTGACGCCTACGCCGCTGAGAGCCTGAGAGATCTCCTGCGCGTTGGTGTTGACAATGTTGCCGAGAAGCAGCTCCGTGCCTACGGCAATGATCTCAGCGGTATGGGACATACAAGACCACTCCTTTCAAACGAAAATCAGGGCTTCACCCGCACCCAGGTCTCGCCCTCCAGCGCCTTGGCCACCAGCCCGTCAATATCCAGCACGGACTCCGCCTTCACCACGTCCTCCAGTACTGGCCGGGTGGCGGGATGGCGGGGGGTAAATACGGTGCAGCAGTCCTCATAGGGCAGGATGGAGGTTTCGTAGGTGCCGATCTCGCGGGCCATGCGGATGATCTCCACCTTGTCAGTGCCGATAAGAGGACGCAGGACGGGCAGCTTCGTCACGTCCTCTGTGACCCCCAGCGCCTTGATGGTCTGGCTGGCCACCTGCCCCAGAGATTCGCCTGTGACCAGCGCGGAGGCATGGGACTTCCGGGCTACCGCCTCTGCCAGCCGCATCATGAAGCGGCGCATGATGAGTGTGAAATACTCCTCAGGACACTGGCGGCGGATCTCCTCCTGAATTTCCGTGAAGGGGATGATGTGAACGATCATCCGGCCGCAGTACACCGTCAGCAGGCGGGCCAGCTCCAGCACCTTGTCCTGCGCCAGCTGGGAGGTGTACGGAGGAGAGACGAAATGCACCATTTCCAGCTCCACGCCCCGGCGGGCGATCATGTAGGAGGAAACGGGGCTGTCCAGACCGCCGGAGAGCAGGCTCACCGCCCGACCACCCATGCCAATGGGCAGTCCGCCGGCGCCGGGGACGGAGGGCGCATGGACATAGGCGTGCTTTTCCCGGATCTCCACATACACGGTCAGGTCAGGATGGTGCATATCCGCCTTGACCTGGAAAAACTCGCCCAGCTCGCCGCCTACATACTGGGAGATCTGAATGGAGTTCATGGGGAACTGCTTATCCGCCCGGCGGCTTTCCACCTTGAAGGTTCTGGCTCTGGCAAACTCATCCGCCAGATAGGCCTTGGCAGTCTCCACAATAGCGTCCATGGTCTTGTCGCAGGGGACGGCTCTGGCCACCGTCACCACGCCGAAGATCTGGCGGGCTGCCTTGTAGGCAGCCTCCATGTCGCAGGTTTCCGTCTGCGGCTCCACATAGATGGTACTCTGGCGAATGTAGATCTGGAAGCTGCCGCAGGGCTTCATCCGGCGGCGGACGTTGCTGACCAGCTTATCCTCAAAGCTGCGGCGGTTCAGGCCCTTCAGCACCACCTCGCCCAGCTTCAGCAGCAGCATTTCGTTCTGATTCATAGCGTTTCCTCCAATAAGAGATTATCCACAGCATAGCACATTTTGCCGGTCAGGAAAAGGGGAGATCCCGCTTTTTCCCGTGGCTTTCTTTCCAAAGATCCCTGGTCCGATCCGCCGGATTTGACGGGAAGTCCGAAATCTGGTAAAATGTATGGGAATTTTGCCCGAAAGCGGGAATAAAATCCGCAAAAAGGATCACCCTTTTTCCAAGGAGGACGATAGACGATGCGAAAATTTGTGCAGAAGCTGACGGCGTGTCTCTGCCTGTGCGCCCTGCTGGGGAGCAGTCTGACGGTACCGGCACGGGCCGCCGGGTTTACGGACGTATCCTCCGGCCACTGGGCAGCGGAGGCCATCAGCCAGTGCGTGACCCATGGCTGGTTTCAGGGAAAGAATGCCGCCACCTTTGGGGTGGGGCAGCCCATGACCCGCGCGGCGTTTGCCGTGGTGCTGTGCCGGTTTTTCGGCTGGCAGGATCAGGGCGCTTCCTATCAGATTTTTTCCGATGTTCCTCAGGGCGCATGGTACGAGCCGGCTCTCCGGGCCTGTTATGAGCATGGAGCCGTCACCCGGCAGACGGATTCCTTCCGCCCGGCGTCTGCCATTACCCGTGAAGAGCTGGCCGTCATGCTGATCCGGGCCTTGGGATACGGCTCCATGGCCGGGCTGTTCAGCGAAACCTCTCTGCCCTTCCGGGATGTGACCACCAACCGGGGCTACATTGCCATGGCCTATGAGATGGGGCTGGTGAACGGGCTGGGCAGCAGCCTGTTTATGCCGCAGCGCGCCGCTACGCGGGAGCAGGCTGCCGTGATCCTCAGCCGTCTCTACGGAAAGCTGCATCCCGTCCGGCAGGAAACCATAGCCATGGTACGTTCCGTGGAAACGCTTCCCGACTTTACCGGCTGCCAGACGGCGGTGCTGATGGCCGGTACGCTTACCGGCAGCCAGAGTCCCCGCTTTGCCCCCTCCGGCAGTGAAAAGGAGTGGGAACAGGCGGCGAAGGCTGCCCGCGCGGCAGGCTGTAAGGTCTTGCTGGGCGTGTCCGGGCAGGCCGGTACCCTTGCGGCCGGAAGCGCTGCCGCAGCGCCGCTGGCGCAGGCGCTGACGGACAGCGGCTATGACGGGCTTTATCTGGACATTGCCCAGCGGGAATGGGCGGACGGTGCCCGCCTTACCCAACTGGTACAGGCGATCCGGAGCCTGACCGGCAGTGACAAGCTGCTCTGTGTATCAACGGATGCGCCGGTTCGCGGCGAACCGGCCCCGGATTATGCCGCCCTCAGCAAAACGGCGGATCGACTGGTACTGCGGGTCTCCGCCTACACGGATACGGAGTCGGCGGTGCCGGTGTGCGCCATGGAGCCGCTGGAAAACATCTGTTATGCGCTGAGCGTTCTGAACGATCAGGTATTCGCCGGAAAGCTCTCCCTGCTGCTGACCGCTTCCGGGCAGGCCCGGAAGAGCGGCGGCCGATTCTCCGGCATTGACGAAACCGCCCTGAACGCTCTGCTTCAGAAAGGCACGGCCTACTACTCTGACCGCTACGCCTGCGCCTATGTGGAAGCAGGGGACACCACAGCATGGTATCTGGATGGCCGCGCTCTTGACGCCCGCCGCCAGCTGCTGAACTGTTTCGGCGTGAATTCCCTGTGCCTGAGTACTCTGAACGGAACCCTGAATCCGACAGAAAACTGAAAAAGAACCGCCCCGTTCCATTTGGATGGAACGGGGCGGTATTTTATCCTGAATTCCAGCTGCGGCCTGTATTTCACACGCACAGCGCTGGCCCGCCGCTCTGCGGCGGGCAGGAAGACTCGTCCAGCTTCAGGACGGCCAGGAATGCCTCCGTGGGCATCTGCACCTCGTCGTCGCAAAGTCCGCTGCATTCCGTTTCTGCCTTACGGCAAAAACTTCATCTGCTCCCTTGCTCCTCCGTTTCCCACCGAAACCGCTTGCGCTGAGTTTCGGCGGGAACCCTGTTATGCGCGCATCTTCTTTTTGCCTTTTGAAAACGCTCCGCGTTTCAAAAGCTGATTGAAATAACGGCGCACAGCGCCGGCTCGCCGCTTTGCGGCTCGTAGGAAGGCAAAAAGAGATTATTCATCCAGCTTGAGGACGGCCAGGAATGCCTCCGTGGGCATCTGCACGGTACCCAGAGCGCGCATCTTCTTTTTGCCTTCCTTCTGCTTTTCCAGCAGCTTCTTCTTGCGGGTGACGTCACCGCCGTAGCACTTGGCCAGCACGTCCTTCCGCATGGCCTTGACCGTCTCGCGGGCGATGACCCGGCCGCCGATGGCCGCCTGAATGGGGATTTCAAAGAGCTGGCGGGGGATGTTCTCCTTCAGCTTTTCACAAAGCCGCCGGGCGCGGGGATAGGCCTTGTCCCGGTGGGCAATGAAGCTGAGGGCGTCCACCTGATCGCCATTGAGAAGCAGGTCTACTTTCACAAGATCGCTGGGCCGGTAGCCGGACAGCTCATAGTCCAAAGAGGCGTATCCCTTGGTGTTGGCCTTCAGGGCGTCAAAAAAGTCGTAGATGATCTCGTTCAGGGGCATCTGGTAATGCAGCTCCACCAGATGGGTATCCAGATACTGCATATCCTTGAATTCGCCCCGGCGATCCTGACACATGGGCATGATATTGCCCACATACTCGTTGGGGGCGATGATATTCACCTTGACATACGGTTCCTCCGCCCGCTCAATAACCGAGGGATCCGGGTAGTTGTGGGGGTTATCCACTGTCACCATGTCGCCGTTGGTTTTATAGACATGGTAGATAACGGAGGGCAGGGTCGTGACCAGATCCAGATCGAATTCCCGTTCCAGCCGCTCCTGAATGACCTCCATATGGAGCATTCCCAGAAAGCCGCAGCGGAAGCCAAAGCCCAGCGCGGCAGAGGATTCCGGCTCAAAGCTCAGGGACGCGTCGTTGAGCTGGAGCTTTTCCAGCGCATCCCGCAGATCGGGGTACTTGGAACCGTCCTCCGTGTAGATACCGCAGTAGACCATGGACTGCACGGGGCGATAGCCCGGCAGCGGCTCCGCCGTAGGCGCTTCCGCGTCGGTGACGGTATCGCCCACCCGCGTATCGCTGACGGTCTTGATGGAGGCGGTGAAATAGCCCACCTCGCCGGCTTCCAGCGCATCACAGGGTTCCAGTCCCAACGGCAGCAGGTGGCCGCATTCCACCACCTGATAGGATGCGCCGGTGGCCATCATTTTGATGGTCTGGCCGGTGCGGATCGTGCCTTCCATAATGCGGAAATACACCACAACGCCCCGGTAGCTGTCGTACTGGCTGTCGAATACCAGCGCTTTCAGCGGCGCTTTGGGATCCCCCTTGGGGGCGGGGATATTCTGCACGATGTCCTCCAGCACGGCTTCAATGTTGATGCCCATTTTGGCGGAGATCTCCGGGGCGTCCATGGCGGGCAGGCCGATGATGTCCTCCACCTCCTGCTTGGCCTTCTGGGGATCGGCGGCAGGGAGGTCGATCTTGTTGAACACCGGCAGGATCTCCAAATCGTGCTCCATGGCAAGGTAGGTATTGGCCAGCGTCTGCGCCTCCACGCCCTGCGTGGAGTCCACCACCAGCACAGCGCCCTCGCAGGCAGCCAGAGAGCGGGAAACCTCATAGTTGAAGTCCACATGGCCCGGCGTGTCAATCAGATTCAGCTCATAGACCTCTCCATCCTGCGCCTTGTAGTTCAGCTTCACGGCGCGGGCCTTGATGGTGATGCCCCGTTCCCGCTCCAGATCCATGTTGTCCAGCAGCTGGTTTTCCATCTGGCGCTGGGAGACCGCCCCGCACTGTTCCAGCAGCCGGTCCGCCAGGGTGGACTTGCCGTGGTCAATGTGGGCGATGATGGAAAAATTGCGGATATTGCTTTGTTTCGTCATACAGATAAAACCTCCGTAGGCAGATCCACGCGAATCCCGCATGGCGCAAATTTCAATTGGATCGCGGCTTATGACGCCGCGGTATGGAACTGAATCCAGTAGTTTTCGTCCCAGAATTTATCATAGTCGTAGTTTACCACAAAATCCCGCCAGTTGGCGAGAATTTCCTGATAATTTTCCGCCGTCAGCAGGTCTGCGCCGGAGCGGATCTTGTCCAGCACCAGTTCTCCCGCCTCGGCAGAGTGATGCACATAGTCGCAGTAGTAATCCAGCTGTTCGATGATCTCCCGGTCAAAGAGCAGCCCGTGGAGGGTGATATTCTCATAGGGCAGCAGCGTCTCGCAGGCCAGCTTCAGTGCGGCAAATACCGCGTCCGTCTCGCCCGTGCGGCCGATCTTGTCCCAGTAGAGAATACTGTAGGGGGAGAGGAAGAGATCAAACTCCACATCCGGGTACGTCTCCGCCCAGCGGGTCACTACCGCCAGATTCTTCGCGGTATCCGCCAGCAGGCCGTCCTCCGGCATCTTCTCTGCCGCAATGTCGGGACGCTGATACTCCTCCAGCGCCGTCATGTGATTCCACCAGACGGTGTTATCCCAGGAAAACCCCTCATCCAGCGTTTCCCCCTGCCCCCAGCGCTGGCACATGAGGGCATAGAGGCTGTAGTAAAGAACGTCCTTATTCAGCAGGTATTTCGCATCGTTGACGGGGTTCGCGTCATAGAGATAGCCGGGCATAGCCCCGGTCACGCCGTCCGGCGAGCGGGTGAAAATGTTGGTATCCATGGCGAAGATGACCCGCTTGGGCCTGTGCGTCCGCATGAGAAGCCCCATCACCTGATCGAACTCGCTGAAGTAGCCGTCCGGGATGGTAAGGCGCAGGCCGGTTCCGCCGAATACCTCGCCGATCTCGCTGCCCCGGTAGTTGGCCGCCATGGAGGAACCGATAAGAACCACGTCCGCCGGGTTGTTTCGGACGATTCCGGCCGTCTGATAACGCTCGCTGAAAAAGACCGGCTTGCGGTCTGCGGGCATCCGATAGTAAAAGCAGGGATCTACCCGCCAGACAAAGGCGGCGCAGGCCACCAGCACCAGAATCAGCCCCAGAAGCAGGCCCAAAGTCCATTTACGATAGGTATGCTGTTCCACGGCAGGGTCTCCTCTCTCAGAAATTGGAATAGATAAACGTCACCACGCCGGTGAAGGACAGAATGGACCACGCCGCCAGCACCAGCACATACAATCCACTGCGCCAGTTAGGGCGGAATGCATCCATCTGCCGGATCACATTCCGGGGCCACAGCGCCGCCAGCAAACTGATACCCAGCACGGCCCCCACCCGGAGATACACAGTGTACGGCTCGATTTTTGGGATCAGGATCAGCAGGGCGCTCAGCTCCCGCGCAAACAGCCCCTTGGCCAGCCACAGCGGGATCCCGCCGATGCCGCCTGCCACCGCCGTTTTCAGCAGTGCAAAGGCCGCAGAAAGATCCGGCGCACGGAAAAAGACCCACGCGACGTTGATAAACAGGAACGTCACCGCCCAGCGCAGCCATTTGGGGAGGGCGTCCCGGCCCTTGCCCCACAGCCGTTCCAGCACCTGCGCCAGACCGTGGAGCATTCCCCAGAGGATAAACGTCCAGCCCGCGCCGTGCCAGATCCCGCTGACGAGGTATACCAGCAGAATGTTCAGGTAAGTCCGGCCCTTTCCCTTTCGGCTGCCGCCCAGCGGGAAATAGACGTTTTCCCGGAGGAAAGAGGTCAGGGTCATGTGCCAGCGCTTCCAGAACTCCGTCACCGACAGGCTGCGGTAGGGGGAGTCGAAGTTCACCGGCAGCCGCAGTCCCAGCAGCCGCGCACAGCCGGAAGCAATATCGCAGTAACCGGAAAAATCGAAGTACAGCTGGAGGGTATAGCCCAGAATGACGCACCACGCCGTCGGCGCCGTCAGTCCGGCCAGATTACCCCAGCCGTTATTGACCAGCACGCCCAGATTGTCCGCCAGCAGCACCTTTTTGGCAAGCCCCAGACCGAGGGCGTACAGTCCGGCCGCCGTATCCCTGGGCTGGGGAGACGCTTCCCGCAGCTGGGGGAAGAAATTCTGCGGCTTCAGGATGGGGCCGGAGGACACCGTAGGGAAGAAGAAACTGTAAGTCAGGTATTCCGCCGGAGCAGGCGCGTCAGGAAACGCGCCGGTGTATACCTCATGCAGATACCAGATCTGCTGAAAGGTGAAAAAGCTGATGCCCAGCGGCACAAACGGCGTCTGCACTGCGCCGCCGGTGAGAAAGCCGGTGTACTTGAAAATTCCCAGCACCGCGACATGATAGCAAACGGCGGCCAGAAACACGCCCCGGCGGCGCTGCCGCCGCAGGGAATTGCCTGCCAGCAGGCTGACGGCAGAGGACGCCGCCAGCAGGCCGCAGCTCCACCAGACCCCGGCGGCGCCGTTCCAGAGATAGAACACCAGACTGGCCGCCAGCAGCGCCCAGACCTGCCGTTTCTGACCCAGCAGGCGGCAGGCGCAGACCGTGACGGTGAGAAAGGCCAGAAAGGCCAGCGACTGTACGTTCATCCGTTCCGCTCCATCTGGTTCAGACGGTTCAGCTGGCCGTCCGCCGTGCTGAGTACCTGTACGAAGCCCTGACTCCGGCCGGGATAGGCATTGTTCACCGCCTCATGGGACAGATCCGGGAAGTTGGCCTTTTCCCGCGCCAGATTCCGAATGGCCCGCGCATAGTCCGCCTGCGCCAGAGACGCCCCAGCAGAGGCAGTACCGGAGGCGCAGTCCTCCTCCGGCAGAGCAAAGTATTCTGGGCTGCCGCCTGCGGCCCGGTGAAGCATCCGGTACAGCAGATAGATCTGACAGCCCAGACTGTCTGCCGCCGCATTGATGGCGGCCTTGTCGCCCAGCTTTCCCAGCAGGCCGAACAGCACGCCGCAGGCGCTGGTAAGGAGCTTGCCCCGCAGCGTAGCCAGCACGCTGCCCTGTAATACATTGCCCGGCTCCGCCATGTCCAGAACCTCTTCCGGCGTCAGCATACTGCCGTCGCGGGCCAGCGTGCGGCCCAGCATATAGTCGGCGGAGACGTGATAATAGTCGCAGGCCTTGACCACAAAGGCCAGACCCGGTTCCCGGATACCGTTTTCATAGTGACTCAGCAGCGCCTGAGAAACGCCCAGATCTGCGGCGGCCATCCGCTGGGAAACGCCCCGCTCCTTACGCAGCAGGGAGAGCGTCCTGGAAAATTCTGTTGACATGGATTTCCCTCCGTGAAACAGCCGGGGCATTGCCCCGGCCGAAATGATTCAATACACAACGTATAGTTTACCAGAGGCGATACAATAAGTAAAGAGAAATTCTGCCTGAAATCAGAAAAACCGGTGCATGATGCACCGGTTTTTTCCGAAAAGTCTCAGAACAGCCCCACCTGATCCGGCAGCTCACTTTTGCCGATGCTGCGGAGCTGGCGGGTATTGGCCTCCAGCAGCCGGTCGGTGATGGTCATTTTCCGCAGGATATCCCGCACGGTACGATCCAGCTCCGTATCCGCCCGGTAGTCCGCCGGGAAGATGAAATCCACCCGTCCGTCCCCCAGCAGCTTTTCCACACCCTGCCGGTTGGTGGACTGGTAAACGGCAATGGCCTGCCCGCCGTAGGCCCGCATCATCTTCATGCAGGGGACATCCGACAGGCCGTCGCCGATGTAGATCATGTTGGTGAAGGGGATTCGCTTGGAGTTATCCGGCATGGAGTCGTTCAGCTCCTTATCCCGCGAGACATCCAGAATCCCCTTGTTGATGCGGTAGACAAACTGGGTCTTGTTGGTGAAATTCACGTCCAGCTTGGGCCAGCAGGCGTCGCCGTGTTCATTGTAGTAGAATTCGCAGGCATAGATCTCCCGGAACTCATGGGCAATGCCGCTGCCCTCAATGATCTCCCGCAGGCCGGAGGAGATGACATAATGCTCCACCTGCACCCCCAGCGTTTCACCAAAAGCGTTAATCCGGGCAAACCAGTCCCGCACGCCGGGGAACAGCTGGATGGACTGGCCGCAGCGGTTCAGGAACGCCCGGTTCAACTGGATGCCCTGCGCGGCACACTCCTGAATCATGGTGTACATATAGGCCAGCAGGCCGTCCATGCGGTTCTCCCAGCCAAATGCATTGGCTTTTCCCCAGAATTCCGCCGGGGTATAGCCCAGGGAGGGGATGAAGGCGTAATCCTCCATATCCGTGGTACACAGGGTCTTATCAAAGTCGTACAAAAAGGCAATGATCGGCGCTTGCTTGTCCATGGTGTTCCTCCTGAAAGAGCAAAAAGCGGCCCCATGGGCCGCTTTTTGTCAGCTATTGTAATTGCGGCCGAATTTCAGCTCGTCCAGATTGATCTGGCGGGTTGCGGAAAGATCCGGGAAATCCGCAAAGGGATCACCGGTCTCCGCGGCTGCATCTGCCTGTCCGGCAGGCTCTTCAACCGCTTCCGCGGCAGGCTCCGCCGTCCCGGAAGCATCCTGCTCCGCAGCGGCAGGCTCCGCGTTGAACGCGGCCATGACGTGATCTTCGATCTCCTGAACGGGGGAGTCCTCCTCCGCTTCCTCCACCGGCAGCTCCACGGGCCGCTGGGGCAGCTCCGTCAGGAGCTGGATCTCCTTGTCGCACACGGCCCGGATGGCGGCGGAGAACTTCTCCAGCTCCGCCTGACTCTGGCGCAGGCGCTCCTCGTTGGCGGCCGTCTCGTTTTTCAGCCGGGTGATCTTCATCTTGGCGTCGATTTCCGCCTGGGTCATCATCTGATCCCGCTTCTGCTCGGCTTCCTTCACAATGGAGTCCGCCATCCGCTGGGCGGTCAGCAGGGTAGCCCGCATGGAATCCTCGGTAGCGCGGTATTCCTCCACCTTTTCCACCAGAACCTTCAGCTTGGCCTTCAGGGCCGCGTTTTCTTTATAGAGGGCCGTGTAATCATCGGTCAGCTCATCCAGAAATTCGTCCACCATGGCCATGTTGTAGCCGCCGAAGGACGCCTTGGAAAAGGAATGAGTAGAAACCTCCTGAGGTGTCAGCATATCCAATATCCTCCCTGCTTAGAAATACAAGCCGTTGCTTTCCAGCTCGTCAATGAGGTCGCCCTCCAGCTCCACATGGTAGGGGGTGATGATGTAGGTGTTGGCCGCCACTTTCTTGATCTTGCCCTCGCCGGCATAGGCCACGCCGGACAAAAAGTCCACCAGACGCCGGGCCACATCCTTGTTGGTGGATTCCAGATTCAGCACCACGGTCCGCTTGTCCTTCAGCTGGTCGGCGATCTCCGAGGCGTTTTCAAAGCGGTCGGGCTTTACCAGCACCACCTTCAGCTGGGTGGTGGCGTGGATATTCACCACCTTGTTCCGGCGGTCCTCCGCCTTGTTGCGGCGATCTTCAAAAGAGCGCTCCCGCGGCTCTTCAAAATCCTCGTATTCCTCATCCTCGTCGTCGTAGGGATGGGTCAGCTTTTTCAGCTCGTCAAAAATGCCCATGCCAGAACCTCCTGCAATCAAGTGGGATAATGCCGGGCGCCGAAAATCGCGGTGCCCACGCGAACCATGGTGGCGCCGTTCCGAATGGCATCCTCGAAATCGCCGCTCATACCCATGGAGAGACATTCTAACTCATTATGGAACAATTTCTCATTGATGTCAACATAAAGTGCCCGGACTTCCTGAAAATAGTGAATATTTTCCTCCCGGCTGCAATCCGCAGGGGGGATGGTCATCAGGCCGTGTACCCGGACATGCTCCATGTCAAGCGCCGCCCTGGCGGCGTCCTCCAGTTCGGCGGGGGCGAAGCCGCTTTTGGCCTCCTCGCCGCCGATGTTGACCTCCAGCAGAATGTCCTGCACGATGCCCTGCTTCTCCGCCTCTTTTTCAATGGCTTCCAGCAGGGGAAGGGACCCCACGGACTGGATCAGAGCCACCTTGCCCACCACCTGTTTGACCTTGTTACGCTGGAGGTGGCCGATAAAGTGCAGGGGCGCGCCATCATAGGCGTGCTGCGCCAGCTTTTCCGTCATCTCCTGTACCCGGTTCTCGCCCAGTACGTCGATGCCGGCGGCAATGGCCTCCCGGCAGGCGGCGGCGTCATTCATCTTGCTGGCGCCCACCAGCGTGATCTCTCCGGCCTCCCGGCCGCTTTCGGCACAGGCGGCGGCAATGCGGCTGCGGATCTCGGCAATGTTGGTCTGGATTGACATATCAATTCCTTCTTTCTCTATGAAATAACTTTCCCATCGTACAGATTTCTGGCTACGGCAATGACGGTATCGCCGGACCGCAGCCGGGTCTTTTCCGAACTGCCGGACGAACGCACCACGGCGTATTCCTCACCGGTGTACAGCACATCCACCGGCTTGAACACGGCTTTCGCGCCGGATACGCAGTACACGCCGGTGACGCTGACTTCCTTCGTGATCTCCTCGCCGGTGTCCTCGTCCTTCTCCGTCGCCGTCTGAGTGGTGACCCGGAGAGCCTCCCGCGGCACCCGGATGCCCTCGATGGCGTCCAGAATGATCTCTGCGCTCTGGCGGCGTAGCAGGGTCAGCTCCTGCAAGTAGGTGTTTCCCTGAAATACCACCACGCAGCGGCCGTTTTCCTCGGCGCTGACAGACGCCAGCGTGACCTCCAGATCCCGGTCTACATTTTTGGTGAACCGCAGATGCAGGCTTCCGCTCTTACTGTTTTGCAGGGTCTGCGCTTCCGCAGCGGACACAACGCCGACATAGTACCAGTTTTCCCCAAGGATCAGCTTCCCGGTATTGGCGGGAATGTCGGCGGGAGCCAGCTTGTCCAGCGCGCTGGGAGTCAGGGTGGAGAGCAGATCCGGCGTCAGCACGGTCTCATAGCCGTCCACCACGGCGGAAAACAGGCCGGAACGGGGCGAACGGATGGTTTTCACGGAGTTGGCCGCCTGGGATCTCAGGCTTTTCAACTGATCCCGCAGCTCCTGAAGCTGTCCGCTGAGATCCTCCGTGCCGGAGTAGGTGTAGTCCCGTTTCAGCACCAGCGCCCGCAGCTCCTGCCCGTGATTCTCCGCCGTGTCCATCCGTCCGGCGGCTGCGGCAGAGCGGTAGTCCAGCAGTGCTTTGGAAATCTGGCTGTCCAGCTTCAGCGTCACCTCCGCCCCCAGCATGGACTCCTGGGCGTATTCCAGCTGGTCGATGCGGTTATTCAGCGTTTCGATCTCGTTCTGCCGGTCCAGCGAAGCCTGATCGGCATAGACGGTGGCCACGGCGCCGCCGCTGCTGACCCGCTCGCCCTCGCTGCGGCGCAGCTGCATCAATCCGCCGCCGTCGCCCTCCAGCACCTGCTCCTGACGCACCATGCTGCCGCTGATCTCCACGGTGTTTTCCACCTGATAGGTATAGGCCATCGTGGTCACCATGGGGTCGTTGGCATAGTGGTAGATCTGCACGCCGAAATAGGTCAGGATCCCCAGCGTGACCGCCGCTATAAGTATTTTACTGATGAGAGAACTGTTTTTCATAGAGCCTCGTATGTATTACAGTGCGGAACCCTCCTCCATTTCCCGCAGCTCCACCGGCCGGATGGGTACAATGGTGGAGATTGCGTGCTTGTAGATGACCTGCTGGCGTCCATCGCTGTCCAGCACCACCACAAAGGGGTCATACCCCGTGACGATGCCCCGCATCTGGAAGCCGTTCATCAAAAACAGGGTGACGGGAAGGCGATCCTGCCGGATTCGCAGGAGGAAGAGATCCTGTAGATTTGTTTTTTTCTGCATATGTACCCGCTCCTTCTTTATTTACGGAGCGGTCATCCGCTCCTGCGCTTATCCTAAGCCAGAAGCGGAGAGAATTTCCGTCGAAATCTGTAAGGCGCGGGCAAAATCCCGGTCTTTTTCCCAGAAGATCCAGTGGATATCGGGATTCCGCCGCAGCCAGGTCAGCTGGCGCTTGGCGTACTGCCGGGAACGGAGCTTCACCAGTTCAATGGCCTCCGGCTCTGTCAGAGCGCCGTCCAGCACCCCCAGAAACTCCTTGTAGCCGATGGCCTGCATAGCGGTGGCATTCCGGGGCAGTCCCATGGCCAGCAGGGCACGAACCTCGTCCAGCAGCCCCTCCTGCACCATCTTGTCCACCCGGCGGTCGATGAGGGCCTTCATGTCGGCCCGGTCGGCGAACTGCAAGCCGATCCATACCGCGTCATACCGGGGCGGGATCATTCTGGTGGCGGCATTGTGAGCGGAGATGGTGCTGCCGGTTTCCCGGTAGACCTCCAGCGCCCGGAGGATCCGCTTTGTGTCGGCAGGGTGGAGGCGCTCAGCGCTTTCAGGATCTACCTGCCGCAGCTCTTCCAGCAGGGGGGCGATGCCCTCCCGCTCAAGCCGGGTCTCCAGCTCCCGGCGGATCGCGCCGCCGGCGTGACCCTTGGCAAAGCCGTGTCCCCGGATCAGGGCGTCCATCCACAGCCCGGTTCCGCCTACCAGAACGGGCAGCTTGCCCCGCGCCAGAATATCGTCCACCACTGGGGTGGCTCTGGACACATATTCCGCGGCGCTCCACTGCTCCGCCGGATCCGCCACGGCGATCATGTGGTGCGGGACACCCTGCATCTCCTCCGCCGTGGGCGCGGCAGTCCCCACCGTCATGCCCCGGTAGATCTGCATGGAGTCCACAGACACCACTTCACCGCAAAACCTCTGTGCCAGCAACACGCCCAGCGTGGTTTTTCCGCAGGCGGTAGGCCCTGCGATACAGACAATTTTCGGCGCCATCCGCGTCCTCCTCTCCCGTGGTTTTACAGCGTTTTCGCCAATGCGCCCGCCAGCGTGCAGGCCGCTGTCAGCGTGTCTCCCGCCGTATCCGGGCGGGCATCCAGCCCGCCGGCAAATACATAGTCAAACTGCGGGATGCCAAACATGGCGGCCAGCTGCCGCCAGTGGATCACGCCTACGCTGTCCTCCCGCTCCACATCGCCGCAGCTGGTGAGGTATACCAGATGTCCGGCCGCGCAGTCCCCGTGGCAGCCCGCCGCGTCGTAATGATAGGTCAGGCCGTTGGCGGAAATGTATTCGATGTACGTCCGCAGCGCCGCGGGGTAGCTGAGATCCCAGAAGGGGGCCGCCACCGCAACGGCGTCCGCCGCCCGGAACTGCCGGGCCAGCGCGTACACCGGCGCGTCAAAGGCATTCTCCGCCGCCAGCGCGTCCCGCCGGTTCAGCATCTCCGCGTTGAAGGGCTTCAGCGCCAGCAGCGCTTCCGGGGTGACCTCCTCCACTTCCGCGCCGGGATGGGATGCCCGAAACGCGGTGAGAAAGGCGTCGGCCAGCGCCTTCGTGCGGGAAGCCCCGCCTCGCTGGCTGATGCAGCAGTTTACAAACAGCAGTTTCATCATGGTTCCTTCTTTCTCGGAAAATGGGGTGCCTCCTTGCGGCGTTTCACGTCTTTTGATCGTTGGAGCAGGCGGTCACGCCCGCTTGAACAGCTTTTCCAGCTCGTATTTCCGGATCTTCACCACCACCGGCCGGCCATGTGGGCAGTATCGGACTTCTCCGCTCTGCACCTTCTCCACCAGCACCTTCAGCTCGGCGGGGTCGCTGGTCCAGCCGCCCTTGATCGAAGCCTTGCAGGCCATGGTGTGAAGCAGCGCCTCCCGCTTCTCGTCCAGACTGCGGCCTGTGCGGAGCTTCTGGGCAAATTCCTCCAGCGTAGCAGCGGTGTCCGCCGCGTCCAGATCTGCGGGAACCTCCCGCACCAGAACGGCACCGTCGCCGAAATCCTCACAGCCGAAGCCGAACTGCTCCAGCAGCTCCAGATTTTCCAGCAGCAGCGCGGCGTCCTCTTTTCCCGGCTCCACAGCCACCGGCTGCATCAGGGTCTGCCGCATGGGCGGCTCCTTGGCAGCCATCAGGCGGTCGAAATTGATCCGCTCGTGGGCCGCGTGCTTGTCGATGAGCCAGAGGTTTTCGCTGCCATCCTCGCAGATGATGTAGGTATGGAACACCTCTCCGGCGATGCGCCACGGCGCTTCCGCGGGCATGACCGTCTCCTGTCCCGGCAGTTCCATGGCCGTCTGCTGAGCCGGGATGGCAGGCACAAAGGGCTTGGGCGCAGGGGCCGTTGCAGTGGCCGTCTCCGGTCTTGCAGTCACGGACGCAGGCGCTTTGCCCAGCGCCGAGGGCTGCGCCGCCTTCACGGCGCCCCGCGGCGGCCAGATGGGCTGCACGCTGTCCGCCACCTTTGCCGTAGAGCGCCATTCCGTATTCCAGACCGGCCGGGCAGGCTCCGCCGGTTTTACCGGCGGAGGGTTGAATACCGGCTGTACGTCCGCCTTGGGCGGCTGCGGCGTAAAAACGGGTCTGACCGGCGCGGAGGGCGCGGCAGCGGGCTTTGCGCCCTGCTCCCGATAGCTTTTGGCATCCATGGACTGGAAAAAGTCCTGCCGGGGATTCTGAACCGGCTGATTTGCCGGTTTTACCGGCGATACCGCGCCGCCGCGGGCATCCAGCGCGTCCATGACCGTGTGGAACACCGCCTCGAACACATCATGCTCCCGCGCAAATTTCACCTGGGTTTTGGCAGGGTGTACGTTGACGTCCACCGCCGTAACCGGCAGCGTCACTTCCAGCACACAGCCGGGGAAGCGGCCTTTCAGAAGCTGATTCCGATAGCCCTCTTCCAGCGCCGCCGTCAGCACCTGGGACTTGATGAACCGCCCGTTGACGAAGAACACCTGCATGGAGCGGGAACCTCGGCCGTTCACCGGGGCCGTCACAAAGCCACGCACGGTGATGTCGCCGCCCCGGCCGTCCACCGGCACCAGCGTTCTGGCAAATTCCCGGCCCAGCGCGGCATAGACGGCGGATTCCAGCTTTCCATCGCCGGGGGTATGGAGGGCTTCCTGCCCATCCTTGATGAATTTGAAGGAAACGTCCGGGTGGCTCAGGGCCAGATGCTGCATCAGCCCCGCCACGGCGGCCGTCTCGGCGCTGTCCTTTTTCATAAATTTCAGTCGGGCGGGGGTGTTATAGAAGAGGTCTGCCACCCGGATGGTGGTTCCCTCCGGCGCGCCCTCCTCCCGGACAGGCTCCATATGTCCGCCCTCGCCGTGGAGGGCCGCGCCCACGGCGTCCTCCGGGCGGCGGGTCAGCACGTCCACCCGGCTGACGGCGGAAATGGCCGCCAGAGCTTCCCCCCGGAAGCCCAGCGTGCCGATTCTGGCAAGATCCTCCGCCGTGCGGAGCTTGCTGGTAGCATGGCGCAGAAACGCGGTGGGCAGCTCCTCCGGCGCGATACCGCAGCCGTTGTCCGTCACCCGGATCAGGCTCATGCCGCCCCGCTGGATCTCCACCACAATGGCGGAGGAACCGGCGTCAATGGCGTTTTCCACCAGCTCCTTGACCACGGAAGCAGGGCGCTCGACCACCTCGCCGGCGGCGATGAGATCGGCGACATGAGAGGATAATTGTTGAATATGCGGCATATTTTTCTCCTTATACGGATGCCCAGACACTCAGGGCATTGGCGGCAGTGTGGAGCAGAATGGAACTCCACAGGGTGCCTGTGTGATCATAGGCCCAGGCCAGCACCAGCCCCGGCACCAGATACTGCACCATCAGCAGAAAGTAGGTGATGTCCCGCTGCACCACGGCGAACTGCCACACATGGAGCAGGGCGAACAGCAGGCAGCTGACAAGATACGCCACCACCCGGCTTTTGCTTTTCAGATTTCCAAATACCAGTCCCCGGAACAGGACTTCTTCCACAAAGGGCGCCAGAAAAATGACGATCAGCAGCGTGACCCTCGGCGCGTCGTGGATCTGGGCGGAGATGGCGGTATCGTTCAGATTCGTGTGGTTATTCACCAGCAGACGGGTCAGGCGGTACATCAGCTCGTTGAGGCCGTACAGGGCGATCAGCCCTACTGCGACGGCTTTGCAGGCGTTGCCCAGATTGTCCGCAAAGTTCCGGGTCGTGCGGCCAAGGAAGCTGTGGAAAATGACCAGCGTCACGGCAAAGAGGACGTAGTAGTAAATGGCGTTTTTCAGGGATGGGGAAATTGCGGTACCCAGCAGCCGCTCCGCAAGGCGGAACAGGGGAGCGGTGGCAAAGGGCAGCACTACCAGATAGATCACGAAGAAAACCGTTCCGGCGATCTGTTCGCCGGGGGACATATAGGGTGCGGATTTATGTTTGGCCATTCTAAGGCTCCTTTGTGTGGTTTCAGTGCGCGGAAAAACAGACGCCTGACCGGCAGACTCATGATCTCTCTGCGCCCGCAGGCCGGCGCTGCCCGTGCTTCGGCAAGAAGCTCTCTGCGGAAACGGAGCGTGTTACCGGCTCAGCTTCTGCTTCAGCTCATACAGCAGGCTCATGGCCTCAATGGGCGTCAGCGTATCCGGCTGACAGCGGCGGATGGCGTCCAGCACCTCGCCCTCGCTCATGGCGTCCAGCGAGACCTGATCGGTCTCTTTCCGGGCGGCCACGTACTGTACGCCGTTTTCGTCCTCCAGCTCCTTCAGAATGACCTTGGCCCGCTGAACCACTTTCTCCGGCAGTCCCGCCAGCTTGGCCACCTCAATGCCGTAGCTGCGGTCGGCTCCGCCGGGGACGATCTTCCGCAGGAAGATGATGTCCTCCCCCCGGCGCTTGACGGCAATATTATAATTCACGGTGCCGGGGAGGGTGTTTTCCATCTCTGTCAGCTCATGGTAATGGGTGGCGAACAGGGTCTTGGCCCCCAGCGTCTTTTTGTCGGCGCAGTATTCCAGAACGGCGCGGGCAATGGCCATACCGTCAAAGGTGGAGGTTCCCCGGCCGATCTCGTCGAGGATCAGGAGGGAATTTTTGGTGGCCTGATGGAGAATGTCGGAGACCTCCGTCATCTCCACCATAAAGGTGGACTGCCCGGCGGAAAGATCGTCGCTGGCGCCGATGCGGGTAAAGATCCGGTCCACCACGCCGATATGGGCGTATTTGGCGGGGACGAAGCTGCCCATCTGGGCCATGAGGACGATCAGCGCCACCTGCCGCATATAGGTGGATTTACCAGCCATGTTGGGGCCGGTGATGATGGCCACCCGCTCCTCCTTTTCCCCCATAAACGTATCGTTGGGGACAAACAGGCTGTCCTTCAGCACTTTTTCCACCACGGGGTGACGGCCCTCCCGGATCTCGATGACCCCGGATTCGTCCACCTCCGGACGGCAGAAGTTATTGTGTACCGCCACGGCGGCAAAGGAGCAGAGAGCGTCGCACTCCGCCACGGCGGCAGCCGTTTTCTGAACGCGGGCGGCGTTGTCCGCGATCCGCTGGCGCAAGGCGGAGAACAGCTCAAATTCCAGTGCCACCACCCGCTCGGAAGCCGTCAGGATCTCATGCTCCAGATCCTTCAATTCCTGGGTGATGAACCGCTCGCCGTTGACCAGCGTCTGCTTGCGGATATAGGTCTCCGGCACCAGCTCCTTGAAGGCGTTGGAAACTTCAATGTAGTAGCCGAACACCTTGTTGTAGCCGATTTTCAGCGTGCGGATGCCGGTTTTTTCCTTTTCCTTGGCCTCCATCTCCGCAATGACGCCCTTGCCGCTTTTCAAAATGTGCCGCAGGCGGTCCACCTCTTCGTTGAAGCCGTCCCGGATGATGCCGCCCTCCCGGACGGAAAACGGCGGCTCGTCGCAGATGGCGGCGGCGATGTCATGGCTGATATCGTCCAGCGTGTCCAGCTCCGCCGTCAGCTCGGTGATGCGGCGGTCGGAGAAAGCGGCAAGCTGCTCTTTCAGGTTGGGCAGCTTTTCCATGGCCGCCCGGAGGGAGGTCAGATCCCGGCCGCCAGCAGTGCCGTAGACAATGCGGCCGATGAGGCGCTCCATGTCGCCAAGGCCGGTCATGCCGGCGATCAGCTCCTCCCTGCGGATGGTGTCGTTCACCAGCGCCGCCACGGCGCTGGAACGGCGGTCAATATCCGTGACGGACAGCAGGGGCCGCTCCAGCCAGCTCCGCAGCATCCGGCCGCCCATGGGGGTTTTCGTTTTGTCCAGCACCCACAGAAGGCTGCCCTTTTTCTCCTTGCCCCGGAGGGTCTCCGTCAGCTCCAGATTCCGGCGGGCGGCCAGATCCAGCTCCATGAACCGGCCTTGACGGTAGTAATCCAGCTCCCGGATGTGGGAGAGGTCGGTTTTCTGGGTTTCATAGAGGTAATTCAGCAGGCCGCCCAGCGCCATGGCCGCCGCAGGCTCCCCGGCGGGCAGCTTGGCAAAGGCCTCCTCGCCGAACTGGGCGCGGATGTTCTTCTCCGCCTCCGTCAGACGGAAGCGCCGCTCCCCGCCGTTTTCGTACCGGCAGTGGAATTTGTCGGCCAGCACGTCCGTCAGCACCTTTTCGCTGAAAGCGCCGTCGCTGAGGATGGCCTCAGCGGGGTTGAACCGCCCCAGCTCATTGATGATGTGGGTCAGGGCGTCCTTACCGGAAAAGGCGGTGAGGTGGGTCTCGCCGGTGGAGAGGTCGCAGAAGGCCACGCCGCCTCCCTGACTATCCAGATAAATACCGCAGAGGTAGTTGCCGGACTTGTCGTCAAGGCACGCGGCGTCAATGACGGTGCCGGGAGTCACCACCCGGATGATGTCCCGCTTCACCAGCCCCTTGGCGGTGGCGGGGTCCTCCATCTGCTCGCAGATGGCCACCTTGTAGCCCTTGGCGATGAGCCGGGCGATGTAGGATTCGCTGGCGTGGTAGGGAATCCCGCACATGGGTACCCGCTCCTCCTCCGGCTTGGCGTGCTTGCCGTGATCGCGGGAGGTGAGGGTCAGATCCAGCTCTTTGGAGGCAAGCTTTGCGTCGTCGGCGAACATTTCATAGAAGTCCCCCAGGCGGAAAAACAAAATGGAATCCGGGTGATCCTTCTTGATTTCCAGATACTGCTTCATCATGGGGGTCAGTTCCGCCATAAAAATACCTCTTTCTATGTCTCGTAATCTTGTGTGTCTTTTTGCGCCGTGCGGAGCGAGTCCGCGCTATTTCATTGATGTCTCGCCTGAAAGGGAATAATTTATACCGGCTCGCCGTACAGCGCCCAGGTGTTGCTGTCCGTGATCATCACGTCGATAAACTGCCCGATCAGCTCTCTGCCGCCTTTGAGCCGCACCAGCCGGTTGCCCTCGGTGCGGGAGGCGAGGGGAAATGCCTCGTCGTCGCTTTCGCCGTCCACCAGCACCCGGACCGTTTTGCCCACATAGGCGGCGTGGAGCCGGGCGGAGTTGGCGTTCTGCACTTCCAGGAGCTTATCGAACCACTTCTGCTTTTCCGCGCGGGTGGCGGGATCCGGCATGGAGGCCGCTTTCGTACCGGGACGGGGGGAGTAAATGAAGGTAAAGAGGGCGTCAAAGCCCACCTCCTCCACCAGAGACACGGTGTCCATGGCCTCTTCCTCCGTCTCGCCGGGGAAGCCGATGATCACGTCGCTGGTCAGCACCAGACCGGGCATAACCTTTTTCGCATAGTTGATTTCCGCCAGATACTGCGCCCGCGTATAACGGCGGTTCATCTCCTTCAGCACCCGGTCGTTGCCGGACTGGAAGGGGAGATGGAGCTGCTTTGCCACATGGGGGCAGTTTGCCATCACGTCGAAAAGACGGTTTGTGGCGTCCTTGGGATGGCTGGACATAAAGCGGATCAGGTACTCACCGGGAATTTTGTCGATGTCCTCCAGCAAGTCGGGGAAGTGGTAATCCAGCCCCAGATCGTTGCCGTAGGAGTTGACGTTCTGGCCCAGCAGGGTGATGTCCTTATACCCGGCTTCTACCAGCTCCCGCACCTCCTGCAAAACGCACCGGGGATCCCGGCTCCGCTCCCGGCCCCGGACGTAGGGTACGATGCAGTAGGAGCAGAAGTTGTTGCAGCCGTACATAATGCTGACCCACGCTTTTACGCCCTTTTCCCGCACCACGGGGATGCCCTCGGCGATGGTGCCGTCCTCATTGTCCACAGCAAAGACCCGCTTCCGGGTCTCGTACACCTGCCACAAAAGCTCCGGGAATTTCCACAGGGCATGGGGGCCGAACACCAGATCCACGTGGCGGTAGGACTCCTTCACCCGTTTGGACACCCGCTCCTCCTGCGCCATGCAGCCGCAGAGGCAGATGACCTGCTCCGGGTTTTCCTTTTTCGTGTGGGTCAGGATGCCCAGATTGCCGAACACCCGCTGCTCCGCGTGTTCCCGGACGGCGCAGGTATTCAGGATCACCAGATCCGCCTCTTTGGCATCCTCGGTAAAGGTAAAGCCGCAGTCCGCCAGCATTCCCATAAGCTTCTGGCCGTCCGCCACATTCTGCTGACAGCCGAAGGTATCCACACAGGCCACAGGATGGGCTTCCCGCGCGTTGAACATCTCTTTGATCTTTGCTTCAAAATCCCGCTGACGCGCCAGAGCGTCCTCAGGCACCAGTACGTTTTCCCGCTTCAAATGGTAACTCCTCCAAAATTATCTGATAAAATGCGTGGCGATCCGCGTTTCCTTTTCCGGCAGGCCGAACCGTTCTTTTCCCAGGGCGATGCTCCGCATCAGGAAGGTCATGTTCCGCGCCAGCGTCCGCATGGTCTGACGGCCCTCACCGTCGGCCTCCGCCTCTCCCGGCTCACGGCCATGGATGCTGTTCCAGTACTGGCTGGAAGCCACCGGCATCCCGGAAATGGTAAAATACTTGTTCAGCTCGTCAAAGGTGGCGGAGCAGCCGCCCCGGCGGGCGCAGGCCACGCTGGCGCCCACCTTCATGGTTTTGTCAAAGGGCGTGCTGAAAAACAGCCGATCCAGACAGGCGATGAGGGTGGCGTTGGCGGAAGCATAATACACCGGGCTGGCGATCACCAGACCGTCCGCCGCCTCAAATTTGGGGGCCAGCTCGTTCACAGCGTCATCAAACACGCACTTACCGGTCTTTGCACAGGAGCCACAGGCCACACATCCCCGGATATCCCGGTTTCCCAGAAGCACCGTTTCCGTTTCCACACCGCTTTCGTGAAAAATCGTTTCCATTTCCCGCAGCGCCACAGCCGTGTTGCCGTTGGCGTGGGGACTGCCGTTCAGCATAAGGACCTTCAGCTTTTCCATGATCAACCCTCCTGTGATCCTCTTTTCCAGATCCGCCCGTTTGGGGAATGGGCGGACATACCTTAACTAAGTTATCATAGCATAAAATACTGCCGGATACAAGAAAAAGGAGGGCTTTGCCCTCCTTTTCCGAAATTTTTTGCTATGACAGATAGTTCAGCGGGTTTTTCGCCACGCCGTTATACCGCACCTCAAAGTGACAGTGATTGCCGGTGGAATTTCCGGTAGAACCGGCCCGCGCTATCTGCTGGCCCTTATAGACGTGCTGCCCCACTCTGACGGTCAGGCTGGAATTGTGGCCGTACCGGGTAACGTAGCCGTTGCCGTGGTTGATCTCCACCAGGTAGCCGTAGCCGCTCATCCAGCCGGCGTAAGTCACCGTACCGCCGTCGGCGGCATAGATAGGCGTTCCTCTGGGAACGGCGATATCGATGCCCTTATGGTTGGTGGAGCCGATGCCGCCGGGGGATCTCCGCCCGCCGAAGTAGGACGTGATCCGCCCACTGGTGGGCCAGCGGAAGCTGCCGGTGGGGAGCCATGTGGGCCGCACCTTGGTGCCTCGGAGCCGGTATTCCGTCACCGGCTCTTTCAGCGTCACGGAGGACAGAATGGTACGCTCCGTTTCCTCGCCGTTGACATAGGTGGTCTTGGCCAGCACATCCGCCTTGCCGTATTCTCCCTTGGAGGTAACTTTGTAGTCGCCCTGATAGAGACTGGCGTCGTCGGTATACTCAATGTTGTAAGCCACATCGTCCAGATACCGCTCCTGCTTTTCCACCGTCATGGTCAGGTAGGGGACGGAGGCGGACAGGGTCAGCACCTCGCCGATCTGAAGCTTATTGATGTTGTAGCCGGGGTTCAGCGCCAGCAGCTCGCTGGAGGTCATGTTGTTCTGCGCGGCGATCTGGGACCATGTATCGCCTTTTTTCACCTCATAGGTGACTTCAGCGGTTTTGGTGCTGTAGAGCAGTTCCGCAATATAGCCCAGATTCATGATGGCGTCTGTGGGGACGTATTCCTGCCGGATCTCCACATCCTCCTCGAATTTGCAGGAAATGGTATCCTCATCGGAAGCGGCCTTCTGAAGCTGCTCCAGCAGCTCGTCCAGAGCGCCCTCATAGGGGGTGGTGCCGATGCGCTCGCCGTTGACATACAGGCAGTAGGCGGAAGTCACCAGACCGATCTCATCGGACAGCTCCTCCTCATAGGCGGCCTTATCCTCAACGTCCTGCCGGAGCGTCCAGCCGGAATCATATTGCAGCAGGGAGGTGTCCAGCGTATAGGTCTCTCCCAGCGTTTCGGAGGTGATGGCTTCCAATTCATGCCGGACGCTCTCAGCCTCCGACTTGGAGGCCACCGTACCCAGCACATGGCCGTCATAGGTGACGGTGGTTCCCACTGTGAAAAAGGAGAAGAACAGGACGACGCCTGCCAGCACGCAGCTGCCGCCCAGAAATACCACGGCGTGCAGCCGCTTTTCCTTTTCAAACCACGTGCCGAATTTGCCGGAACGGTGGATTCGCTCCTTCCGTTTGCCCAGCAGGCGCTCCCGCAAACGGCTCGCCGCGGCAGGCAGCAGCCCCCAGAGCATCAGCAGCGCCTGCAGCGGCCCCCGGTTGGACTCCGGGAACCGGTTGGCCTTGGCCTCCCGGATCACCCGGCGGCAGCGGCGGCCGAACCAGCGGCTCTTCTTTCCGGCCCGGAACCGAAGCCGGCCCCAGAAATCCTCCGGCTCCGCCAGCACTCTGCGCTTCCGGCGGGGCTGCACGGCATTCTCCGTTTCAGAGACGCCGGTGCGCTCCGCCCGGTTATATTTTTTTTCGGTATTCTGACTCATAGTCCTCCCGGAATGATCAAGCGATCAAAATAGTAACAATTTGTTACCGTTTATTGTAGCGCCTTTTGCCGTATTCGTCAAGCGGCTTATCCAAAAAGCGCAGTTTTTTAACATATTGGCAACAATTTTCCCCCCTTACAGGTGTAAAAAAGCCCCGGAAGGCAAAACCTTCCGGGGCGTCTGCGTACAGTTTCTCAGGACAGGAGCATCTTGTCGTTGGCCTCGTCGGAACCGCTGGCGCGGCTGAACAGGGCCAGCAGATCGGGAACCGTCAGCTTCTTCTTGTCCTCGCCGGAGATGTCCACCACCACGCGGCCTGCGTCCATCATAATGAGCCGGTTGCCGTGGGCAATGGCGTCTTTCATGTTGTGGGTGATCATCAGGGTGGTCAGGCTGTTCTCCTGCACGATCTGGTCGGACAGCTCCAGCACCTTGGCGGCGGTCTTGGGATCCAGCGCGGCGGTGTGTTCGTCCAGCAGCAGCAGCTTGGGCTTCTTCAGGGACGCCATCAGCAGCGTCAGCGCCTGACGCTGGCCGCCGGAGAGGAGGCCCACCTTGGCGGTGAGACGATTCTCAAGGCCCAGATCCAGCTTTCGGAGCAGTTCCCTGTAATCCGCCCGTTCTGCGGCGGTAATGCCCCACTTCAGGCCGCGGGGCTGACCCCGGCGGGCCGCCAGCGCCAGATTTTCCTCGATCTGCATGGTGGGGGCCGTACCCATCATGGGGTCCTGAAACACGCGGCCCAGAAACGCCGCCCGCTTATGCTCCGGCAGCTTGGTAACGTCCTGTCCGTCAATGGTGATAGTGCCTTCGTCCACCTGAAACACGCCGGCAATGGCGTTGAGCATGGTGGACTTGCCTGCGCCGTTGCCGCCGATGACGGTGACAAAATCGCCGTCGTTCAGGGTCAGGTTCAGGTGGTTCAGAGCTACCTTGGCGTTGATGGTATTGGGGTTAAAGGTTTTGCAGATACCTTTCAGCTCAAGCATGGACGCTGCCTCCCTTCTTGGTGTGGATGTGGCTCTTCCAGTAAGGAATGGCAAGGAACACAGCCACGATCAGGGCAGACACCAGCTTCAGGTCGTTGGTGTTCAGGCCCAGCTGCAAAACGATTTGCAGAACGATGTAGTAGATCACAGCGCCGATGGCCACGCCCAGCAGCTTCAGGGCGAAGTTGCCGAACAGCTTGCCGAAGGCCACCTCGCCGATGATGACGGCGGCAAGGCCGATGACGATGGCGCCGCGGCCCATGTTGATATCAGAAGAACCCTGGAACTGAGCCAGCAGGCCGCCGGCCAGAGCCACCAGACCATTGGAGACCATCAGACCCAGCACCACATTGGCGTTGGTGTTGATGCCCTGCGCCCGCGCCATGTTGGGGTTGGCGCCGGTGGCGCGGAGGGAGCAGCCCTTTTCCGTGCCGAAGAACCAGTACAGAATGGCAATGAGCGCCACCGTGAACACCACCAGCAGCGGCAGGGGATTGTCCAGACTGACTGTCCGCACATACCGCTGGGACACCAGCAGGTCGTATTTATCCACGCCTACTGCCTGATTGGCCTTGCCGCCCATGATCCGCAGGTTGATGGAATACAGGGACAGCTGGGTGAGAATACCGGCCAGAATGGCAGGGATGCCGCATTTCGTGTGGAACACGCCGGTGACAAGACCCGCCAGCATACCGGCCGCAAAGGCGCACAGCAGGGCGGCCCACGGATTCACTCCCGCCCGGATCAGCATAACTGCCACGGCGCCGCCGGTGGCCAGAGAGCCGTCCACTGTCAGGTCGGCCACGTCCAGAATTCGGAACGTGATGTAGACGCCGATGGCCATCAGGCCCCAGATCAGGCCCTGTGCCACCGCGCCCGGCAGCGCGTTGAAAAGGGAGGATAGAAAGCTCATAGCAATTCTCCTTGTTCACGGCAAGAGGAGGGGTCTCCCCCTCCTGCCTGATTTTACTGTGAAATTAGCGGTTGGGATCAGCCCTCGATGGCGGTGTAGCCGTCCAGCGGGGTGATGCCCAGAGTATCGCAGATGGTGGGGTTGTACTTGGGGGTTGCATCGGTGTACTCAATGGGCATGGTGGAGATGTCCGCCTCGCCGGTGAGAATCTTGGCAGCCATCTTGCCGGTGGTCACGCCCAGATCATAGTAGCTGATGGACAGGGTTGCCACGCCGCAGCCGGAGCAGATGCCCTCTTCGCCGCAGATGGCGGGAACGCCGGCGGGAACCAGAATGTTGGCAATGGCCTCGGTGTTGGAAGCGGCGGCGTTGTCGGTGGGGATGTACACCACGTCGGAGTAGTCAGCGGCGGACTGGGTCACGGAAGCAACGTCGTTGGTATCGGTGAAGGCGAACTCCTGGGTCTCAATGCCCTTGTTGGCCAGGCAGGTGGCAACTTCCTCGATCTGATAGCGGGAGTTAGGCTCGCCAGAGCAGAACAGCAGGCCCACCTTCTTGGCATCGGGGAACCACTCGGTGATCATGTCGGCCTGCTTGCTCAGGTCGGCCAGATCGGAGGTGCCGGAGATGTTGCCGCCCACGGTGCCGTTGAAGTCATCAATGTCCAGAGCCACGCCATAAGCGGTGATGGAGGTACCCAGAATGGGGATATCGGCAGTTGCGGAAGCAGCGGCGGTCAGGGCTGCGGTGGCGTTGGCCATGATCAGATCCACGCCCTCGGACACATAGCCGTTGACAATGGTGGCGCAGTTGGTGGCGTCGCCGGAGGCGTTATTGTTCTCGATCTCCACCTGACCGGGCAGTGCTTCGTTCAGGGCGTCAATGAACCCCTGCGTTGCAGCGTCCAGAGCTTCGTGCTGAACCAGCTGGCAGATGCCGACCTTGTATACGGTAGCGTCCGCAGAGGTGTCGGCGTCAGCAGGGGCGTCGGTGGAGGTGTCGGCGGGAGCATCGGTCTTGGAACCGCCGCAGGCGGCCAGAGACAGCATCATGGCCGCAGCCAGAGCAAGTGCAAGCATTTTCTTCTTCATAATCATCTTCTCCTTTGAGTCCGTATCCGGAACAATGAACAGAATGCGTGACGGTAAAAAGAAAAGGGGCCTGTCCGCGGAACAGAACCCCCTCACATCCAACAGGCAAGTACCTTATGCCTGACAGGTCGTCTGTTCCTTTTCTGCATTGCGAAAGAAGCCCGCAAAAGAGCGTGCGTAACGGTAATAGGACGTAAACATTCCGTAACGCATGAGGGACTCCTTTCCGCCGTGTCCGGCCGGTTGATGGTATTACAATACAGCTTTAAACGACTAAAGTCAACTGTAAATTTTGACAAAACGGAAAGAAAATTCACGGGAAGTTGAAACACTTTGACAAGTTCCTCCATTTCTGCTACACTACCAGCCACAGGAGGGACGTTTTCCCGCCCCCTGATCATTCTGGAAAAGAGGAATCTCAGATGAACCATTTCAAGCAGATCGCCGCCGGGCTGGAGGCGCATCATCTGGACGCCGTGCTGCTGACCTGCGAGGCCAACCGCTTCTACGCCTGCGGCTTCCATTCCGCCGGAAGCGACGGCATTGCCGTAGTGACCCGGCATCACAATTATTATTTTACCGACAGCCGCTATACCGAGGCCGCCGGGCGCTATGTGCAGGACGCGGAGATCCGGGAGGCCAACCGGGAGCATCCCTATTCCGCCCTCATCAATGAGGTGATCCAGCGGGAGCACATCACCCGCATGGGCTATGAGGATGAGTACATGACCGTGGCGGACTTCCGCCGGTTTTCGGAAAAGCTCTCCTGCGAACTGGTTCCCGCCACGCAGCTCCTGTGGGATCTCCGGGCCGTGAAGGACAGCGAGGAGCTGAACTGCATGATTCAGGCGCAGCGGATCACGGAAAAGGCCTTCGACGATATCCTAAAGGAGATCCGCCCCGGCGTCAGCGAAAAGGAGATCGCCGCCCGCATCCTCTACCTCATGCTGCACTACGGCGCGGAGGACAAGTCCTTCGACCCCATCGTGGTGTCCGGCCCTAACGGCAGCCTGCCCCACGGCGTCCCCAGCGAAAAGCTGATTCAGGATGGGGAATTCGTCACCATGGACATCGGCTGCAAGTTCGGCGGCTACTGCTCCGATATGACCCGCACCGTGGCGGTGGGCCATGTGACCGATGAAATGCGGACTGTTTACGAAACGGTGCTTCAGGCCCAGCTGGCAGGCATCGGCGCCGCCAAGGGCGGCATCACCGGTCACGATCTGGACGCCGCCGCCCGGCAGGTCATTGAGGATGCCGGCTACGGCCCCTATTTCGGCCACAGCTTCGGCCACAGCGTAGGCGTGGAGATTCACGAAAACCCCAACGCCACCCCCTCCAACCACCAGCCTCTGCCGGTGGGGACCGTCATCAGCGAGGAGCCGGGGATCTACCTTCCGGGGAAGCTGGGGGTGCGGATCGAGGATGTCGTCATTTTGACGGAAAACGGCTGTCAGAACATCACGCTGTCTCCCAAAAATCTCATTATTTTATGACGATTATGCAAAATAGGGTGCGAAAACGATTGTTTTCGCACCCTATTTGTCAAAAGTACCGTTGACAAAAAAGAGCGTCCATCGTATCATCTATATTCGGAATTTTTACCCTCCACGTCAGAAAGGGAAGTGTCACATGGACAAAGTATACATCACAGGCCACCGCAACCCGGATACCGACTCCATCGTATCCGCCATAGCCTATGCCGCATTGAAAAACGCGCTGGGCCAGCGGCAGTACTGCGCCGCCCGTCTGGGGGAGATCAGCGATGAGACGCAGGCTGTTCTGGACCGGTTTGACGCCAAAGCGCCGGAGCTGATCAACAACGTCCGCACGCAGGTGCGGGATCTGGACTTCGATACCCCCCCCACCCTGTCCGCCGCCGCCACCATCAGCCGGGCATGGCAGACCATGCAGGCCGACCGGATCTCCGTGCTGCCGGTGGCCAACGAGGACGGCACCCTGTACGGAATGCTCTCCGCCGGGGACGTGGCCAGCTACGATATGCTGGCCGTCCGCAATGCACTGGTGGAACACGTGCCGGTATACAATCTGCTGTCCGTTCTGGAAGGCCGGGTGCTGAATGCAGGCGGTCAGGTTCGGGACGAGGTTTCCGGCGAAGTGACCATTGCCCTGCCTGCCGGGCGGGAAAACCTGCTGTTCTCCTCTTCGGAATCCATCGTTGTCTGCGGCGACCAGCCGGATATGATCCGCCGGGCCATTGAGCTGCATGCCGCCTGCGTCATCGTCTGTCAGGCGGAGGTGCAGCAGGAGCTGCTGGATATGGACACGGATACCTGCATCATCTCCACCCCCTATGACGCCTACCGGGCCGTGCATCTGATCTGCCACGCCCTGCCCATTGCGCGCATCTGCAAGAGCCACGATCTGGTGTGCTTCCATCTGGACGACTACATTGACGACGTACGGAACGCCGTGCTGGAAAGCCGGTTCCGGGCCTACCCCATTCTGGACGAGCATGAGCACGTGGTGGGAACGCTGTCCCGGTTCCACCTGCTGCGTCCCCGCCGGAAGCAGGTGATTCTGGTGGATCACAACGAAAAGGCCCAGTCCGTGGCCGGTCTGGATCAGGCGGACATTCTGGAAATCGTGGATCACCACCGTCTGGCGGACATCGAGACCACCAACCCCATCTACGTCCGCAACGAGCCGGTGGGCAGCTCCGCCACCATCGTGGCGGATATGTATCAGGAAAAGGGACTGATGCCCACGGCGAAAATGGCAGGTCTTATGGCTTCCGCCATTGTCTCCGACACGGTCATGTTCAAGTCTCCCACCTGCACGCAGCGGGACATTGACATTGCCAACCGCATGGCCCGCATTGCCAACGTCTCTCTGGAGGATCTGGGAAAAACTGTATTCTCCGCCTCTGTCAGCGACGATAAGAGCGCCGAGATGATCATCGGAACCGACTATAAGGAGTTCCACATCGCAGGCCACAATCTGGCGGTCAGTCAGGTCACCTGCATGGACGCCGAGCGTCTCACGGAGCGGACGGAGGAGTTTCTTGACTGTATGCGCGGGATCCGTCATGATTATGGTCTGGACACCGTACTGCTGATGATCACCGACGTGCTGAAGGAAGGCTCCTATCTCCTGTATGTAGGCGATGAGGACACGATTCGTCAGGCGTTCAATATCTCCGGTGAAAAGAACCCGGTGTTCCTGCCGGAAGTCATGAGCCGGAAAAAGCAGATCATTCCCGTGCTGTCCGCCCTCTGGGGCTGAGCTGCCGGACAACGTGCAGACCGCCGCCGTATGGATTTCATACGGCGGCGGTTTTTCGTTTTTCTGTCAGCGCGCTTTGCCGGCATCTCCGCAAAACAAAAGAGAGCTGCTTCCCAAAGGAAACAGCCCCCTTTTCAGGCAGCGGCTTTATTTCATCAGCTCGCACACCAGATCCGTGTAGCCGGAGGGATCGTCCAGCGGCAGACCGGCGATCAGCAGTGCCTGATTGTACAGCAGCCTGGCGTACTTCTTCGCCTTTTCCGGGTCGGCAGTGACGGCGGCTTCCAGCGCCGCGAACACAGGATGCTCCGTGTTCAGTTCCAGAATCCGCTGGGCCTTGATGCCGCTTTCCGGCTGCATCATCTGGAAATACTTTTCCATCTCAAAGCTGAGACCTTCCCCAGCCGTCAGGCACACGGGATGGGACTTCAGCCGGACAGCGGGCTTCACCTCGCTTACGGCGTCTCCCAGCGTCTCCTTCACGAAGGAGAACACGTCCTTGTGGGCGTCGGCGGCTTCCTTGGCCTTTTCCTGAGCGGATTCTTCCGCCGCACCGTCCATGGCGGAGCGGAATTCCTTATCCTTGTAGGTACGGAGGATCTGGGCGGCGAATTCGTCCACCTCCTCCGTGAAGTACAGGATCTCCATGCCCTGATCCTTCAGGGCTTCCAGCTGGGGCAGCTTGTCGATCTTGTCTACTGTCTCACCGGCGGCGTAGTAAATGACCTTCTGATCCTCCTTCATCCGGGAAACGTACTCGTCCAGCGTCACCAGCTTCTTCTCCGTGGAGGAATAGAACAGCAGCAGATCCTGCAAAAGCTCCTTGTGAGCGCCATAGTCTGCGGTGACGCCGTATTTGATCTGGCGGCCGAAGTTCTTCCAGAAGATCTCATAGCTCTCCCGCTCGTCCTTGAGCATCTTGCCAAGCTCGCTCTTGATCTTCTTTTCCAGATTGGCGGCAATGACTTTCAGCTGCCGGTCATGCTGCAGCAGCTCCCGCGAGATATTCAGGCTCAGGTCGGGGGAGTCCACCACGCCCCGGACGAACCGGAAATGCTCCGGCAGCAGGTCGGCGCATTTGTCCATGATGAGAACGCCGCTGGAATAGAGCTGCAATCCCTTTTCGTACTCCTTGGTGTAGTAGTCGAAGGGAGTCTCGCCGGGGATGAACAGCAGCGCCTTATAGGTCACAGCGCCTTCAGCAGACACGGTAATGACCCGCTGGGGGTCCTGATATTCATGGAACTTGTCCCGGTAGAACTTGTTGTACTCCTCCGGCTTTACGCTGGACTTCTTCCGCTGCCAGATCGGCACCATGGAGTTCAGGGTCTCCACCTCGGAATAAGACTCATACTCCGGCTTGTCGTCGGGGCTGCCCTCCTTTTTCCGGGTCTTGGTGACGGCCATGCGGATGGGGAAGCGGATATAGTCGGAGTACTTGGTCACAAGCTCCTTCAGCTTCCACTCGTCCAGAAATTCGCTGTAATGCTCGTCCTCGGTGTCGTCCTTCAGGTGCATAATGACCTCGGTGCCGGCGCTCTCCTTGTCACATTCCGTAATGGTGTAGCCGTCCGCCCCGGAGGACTGCCACTGGTAAGCGGTGTCGCTGCCGAACTTCCGGGTGCGGACCGTCACCTGATCGCAGACCATGAAGGCAGAATAAAAGCCCACGCCGAACTGGCCGATGACGTCGGTATCCTTGGCGTCGTCGCCCACTTCCTGCTTGAAGCGGTAGGAGCCGGAGGAGGCGATGACGCCCAGATTGTTCTCCAGATCCTCCTTATCCATACCGATGCCGTTATCCGCCACGGTGATGGTGCGGGCATCCTTGTCGGCGCTCAGCTCGATCTTGAAATCTTTCCGGGTCATCTTCACGCTGTCGTCCGTCAGCGCCTGATAGCACAGCTTGTCGCAGGCGTCGCTGGCGTTGGAAATGATCTCCCGGAGGAAGATCTCCTTGTGGGTGTAGATGGAGTTGATCATCAGATCCAGCAGGCGCTTGGATTCCGCCTTGAATTGTTTTTTCGCCATGAACAAAACACTTCCTTTTTGTTTTTTCTTATCGAATATGATTTTAGCACGGAAGTTCCCGGAAAGAAATTACTTTTTTGTAAACTTCACACCCGAACCGTTGCCTTTCCCTGACCTTTCCGTTAAAATGTGAAGGTAAACAGTTTTGGTATCCTGACGGATGCCAGTGGAAAGAGGCAGCAGACGTATGTTTTATAAATTCAGATGCGCCATGGCGCGGTTTATGTACGGGCGGAACGGCATGGATCAGATGAATCAGGCGCTCCTGCGGGGCTACATCGGGATCCTTCTGGCCGAGATTCTCTTTAATCTCCTGCGGCTGCGGATGCCTGCCATCGCCTGTGAAGCACTGCTCTGGGTGCTGATGGTTTTCATTCTCTTCCGAATGTTCTCCAAGAACCTGCCCAAGCGGCGGGAGGAGAACCAGAAGTTCATGAACTGGTTCTGGAAGATCAAAAGCAACGCCGCCGGAGCCAAGGCCCGCCGGGCGGACAGGGATCACAAGTACTTCACCTGCAAGTGCGGCGCCGTGTGCCGTGTGCCGGTGGGCAAGGGAAAAATCGTCATCACCTGCCCCAAGTGTGGGGAGAAGATCCACGCGAAAACGTAAGAAGAAGCCCGGAGGATGCAGCATCCTCCGGGCTTCTTTTTGATGTTGGATCCGCGCCGCGCACTTTTATTCCACGGTCTGGTATTTCAGCTTGTAATAACTCCAGCAGCGCCACTTGTGTACGGCGTCCTTCAGCGCTGCTGCGGCCTCGTCGGTCTGCTCGTTCAGGATCCGCTGGGGCAGCACGGTGCCGTCCGCCAGAATGTAGGTTTTTTTCTGCACCACCGGCGCTGTCCGCCGCAGGGAACCCAGAAAGTCGAACCACGGATCTTCCCCGGTGCGGCCGGTGAGATCCAGCAGGGTACTGCCAAGGAAGGCGGCGGAGATGACCCCGTCCTCCGGCAGCTCCAGAGAAGCCACAGCGCTGTCCCAGTCCAGTGTCTCCGCCGCGGCGCTGTTGGCCCAGATCACATAGGGCGTCTTATAGGAGCAGAGAATGTCCGTTCGGTCGTTTTCGGCAGCCGCCACCTCGGAACCAAGCTCCGCGTAGCCCTTCTGGTTATCCCCCAGATAGGGCAGATGGTCGCCGTAGAACACCAGCACCACCGGCTCGCCGCGCTCCTCAAAATAGGCGGTCAGGCGTCCCAGCATGGCGTCGGCGTCCCGGACGCCCTCCGTATAGACCTCCAGCATGGTGCGGGTCTCGTCGGAGATGTCCGCCGTGGTGGAAATGGGCGCAAAGGTGTGGCCCTCGCCGTACTTGTCGGCGGTGTAGCTCATGTGGTTCTGGATGGTGGTGGTGTAATTGAAGAGGGGGCGTCCCTCCGCCACGGCGGTTTCAAATTCCTGCTCGATCTGGCCCGCCATATAGTCGTCCGTGACCCAGCGGCCCTTGTATTCCAGGTTTTCCATATCTCTGGAAAAGGCCTCATATTCCGCCCCCAGCCAGCGGTAGACATTTTCCCGGTTGTAGAACCAGGCGTCGCCGGGGTGATAGAACGAAGTGCGGTAGCCGTCGGCGCCGAACACCCGGAACAGGCTGTCCAGATTCCGATTCACCACCCGCATGGCGGAGGTGGTGGTGGCGGAGAGGGCATTGGTCTGCATACCCGTCAGTACGTCAAACTCCGTGTTGGCAGTGCCGCCGGCAAAGCCGGGAACCACGATATGTCCGGAAACGGCGTGAGGATCGTTTTGCAGCGCGTGGAGGTTGGGCAGGGGATCAGTCTCCTCCGTCCAGTCGAACATGGGCTGATCCGTGATGTCGGAGAACGCCTCGTTCATCACCATGATGATGCTGACGTCCTGCCCCAGTCCCGTCTGCTCCCCGGTTTCCCACCCGGCGGCTTCTGATTTGGAGAAGCCCTCCGGCCTGTCCACAGGGTAGGTGGTGAACTGGTGGCAGAAGCAGTAGGGAAAGCCCAGCTCGTTGAATACGGAGGGGACATAGTAGGCGTTGCTGACATGGAAAGAGTTATAGAGATCGTTGCTGGCATACACCGTAAAGATCAGGGCCGTCAGCACGCCGAAGCTGAGGACTGCACCGATGATCCGTTCCGGCCAGCAGCGGCCGGGGAGCACGGCTGCGGCATCCTTTTTTACCTTTGCTTTCAGCACGGCAAACGACACCGGACGACTGGTAACAAACACCCCCAGCGCCGCCAGCAGCGCCGTGGTCAGGACCACAAGGGCAATGGCCGTCACCGGGTAGCGGATGTCGTAGGTCTGCATGGCGCTGCCCACTTCCCGCACCAGCGCAAAGTCCCGCGGGAACACCGGCTCGTCCCGCACCTCGATTTTGACCCGGTTGAAAAGGGAGAGGGCGCAGACGAAAAAGTTCACCAGTGCTGCGCCGTAAAAGACATTTTTGAATAGAAACGCAAAGGTCAGCAGCAAAAGCCCCACCGGCAGGGCGTTCAGCACGATCAGCAGAGGCTGGGATCTGAAAATGACCAGCACCGTCCGCAGCGCGTTGGGCTGGCACCACAGGGCCAGCAGGGTGATACAGCCTGCCAACAGCACGGCCAGCAGCAGACTGCCCCACAGGGGAAGGGTAAATTTATGAATCCGCTTTTCTTTCAAAATGACAAATCCTTTCCGAAAAAATCATATCCCTATTATATGAATTCGGCGGAAAATTGCAAGTGTGACGCAGGACATCCCCTGCAAACGGCTGTTTCCGCAGGTGGAAAGGGATTGACTTCCCTTCGGGAAGATGCTACACTGAATATATTATGAAACAGAATGAGTGGAAAACCTGTTGTTGTAAGACACAGGACGGCTGAACTGCCAGAAGCAGACACAGGCGTCCGTTTTCGTGTGCCTGTGTCTTGCATGAGGAGCTTTCAAAAGCGGTGTGCAAGAAAACGCACACCGCTCTTTTTATCTATGCGGCGTCCAAATCTCATCATCCATCTTATCGATCATATTGAGGAGAATGTGCTATGAACTTTACGCATCTGGTTGGAAACACCCCCATGATCCGCATCCGCTACAGGCTGGACGGACAGGAGCAGTCCGTCTGGGCCAAGCTGGAGGCCTATAACCTCTCCGGCAGCATCAAGGATCGGCTGGCGGCCCATGTGATTGCCAAATCCACCGCCAACGGCACGCTGAAGCCGGGGCAGCCCATTGTGGAGATGACCAGCGGCAACACCGGCATTGCATTTGCCGCGCTGGGCGCGCTGACAAAGCACCCCGTTCATATCTTCATGCCGGACTGGGCCAGCGAGGAGCGGAAAAAGCTGATGGCCATGTACGGGGCCGTGCTGCATCTGGTTTCCCGCAAGGAGGGCGGCTTCAATGCCGCCTTGCAGGGCGCGAAAGACATGGCGGAGGAGATCGGCGCGTTCCAACCCCGTCAGTTTGAAAATCAGGACAATCCGGAGGCCCACTATCTCACCACCGGCGTGGAGATTCTGCGGCAGCTGCCCGGCGTCACGGACTTCGTGGCAGGCGTCGGCTCCGGCGGTACCCTGATGGGCACCGCCCGGCGGCTGAAAGAGGCCGGACAGTGCCGGGCCGTTGCCGTGGAGCCGGATGCAGCCGCGCTGCTTACCGGCGGCACTGTTACCGGGCCGCACCGCATTGAGGGCATCGGAGACGATTTCATCCCCGCCGTAGTAGACCCCACCCTGATCGACCATATAGCGGACATCAACGATCTGGACGCCATCGCCATGGCTGCCAAGATCGGCCGGGTGCTGGGTCTGGGTGTGGGGATCTCCTCCGGCGCAAACTTTCTGGGTGCGGTTCTTCAGAACCGGCAGCCGGGACGGCAGGTGGCCACCGTGTTTGCCGACGACAGCAAGAAGTACCTTACCACCCTGCTGGCCACGCCGCCGGCAGAAACGTCGGGGATGGTGACCTCCCGCATCGAACTGCTGGGCTATGAGCCGGTGGAGACCCGGTAAGGCTTTTTCCACGCTGAGGTGTTTCTCCTCTTGCGGGGGCGGAGAAAGCGTGTTAAAATCTCCTTTGATATAACAAAATCAGACAGAGGAGCGCAGCGCATGATTCGTACCGTTTTATTTGATCTGGACGGCACCTTGACGGACTCACGCGAGGGGATCGTCAACTCCGTAAAATACACTGTGGAAAAGCTGGGCGGCCCCATGCCGGATCCGCAAACCCTGCTGAAATTCATCGGCCCTCCTTTACAGGAATCCTTTATGGAGTACTGCGGCTACAGCCGGGAAAAGGCTGTGGAGGGCGTGCAGGTGTTCCGGGAGCAGTATGTGCCGGTGGGGCAGTATGAAAACGCAGCGGTGGCCGGCGGCAGGGAGCTGCTGGAACGGCTGAAAGCCAAAGGATACACGCTGGCGCTGGCCTCCTCCAAGCCGGAGGAGCTGTGCGTCAGCATCTGCGCCCGGTTCGGTTTCACCCCCTCGCTTGCCGCCGTCACCGGCAGCCCTGCCGGTGCGGACTGGGGAAAGGCCGACGTGATCCGGGAGGCCATGCGCCGTCTGGGACTGACGGATGCGGATAAGCCTGCGATTCTGATGGTAGGCGACCGGAAATACGATGTGCTGGGCGCTGCGGAATGCGGCATTGCCTGCGTAGGCGTGGAGTTCTTCGGCTACGCCGCCCCCGGCGAACTGGCGGAGGCCGGCGCGGCAGCGGTGGTTCAAACGCCGGAGGAACTGGAAGATTACATTCTGAATCACTGAAACCCGCAGGACAGGCCAGACAGCCTGTCCTGTTTTATACGGAAAATTCCACATTTCTCCCCAAAATCAGAAAAGGTTGTTTACAATCCGCAGGGAAATTACTATAATGTAAGGACATTTGCTCCAGGAGCAAGACACCTCAAAAAAGACCCGTCTGGAGGCAGCCATGCCCGATATCCGATCTATTGAGCCGCTGCGGCGGCGCATCTGTTCCATCATCGACATCGGAACAGCGGATGATTTCATCAGCCGCGCCTACGATATCTTCTACACGCTGGTGATTCTGGTAAACCTTGCCGTCACCATCGCCTACACATTCGATGGGGCGGAAGCCCGCTGCGGCGGGCTGCTGCTGGACATTGAGGCCGCTACGGTGGCCTTTTTTGCGGCGGACTGCGCCCTGCGTATCTGGACATTTCCCGGCAGACCGTCATCGTCATGATTCGCCGCCGGGGACGGATGCTGATCCCCCGCGGCAGTCTGGTTCTGCTGGAGGGCGATCAGGTCATTTTCTATTCGCAATCCCATCTGCCCCACGGGCAGGATATTTCAATTTAAGGAGGCCTCTTTATGGCTGACGATATGCGAACCCTGGGCTATATCTGCCCCCAATGCGGTGCACCAGTCATGGGCGCCCGCTCCATTTTTGCTCTGGAAGCGTCTGATGCGGAAATCGAGTGTTCCTGCGGCGGCAGCGTTCTGCACACAAGATACGACGGGCAGAATTACCGGCTGCTGGTTCCCTGCGGCGTCTGCGGCAAAACTCATGAGGCCGTCTGTCCGCCGGAGCGGATGCTCCGGGGCGCTACTGCTCTCAGCTGCCCGGACAGCAGGCAGTTCTGCTGCTTTATCGGGGAGGAAGGCACTGTGGAGCATCATCTCCGGGAGGCCGACATCGCCATCTCCAAGGAAAAGGCGCAGGAGAGTAATGGTGAAGCGGAGGCGTTTACAGACAATGTGATCATGTACGAATTTCTCTCGGAGCTGAAGGATATCGCCGCCCGGCCGGACGGCATTACGTGCAGTTGCGGCAGCCGCCGCTACAGCATGGAGATCCGCCGGGATGCGGTGGAGCTGGTGTGCAGGGACTGTGGCGCCCGGCTGCGGCTCAGCGCCGCAACTGACCGGGATCTGGACGATCTCTGCTGCCACATGAAGCTGGTCATTCCGGGGAAGCAGTAACCGGCTCATCCCGCCCGCTCCGCCTGCGGAACAGCAAGTGGAACGGGCCATGAACAGAAAGGGGTACGCTGCATGATCTCATTTTTAGCGCGTTTTTTCTGCAAGCCGGAGGGCAGGACTCCCTCTCAGCTGCGGACTGCTTACGGTATTCTCTGCGGTGCGGTGGGGATCGGCCTGAATCTACTGCTCTTTGCCGGGAAGTTCTTTGCCGGAACCCTCTCCGGCTCCATTGCCATCACAGCGGACGCATTCAACAACCTGTCCGACGCCGGTTCCTCCGTGGTGACGCTGCTGGGCTTCCGCATCGCCGCCAAAATGCCGGATCCAGACCACCCCTTCGGCCACGGCCGAGCGGAATATCTCTCCGGGCTGGCGGTCTCCATGCTGATCCTGCTGATGGGCGTGGAGCTGGCCAAGGAGTCCGTCGGGAAGATCCTGCACCCCACGCTGGTGGATTTCAGCTGGCTGGTGATTGGGATTCTGGCGGTGTCCATCTGCGTGAAACTGTATATGGCAGTATACAACCGCTCCATCGGCAAACGGCTGAACGCCCCGGTTCTGCTGGCCGCTGCCACGGACTCGCTCAGCGACTGCGTGTCCACCCTTGCCGTGTTGCTCGCCACACTGGTGGGGCATTTCTCCGGCATCGCCATTGACGGCTGGGTGGGTATTCTGGTGGCGCTGTTTATCCTCAAGGGCGGGATCGACGCCGCAAAGGATACCATCGATCCCCTGCTTGGCACGCCGCCTACGCCGGAATTCGTCAGGGAGGTGCAGGAGCTGGTGCTGGCGCACAGGGAAGTCTCCGGGATCCACGATCTGGTGGTACACGACTACGGCCCAGGCCGGGTGATGATCTCCCTCCATGCGGAGGTGCCTGCTTCCGGCAGCGTCATGGAACTGCATGACACCATTGACAACATTGAGCAGGAGCTGCATCGGAAGCTGGGCTGTGAGGCCGTGATTCACATGGATCCCATTGTGGACGATGACGGCGCTACCGCTGCCGTCCGGGCGCAGGTGGAAGAACTGGTCAACTGTATCGACCCGGTTATGACCCTTCACGATTTTCGTATGGTTCCCGGCCCAACCCACACCAATCTGATTTTTGATGTTGCGGCCCCCTTCGGGTTCCGCCTCAGCGATCAGGAGATTGTCCGGCAGATCTGCGCTCTGGTGCAGTCGCTGGACAGCCGCTACAACGCCGTGGTCCACGTGGATCACATCTACAGCTGACAAAACGGCGGCCCGGAAACGGGCCGTCGTTTCTGCTGCCGGAGGGAATTTGAACAGCTACAGGCCGCGCGGAGAACAGATTTTCCCGCTGTCTGCCCTGCAAATTGGAATTTTGCAAAAATGGCACTTTACAATTTCCGAAAAGGTTGCTATAATAAAAAAGCTGTTTGGGCCCGTAGCTCAGTTGGGAGAGCAAGCTATCCGCAGAGCAGGCCCACCGCTTTTGGTATCTTGCATAATGCAAGACCTAAAATTGTATATTTCCACAATTTGGGGGCGTAGCTCAGCTGGGAGAGCGTACGGTTCGCATCCGTAAGGTCGAGAGTTCGATCCTCTTCGTCTCCACCACGTCGGAGCAAGCTTTATATTGCTTGCTCCGACTTTTTATACAAAAGTCAGTGTACGCTCATGCCGCTGCTTCTTCTTTCCAAACCACAACCTCTGTGCCAAGTACTTTGAGCGTAGCCCTGAAAGCAGCGGCGTCTGTCACTGTTGCGGCGTTACAAACAGAACTGCCACCCTGATGGGTGGCAGTTTTTATTTTGTGCGCTTCGGCCCGCTGTGCGAACCGCCCGCCTGCGGCGTTTTGCCTCCGTCCAGCTTTCGTCCGCTTTGAAATACGTCCCGGAATTAGGTTTCAATTTTCCCCCGCTTTATGGTATACTATTGTCAATCTGACAGGAGGTGCCTATGAAACGAATTTTGGCCGTGGTTTTGGCGGCGCTGACACTATTCTCTCTGACAGAATGCGGGCAAACACCACCGAAACCGGTGACGCCGGATCAGCAGGTGGAACCCGCGCCCACTGTGCCTCAGGAGCCGGTACTGACGCCGGAGGAACAGGCAGAGCAGGAGCGGCTGGCGGCGGAACAGGCCCGCGAGAAACGTCTGCAAACCCTGCTGGACTCCATGACGCTGGAAGAAAAGGTGGGGCAGCTGTTTTTCGTCCGCTGCCCGGAAACCAATGCCGTAGAGGACATTTCCACCTATCATTTAGGGGGCTATCTGCTGTTCAGCCGGGATTTCAAGGACGGAGACAACTGGCTGACAAAGGAACAGTTTCTTGAAAAAATTCAGAGCTATCAGGACGCGGCGGAGATTCCCCTTTTCATCGGCAGCGACGAGGAGGGCGGCACCGTGACCCGTGCCAGCCGGAACCCCAACCTCTTCTCTGAAACCTTCAAATCTCCTCAGAAGCTGAACTACATCGGCGGCATTGAAGAAATTCTCCGGGATACGGACACCCGAAGCCGGGAACTGCGGGCACTGGGGATCAACGTGAATTTCGCGCCGGTGTGCGACGTGTCCACCGACCCTAAGGATTTCATCTATGACCGGACGCTGGGGCAGGACGCAAACATGACGGCGGATTATGTGAGGCTGGTGGTGCCGGCCATGACGGAGGGCGGCACGCTGCCGGTGCTGAAGCACTTCCCCGGCTACGGAAATAATGTGGATACCCACACCGGCATCGCCGTGGATCAGCGGCCCATGGAGACCTTCGAGAACTCCGACCTGCTGCCCTTTCAGGCGGGGATTGATGCGGGCGCGCCCTTTGTGCTGGTGAGCCATAACATCGTAACCTGCATGGATGCCGATCTCCCCGCATCTCTGTCTCCCGCTGTCCACAGGGTTCTGCGGGAAACGTGCGGCTTTGAGGGCATTGCCATCACCGACGATCTGGCTATGGACGCCGTACAGGCCTATGCCAAGAACGGCGCTGTGGCGGTAATGGCCCTTCAGGCCGGAAATGACATGATCATCACCACCGATTATCGCACCCAGATCCCCGCTGTCATCGCGGCGGTTCAGGACGGCACGCTGGATGAGAGCGTCATCGATGACGCATGTCTCCGGGTACTGCGGTGCAAGGACACCTTTTTGAGAATCCCCGAAAACAATCCCTGATTGGATATTCCATGAAAACAGCCTGATTTGCTGCATTTTTTTGAAAATGTGCAACCAAAACGCCACTTTTTTCGTCTTTCCTTGTGAACAGCTATTGGAAAGACCGGTCTATGGGAAAGGAGCATTTCTATGAAAAAGTCTCTGCGTTTTTGCGCTTTGCTGGCTTTAGCCGCCGCATTGCTGACGGTCTCTGCCTTTGCGGACACGGGGCCGAAGGCGCAGTTAAAGGTGCTGGTGAAAAATGCCCCGGAGGAGCCATACTACCTCGATCTTTTGGAAAAAGGGGATTATCAGGGGCACACCTATGGCTCCGGAGACGGGGATGACACATACAGCGGGCTGGATTGGAGCTACTCCGAGGAGGAGATCGCTGCACTGGACAGCGAGCTGCTGGACGCGCTGCGGGCGGCGGTGCCGGAGGGCTGGCACGCCTGCACCGCGCAGGGCACCAACGGTGCGCCCATGTGGGGCGACCTGATCGGCAGCGACGCAGGCGGGGTGCGGCTCCATTCCTTCCGTTACCATGGCGTACCGGATACGTATCGGATCATTCTCGTAACAAAAAGCGGCGAAAGCTGGGTATCCGGAGTCCTGCACCGGGCAACGCTGCAATCCAGTGCGACGGTGGACTGGGCGGCAAGGACTGCCAACGCGCCCAGTCCGGCCATGGCCTATGCGCTGCAATTCCTGTGCACCCTCCTCCCTACCCTGCTGATCGAGGGGCTTTTGCTGTTTGTCTTCGGCTACCGGAGCAAGAGAAGCTGGCTGGTATTTCTGCTGGTGAATCTGGTGACACAGGGCGGCTTCGCCGTCTATCTCGCCGTAACGGTGTTGAATCACGGTGTAAGCGGCTGGTCTTTGATCTTCTATATTCCCATTGAGGTCATCATCACACTGGTCGAATTGCTGCTGTACCGCCGTCTGCTGACGGAAAAAAACAAGGCGCGAGCCGCCGTGTACGCCATCGCTGCCAACCTCTGCTCGGCCGTGTTTGGGCTCTGGCTCATTGACCCGCTGTGGCATTTTATCGTGTCGATCTCTTAAAAATGAAAGGAATGTTCCCCATGGAAACTGAAAAGCTATACTACGCGGACCCGTTTTTGACGGACTTTACCGCCACGGTGCTGGACTGCCAGGCGGGAAAAAACGGCTATACAGTCACGCTGGACCGCACTGCCTTTTACCCGGAGGGCGGCGGACAGCCTGCCGACCACGGCACGCTGGACGATGCGGCGGTGACGGACGTCCATGAAAAAAACGGCGTGATTTTCCACAATGTGGATCGCGCCGTGGAAATTGGGAAAACTGTCTCTGGCTCCATCGACTGGGCGCAGCGGTTTGACCATATGCAGCAGCACTCCGGCGAGCATATCTGCTCAGGGCTGATCTGCGGCCAGTATGGCTGCGACAATGTGGGCTTCCACATGGGAACGGACATCGTGACCATCGACTTCAACGCCGACATTCCTTGGGAAGAGCTGCTGGAGATTGAAGGGCAGGCCAACCGCTACATTCAGGAGGATCACCCCATCGACATTCAGTTCCACCGGGGCGCGGAGCTGGACGCTATCGACTACCGCAGCAAAAAGCCGCTGGAGGGGGATGTACGGATTGTGGTCTTCCCCGGCGCGGACTGCTGCGCCTGCTGCGGCACCCATGTGCTGCGGAGCGGGCAGGTGGGGTTGGTAAAGTTCCTGTCCGTGCAGAAATTCCGGGAGGGCGTGCGGATTGAGCTGCTGTGCGGGCAGCGGGCGCTGGATTACCTGTCCCGGACGTGGGAGCAGGCCAAAACCATCGGTCAGCATCTCAGCGTGAAGCCGGTGGACGCGGCGGCCGCTGTAGAGCGGCTGGAGGGTGAGCTGTCCGCCCTGAAAATGCGGTGTGCCGGTCTGGAGGAGGCGGTCTTTGCGGGGATCGCGGCGGAGCAGGCAGGGAAGGGGAACGTGCTGCTGTTCCAGCCCCCCATGAAGCCTGACAGCGTTCGGAAGCTGGCGGACGCCGTATCAAAGGCCTGCGGCGGTCTGGCGGCAGTGTTTGCCGGAGAAGGCTCCCATTATGCCTACGCTCTGGGCCGCGCCGATGGGCAGGACATCAGCGCCGCGGTAAAGGCGCTGAACGGTGCCCTCCATGGCCGGGGCGGCGGCCGGAACGGCTTTGCTCAGGGCAGCGTGGAAGCGGCGCAGAGCGCCATTGAAGCTTTTTTCAAGGAGGTCTGACCATGGAATATATTGTCAAGGAACTGCATCTGCCGGAGGAGGACGACGAGCCGAATTTTGTCTATTCCGAGCTGGACAGCGGACGGCTGGAAACCCGGCGGGTGGAATTCTATCCCAACGGCATCTGCTTCGCCTACGGCGGCGATATGGGACATGAGGAAGTGCTGAACCCGGAACCGTTCCCGGAAAATCTGCGGGAGCTGAACCGCCCCGGCGAGGTGGAAGTCCGCAGTATCCCCCGCCAAATGTTCGTTGAGGTGTGGACGCAGGCCCAGGAGCGGCCCGACGGCTTTATGGGGATGTTCTTTTAAGGCTGTTCCCGGAGGAAAACGCCTTTTCCGAAGAAGAGGTGCTTTCCGGCACTGCGGAATCAGGCAAATCGGAATTTGGAGGGAGAGCAGGTATATGAACGTCTTGCTATATTTAGGTATATTTTGGACGATCTATGGCCTTGCTGGATTATTAGGTTGGCAACGCATAAACAATAAATACAAGGGATACGATTGGACAAAGAAGTATATTAGATGTCTTGGTATATCATGGTTGATGCTTGGAATCCCATGTCTTATTTTTTCAAGACTATATGAGGCAGGCTACAATACAAGGAGTATGTTTGTATTGATGTGTTTTTGTATGTTGCCATCGCTTATTTTCACAATAGTAGTTGAAAAAAAGTTTAATGCTAAAATCAAAGACACGCAGAGATAAATTTCAGTTTGTAGAACTGCCGAAACTCCGGAGCAAAAATGGTTTCCATTTGTTCTGCCTCGTTCTGCAGTCTGCCGACCAGCGAAGCAAATATGCAAAACTTCTCCGTATAGCTTGCCATACGGAGAAGTTTCTGCTTTATGTACGGAACTGAGAGCTTTGTACCCGGAGGTTACACCACCGCGAAGAACTTGATGAGGAACAGGATGGAGATGACATAGGTCAGCACGCTGACCTCCTTGCCCTTGCCGGAGAACAGCTTGATGACGGTGTAGGAGATCATGCCAAGGCCGATGGCGTGGCCAATGGAGCCGGAGATAGGCATACCAATCAGCATCAGCGCCACGGGAACCATTTGATCCATGTCGCCGAAGTCCACGTTCTTCAGACCCTGAAGCATCAGGATGCCCACATAGATCAGCGCGGCAGAGGTGGCTGCGGCGGGGATAATGGCGGCAATGGGGGCAATGAAGATGCAGGCAAGGAACAGGATGCCGGTGGTCAGGGCGGTCAGGCCGGTGCGGCCGCCGGCCTCCACGCCGGAAGCGGACTCGATAAAGGTGGTCACGGTGGAGGTGCCTGTGCAGGCGCCCACAACGGTACCCACCGCGTCGGACAGCAGGGCTTCCTTCATGTTGGGCATCTCGCCCTTTTCATTCACCATGCCCGCGCGGGAGGCGGTGCCTACCAGCGTGCCGATGGTATCGAACATATCGATCATGCAGAAGGTCAGGATCAGGGTGATGGCGGTAAACCAGCCCAGCTGGAAGAATCCGGCAAAGTCGAACTTGAAGAAGGTCAGGTTCATCATGTCGGCGAACGGCGGGACAAAGGAAGCGCCGGACAGGGACGCGAAGGGATTCACGCCCATGAAGATGGCCTCGCCGGCCCAGTAGATCACGGACGCCACCAGCATTCCCAGCAGCACGGCGGCCTTGACGCCCTTCTTGGCCAGAAGGATGATGACAAACAGGCCGATGAAGGCGGTGGCCACCGTCAGCACCATCTGGGTATAGCCCTCAGCGCCCATATAATCCCGGATAACGGAGGGGGTCAGTGCGCCGAAAAAGTCCCGCATCATGAAGAAGGGGGTGGTAAAATCGTTGCCGGCGGCGTAAACGCCCACGTTGGAGCCAAGGCCGATATTCATCAGCATCAGTCCGATGGCGGGGGCAATGCCGTACCGCACGCCCAGAGGGATGGCCTCCACGATTTTTTCCCGGATATTCAGAATGGAGAGGATGAAAAAGATAATGCCCTCAATGAGAATGATGACCAGCGCGGACTGGAAGGACTCCACATAGGTCATGCCGGTAAGACCGGCAATGTTGGCCACCACCACGGCGAAAAAGCTGTTCAGGCCCATGCCGGGAGCCATAGCAAAGGGTTTATTGGCCAGAAACGCCATGCAGAAAATGCCGATGGCCGAAGCGATGCAGGTGGCCATGAATACGGCGTTCCAGAGATCCTGCCCGTTGGCGCCGAAGCCCGTCAGCAGGTTGGGGTTCAGAGCGATGATGTAGGCCATGGTCATAAATGTGGTCAGGCCCGCCAGAATCTCTGTTCGGACAGTGGTTCCGTTCTCCTTCAGCTTGAAAAATTTTTCCATGTTTTTCTCCCTTCCTTTTTTCAACACAGATTTTGCAGAGACAGCGACCTTTCAACTATATAAAATTTTAACATAAATTGCAACGCATGACTATCTCTGAGTTTTGCCGAAAAAATAGGTAGATCTTTGGGAAAAGACACAAATGACCCGGTTTTTTCGGTCGCAGGCAGTTCCGCGTCCTTATGCCAGCTTTTCCCCCATCGCCTGCCGGATGCGGACATCCCGCCGCTGCCAGAGCAGGGCAAGGGCCGCCGGGATCAGAGCGCCCAGAATCGTCCAGTGTCCAAGGCCCAGCCACCACAGGATACAGACGGCGACAGCCCCGCCGTGGAAGGACAGGAGCGTTCCGCCGTAAAGGTGCATCCGGGGGGTGTGATCCGCATCCCGGTTCAGATGCACCTGCACCCACGCATCCACAAACTGGCGGAGATTGTTGGTGGAAAAAATGGTGGAGCAGGGATAGCCGTGCTTGCTGGCAAAGGTAGCCCACTGAAAGGCCATGGCAAACAGGCTGAAATAAACGGCGTATTCCCGATCCGCCGGGATCAGGCTCAGGATCGCCGCAGCCGCCATATCAATAAGAATGGCCCAGCGCCGCAGATCGCTGTGCGTCCGCCTGGGCAGCCATGCCGTCAGGAAAATAGCGGCAATATAGACCAGGATTCCCCCCAGCCGCAGCAGTGCCAGCAGCCAGTTTTCCTGCGCCGCGCCGGTCAGCATTTCCAGCAGATTCACGGTGGCCGCCGAGGCAAAATGCCCGAACCGCAGCACCATATACGCGCCGAACCAGCCGCCGATCACCGCCATGCAGAAATGCAGCCGCTGTTTTGATTGTTCCAACTGTTCTTCCATGATTTCCGTATCCTTTTCGCAAGAGAAGCGGAGAGCCTGACGGCTCTCCGCCCGATTGATTTGTTATTTTCTCAGAACCTGACCTTCTCGGCAAGGTAGCTCTTTACCTGATCGATAGGAATCCGCACCTGTTTTCCCGCCAAACAGGTTTGGCGGGAGCCCTTTTATTCTACCTGTGCAGGGTGAAGTGAATCCACCCTGCACCAAGGTTTTTCTTCGCAAAACGCTTGTACGCCGCACTGGCGGCGATGGTCGCAGGTGCGTTCAGGCCGTTTCTTTTCTCAGAACCTGACCTTTTCGGCAAGATAGCTCTTTACCTGATCGATAGGAATCCGCACCTGCTCCATGGTGTCGCGCTCCCGGATGGTAACGCAGTGGTCGGCAGGGGTGTTCTCATCACCCACGGTGTTGAAGTCCAGCGTGATGCAGAACGGAGTGCCGATCTCGTCCTGACGGCGATAGCGCTTGCCGATGGAGCCGGTCTCGTCGTAGTCCACCATGAAGTCCTTGGACAACTCGTTGTACAGCTCCATGGCAGGGCCGGCCAGAACCTCCTTCTTGCTCAGGGGCAGGATGGCCGCCTTGAAGGGCGCCAGCGCGGGGTGGAAGTGCATGACCACGCGGACATCGTCCTTGCCGTTCTTATCCTGACCCACGACTTCTTCATCGTAAGCGTCGCACAGGACGGCCAGCACGCTGCGCTCTACGCCCAGAGAAGGCTCGATGACATAGGGGATATACTCCACCATATCCTTGCCCTCGCCCTCGCGGTAGACCAGCTTCTGGCCGCTGACGTTGGAGTGCTGGGTCAGGTCGTAGTCGGTACGGTCGGCCACGCCCCACAGCTCGCCCCAGCCAAAGGGGAACAGGAACTCAAAGTCCGTGGTGGCCTTGGAATAGAAGCACAGCTCCTCAGGATCGTGGTCACGGAGCCGGAGATTCTCATCCTTCAGGCCGATGGACAGCAGCCAGTTGTGGCAGAAGGTGCGCCAGTAGTTGAACCACTCCAGATCAGTGCCGGGCTTGCAGAAGAATTCCAGCTCCATCTGCTCGAATTCCCGGACGCGGAAGATGAAGTTGCCCGGCGTGATCTCGTTGCGGAAGGACTTACCGATCTGGCCGATGCCGAAGGGCAGCTTCTTCCGGGTGGTACGCTGGACGTTGTTGAAGTTCACGAAAATACCCTGAGCCGTTTCAGGACGGAGGTACACCGTGTTCTTGGCATCCTCGGTAACGCCCTGGAAAGTCTTGAACATCAGGTTGAACTGGCGGATGTCGGTGAAGTTGTGCTTGCCGCAGGTGGGGCAGGGAATGTTGTGCTCTTCGATGAAGTCCTTCATCTCCTGCTGGGAGAAAGCGTCCACCGCCTTGGGCAGCTCAAACCCCGTCTCAGCGCACCAGTCCTCAATCAGCTTATCGGCCCGGAACCGCTCATGGCACTCCCGGCAGTCCATCAGAGGATCGGAGAAACCGCTGAGGTGGCCGCTGGCCACCCACGTCTGGGGATTCATGAGGATGGCGGCGTCCAGACCCACGTTGTAGGGGTTCTCCTGCACGAATTTCTTCCACCATGCGTTCTTGATGTTCTTTTTCAGCTCCGCGCCGAGAGGGCCGTAGTCCCAGGTGTTGGCGAGGCCGCCGTAGATTTCGCTGCCGGGGAATACAAAGCCCCGGTTTTTGCACAGGGCAACAATTTTGTCCATGGTCTTTTCCGTGTTGTTCATGATCCGATCTCCTTCTGTCCTGAAATAGACTTTTTCTGGCTCAGACGCGTCGTATCAAAGCAAAAAAACGCCCTGAGCCGCTTTCCGGCTCAGGGCGAGTTACGCATAACCCGTGGTTCCACCTGAATTCCCCGTTGGAGGCGGGGCACTTCGTTCCCGATAACGGCGAGGTCCGGCGCAGCATTTCCGCCGCGCAGCTCCAGAGCGCCATCCCGTTTTTCCCGGAGGAGCTTTCACCGGCCGCTCCCTCTCTGTGCCTTTTGAAAACGGAACTTCTCTGTCACAGCTTTTACTCGGTCACTGTAGCACGGTTTTTTACCATTGTCAAGGAAAACCCCGCAAAAGAGCAGAAATTTGCATGGAACCGCAGAAAAAGGGCCGCGTTTTTCCACAATGTTGAAACAAATTGGGAAAACCGGAATCATTTGTCTGAATGTCCTCTTTCCGAAAGAAAACCGCCCTGCCGAAACGACAGAGCGGTTTTTTATGCAATTTACTTGCTTTCCCGGTCAAAGGCCACAATCACCCGGCGATTGGGGTCCACGCCGGTGGAATAGGTGGTGACGCCGGGAACATCCTGCAATGCCGTGTGGATCACATGGCGCTCATAGGCGTTCATCGGCTCCAGTGTGACGCTGCGGCGGTACTTGACCACCTTGGCCGCCACCTTGTTGGCCAGCCGTTCCAGACTCTGCTCCCGCTTGGCCCGGTAATTTTCCGCGTCCAGCTGGACACGGACCCGGCTGCCGGTGCGGTTGACAGAGTAGCTGGTGAGCTGCTGGATGGCGTCCAGCGTCTCGCCCCGGCGGCCGATGATGGCCCCAAGGCCCTGTCCTTCCAGAATGACCTTATAGCGGCCCCTTTCCGGGAGGTACACCTTCACCTCGGCGGTGACCTCCATCTGCTGAAGAAGGCCGGAGAGGAACTTTTTGATCTCCTGTGCGCGGTCGTCGTTGACTTCCTCGCCCAGATCCGCCGGTGCGGCAGGAGCTTCCGCCGTCTGGGGAACTTCCTTCTTCACCGGCGCTTCCCGGCGCTGAGGCTTTTCCACCGGTTTCTTTTCCGTCCGGGGCTTGTCCGCCTTCGGCCTTTCAGCCCTGGGCTTTTCCTCCCGGATCTTTTCCACAACCTTGGGCTGCTCCGGGGCGGGTTCATCATCTTCGCCGTAGCTGACGCGAACCTTGGCGGGACAGCTGCCCAGACCCAGGAAGCCGGCCTTGGCCCGCTCCAGAATCTCCACAGACACATCGTCCCGATCCAGCTTCAGCTGCTCCAGCGCGCGGCTGATGGCCTCGTCCTCGGTTTTGCCCGTTACATCGATAAACTGTCTCATAACGGCTCCTTATTTCGTTTCGTCATAGCGGTCCGCCTTGTAGGACCGGCCGCGGGCATAGGGGCGGTCACCCACCCGTCCGGCCTCGGTGGTGCTGGTGGCAGCCTTGGCGGCCTTGGCGGCTTTGGCATCCTGTGCAGCCTGCTGCTTTTCCCGCAGGGTCTTTTTCTTCTGCTCTTCCTGCTTTTGCAGCTCCTGCTGACGGCGGCCTTCCTCCATGCGCTTCTGGCGTTCCGCCTGCCGCGCCTGGAAACGGGCCTCTTCCTCAGCTTCCATCTTGGCGTTGAGGGTCTTATTCAGAACAAGCTCCTGAATCAGAGAGAACACGCTCTGGGCGATCCAGTACACGCCCAATGCTGCGGGCATGATGAAAGCAATGTACACGCTCATCAGAGGCATCATGTACATCATGGACTTCATGGAGGCGGCGCTGGCGTCAGCCTGCTGGGGCTGGGCGCTCATGGTGATCTTGCTGAGGATGAACTGGGACAGGCCGGACAGAATGGGGATCAGGATCACGCCGATCACTGCCCATGTGAACGTAAAGTTCTTGATGAACTCCCAGGGCGTGGCCGTCAGGTCAAGACCAAGGAAGTTGTAGTTCACGTTGAACCAGCCGTCCGGCGTGGCAAGACCCATCTCCTGCACGGCCTTCACCAGATTGATCTGGCCGTAGGAGGCCAGCTGGGTGAAGCCGTTTTTCACGATGGCTTCGCCAGCCTTATCAAACTGGACAATGTTGGCCATGTTGACGCCGGCCTTGGTGGCAGTCTGGATCAGGGTCTCCACCGCAGATGCCGGCAGCATCATGAAATGGGTGATGGGCTGACGGATGATGGAGTACAGAGCAATGAGGATGGGGAAGGGGATCATTGTCCAGAGACAGCCGCTCATGGGATTGATCCCCTCTTCGGCGTAGAGCTTCTGCATCTCCTCATTCATTTTTACCTGGTTGTTGGCATAGCGCTTCTGGATATCCTTCATCTGCCCGCTGAGACGGTTCATCCGCAGCATGCTCTTCTTGGACTTCATCTGGAAGGGCAGCATGATGAGCTTGATCACCAGCGTAAACAGGATCAGGGCCACGCCGTAGGAACCCGTCAGGTTATAGAACAGACGGACCAGCCAGGCAAAGGGTACGCAAATGTAGTAGCCAATGGTGGACATTCTTGTTTTTCCTCCGATATTCTTTTGAATCAGGGAACAGGATCGTAACCGCCTTTGTGGAAGGGATTGCAGCGCAGAATACGGCGGAAAGCCAGCCAGCCGCCCTTCAGGGCGCCGTACTTTTCAATGGCCTCCAGCGCGTATTGGGAGCAGGTGGGGGTAAAACGGCAGCAGGGGGGACGGAAAGGGGAAATGGCAGCGCGGTAAAACCGCACCAGCGCCAGCAGGATCTGCTTCATTGCGCTTCCTCCAGCAGATCCAGCTTCCGGCAGAGCTTGAGAAACTGCTTCTGGATCTCCGGCCACGGGGCGTGGGCCGTTCGTACCCGCGCCACCAGAATGATATCATAGCCCTGCTTCAATTCCGGCGTATGGAGACGGTAGACCTCTCGCAGACGGCGGCGGCAGCGGTTGCGTACCACAGCGTGGCCCAGCTTGGTGGAGGATACCAGCCCCAAACGGTTGTGTCCCAGACGGTTTTTCCGGCAGTACAGCACCATGGTAGGACAGACTGCCGACGCGCCTTTCTGATACAGCCGCCGGAATTCATAGTTTTCTTTCAGCGTCACCGCTGCTTTCATGGTCTTTTCCCTGTCCTTTCCGCCTGAAGCAACGTCCTGTCTGTTCCGTAAATTTTCCCGGATACAATTCCAGGGACGGAGGACGCTTGCTGTCCCACCGTCCCTAAAGGACATTGTTCAGGTGTCTCCCGCGCATGAACCCTTCTTAGTAGCTCAGGCGGGCACGGCCCTTGGCGCGGCGGCGAGCCAGGACCTTACGGCCGTTGGCGGTAGCCATTCTCTTGCGGAAGCCGTGGACCTTCTGGCCGTGGAGCTTCTTGGGCTGATAGGTACGTTTCGTTGCCATGTTGAGACACCTCCTGTCAGATTTCCGTCCGCCTTGCGGCGGCATTTACTCGACACCGCTGCATAGCAGCGGAGCAGTAAGCATAGTATATGCGTATTTGCAACGCACCGATTAGTATACAGACTTTTTCAATTTCTGTCAAGAAAAAGTTGCCCTTTTTTCAGAAAATCTCATCATTTTCACCTTCTTCCTTCGGTTTTATACAGATATGGTATGTTTTCTGTGTAGGATTCCCATATTTTGTTACAGACATCTTCAAAAAATTGATCTTTATAATTAGAATAAGTGTTGCCTGCGGTCTGAATTTTTGGTATAATATATTGCACGATTTTGACCTTTAATCTACAAGAGAGGTGTTTCCATTTGAATTCTGTCGCTGACGTATGGATCAACGTCCTTCAGCAGCTGAAGAAGGATCTCTCGGAAACCACCATCACCACATGGTTCGATGAACTAACGGCGGTGGACATCCGGGACAATACCTTCTATCTATACTGCCCCAACGACTTCAAAAAACGATATATTGAATCCCTGTTCGTCAAAAACATCAAGGCCGTACTTCTGGATGTGTTTTCCGTGGAGTTTGAGGTGAAGATCCTGGATGCGGACGAACTGGCTGAGTTCAACGGGAAGGTGGTCACCGCGCACATCAGCGAGCGGTTCACCTCCGCAGAGTTCACCTTCGATACCTTCGTGGTAGGCCCCAGCAACAAGCTGGCCTACGCCGCCTCCATGGCAGTGGCGGAGCATCCTGCCAAGAACTACAACCCCCTGCTGATCTACGGCGACTCCGGCTTGGGCAAGACGCACCTGCTGTACGCCATTGCCAACGTCATCCGGAAAAACGACCGCAACGCCAAGATCGTCTACATCAAGGGCGACGACTTCATCAACGAATTCATCGAGCTGATCCGGGCTGGCCGGGGCAGCGAATTCCGGGCCAAGTACCGGGAAGCCGACCTGCTGCTGGTGGACGACGTGCAGTTTGTGGCCGGCAAGGAGCAGGTGCAGAACGAGTTCTTCCATACTTTCAATAACCTGTACGAATCCGGCAAGCAGATCGTACTGACCTCGGATCGTCCGCCCTCTGAGATGACGCTGCTGGACGACCGTCTCCGCACCCGGTTCGAGTGGGGCCTGCTGGCAGACGTAACACCTCCTGATTTTGAGACCCGTCTGGCCATCGTAAAGAACAAGGCCGTGGCGCTGGGAATGGATCTGCCGGACAAGATCGCCAGCTACATTGCGGAAAACGTCACCGCCAACGTCCGGCAGCTGGAAGGCACCGTCAACAAGATCCTTGCCTACAAGGATCTGTTGGGCAACGAGGCCGACGAGGCCACCGTTACCCGCGCCATGCAGGATATTCTGAAAAAGAGCAACGAGTACATTCCCACCCCGGACAACATCCTCGATTACATCAGCAAATACTACGGGATTGAAAAAGAAATCATCTGCGGCCAGCAGCGGGTAAAGGACGCCGTGGCCGCCCGGCAGATCGCCATGTATCTGATCCGCAGCATGACCAATCTGCCGGTGGTGGAAATCGGCAAGGTATTCGACAACCGGGATCACTCCACTGTACTCTATTCTCTGAAGCAGGTCGAAAAGCAGATGAAGAAGGATCCCTCTTTTGCCGAGACGGTGAAAGAGATCAAAACCAATATCAACAACCGGCATTAAAGGGGTCTGCCTGCACCGTTTTTATACAATTCGTATACTTTCTTTTTCCACATTTTCCGTTTAAAAGGAAAACTGTTCCTGTGGAAAAAGAAGCCGGTGGAAAAACCATCCCTTTCTACCATTTTTTCTCCACAAGCTGCGTGGAAGCTTTTTTCCTTGCACTGTAAGGAATTTTTCGGCTTTTCCACATTTTTTTACACTACGAATACTTACTGCTAAAAACTTTTATGTTTCTTTTTTTAGAGAAAACAGAGAGCATCAGGAAAAAGATACGGAATCTGGCAGAACCCTGTCTGCATGACGCCTGATTACGCGCTCCGGCCCCTCTAAATACACGGCAGCTGTTGAAAAATTTTCAACAGGCTGGCTAACCCTCCATATGAAATAGAAAGGAAGCGGCTCTTATGATCAAATTTTCCTGTGAAAAGGTTTTTCTGCAAAACGCCATCGCTGTCACCAGCCGCGCCGTGGCTCAGAAAAGCTCCATTCCGGCTCTGGAGGGCCTGCTGCTCCATGCGGATCAGCAACTGACCATCTCCGGCTACAATATGCAGACCGGCATCCGCACCAACGTGTTTGCCAACGTGGTGGAGGGCGGCGACATTGTGTTGAACGCCCGCCTGTTTGGCGACATCATCCGCCGGATGCCCGACGACATGATCACCTTTACGGCAGACGAGAAGATGATGGTTCACGTCTCCTGCGGCGATGCGGACTTCGACATTCTGGGCCTGTCCGCCGCAGATTACCCGGATCTTCCTGAAGTGGAAGATGAGTATGCCGTTTCCATGCAGCAAAAGGTGCTGCGGAGCATGATTGAAGAGGTGGCATTTGCTGTCTCCACCAATGAGAGCCGCCCGGTCCACACCGGCGCCCTCTTTGAGATCGCCGATATGTGCCTGAACATGGTAGCGGTGGACGGGTTCCGTCTGGCATTCCGGCGGGAGAAGCTGGAAAAGCTGGAGGGCGGCGCGTTTTCCTTCGTCTGCCCCGGCTCCGCTCTCAACGAGGTCAAGAGCATCTGCGGCGACACGGAGGATCTGGTGACCATCACGCTGGGCAAGCGGCACATCCTCTTTGAGATCGGCGACACCCAGCTGATCTGCCGCCGTCTGGAAGGCGAATTCCTGGACTACAAGAACGCTATCCCCCGGAAGAATCCCATTCAGATCACGGTGGAGACCAAGGCCCTGATCGAGAGCATTGACCGTGTGTCCGTGGTGATCTCCGACAAGCTGAAAAGCCCGGTGCGGTGCCTCTTTGACCATGATAAGGTGATGCTCTCCGCTAAAACCGGCAACGGCGAGGCCAAGGACGTGTGTCGTGTCATCGGCGACGGCAACAAGCTGGAGATCGGCTTCAACAACCGCTATCTCATGGAAGCCCTGCGGTATGCCCCGGCAGAAAAGGTGAAGATTGAGCTGAACACCGGCGTTTCCCCGGCCATCATCGTCCCCGTGGAGGGGGATGAGAACTTCCTTTATATGGTGCTGCCGGTGCGGCTGAAAAGTGCGGAGTAAGGAGATTCAGAAATGAAAAGAATCATCTATTATGTATGGGCGATTCTTGTACTTTTTTCTGTTGCTCTTGGTATTGTTGGCTTGGTCATGCAAAAGAATTACAATCCGGCAGGCGATACCGTATCAATCATCTCTGATGTGATCTTTTATGCTGCAATTATTTGCTATATAGCATGGAAAATCATAGGAAAGAAGAAACCGTCATGAAAACAATGACCATTACAACGGAATACATCAAGCTTCAGGATCTTCTGAAGCTGGCCAACGCCGTGGAGACCGGCGGCGAAGCAAAGGAGTGCATCCAGAGCGGCGAGGTGCTGGTAAACGGCGAGGTCTGCACCATGCGGGGAAAGAAGATCCACCCCGGCGATACGGTGACCTTCCAAAATCAGGAATACGCGGCAGCTTATGCGGATTGACGCATTAAGTCTGGACTTCTTCCGCAATTACGTCCATCTGGACGCCGCTTTTGATCCCAATATCAATGTAATCTATGGCGACAACGCCCAGGGAAAGACCAATCTGCTGGAAGCGGTGGCGTATCTTTCTGGCGTCAGCCACCGGGCAAGGTATGATAAGGAGCTGATCCAGTTCGGCGTAGACCACGCCTTTCTGAAAAGCAGTGTGTTTTCGCGGGAACGGACCTTTCTGCTGGAAGCGGAACTGCACAGGGGCGCCCGGCGGGTGCTGCGCTCCAACGGCGTGAAGCTGAAAAACAGCGGCGAACTCAGCGGTATTTTTCAAAGCGTGCTGTTCTGCCCGGAGGATCTGTACCTGATCCGGGAGGGGGCGGCGGCCCGGCGGGGCTTTCTGGACGACTGCATCTGCCAGCTGCGGCCCCGGTATGCGCTGGCGCTGGCGGAATACAGGCGGCTTCATGAGCATAAGACCCGCATCCTGCGGGACAGCGAAGAAAAACCCTCTCTGCTGGACACACTGGACGAATTTTCACTGGGCATGGCGAAGGCGGGAGCGCTGCTGATCCATTACCGCGCCCATTTCATCAAGCGGCTGTGTCAGGCGGCTCCTGCCATTCACGGAGATTTCTCCGGCGGCCGGGAGCAGCTGACGCTGAAATACGAAACCGTGTCTACGGTGACTGACCCGGAAGCGGGGCCGCAGGTGATTTTCCAGCAGCTTTTGCAGCATCAGGAGAGCCACCGGGCGGCGGAGATCGCCAGCCGGCAGTGTCTGTCCGGCCCTCACAAGGATGATTTGCTGGTGGAAATCGACGGACGGGCTGCCAAGAGCTTTGCATCTCAGGGGCAGACCCGGACTGCGGCGCTTTCCCTGAAGCTGGCGGCGCGGGAAATCTTTCAGCAGGATACCGGCGAGTACCCGGTATTGCTGCTGGACGACGTGCTTTCCGAGCTGGACCCCCGGCGGCAGGAATTCGTGCTGAACCGCATTCGGGGCGGGCAGGTATTCATCACCTGCTGCGAGGATGACCGGCTGCCGCAGCTATTAGGCGGAAGAATTTTTCATATTAAGGATGGCACTGTTCGGTGATGAATACCGCGACGGAGCGCAGCGAACGGAGCAGCGCGTTTTCAATCGCCGCGCCGTTACGCGGCGCATCACCTGCTGTGAGAATGATTGTCTGCCAGCAGATGCTGGGCGGGAAAATCTTCCATATCAGGAATGACGCTGTACAATGAGAGATGAGGTGTGCTGCATGAAAAAACAGATGAATGGAATTGCCCTCCTGCTGCTGGGAATTCTGTTTGCCATGGCAGGCGGACAGCTGGATCTGCTGGGACTGACGGGTGTTGGGCTTCTCATGGGAATCTTCGGCGCCGGGTTCGTTTACTGGAACAGCGGAGAGACCTGAAATAACAGAACTGGAAAGGAAGAACTGCTATGGAACCCATTCAATACCTCTGGAAAGATCGGAAACGCCATCTGGGGCTGCCTCTTTCCTTTACCCGGTACAGTCTCAGTGAGGATCGTCTGTTCTGCGAAAAAGGGTTTCTGAATCTGAAATGCGACGAGGTGCTGCTTTACCGCGTCCGGGATTTGCAGCTGAATCTGTCTCTTGGCCAGCGGATTCTCGGCGTGGGGACGATCTGCGTTATTTCTTCCGACCAGAGCATCCCCCATCTGGATCTGGTGAACGTGAAGCATCCGCGGGAGGTCAAGGAGCTGATCCATAAAAACGTGGAAGCGGCCAAGGACAAGCGGCGGATGCGTACCACGGAGATCATGGGCGGTCCGGGGGACGATGAAGTGACCCACGATTTTGACGACGAAACGGAGTGCGGCGGCCGTTAAACGCCGCAGGAGGAAGCTATGTTTCATGTTTTATTGGCACTGCCGGCCATTGCCGTATTCGGCACGGTGGCCGGAACGGTTCTGAGCGTTCTGAGCGGCCTGCTGGTGCTGGCATTTATCGCGGAGCTGCTGTTCGGCTTTGTGTTCCGCATGGCAAAATGGCTCCTGTGGCTGCCCTGCGTGCTGGGCATGGCCGTTCTGGGAATTCTGGGCGCCGGGCTGGGCGTGGTTCCCCTGACGCTGATGCTGGTGTTCGGCCTTGTTTACGGCGTGGTGCTGCTGGTGGGGAAGTGCGCGGTACATCTGCTGCGGTGGCTGTTTGGCCTGTTTTTCTGAGGGCCTATGTATTTGCATCTGGGACAGAACGAGATCGTGCCGGATCATCGGATCATCGGCATTTTTGATCTGGATAAATGCAGCTATGAAAAGCGTACCCGCGAATATCTCGCCAACGCGGAACAGGAGGGCGTGGTGCTGGACGTGTCCGGCGACCTGCCCAAGTCCTTTGTGGTGTGCGACCATCCGTACCACCCGCAGATCGTGTATCTGAGCCAGCTGAACACCTCCACCCTGAAAAACCGGGCGGAGAGCGACAGACTGGTGCTGTAGTGAAAATCAGGCAGGCTGAAGAGCCTGCTGACTGAAAAGCAAAAACTGGAAATGATCGGGGCAAGGAGAAACGGGCCGGAAGCGGTCCGGCTTGGTTCTTCCTGCCCAGAGACGAAAGGAGAACCTACATGGCAGACAACGAAATTCTGCAATCCACGGCGGTGGACGCCGCCAACGAGTATGACGCATCGGAAATTCAGGTTCTGGAAGGGCTGGAAGCCGTCCGAAAGCGTCCCGGTATGTATATCGGCTCCACTTCTACCTCCGGCCTTCACCATCTGGTGTATGAGATCGTGGACAACGCCATCGACGAAGCGCTGGCGGGCTACTGCACGGAGATCTCCGTCACCATCAACGAGGGCGATACCATCACCGTGGTGGATAACGGCCGCGGCATCCCCGTGGACATTCAGGCCCAGACCGGCAAGCCCGCTCTGGAAGTGGTGTACACCGTGCTGCACGCCGGCGGCAAGTTCGGCGGCGGGGGCTACAAGGTATCCGGCGGCCTCCACGGCGTGGGCGCTTCCGTGGTGAACGCCCTGAGCGAATGGCTGGTGGTGCAGGTTCACCGGGACGGCAAGATCCATGAGATGAAGTTTGCACGGGGCAAGGTCACGGAACCCATGACCGTGGTGGGTACCACGGATCACACCGGCACCACCGTCACGTTCAAGCCGGACCCCGAAATGTTTGAGGACACCATTTACAGCTATGACACCCTCCACACCCGGATGCGGGAGGAGGCTTTCCTGAACGCCGGTCTGCGGATCACCATTGCCGATGAGCGGAATGCCTCTGCCGACAAGCCGGAGGAGGAGCGCTACCACTCCATGTGCTACGAGGGCGGTATCCGGGAGTTCGTCACCTACCTCAACCGCACCAAGACCCCCCTCCACGAGCAGGTCATCTATGTGGCGGGGCAGAAGGGCGATTCCATGGCGGAGATCGCCATGCAGTATAACGACGGCTATAATGAAACCACCCTGTCCTTTGCCAACAACGTCCACACCCCGGAGGGCGGTATGCATGAGGAGGGCTTCCGCCGTGCGCTGACCACGGTGCTGAATAATTACGGCCGGAAGATCAAAATGCTGAAAGACGATGAGAAGGTCTCCGGAGAGGACTGCCGGGAGGGTCTGACCTGCGTTATTTCCGTGAAGCTGACGGACGCGCAGTTTGAAGGCCAGACCAAGGCCAAGCTGGGCAACAGCGAGATCCGGACGCTGGTGAACAACATCGTTGCCGACAAGCTGGATACCTTCCTGGAGGAGAATCCTCAGGTGGGCCGCATGATTCTGGACAAGGCCCTCACCGCCAACCGGGCGCGGGAGGCCGCCAAGAAGGCAAGAGAGTCCATCCGCCGCAAGACGGCGCTGGGCGGCGCGGCCATGCCGGATAAGCTGCGGGACTGCAACGAAAACAACCCGGAACTCACCGAGCTGTACATCGTGGAGGGCGACTCCGCAGGCGGCTCCGCCACGCAGGGCCGGGATTCCCGTTTTCAGGCCATCCTTCCCCTGTGGGGCAAGATGCTGAACGTGGAAAAGGCCCGTGCGGACAAGGTGTACGGCAACGACAAGCTCCAGCCGGTGATCACGGCGCTGGGCGCGGGCATCGGCGACGAATTTGACGACGCCAAGCTCCGGTATCATAAAATCATCATCATGGCAGATGCCGATGTGGACGGCGCCCATATTCGCACCCTGCTGCTGACCTTCTTCTTCCGCTTCATGCGGCCGCTGATCGAGAAGGGCTATGTGTATTCCGCTGTGCCGCCCCTCTATAAGCTGACCCGCGGCAAGACCACGCGGGTGGCCTTCTCTGACGAGGAGCGGGACGCCGTGTCCGCCGAGCTGCGGGGCGGAAATCCCAATGTCAAGATCGACATCTCCCGGTTCAAGGGTCTGGGCGAGATGAACCCCCATGAGCTGTGGGAGACCACCATGGATCCTGAAAAACGGACGCTGCGCCGCATCACGCTGGACGACGCCGTTCTTGCGGACGCCACCTTCAACATCCTGATGGGTGAAAAGGTGGAGCCCCGGAAGGAGTTCATTGAGCGCAACGCCAAGTACGCGGTGAATCTGGATTACTAAGATATGCGGATCAGAACGTTTCTGGTCTGTTATCTCCGCATGAGGAGGATGCAAAAGGAATGAGTAAGAAACCCCAATACGATCCTGAGGAGATCCGATATCCGGACCAGCACATTGTGGAGTCCCCGCTGGTGCCGGAGATGGAGAAATCCTATATTGAATATGCCATGAGCGTCATTGTGGGCCGCGCCCTGCCAGATGTGCGGGACGGCCTGAAGCCGGTGCATCGCCGGATCCTGTACGCCATGTATGAGGATAACCTCACAAGCGACAAGCCCTTCAAAAAGTCCGCCACCTGTGTGGGCGACGTGCTGGGCCGGTATCACCCCCACGGCGACGCCTCCGTGTACGACGCGCTGGTGCGTCTGGCACAGGACTTTTCCATGCGCTATATGCTGGTGGACGGCCACGGCAACTTCGGCAGCGTGGATGGCGATCCCCCGGCAGCCTACCGTTATACGGAAGCACGTTTGAGCAAGATCTCCGACGAGATGCTCCGGGATATCGAAAAGGACACCGTGGACTGGGACCCCAACTTCGATGAGAGCCGGAAAGAACCCCGCGTTCTCCCGGCCCGCTTCCCCAACCTGCTGGTAAACGGCTCCAGCGGCATCGCCGTGGGCATGGCTACCAACATCCCGCCCCACAATCTGCGGGAGGTGATCGGCGCCTGTATCTGCGTGCTGGATGATCCCAACGCGTCCCTGTCTGACCTGATGGAGCATATCAAGGGGCCGGACTTCCCTACAAGGGGCATTATCATGGGCCGCAGCGGTATCCGGGCGGCCTACGCCACCGGCCGGGGCCGGATTATAGTCCGCGCCCGGCATGAATTTGAGGAGTTCGGTCACGACCGTACCCGTATTGTCATCACGGAGCTGCCCTATCAGGTGAACAAGCGGATGCTCATTAAGAGCCTTGCCGATCAGGTGGAGGACAAGCGTCTGGAGGGCATTTCCGACATCCGGGACGAGTCCGACCGCAATGGTATGCGGATGGTCATTGAGCTGAAGCGGGATGCCAACCCGCAGGTGGTGCTGAACCGCCTGTTTAACCAGTCCCAGCTCCAGACCACCTTCGCCATCAATATGCTGGCGTTGGTACAGAACCAGTCCCAGCCCAAGATTCTGTCCCTGCGGCATATCATTGACGAGTATCTGGCATTTCAGGAGGAGATCATCGTCCGCCGGACGAAGTTCGACCTGAAAAAAGCTCAGGAGCGCGCCCATCTGCTGGAGGGTCTGCTCATCGCGCAGGACAATATCGACGAGGTTATCAAGATCATCCGCACCAGCTACGATAATGCCAAGGAAAATCTGATGAACCGCTTCGGTCTGGACGATGTGCAGGCGCAGGCCATTCTGGATATGCGCCTGAAGGCCTTGCAGGGCCTCGACCGGGAGAAGCTGGAAAACGAATACAAGGAACTGGAGGAGAAGATTGCCTACTTCAACCGCGTCCTCTCCGACGATGCGCTGGTGCGCCAGATCCTGAAGGAAGAGCTGACCGCCATTGCCGACAAGTTCGGCGACGACCGCAAGACCGAGATTCAGGATGTGGAGGACGAGATCGACATTGAGGATCTCATTGAAGAGGAGCAGTGCGTCTTTACGCTGACGGAAGCCGGTTATATCAAGCGCACCCCTGTCAGCGAATATACCGCCCAGTCCAAGGGCGGCATGGGCAAGAAGGGGATCACCACGCGGGAAGAGGATACCGTGGTGGATGTGTTCACCGCCTCTACCCACGATTTCATCCTGTTCTTTACCGACACCGGCAAGGTCTATCGGAAGAAGGGCTATCAGATCCCCGAATCCGGCAAGACTGCCAAGGGTACCAACCTCATCAACATCCTGCAAATCGAGCAGGGCGAACGGGTGCAGACCATGCTCCACTTCCGGGAGATGGGCAACGACCACCTGTACCTCATGATGGTGACCCGGAACGGCACGGTGAAGCGCCTGCCGGTGGAAACCCTGAAGAACCTGCGGAACAACGGCATCCGCGCCCTGACCATGGACGAAGGCGACGAGCTGGTGTCTGTCCGGGAGACGGACGGCAATCAGAAGATCCTCATCGCCACCCATGACGGCATGGCCGTGGTGTTCGATGAGAACGATGTCCGTCCCATGGGCCGTACTGCCGTGGGCGTCCGGGGCATCAAGCTCCGGGACGGCGACTATGTGGTGGGCGCTGCACGGGCGCAGGAAGGCAAGAGCGTGCTGACCATCACCGAAAAGGGCTACGGCAAGCGGACTCCCGTGGAGGAGTACCGCATCACCAACCGCGGCGGCCTTGGTATCAAGAATTACCAGATCACGGAAAAAACCGGCAAGATCGTGGGTGTCAAGGTGGTGGACGGCAGCGAGGATCTGCTGCTGGTGACCCAGTCCGGCATCCTGATCCGCACCCCGGTGGAAAACATCAAGGAAACCGCCAACCGCGCTACGCAGGGCGTGATTGTCATGCGCTTCAAGGAGGAGGGCAATCAGGTCATCTCCATGGCGCTGGCAGACCACGAGGACACGGCAGAGCCGGTTTCCGACACACCTGCGGAGGGAACGGAGTCTGCTGCCCCGGCAGAGGATTCCCATCAGGAAAGCTGATTTGCCTTTTGAATCATGAGAAAGACAGAAGAACCGGCCATTTGGCCGGTTCTTCTGTCTTTGAGAACAACTCTGAGAAGATATCTCAGTGGATATTTTTATCGCGGCTGATTGCTCCGCTCCAGCAGATAATCCAACGAAACATTGAAGTAGTCGGCAATCCGAATCAATTCATCAATGCCGGGTTCCCGTTCGCCGTTTTCATAGCGGCTGATGGTATTCTGGCTCATGGAAAGTTCAATAGCCAAGCGCTGCTGTGACATTTTTCGTGCCAAGCGCAGTTCCCGTAATCTCATAGCATCACCTTGACACTATTATGCCGTTAAAGAGAATCCATTTTCTGTTCTGGCTGCTCATAGTGCAGCAGATCTTCAACCCTGCAATCCAATACATAGCAGATTTTGGCTAAAAAATCCAGATCAACCAGAGCAATATCCTGCCCCTTGTAATAGCGGTCAATTACATCATATTTGATTCCCGTTAAAGTTCGCAGACGGTTGCGGGTGATTTTCCGCGCATCCATTACTTTGGAGAGAGTAACGATCACATGGCCGTATTCTGCTGTCTGATAGCTGACGATGCTTTTTGGCTCATTCATGCAACCCCTCCTTTGACAGAATCATTTTAACAGGGATATCCCTGATTGACATTTACCATATTTAAGGTTATCCTTATATAAGGTAAACATAAGGAGGGGTTTCTATGAAAGATGAGCAGGAATTTTACCGCTGCCTCGTGTCGGATGCAGCAGGGCGGGCGCTGTTGAGAATCCGGGATATTTTATCAGATGAAACGTTGAATGATACAGCCTGCTTTTATAAAATCGAAGCCATAATTTCCCTTTTGAACGACATGGGTATTTTCACTGGCACCCGCCACGATTTTTGATAAAAAAGCACACGGCGCAGCCGTGTGCTTTCTGTTTTGGGGTGTTTCCAAAGAGGGGGATCGCAGTCCCCCTCTTTGTATCGTTTGGAATCCGGGGCGAATCGAAACGCCCTGGTGCTTTCCGATGAGGGTCAAAGGGGGAGGAGCCTTTTCAGAAAGACTTCTCCCCCTTATCGGTTATTCCTCGTGTGCCGTGACTTTGATATGCAGCTCGTCCAGCTGAGCCTGCGTGACCTCGCTGGGAGCGCTCATCATGACGTCCTGGGCGTTCTTGTTCATGGGGAAGGGAATGATCTCCCGGATGCTGTCCTCGCCAGCCAGCAGCATGACCATACGATCCACGCCGGGGGCAATACCGGCATGGGGGGGTGCGCCGTAGGTAAAGGCGTTGTACATGGCGGGGAACTTGGCTTTTACATCTTCCTCGCCCAGACGCACCAGCTCAAAGGCCTTGATCATGATCTCAGGATCGTGGTTCCGCACGGCGCCAGAGCTGAGCTCCACGCCGTTGCACACCAGATCGTACTGATCGGCGGTGATGCTCAGAGGATCGATCTCACCCCGCTCGGCCTTCAGCAGCACGTCCAGCCCGCCGGCAGGCATGGAGAACGGATTGTGGCAGAATTCCAGTTCGCCGGATTCATCGCCAATCTCATACATGGGGAAGTCCACGATCCAGCAGAAGGCGTACTGCTCCTTGTCCATGTGGCCGGGAACGGCTGCGCCCAGCGTCTTGACCAGCACACCGGCGGTCTTTTGCGCCGCGCCCAGCGCACCGGCAGAGAGCGCCACGAAGTCGTTGGCCTTCAGGTTCAGAGCGGAAACCACCTGCTCCTTGATGGGCTGGACGAACTTGGCAATGCCGCCGACGATCTCACCGTTTTCGTCCAGACGGAACCAGTAAGGCTTGCCGCCGGAGATGACCTCCACATCGGCCAGCGTTTTGTCAATGAATTTCCGGGTCTCGTGGAAATCGCTGACCACCACGGCCTTGACCTGATTGCCCTCAAAGGGGCCGAAGCCGCAGCCGCTCAGCACGTCGGTGACGTCCTGCACCGTCAGGTCAATCCGCAGATCCGGCTTGTCGGAGCCGTACTTCTCCATGGCCTCCAGATAGGGAATACGGACAAAGGGGGCTTCGCTGGCCCGGTCGTAGGTGCCGTATTTGGCGAAGATGGGGGGCAGAACCTTTTCACAGACGGCGAACACGTCCTCCTGAGAGGCAAAAGCCATCTCCATATCCAGCTGATAGAACTCGCCGGGAGAACGGTCGCCGCGGGCGTCCTCGTCCCGGAAGCAGGGGGCAATCTGGAAATAGCGGTCAAAACCGGAGGTCATCAGCAGCTGCTTGAACTGCTGGGGCGCCTGCGGCAGCGCATAGAATTTGCCGGGATGCTTCCGGGCAGGCACCAGATAGTCACGGGCGCCTTCAGGGGAGGAGGCGGTCAGGATGGGGGTGGTGATTTCCATGAAGCCCTCGGCGGTCATAGCCTGCCGCAGAGCGGCCACCACGTTGCAGCGCAGAATGATATTCTTCTTTACGGCGGGGTTCCGCAGATCCAGATAACGGTACTTCAGCCGCAGAGCCTCGTCGGCATCCCGGCTGCGGTTGATCTGGAAGGGCAGCTCTGCGTGCTGGCAGCGGCCCAGCACCTCCACCTTGGCAGGGACGATCTCAATATCGCCGGTGGCCATCTTATTGGTCTTGCTGTCCCGCTCCCGGACGATGCCCTCCACGGAAATGGTAGACTCCTTGGTGATGGCCTTAAAGATGTTCACCATGTCCTCGGTCTCGGCTACCACCTGCGTGGTGCCGTAGAAATCACGGACGACCACGAAGGCCAGATTGGCGCTGACCACGCGGACGTTCTCCATCCAGCCGGAAATTTTCACCTGCTTGCCTGCGTCGCCAAGGCGCAGCTCTCCACAGGTATGGGTTCGATTCTGCATCATATTGTTGCTTCCTTTCCATGAAAAGTGATTTGAAATTGTATAATTAAAATCAGAAATAACGAATTGTATTTATTCGGCAGCCTGTTTCCACAGTGCGTGAGCCATTTTCTGCCCGATCTCGTAGCCGTTCTTCATCATCAGCGGCAGGGTGACCCCGTGGTCAAAGTCCCGGTAGCTCCACGTATTCGTCCAGAATTGCAGATCCTCTGACCGCCATGTGTCAGTCCCATTGTCCTGCGCGAAGCCGATGAGCAGGTGGTCTATATCATCGGCCTCCGGGTATTTGACATGGCTCCCCACGATCCCTTCCAAGAAGGGGAGGGCCTGCACCACCACGTTGAAGGGGGAGCGCCGGAACCGTAATTCCTGAATTTCCGACCAGAGATCGTCAAATTCCTCTGTCCCGGCGGTGAGCTTGAGATTCTGATCTTCATGGCCGCTGCCGGTAAAATCGATCAGAGTCACATAAACGAGGTCCGGCTCCAGACCGGGAAACAGGGTGTCCACACCGATGGGCCGGGCATACCAAAGCCCCCAGATCACCAGCAGCGCCGCCAGCAGCAGCGGCAGGTCACGTTTCAGAGTCAGTTTCATAACAGGCTCCTTTCTGTGGTTATTCCACGATCACGCTTCCCTTTTCCAGTTCGGCAAGACCAGCCTTGATCCGGTCGATGGTCTCCTGCGTATTCAGTTTGGTCTGCTCACCGGATTTCATATCCTTGCAGGCCACCACACCTTCTTTGATCTCGTCCTCTCCTAAGAAAATCACATAGGGAATGGACAGCTTGTCGGCATAGCTCATCTTGGCCTTGAACTTCTTCTGCTCGCAGTGGAGCTGGGTGCGGATGCCTGCCTGCCGCAGCTGGGTAGCCAGCGCGATGGCGGAGGAGAGGTCCTCCGTCATAGGCAGGATCAGCACATCCGCCGGGGCGGTGGGCAGCTCCGGATTCAGCATCCCCTGCTCGCCCAGCACGTAGAACAGCCGGGTCAGGCCGATGGAAATGCCCACGCCGGGGAGCTGCTTGTCGGTGTAGAACTCTGCCAGATTGTCATACCGTCCGCCGGAGCACACGGAGCCAATCTCCGGGTGATCCAGCAGCGTGGTCTCATAGACCGTGCCGGTGTAGTAATCCAGACCGCGGGCAATGGTGAGATCCACGGCAAAGTTCTCCGTCGGGACGCCGAAAGCTGCCAGATAGCCCACCACGGTTTTCAGCTCGCTGAGTCCCTGATCGAAGGTTTCATTTTTGCCGGCATAGCCGTCCAGCGCCGCCAGAACCTCCTCGTTGGTGCCTTTGATGGCGATGAATTTCAGAATTTCATCGGCGTCCGCTTCACTGACGGCAAAATCCTCCACCAGAATGGTTTTCACCTTTTCCGGGCCAATTTTGTCCAGCTTGTCCACGGTACGCATCACGTCGGCGGATTTCTCCGTCAGCCCCAGCAGGGCATAGAAGCCGTTCAAAATCTTCCGGTTGTTCACCCGGATCTGGAATCGCTTCAGCCCCAGGGTGGAGAAGGTCTGGTAGATGATGGAGGGAATCTCCGCCTCGTTGGTGATGTCCAGCTTGCCGTCGCCGATCATGTCAATGTCCGCCTGATAGAACTCCCGGAAGCGGCCCCGTTGGGCGCGCTCACCCCGGTACACCTTGCCAATCTGATACCGGCGGAAGGGGAAGGACAGTTCATTATAGTGCAGAGCCACATACTTGGCCAGAGGCACCGTCAGATCAAAGCGGAGGGAGAGGTCGCTGTCGCCTTTCTGAAAGCGGTAAATCTGCTTTTCCGTTTCGCCGCCGGCCTTGGCCAGCAGCACCTCACTGGATTCGATCACCGGGGTGTCCAGCGGCGTGAAGCCGTACAGGGAATAGGTTTTGCGGAGGATCTCCATAATGCGCTCCATCTGCTGCTGGGGCGCGGGCAGAAGCTCCATGAAGCCGGACAGCGTCCGGGGGGTCATTTTAGCCATAGTTTTACTCCTTTTCGGATGAAATTACACAACAGACTGGGAAAATCGGACAAAAAAACGCTCCCGTCCCTGTGCTTTGGGACGAGAGCGCATCGCTTCGTGGTGCCACCCAAATTCGGGGCAGACTGCCCCCTTTGGCCTTCTGGTACGGGAAAGGAACCGTGGGCGTTTCCGCCCCCGCTCCGCCGCTGTCCTTCCTCCGGCACAGACGGGATCCTTTCAGCGGGAGATCCCTCTCTGTAAGCCTGTGATCCGGCATACTGCTGCGGCGTCATAGCGGTGTTATTCAATTCGGCGCAGGAAAACACACGGCTGCGGCGGAGATCAGAATGACCTGCTCCTACACATCAACCGAGGGTATCATAGCCGTTTTCCGGCAGTTTGTCAAGCGATGGGGCGGTTGCTGGTGGGGTTGACGATCATACGCCAGTCCAGATCCCCTCTGGCAAGGCCCAGCACCAACATCTCCGCTGTGGCGATGTTGCTGGCAAAGGGAACGTTATTCTGATCGCACAGGCGGGAGATGTAGCTGATTTCGCTGGCCATCTTCTCGTTGCTGGGATCGTTGAAAAACAACACCAGATCGAACTCATTATAAGCGATCCGGGCGCCGATCTGCTGGCTGCCGCCATGGGCGTAGGACAGGAAACAGTGTACCTTCAGGCCGGTAGCTTCCGCCACCATATGGCCGGTGGTGTTGGTGGCATACAGGCTGTGGCGGGACAGAATGCCTGCATACGCGGTGCAGAACTGTACCATCAGATCTTTGCGGTTGTCATGGGACATGAGTGCGATATTCATGGCAGGGTCTCCTTTCCAGGATGTTCTATCTGATCCGCAGAAGCGGCGCCCGGCCGCCCTGCAGACGAATAGCAATGTTACGATAGGCCCCGGCAGCGCCGCCGCGGGAGGCCAGCAGCAGGGGAACGCCCCGGTTCAGCGCCAGAGGAAGAGCATCGTCCTCCGGCACAACGCCGATGAGGGGCAGACCTGCTTTATCAATGGCGTCATCAATGGTGGCGTGCATACTGTGGAGCAGCTTCTTTTTCACCCGGTTTACCACCAGATGCAGCCGACCCGACCCAAATTGCCGCAGCTCCATTACGGTATGCTGGGCGTCCCGCAGGGAGGAGGCGTCCTGTGTGGTAACGACCACGCAGCGATCCGCCGCGCAGACCGCCAGACGGAACCCCTCGCCCAGACCTGCCGGTGCGTCCAGCAGGCAGTAATCAAATTGCTGGCGAATCTTGGCCAGCATCAATCGGAAGTCCAGCGTGGTGACGCACGGTCCCCGCATCCGCACCGGCGCGGTCAGCAGATAGAGATTCGGCACATTGGGGTGGCTGACCACCGCAGATTCCAGGGAACAGCGGTTCAGCGCTACATCGGAAAAATCCATCAGGGCGCGGTCAGTCAGTCCCAGAGCGAGGTCCAGATTCCGCAGGCCGATGTCGCAGTCCACGCACAGCACGCGCTTGCCGCTGAGGGCCAGCGCCGTGCCGACACCTGCGGTCAGGGAGGTTTTCCCGGTGCCGCCCTTGCCGGACACAACAGCAATACATTGTCCGTTCACGGCACCACTTCCTTCCAGTTCCTATTATAACGGATTCTTTTTGATTTTTGCAAATGGTCTGGGATATTTTTTTGGCGTTTCTGCAATTTTTTTTATAAAAATGACCCGATGGGTCACATCCGTACCCGGTATGGAATAGTCGGCAGTACGTTCTACCCGTCCTCCCAGAATCCCAATGGCCTTTTTGGCCTGTTCCAGTTCCCCGCCGGATTCCACGGATTTCATGGACAGGAAGGAGCCGCCGACCTTCACCAGCGGCAGGCACAGCTCGCACAGCACGCTGAGGTTGGCCACAGCGCGGGACACGGCAAAGTCAAAGCTCTGCCGGTGGTCTGCCGCAAATTCCTCTGCACGGGCGTGGATGCACTGCACATCCGTCAGTCCCAGATCGTCGCAGACCTCCTGCAAAAAGGTGATCCGCTTGCCGAGGGAGTCCAGCAGCGTCATGCGGATGGACGGCTCCAGAATTTTCAGGGGCATACCGGGCAGTCCCGCGCCGGTTCCCACATCCACCACGGATTTCCCCTTGAGGTCGGCAAGGGTCAGCAGGGCAGCGCTGTCAAGAAAGTGCAGTGTCGCCACATCCTGCGGCTCCGTGATGGCCGTCAGGTTCATGACCTTGTTTTTTTCCAGCAGCAGCTCCCCGTACCGCAGCAGGGAGGGGGCACCGCTTTCGTCCAGGCCCAGCTGGGCCAGACCCTTTCGCAGAAGCGCTTCCATCACTTCTGCTCTTTCAGTAGATCCCGGATCTCCGTCAGCAGCTTTTCCTCAGCGGAAGGCTCCGGCGGTGCGGGCGGTTCAGCGGGGGCTTCCTCTTCCTGCTTCTTCATTTTGTCGTGGAAGCCGTTGATGGTTTTGATCATCAGGAACACCGCAAAGGCAATGATGAGAAAATCCAGAATGGTGGCGAGGAAGGTGCCGTACCGAACGGCAACTTCCGTGGATGCGTCGATCACGCCGTCAGCACCGGCGACGGCCTGCTTGAGAACGATTTTCCAGTTGCTGAAATCAATGCCGCCGGTGAGCATGGAGATCAGGGGCATGATGATATCATTCACAAGAGAGGTGGAAATTTTGCCGAATGCGCCGCCAATGATGACGCCGACGGCCATATCCATCACATTACCGCGGGCAATAAAGGCTTTGAACTCGCCCATAAATCCCTTTGCTTTTCCAGGTGCAGGCATCGGAGGAACCTCCTTTTTATGTTGTGAAACTTTCAAATTCTGAAAGTCTTGCGCCGCAAGGCTTTCAGAGGTCAAACCGGGATGGAGCCGTTTTTGCGGCTGCAAATGATCCGCTGATGGATTTTTTAACGCTCCAGCGGCTGTAAACAGCCGATACGTTCTGTATTATTCAATACTCAGAATACAAACCGTAAAATAACGCTTTTCCCCGGTAGTTTTCGGGCTTGTGGAAAAGTTACTTCTTTTTCGGAACCAGAACCTTGGTGCCGCCCATGTAGGGCCACAGGACTTCGGGGATCTTTACGGTGCCGTCCGCTTGCAGGTTGTTTTCCAGGAAAGCAATCAGCATCCGGGGAGGCGCCACGCAGGTGTTGTTCAGTGTGTGGCAGAGCTGCATCTTGCCGTTTTCATCCTTGTAGCGGATCCGCAGGCGGCGAGCCTGTGCATCGCCCAGATTGGAGCAGGAGCAGACCTCGAAATACTTCTGCTGACGGGGAGACCATGCTTCGATATCGCAGGACTTCACCTTCAGGTCTGCCAGATCGCCGGAGCAGCATTCCAACTGCCGCACGGGGATATCCATGGAGCGGAACAGCTCCACAGAGAAGTTCCACAGCTTGTCATACCACATCTTGGACTCTTCGGGCTTGCAGACCACGATCATCTCCTGCTTTTCAAACTGGTGGATGCGGTACACGCCCCGCTCCTCAATGCCGTGGGAGCCTTTTTCCTTGCGGAAGCAGGGGGAGTAGGAGGTCAGGGTCTGGGGCAGTTTCTCAGCGGGAATGATCTGATCAATGAACCGGCCGATCATGGAGTGTTCGCTGGTGCCGATCAGATAGAGATCCTCGCCTTCGATCTTGTACATCATGGCGTCCATATCCGTTTGACTCATGACGCCCTCCACCACATTGCCGTGGATCATGAAGGGGGGGATGCAGTAGGTGAAGCCCTTGGAGATCATGAAGTCCCGGCCGTAGGCCAGCACGGCCTCATGAAGCCGCGCAATGTCGCCCAGCAGATAATAGAAGCCGGAGCCGGAAACACGGCCGGCGGCGTCCATGTCGATGCCGTCGAAGCTCTCCATGATTTCGGTGTGGTAGGGGATGGGGAAGTCAGGCACCTTGGCCTCGCCGAAGCGCTGAACCTCCACGTTGCAGCTGTCGTCCGGGCCGATGGGAACGGAGGGGTCAATGATCTGAGGGATCTGGAGCATGATGTGATGAACCTTTTCGTCCAGTTCCGCTTCCAGCTTTTCCAGAGCAGCCAGCCGCTCGGCTTCGTCCGTGACCTGCTTCTTTACGGCCTCGGCCTCTGCCAGCTTGCTGGGATCTTTCTTGGCCTGTCCCATCAGCATACCAACCTGTTTGCTGAGCCGGTTGCGGTCAGCGCGGAGCTGGTCGGCCTCCTGAATGTTAGCCCGGCGCTGAGCGTCCAGCGCAATGACCTCGTCTACCAGAGGCAGCTTTTCATCCTGAAATTTCTTCTTGATGTTTTCCTTTACGGCATCCGGGTTCTCCCGGACAAACTTCATATCAAGCATATTTCTTCCTCACTTCTCATTTATATTCATTTTGAGTTTTCTCACGAATTCAAAATCGCTTCCCGCAGCTCCAGATACCGCTGAGCGGGAGCGGTGATGCCGTCCGGCGCGGTATCGGGCAGCAGCTCTGCCAGTCCCTGATCGCTGATCTCCTGCAGGGTCAGGCGGCAGCCGTCCAGATTTCCGGCGGCATACTCCTGTTGAAGATTGTACAGCGCCAGCAGGGCGTCGTTTTCCTTTTCCAGCGCGGCAATACTGTCGTCCTTGGCTTTGGCGGCATCTTCCGCAGTGTCCCGCTCTTTCTGGGCTTCACTGAGCTGCTTTTGCAGATCAATGACCTGCTCCTGACTGGTCTGGATCTCCTGAATAGCGGAGACGGAATTTTGCAACTGTCCCAGCGCTTCACTGTTGCTGCGCTGATGCGCCAGCAGGGAGAGGAACATCAGCATAAATGCCGCCAGAAACAGAATCAGGATGTAGATGATGACGGGCTTTTTGCCGGTATCCGGCGTTTCGGAGGAAGGGGTCACGTCTCCTCCGTCGGCTCGTTTTTCAAATTTCATGCCTGAGGTCCTTCCTTTGCTTTGTTGATTTTTATAAGGGCCAGCGCGTCCAGCAGATCGTTCAGATCATCCAGACCGTAATATTCCAGCTCAATGCGGCCCTTTTTCCGGCCGGAAACGATCTTTACGCCCCGGCAAAGCTTGGCTTTCAGCTCGTTCTGTGCCTCGGCAAGATAATCCACCTCATCGTTCCGGGGCTTTTTCGACTCCTTTTTTTCAGCGGACAGCCGCTTTACCAGCGCTTCCGTCTGCCGGACGGACAGTCCCCCGGCAATAATGGCGTTGGCGGCGCTTTCCTGAAGGGAGGGGGAGAGGGGAACCAGCGCCCGCGCATGACCGGCGGTGAGTTTATTTTCCTCCACCAGCTTCCGCACGGAGGGGGACAATCCCAGCAGCCGCAGGGCATTGGTAACGGCGCTGCGGGATTTACCCACCCGCTGGGCGGCCTCCTCCTGGGTCATATGGTAGGTTTCAATCAGGGACTGGAACCCGGCGGCTTCCTCCATGGGGTTCAGATCCTCCCGCTGGAGGTTTTCAATCATGGCCAGCTCGGCGGCCTTGCGGTCGTCGGCTTCCATGACGATTACCGGCACTTCCTGCAAGCCCGCCAGTCTGGCGGCCCGCCAGCGGCGTTCACCAGCAATGATTTGATAGTAGCCAGAGGACAGCTTCCGCACGGTGAGGGGCTGGATGATGCCGTGTTCCGTAATGGAATCCGCCAGTTCCTGTAAGGATTCTTCATCAAAATGCTTTCGGGGCTGGCCGGAATAGCTTTCCACCTGAGAGATCGGTATGGACAGGCTGCCGCTGGATTCCGTTTTCATCACATCGTCGCCCAGCAGGGCGCCGAGACCTTTTCCAAGGCCGGATGGTCTTTTCGATGCCATAGAAAGAGACTCCTTTCTACTGTTTTGACAGGAACTCTTTTGCAAGAGCCTGATAGGCTTCCGCACCGCGGGAGGTGCGGTCATAGGCGTTGATGGGCTTGCCGTGGCTGGGGGCCTCGGACAGCCGGACATTGCGGGGAATGACGGTGGCGTAGACCTTGCCGGGGAAGTAGTGTTTTACTTCCTCCGCCACCTGCATGGCGAGGTTGGTGCGGCCGTCGAACATAGTCAGAAGCACCCCTTCCAGAAACAGCCTGGGGTTCAGAGACCGCCGCACGATGCGGACGGTGTTCATCAGATCGCTCAGCCCTTCCAGCGCAAAATACTCGCCCTGCACCGGCACCAGAATACTGTCGGCAGCGCAGAGAGCGTTGAGGGTCAGCAGCTCCAGAGAGGGAGGGCAGTCGATAAAAATGAAGTCGTAGTTGTCCTGAATCTGCTGCAGGGCGTCTTTCAGCAGATATTCCCGCCGGTCCATGCCAATCAGCTCGATTCCCGCACCCGCCAGCGCTTTGTTGGAGGGCAGAACATCACCGTATTTGGTATGTACCACAGCGTCCGCAGCAGGCACGTCCGACACCAGCACCTCATAGATCCCCTTGGAGACGGTTTTATCCACCCCCATGCCGGAGGTGGAGTTGGCCTGCGGATCGAAGTCGCACAACAGAACCCGCTTGCCCTGTTCACACAGGGCTGCCGCCAGATTGACACAGGTGGTGGTTTTGCCCACGCCGCCTTTCTGATTCACAATGGAAATGATTTTTGCCACAGGCCACCTGCTTTCCGGGTATTTACCCTGTTTCTTTACAACGATCCTATTATACCAAGGCGTTTCCTGCGTTTCAAGGTATTCCGGCAAAAAAACGAGATTTTGAGACAACTTTTTCTATAGAGGGTTTCACGTGAAACATTGCAGCGAGTGTAAAGGAAAATCCCCGTCAGCCGTCAGACTGCCGGGGATGTTTCACGTGAAACACGGTTCTATGTTGTCAGCAGCAGCCCTTGATGGGGAAGAAGTGTCAAGGGGAGAACATTGTCAGCGGGAGAAAGGGCTTCGCTGGAGAGAAGATCGCGGGCGGTATCCCCGAACCACGGCAGCGTCAGGGTTTGCGGGGTATCAGCGGCGTTGACCACAGTGGTCAGCAGCTGACCGTCCAGCTCTCTGGCAAAGACCAGCAGGGAGCCGGCCGTCCAGCGCCAGTGCAGCTGCCCGGTCTGTAATGCGGGCTGCTCCCGGCGCAGATGGGCAAGCTTGGAAAAGAATGACTTCAATTCGGAATCCTCCTGCCCCCACGGATAGCCCGCCCGGTTAAATGGATCCTCCCAGCCCTCCATACCGGCTTCATCGCCGTAATAGACGGTAGGCGCACCGGGAAAAGTAAACAGTACCAGCGCCGCTAACCGGAGGCGCTTCAGACCCAGCTGCTGCCGGGCAGGGGAGAGGCGGAAAACGGCCCGCTCCTCCTTGGAGTCAGGCACATGATCCGCCCCTAAAACGGTCAGAATACGGGGGGTATCATGGGTGCTGAGAAAATTCATCAGGGAATAGAAGGCGTGGGGCGGATAGTTTTCCCGCAGCGATTCCAGCGTTTCCCGGAATTCGTCAGCGTCCCCGCCCAAGAGATAGGCGATGAGGGCAGTGCGGAAAGGATAATTCATCACGCCGTGAAGCTCCTGCCCCAGCAGATAGCGCCGCCGCATGGAGTAGGCAATTTTGGTGGTGGCGTCCTCCCAGACCTCGCCCAGCAGGAAGCTGTCCGGCGCAGTTTCCTCCATGGCAGTGCGGATCTCCCCAATGAAATCGTCCGGCAACTCATCCGCCACGTCCAGCCGCCAGCCGGAAGCTCCGGCCCGCAGCCAGTGCCGCACCACGGAATCCTGTCCCCGGATGATGAAATCCCGGTAATCCGGCGCATCTTCCCGGACGGCAGGCAGCGTCCGGATCCCCCACCACGCGTCATAGTCTGCGGGCCACGGATGAAAGCTGTACCAATGATAATAGGGGGAGTCGGGACTCTGGGCAGCGCCGGTATCCGAATAGAAGCCGTCGGCGTTGAAATAGCGGCTCTGGGAGCCGGTGTGGTTGAATACGCCGTCCAGAATCACCCGGATACCGCGGCGCTTCGCCTCCTGACAGAGATGGTGAAAATCGTCCTCCGTGCCAAGCATGGGGTCAATGGCACGGTAATCGGCAGTGTTGTAGCGGTGGTTGGAGGCAGATTCAAAAACGGGGTTCAGATACAGCACTGTGACGCCGAAATCCGCCAGATCGTCCAATTTGGAGAGGATACCTTGCAGAGAACCGCCGAAAAAGTCGCAGTTCCGCACTTCACCCTGTGCGTCAGGCCGCCAGTCCGGGAGATCTGACCAGTTTTCATGAATCGTCCGGCTGCCGACCATCCCGGCAGGGTCCGGCAGCTCCAGACGGCAGAACCGATCCGGGAAAATCTGATACACAACGCCGCAGCCGAACCATGCAGGGGTGGAAGACTCCTCATAGACCGTCAGCTGCCAGCTCTGCACATTCTCTCCGCCATGATAGCCGGAGCGGTCAAGGAGGATGGAACTGCCGTCCTCCCGGAACAGACGAAACCAGTACCACACCAGTTCCGGCTCCGCCGGTGCGGAAAAGATACCAGAAAAACGATTACGATCGCCGTCCTGGCCGGTGCAGGGGAGTTCCAGTTCTGCCGTTTGGCCGGAAAATTCCCGCTGCGTTACCAGAACACAGCGGGACCAGCCCTCCCTGCGGAGGGGACGGACGGTATAGGACACGGCGGTGCCGCAGGGGACAGCACCGTAGGGCTTTTTGCAGGATTCACTGCGGGAATCAAACACAAAGGGATCAAGCATGGGAAACCTCCCGGAGCAGAAGTTGAGAATCAGGGGATCAGCTGGTTTTCGGGGACGATGGAAACCGTATCCTCCCGGCTGAAATAGGAATTGATGATGTCCACGGCGGTGGTGGCCAGCACTGCGCCGGCATCCGCCTTTTCCAGCACCAGGGCCACGGCAATTTCGGGATCGTCATAGGGGGCAAAGGCCACGAACACGCCGTTTTTCATGGAGCCGCCGATCTGGGCGGTGCCAGTCTTGGCACCTGCGGAGACCACGCAGTTCCGGAAGGGAACGGCCACGGAGCCGCCATTGGTGGTGTAACCCAGCATACCCTTTTTCACGGCCTGGAGGGTGGAATCGCTGATGTTCATGGTGTTCAAAGGCTCCGTGCTGCCGGTGGCGATGATCTCGGAATTGTCGTAGGACTTCACGCTTTTCAGCAGGTGGGCGGGACAGTGCTTGCCGCCGGAGACCAGGGTGGCGATGTAGTTGGCCAACTGGAGGGGGGTGTATTCCTGGTTGGCCTGGCCGAAAGCCGCCCAGGGGGCCTGATCCTGCCCGGCCTCGTTGACGGCCTGACGGCCTGTATTCTCGCCGATCTCAATGCCGGTAGGCTCTCCCAGACCGAAGGCGGAGTAATATTCATTCAGGGTATCCAGCCCCATGCGGTAGCCCATTTCCATAAAATAGGTATTGCAGGAGTTGGTGATGGCAGAGGTGACATTCATCCGGCCATGACCGCTGTGATTCCAGCACCATGTTCGGTTGACCCACGTTGTACTGGGATATTTCCAATAGCCGGGGTCGAAAATAGTTTCCGTGGTGGTGGTAACGCCGGATTCCAGAGCCGCCACAGCCGTGGCTGGCTTCAGGGTAGAGCCGGGAGCGTAGGGAGAGGAGGTGGCCCGGTTGAAAATGGGCTTGGCAGGGTCGGCTGCCAGCTCATTGTAGTCCTTTCGATAGGTGGAGAGGTCATAGGTGGGGCAGGAGGCCAGGGCCAGGATCTCTCCGGTGCCCACCTTGATGACGGCGGCGGCAGCGCCCCGGCTGTCCAGACCGTCCTTTTCGTTCAGCTGTGCCACCTTGGCGGCCAGCGTATCTTCCACCGCCTGCTGGAGATCCAGATCCAGCGTCAGCTCCACCGTGTAGCCGGAGCGTGGCTCTACCTTATAGTATTCTCCGGTAATTTTGCCGTCACTGTTGACGGAGGTGACCCGTTTGCCGTCACTGCCACGAAGGTACTCCTCAAAGGCAGCTTCCGCGCCGGAAATGCCGATGGTGTCGCTGGCTTTGTAACCCTGCGCTTTCAGCTCGTCTGTGTAGTCGGAAATGCTGCCCACCAGACCCAGTACATGGGCGGCATAGGCGGTTTCGTAAGCCCGTGTGGAGGAGCGGCTGACCTTGGCCCCCTGAAATTCGCCGTCGCTGATAAGGGAGCAGAATTTCACATCCACATTTTCTGCCAGAACATAGGCGTTGTTGTTGATGCCCAGCTTCCGCAGCTGCAACTCGTACCGCACGCCGGCAATGAGCCGGGCGTCCGTGTCGGAATAGTCGGCGGAGATTTTCAGATCGTCCCGCAGCCAGTCCATCAGCTGCGGGGGAGTGAAGCCCATTTGCAGCAGCAGGGCGGAGGTGAGCCGGGCCGTGTCGAAATTGTCCAGATCCGGGGTTTTGGCGGCGGTCTGACTGTCAGTGGTGGAATCCTCTGCCGCTGTGTCATCCGTTTCTGCCGGCTTCATAAGCTTCGGATGTGAGTTTACATAATTCTCAAGAATTTCGCGGGCAGGCTTCAGCTCCCGGAGAAATTTGAAGAAATACCGCTTCTGTGTGTTGGTCAGGTCGTCCACGGTGAAGGCCGCAGGCGTGTTCTGAGAAACAGGCAGGTTGTCCACCCACTCCACGTTCTGCTCCCGGCACAGCTGCACCAGCCGCAGAATGGCCTTGTTCTGATCCGCCCTGTTTTTCAGCAGGGAGGTGTCAAAGGTTAGACTGTAGGTATACTGGTTGGAGACCAGCGTCCGGCCGGAACGGTCGGTGATGATGCCGCGGGAGGCTTTCACATCCTCCACGCGGGCGATGGCCTGGGTGGACTGGGCCAGATAGTCGTCATGGTGAACCACCTGAATATTGAAAAGCACCACCAGATAGACGCCCAGCACGGCCAGAGCCAGTGCGGACATCACGCGGAAGCGGTTGAATTGGGTGGGCTGTTGGTTCATGGGATACCTCTTTCAATCATCAATGTGGACACGGCGGTAGACCTTTCGGAACAGCCACGCCATGGGCAAACTCCAGGGCAGGGAGACGCACAGCTCCCGCAGCGTGACAGACAGCCCCGCCGTCCATGCGGCGTGGCCGGTGGCCCAGAGGACGATGCAGTGGAACACCCCGGTGAGAAGATAGGCCGGCAGAGATGCCACGGCGGAACAGAGATACCCTGCCGGGATGAGGCTCTGGGACAGCAGTCCGGCGGACAGTCCCACCAGAGGAAAGATCAGCGTGTAAAAACAGGGAATGGGGGAGGGGAGCAGCAGGTCGCAGAGGACGCCTGCTGCCAGCGCGTACACCGTTCCCGCGGCAGGCCCCTCAAAGGTGGCGGGCAGGGCGGCGATCAGGGGATAGAGAAAGGGAATGACGCCCCAGAGAGTGAACCGCTGAAGCACGGCTGCCTGCACCACGGTGCAGGCCAGTCCTGCCAGAGCGTACAGAACCCATTTGATGATGGTGGCGCTGCGGGCCAGCATGGCGGTTCCTCCTTTCCGGGAATCCCGCGCCTGTGGGGTGCGGAATTCAGCTTACGATTTCAAAGGATTTGATGATGCAGACCTCCGTGAGACTGCCAAGGTCTGCCGCCGGGGTCAGCACGGCATAAACCGCCGTGTCGGAATCGTCCGCCTGCAGGCTGCTGACAGAGCCAATCACCAGATCCGGCGGCAGGTAGCCGCCCAGACCGGAGGTTACGATCAGGTCGCCTTCCAGCAGCTGGCTGGAAACAGGCAGGGAGTCCAGCCGCAGCTGACCGCGTTCCATCAGAGCAAAATCGCCGTTGGCGATGCCGATGTCCTGGGTGCGGTAGACCCGTGCGCCCAGAGAGGTGTCGGTGTCCACCACCGTCAGCACCGTGGACCAGTCGTAGCCCACTTCGCTGATGCGGCCTACCAGATTGCCCTGCCCGTCGATCACGCAGTCGCCTTCCTCCACGCCGTGGACGCTGCCCTTGTCCAGCGTCAGGGAGGAGGTCCAGTTGGTGACGCTGCGCTCCATCACAGTGGCGGTCTCAAAGTCGGAGAGATCCCGGCGCTGCTTCCGCAGGTCCAGAAGATCCCGGAGGAAAACGTTTTCCTGACTGTCGGCCGCGCCCTGCCGGACGGTGGCCTCCATCTCTGCAATCTGCTGCTTCAGGGCTTCGTTTTCTTCTTTGAGGGCGGTCACGTCCTCATAATAGTTCTGCTTATCCACAAACCACCCGGCCACGGAGGTACAGACCGCCCGGAAGGGGCTGGTGATGGTATTTGCCAGATCCACCAGCGGTGAGGTATTGGTGCTGAAATAGGACAGCAGTGCCAGCGCCACGGCAATGACGGCCCCGGCAAACAGGATCCATAATCCGTTGTTTTTCAAAAAGTCCTTCAAAGAAGCGCTCCTTTAGAAAAGTTCAAACGTAATCGTTTACAGCAACTTTACGCCAAACTGAGCCAGCATCCGGCTCAGCCGCAGGACAGGCAGCCCCATGACGTTGAAAAAGTCGCCCTCCAGCCGTTCCACCAGCAGAGCGCCCTTGCCCTGCACGCCGTAGGCCCCGGCCTTGTCCATGGGCTCGCCGGTGGCAATATAGGCCCGCAGCTCGGATTCCGCTGCCGGGCGGAAAAAGACCCCGGTGGCCTCACTCTCCGTCAGAATGTGATTCCCCTGCCGGACGGTGACGCCGGTGCAGACCGTGTGGCGGCGGCCCTGAAGTTCCGTCAGCATCCGCAGAGCGTCGGCCTCATCACGGGGCTTGCCCAGCCGCTGGTCGTCCAGAAACACCATGGTGTCGGCGGTGATGACGATCTCCTCAGGGGTGCAGAGCTTTGCGGCGGCGTCCGCCTTTTCACGGGAGATGTACTCCACGATCTGAGCGGGCGACAGTCCGGCGGGATAGTGTTCGTCGGTTTCCGGCACGCGGATGTCAAAGTCCGTGATGCCGATGCGGTTCAGCAGTTCCTGCCGCCGGGGAGACCCGGAGGCCAGTACGATGTTAGACATAGCGGTTTCTCCTTATTTTCCGGTGGAGCCGAAGCCGCCCCTGTCGGGGCCGGTGAGATGCTCCACGCGGGTAAAGACCAGCGGGGGCTGGTTTTTCATAATGCGGAACTGGCAGATGCGGGTGTTCTTGTCGATGTGGACGTCCCGCGTTGCATACATGGGGACGTGCCACTGGTCGTTGTCCCCCCGGTAGGTGTAGTCCACCACGCCCATGGAGTTGGCTTGCAGCAGACCGTAGTTCTTGAAGGTGGAGCTGCGGGGAACCACATGAGCCTCGTATCCCTCCGGCAGTTCGATGGCCACGCCCAGCGGGATCAGCCGGAATTCCCCGGCCTTCATGTCCACATCCACGGCGGCGTGGAGGTCGATCCAGTCGGACTTCCCGGCAACGTAGCACAGCTCGTCAATGCCGTCCACAAAATATTTTACCTTGATTTCTTCCATGTGAAACTCCAAAAGTGAAAACAAATTGTATTATATCATATTTATTATACAGATAGAACTGAAAATATGCTGAAAAGCGAAAAAGCCACAGCATGCAGTGTGGAAGTCTCAGAGAGATCTTATGCTCTCAAGGTACTGTTCTGATGAGAAAAGAACATTATCCATCATAATGCTTTTCGTAAGCATAGTACCACGTTCCGTCATTGGATGGAACAATGCCATTTTGTTCTGTCAGAGGCTGCCAGAAAGATTCCGGCGGGTCAGGATAGTCCGCGTCCAGCCAGATGAGGGCATTGCACATCCGATAATGGCCATCAGCATATTCCTGCCAGCGTCCCTCCCGATGAAATTTGGCTGAAACAGTGCCGTCTTTTGCAACATCACAGGAGAAGTCGGTGAAACGACCGCGGCGCAAGGACTGCCATCTTTTTTGAAACTCTTTCGGAAGCGGCTGGCAGTCGTCGGGCGTATATAAGTCCCATTCTAATAGCCAACCAACTAACTGATCAGGGAAAATTGAGTCATCAGTGTAAACGCTGGCATACTGAGTGCCTTCCCGCATAGCATATTGGGCTAAATCCGGGGCCGACAGGACATCATGGGGGTGGGTAGCTTCTGCTTTGACAGACTGGACAAAATCCTCCATTTGAGACTGATGTCGAATCAAAATAGCCAGCGTATTTCTTTCAGAAGGAACTTGCCAGACATATCCGGCAGACAACAGGACCATGACCAGAAAAAATAGCAGCTTCCAATACTTTTTCATCAATCCACACCCCGGTAGTAAAGTCCGCGGGTGAAAGTGTTCAGGGCGGGGGAACCGTCCAGATAAGCCCTGTAAATTTCCCGGCATTCCTCCGGTGTTTCCGTGGTAAACCGCAGGCGGGCAAAGGACAATCCGCAATGCTTCCACTCCGGTTTATCCGCCAACCACACCGGCGCGCTGTTCTGGATCTCCGTCCGATGGCCGTAAGCGGGGAGAAGGGGAAATCTCGCCCCGGTGCGGTCCTGCAAATAGTTGGGTTTACGGCAGGGAGCCTGCCGGGGAACGGCGGCGTTCTCTTCACTGAGGCGGCAGCCGGTCTCATTCTGTACCAGACAGTTTTCTGTGATCATCAGGGGCAGGCGGCCGTAGACAATGGCCTCCGCAGGCAGAATCTTCCGAATGTCCCGCAGCTGGGGAAACCGCAGCTCAAAGGACAGACAGGCGGAGGCCAGCCCTTTCTGCCGCAGATAATTCAGCGCATGGCTGTTGAATACGTTCAGGCCGAAATCGCCGCAAATCCGCAGCCCGCTGTCCCGCAGGAGGGACAGGTGGCCGATGTTCCCCGCCAGCGCGGCGGTGACGCCCAGCGCTCTGGCGTGGGCCAGCCATTGGCGGAGCTGCGATTCATCCCGATCTCTCCACACACGGGGCAAAACGGCGCACCATTCCCCGGAAAGCTCCGGCAGAGCGTCCCGCTCTGCCAGCAGCTCCAGCGGAACATAGAGACGGGCAGGGGACAGGGGCAGCAGCACTTCCGCCTGCGCCCATGCGGAGACGGAGACCGTCAGTTTCGGCGCTTCGGCGGCACAGTCCGCATCCGGCAGAGGGGCGAACTCCAGCTCCCGGCGCTCCGGCACGGCGCAGCGTGCCTCCTCCAGCGCGGCCAGCGCGTCCCGCCGCAGGGCATTTACCGCCCCGGCAGAGAGAAACAGGCCGTCCTCCACCTGCGCGGAGCCGTCCGCACAGCGGAAGGCCGTGCCGCCGGTCTTTTGCAGGCGGGCTTCCAGATCGGCGGCCGTCAGCGCCTTGTTCTGCGCCGGTTCCGGCACGGCGCCGCTGACCGTGACCGCGTGGCCGTCCTCGTCCCAAACCGTCAGGGAGGCAGGCTGCCCTGACTGACAGACGCAGGAAAAGTGAATGGGAACCGTCCGGGCGTCGCCTTTTTCGTACCGGGTTCGGGCTGCGGCAAACAGCTCCTTTGGCTCCGGCGCGTTTTCCGGGCGGGTACCGAACATGGCGGGACCCCGGCGGCCCTGCCAGTAGTCCTCCGTAAAGCCGGAGCGGGAAAACGCCAGCTCCAGATCTTTCTTTTCAGCAGGGGTGGGCTTGCGGCCCTCCCGGATCAGGCGGGAATAGATATCCGTAATGACCGCCACATACTCCGGCCGCTTCATGCGGCCCTCCAGCTTCAGGCAGCTGACGCCCATCCGCTCCATCTCCGCGATGCGGCCGGCAAGACAGCTGTCTTTCAGGCTGAGGGGATAGGCATTTTTCGCAGGGGCATTGAAGCCGTAGGGCAGACGGCAGGGCTGGGCGCAGGTACCCCGGTTGCCGCTGCGGCCGCCGATGAGGGCGCTCATCTCGCACTGGCCGGAATAGCACATACACAACGCGCCGTGGCCGAAGATCTCGATTTCGGCGGGGCAGCTCCGGCAGGCGGCGGCTGTGTCCGCCCCGGAACACTCGCGGGCGATGACCACCCGCTCACAGCCGTCCCGGTACAACTCGTCAACGCCGCCGCTGGTAAATACGCTCATCTGGGTGCTGGCGTGGAGAGGAAGATCCGGCAGCGCCTGCCGCAGCAGGTCGAAAAGCCCCCAGTCCTGCACCAGCACGGAATCCACACCCAGACGGCAGGCCGTCCGGGCGGCGTCCAGCGCCAGCGGCAGCTCCCGGTCTGTCAGCAGGGTGTTCAGGGTCAGAAAGACCCGGACGCCCCGGACGTGGCAGTATCGGATGGCGGCGGCAAATTCCTCATCGGTGAAGTTTTTGGCGCTCCGGCGGGCGTTGAAGTCCCCCCAGCCCAGATACACCGCGCCGCAGCCGCTTTGCACGGCGGCCCGCAGAGCCTCCGGCGATCCGGCAGGGGACAGAAGTTCCAGCGCCATTACTTGCGGCTGTCCAGACGCTGCTGAAGCCGAAAGACCTCCCGCTTCAATTCGCTGACCTCGGACTGAGCCTTGGACGCCTCGTCCAGATAGCCCTTGATCTGACCCCGCAGCTGCTCGGCGGCAGCCTGAGACTTGAACAGCTCATCCGTCAGGTTTACGGCGGTGAGAACGGCGGCGTCGGTGCGGCCTACCTTGGCGGCCTCCATCACGTCGGTCATCTTTTCACTGACGTAATTGCCGACCTTCTGCATATAGGCGGGGACCTCATCGGCCACCAGAGTGTACTCCTCTCCGCAAATGCTGATGACAACACGGTTTGCCATACAAGCTTCCTCCTTATTTTTCCTGTATGTCTCCTCTGCCCGCAGACACAGGAGCGCACTACACAACTTTACAGCATCCAGTATATCACAACCGAGGCAAGCGTTCCACAAAAATCGTCAGAAAACGAAAAAGTTTACAACTCGCCGCTGGCCCCCTTGCTGTTGTGGAAAAATTCGTGTAGAATAGAAAACCAAAAGAAAAAGCGGGGAAGCCGGAAGAAGCTTCTCCACGGAAAAGCGGAAAGGAGGAGCGTCATGGCAAGTATTCTGATCCATACGGCGGACGAATCCGTAACCCTGACGGCGCAGGCGGTCAAGCGGCTGCTGGAGCGGGGAGACGGCGACGCGGCGCTTTTGTATCTGGCGCTCCTGCGGCACCACGGCAATGTGCAGCCCCGGTCGCTGGCCGGCGAGCTGCGGTGGGACAGAAACCGGATCGAAGCGGCGGAGCTGGCGCTGCGGGAGCTGCGGCTTCTGGCCCCGGCGGCGGAGGAGGTCCCGGAGCCTGCCGACGAAAAACCCAGCTACCAGCGGGACGACATCGCCCGCCGTCTGGAGAGCAGCGAGGAATTCCGGCTGCTGACGGCGGAGGTGGAAAAGAAGCTGGGCAAGCGCCTCACCACCCCGGATGTGGGGGTGCTGCTGGGACTGACGGACTATCTGGGCCTGCCTGCGGACGTGATCTATCTGCTGGTGGGGCATTGCATGGAGCGGATCGCCCGGAAATACGGGGAGGGCCGCCGTCCTACCCTGCGGCAGATCGAAAAGGAGGGCTACGCCTGGGCCAGAATGGGTGTGGACACCCAGAAGGCGGCGGTGGAGTACCTGAAGAAGTATACGGAGCGGCAGGGCGCTATCCCGCAGTATATGCGGGCGCTGGGGCTGGGCGACCGGCTGCCGGTGGCGTCTGAGGAAAAGTACCTCAACGCGTGGCAGGAGATGGGCTTTCCACCGGAGACGGTGGCGCTGGCCTGCGACAAGACGGTGCTCAAGTGTCACGAGCTGAAATGGCCCTATTGCAACGGTATTCTGAAGCGCTGGCACGAAAGCGGCCTGCATACGCCGGAGGAGGTTCAGCGGGCGGACAAGCCGCCGGCCAAACAGCCGCCGCAGACAGGCGGCGATGCCTGGAAGTACGTATAAATAAAGGAGGGAACCTGCCATGTCATACGATGGACGGCTTCTGCGTCTGGCGCAGGAACGGTATGAAGCTGACCGCAGCATCCGGGAAGCGGAGCAGGCTGCCCGCCGGGAGGCCATCTATACCAGCCGCCCCCGCCTGCGGGAGATCGACGAGGAGCTGCGCCGCACCGCCAGCCGGGTTCTGGCGGCGGCTCTGCGGCGGGGGCAGGATCCTCTGCCGGAGATCCAGCGGCTGAAAGAACAGAATCTCAGCTTGCAGGAGGAGCGGAAAGGGCTGCTGGCAGAGCTGGGGCTGACGGAGACGGCTCTGGAGGAAACGCCGCTGTGTCCCCTGTGCGGCGATACCGGCTACCGGGGCGGCGAGATCTGCCGGTGCCTGAAGGTATACTATGTGGAGGAGCAGCGCAAGGAGCTTTCCAAGCTGCTGGATCTGGGCGGCCAGAGCTTTGACACCTTCGACACGGACTGGTATTCGGATCAGCGGGCGCCGGGTAAGTCCAAGTCCGCGCGGGAGCATATGGAGCGGGTGTACGATACCTGTGTAGAGTATGCCCATAATTTCGGAAAACGGCCGGCCAATCTGTTGCTTTTCGGCCGTCCGGGACTGGGTAAGACCCATCTTTCCGCCGCCATTGCGCGGGAGGTCAGCGGCAAGGGCTTTTCTGTGGTGTATGATACTGCCGGTCATGTGTTTGAGCGGTTTGAAGCCCAGAAATTCGGCCGGGACGAAGCGGAGCGGGACGTGGAGCGGGTGCTGAACTGCGACCTGCTGATTCTGGACGATCTGGGTACAGAGCTGACCACCGCCTTTGTGCAGAGCGCCCTGTACCAGATCCTTAACAGCCGCCTGCTGGAAAAACGATCCACCATTGTCAGTACCAACCTGATGCCGGAAGCCATCGGCCAGCGGTATTCGCCGCAGATCGCCTCCCGGATCGAGGGGGAGTACCAGCTGCTGCCCTTTGTGGGCGAGGACATCCGAACATTGAAAAAGAAGCGGGGACTGTAAGTCCCCGCTTCCGTGCGTTAAAGAAGCCTTTTCGCAGCAATGATTTATTTACCCTTTTAAAATATCCGTATTCCGATACTGGATCGCCTCGGAGAGATGCTCCACGCCGATCTGCTCCGCGCCATCCAGATCCGCGATGGTACGGGCTACCCGCAGTACCCGGTCATGGCTCCGGGCTGTCAGGCCCATCCGCTCAAAGGCAGATTTCATCAGGGCTTCACACCGGGCGTCCAGCTGGCAGAACTGCCCGATCATGGACGGCAGCATCTGGGCGTTGCAGGGGATGCCGGTGCCTGCGAAGCGCCGGGCCTGAATGGATCGGGCGGCGTCCACCCGCCGCTTGACCTCCGCGGAGGATTCCGGTTTGAATTTCCGCCGCATGGCTTCATATTCCACCGAGGGGACATTGACGTGGAGATCGATCCGATCCAGCAAAGGGCCGGAGATCTTCTGAACGTATTTTTCCACCTCTTTATCTGAGCAGGTGCATTTCCCGGAGGGATGTCCCCGCCAGCCGCACTTGCAGGGATTCATGGCGCACACCAGCTGGAACCGGGCGGGCAGCCGGAGGGTTCCGCCAGCCCGCGCCACCGTTACCACGCCGTCCTCCAAAGGCTGGCGCAGGGCTTCCAGCACATCCCGGTGGAATTCCGGCAGCTCATCCAGAAACAGCACACCGTTGTGTGCCAGAGAGATCTCTCCCGGCCGCATCATCGGTCCGCCGCCTGCCAGCGCGGCAGCGGAGGTGGTGTGATGGGGCGACCGAAAGGGCCGCCGGGTCAAAAGCGGATGCCTGGGGTCTGTCAGTCCCGCCACAGACCAGATGCCGGAGGTCTCCAGCGCTTCCGGGCGGCTCAGCTCCGGCAGAATAGAGGGCAGACGCTTGGCCAGCATGGATTTTCCTGCGCCGGGAGAGCCGATGAGCAGCAGGTTATGCCCTCCTGCGGCGGCAATTTCCAGCGCCCGCTTCACATTTTCCTGCCCCATGACGTCCTGTAGATCCGGCAGGCTGCCGTCCTCCGGCTTCGGCGTCCACACGGGAGCGGGGGAAAGGAGTGCCTCGTTCTTCAGGTGGGCAACCAGCGCGGCAACGTCCGGCACGCCGTAGACCGTCAGCCCCTCTGCCAGCGTGGCCTCCGCGGCGTTGTCCGCCGGGACGAACAGGGTGCGGATCCCGGCGTCCCGCGCAGCCAGCGCCATGGGCAGCACGCCGGAAACACCCCGGAGCGCGCCGGTGAGACTCAATTCCCCGATGAACGCCGCATCCTGCGGCGGTGCGGGCAGCTCCCCTGCGGCGGCCAGCAAACCCACAAAAATGGGCAGGTCATAGACGGTGCCAGCCTTTTTGGTTCCCGCCGGAGCGAGGTTCACCGTGATCCGGCTGACGGGAAACTTGGCTCCGCAGTTTTTCACCGCAGCCCGCACCCGTTCGCGGGCTTCCCGCACGGCGGCGTCCGGCAGACCCACGATGTCAAAGGCGGGCAGGCCGCCGGAGAGAAAGCACTCGGCAGCGACCTCATATCCGGCAATGCCGGTCAATCCAAGGGAACGCACGGTAGTGACCATAGGGAGGACCTCCTTGCGGAAAATGTAAAAAATATGTGAACAGAGCAGGAGGGACATAAGATGTCTGTTCTATAGGTTGTGGCGATTTGTTTTCAGTGTACCATATTTTCCACTGATTTGGAATCAAATCCTCCAAAAAAGCAAAAAAAGTTCCATTTTTTTGTCAAATCTACAGAAAAGCGTTTTTATGTTCAAAATTTGTCAGGCTGTGTTTACAAAATAACAAGGGGGTGTTATAATACTACCGTACGGCGTCCGGGAAGAGAGAGACCGGTGGCCGCAATTCGGCGGGAGCTGCTCTGCAGGCGGTATTCCGCCGCATAGGAGGTAAGAGTTTTATGGCAAGAAAATTCAAGTCCATGGACGGTAATAACGCCGCTGCATACGTCAGCTACGCATTTACCGAAGTGGCGGGTATTTATCCCATTACCCCGTCCTCTCCCATGGCAGACTATGTGGACCAGTGGGCAGCCAACGGTCAGAAGAACATCTTCGGCACCACCGTGAAGGTGTGCGAGATGCAGTCTGAGGCCGGCGCTTCCGGTACGGTCCACGGCTCCCTGGCAACCGGCGCACTGACCACCACCTACACCGCCTCTCAGGGCCTGCTGCTGATGATCCCCAATATGTACAAGATCGCCGGCGAGCTGCTGCCCGCCGTGTTCCACGTGTCTGCCCGTACCGTGGCCAGCCACGCGCTGAACATCTTCGGCGATCATTCCGACGTCATGGCCTGCCGTCAGACCGGCTTCGCCATGCTGTGCGAGAACGATGTGCAGGAGATCATGGATCTGGCTCCCGTGGCTCATCTGGCAGCCATTGAGGGTCACGTTCCTTTCATCAACTTCTTTGACGGTTTCCGCACCTCTCACGAGATCCAGAAGGTCGCTGTCTGGGACTATGCCGACCTGAAGGAAATGTGCAACATGGACGCTGTGGATGCGTTCCGCAAGCACTCCCTGAATCCTGAGCGCCCCACCATGCGCGGCTCTCATGAGAACGGCGATATCTTCTTCCAGCACCGTGAGGCCTGCAACAAGTACTACGAGGCTCTCCCTGATGTCGTCGAGAAGTACATGGGCAAGATCAACGAGAAGCTGGGTACCAACTATCAGCTCTTCAATTACTACGGCGCTCCCGATGCCGACCGCGTCATCATTGCCATGGGCTCCATCTGCAATGTGGCCGAGGAAGTCATCGATTACATGAACGCCCACGGCGAAAAGGTCGGTATGGTGAAGGTTCACCTGTATCGTCCCTTCCGCGCCGACAAGCTGCTGGCTGCCATCCCCGCAACCTGCAAGGCTCTGGCCGTTCTGGACCGCACCAAGGAGCCCGGCTCCGAGGGTGAGCCTCTGTACATGGATGTTGTGGCAGCACTGGCCAACGCCAACCGCTTCAACGACATGAAGGTTATCGGCGGCCGTTACGGTCTGGGCAGCAAGGATACCCCGCCCGCATCCGTGTTCGCTGTGTACAACGAGCTGAAGAAGGATGCCCCCAAGCGCGAGTTCACCATCGGCATCGTGGACGACGTCACCCACCTGTCTCTGGACGAAGAGCCCGCTCCCAGCGTTGCTCCTGCCGGCACCATCGAGTGCAAGTTCTGGGGCCTGGGCGGCGACGGTACTGTCGGCGCCAACAAGAACTCCACCAAGATCATCGGCGACCATACCGACAAGTACATTCAGGCCTACTTCCAGTATGACTCCAAGAAGACCGGCGGCGTCACCGTCAGCCATCTGCGCTTCGGCGATCAGCCCATCAAGTCTTCTTACTATATCAACAAGGCTGACTTCGTGGCCTGCCACGTGCCTGCCTACATCACCAAGCACTTCCCCATCGTCCGCGACGTGAAGCCCGGCGGCGTGTTCCTGATCAACTGCCAGTGGTCCGATGAGGAGCTGGCTCACCATCTGGACGCCGCTTCCAAGCGCTACATCGCCAAGAACAACATTCAGGTCTACACCATCAACGCCATCGACCTGGCCAAGCAGATCGGCATGGGCAAGCGTACCAACACCATTCTGCAGTCCGCATTCTTCTCTCTGGCAAAGGTTCTGCCTGAGGCAGAGGCCATCCAGTACATGAAGGACGCCGCCACTCATTCCTACCTGAAGAAGGGTCAGGATATCGTGGACATGAACCACAAGGCCATCGATCTGGGCGCTACTGCCTACAAGAAGTTCGCGGTTCCCGCCGACTGGGCAGATGCCACCGATACCGAGGAGACCACGACCCTCTCCGGCCGCACCGACCTTGTCAAGCAGGTCAAGGACATCATGTTCCCCGTTGGCCGTATGGACGGCGACAGCCTGCCTGTTTCCGCGTTCCTGCCCCATGTGGACGGCCAGTTCGAGCAGGGCGCTGCCGCTTATGAGAAGCGCGGCGTGTCCGTCTCCGTTCCCACCTGGGATTCTTCCAAGTGCATCCAGTGCAACAACTGCGCTTATGTCTGCCCCCATGCTACCATCCGTCCTTTCGCTCTGACTGAGGAGGAGGCCGCCAAGGCTCCCGCCGCTGCAAAGATCGTGGACGTCAAGGCCGGCAAGGGCAAGGGCGTTTACAAGTACACCATGGCTGTGTCTCCTCTGGACTGCATGGGCTGCGGCGTGTGCGTGGGCGTCTGCCCCGTCAAGGCGCTGACCATGGTGGGTCAGGAAGAGGAAACCGCTCAGCAGGATGTGTTCGATTACTGCGTGGCCGAGGTTGCTCCCAAGGCCGATATGCAGGACAACACCGTCAAGGGCAGCCAGTTCAAGCAGCCCTATCTGGAGTTCTCCGGCTCCTGCGCCGGCTGCGCCGAGACCAGCTATGCCCGTCTCGTTACCCAGCTGTTCGGCGACCGGATGTACATCTCCAACGCCACCGGCTGCTCCTCCATCTGGGGCGGTCCTGCCGCTACCTCTCCCTACTGCACCGATAAGAACGGCCACGGTCCTGCATGGGCCAACTCCCTGTTCGAGGATAACGCCGAGCACGGCCTTGGTATGTATCTGGGCCAGGAGGCTACCCGCAACCGTCTGGCTGACCTGACCCGTCAGCTGATCGCTGTGGAGTATGCCGATGAGTCCATCAAGGCTGCCGGCCAGAAGTGGCTGGATACCATGGCCGACGGCGCTGCCAACAAGAGCGCTTCCGCCGAGTTCATTGCTGCCATGGAGAACGTTGTCTCCGCCCGCGGCGATTGCGACTGCGACGCCTGCAAGCTGGCTCGTGAGATCCTGAAGGACAAGGAATACCTGGAGAAGAAGTCCATCTGGATCTTCGGCGGCGACGGCTGGGCTTACGATATCGGCTTCGGCGGCGTGGATCACGTTCTGGCTTCCGGCAAGGACGTCAACGTCTTCGTCTTCGATACCGAGGTCTACTCCAACACCGGCGGACAGGCTTCCAAGTCCTCCAACATCGGTCAGGTGGCTCAGTTCGCCGCTGCCGGTAAGGAGACCAAGAAGAAGTCTCTGGCTGAGATCGCCATGTCCTATGGCTACATCTATGTGGCTCAGGTTGCTATGGGCGCCAACCCCGCTCAGACCATCAAGGCCATTCAGGAGGCTGAGGCTTATCCCGGCCCGTCCCTGATCATTGGCTATGCTCCCTGCGAGATGCACAGCATCAAGGGCGGCATGACCAACTGCCAGGCCGAGATGAAGAAGGCTGTGGAGTGCGGTTACTGGAACCTGTTCCGCTTCAACCCCGCTCTGGAGACCGGCAAGTTCACCGTGGACTCCAAGGAGCCTAAGGAAGAGGAGTATCAGGCATTCCTGATGAACGAGGCCCGTTACAGCCGTCTGACCCGCGAGTTCCCCGATCGCGCCGAGACTCTGTTCAAGCGCAACGAGGCAGTCGCTATGGATCGCTATCAGCACCTGCTGAAGCTGAAGGCCATGTACGACGAGAAGTAATTCTCCTCAACATACAGCAAAAAGGAGCGCGGCGTAAGCCGCGCTCCTTTTTTGGAAACAACCGCAGACTCAAGCAAAAAGCACGGCATAAGCCGTGCTTTTTGTTTGGGAAGAAAAGAATTAAGATACTTCTCTTATTTCTGGCAGCGGGCTTTCAGCTCCTCTGCGGTGATGGCCCAGCCCTGCGCCATGTAATCGTCCACCGGGATCTCAGGGCATTCCTGATCCCGGTGCCGGTAAACCGCCTGCACCATGACCTTCAGCAGCGCCGGATTCTTTACCAGAATGGGTCCGGTCAGCTGGCTGGCAAAGACGCTGCCGCAGTGATAGCCCTCCGGGCCGCAGGGGCCTTCATTGCCGTGACCCATGTCCATGGAGGTCAGTAGCGGCGTTTCCACGCCGGTAATGACGGAGCAACGGTTGATAAAGCCCACCACAGCGTCCTCATAGAGATCCGTGTGGCCGTAAACGTCCTCCACGAACCGCTTTTTGTTCTGAACGGAAGCGAAGCCGGCCAGCCCCAGACCCTCGTATACTTTTCCGGCGTCGTCGGTGATCGTCTTGCCCAGCAGTTCCATAGAGTTTCCGGCGAACAGCATGGTCACGCCTGCGTCCGCCGCCGCTTTTACAGCATCCCCCAACTTGGAGAAATTCAGGAGAGCCGCCTTCTGCGCCCGCTCCGTACCTGCGCCCATGTAGACAAAGTCCGCATGGGTCAGATCGGCGTCTCCGCCAAGCTCCACCCGCTCCACCGTGACGGAATTGCCCATGGCCTCCAGCGTCCGCTTCAGAATGGACACGTTGGCATAGCTTCCGTAAAGGCTCATGAGATCCGGATAGAAGTGCAGAATTCTGATTTCCATGGCTTAGCCCTCCTTTTTCACGTCCGGCAGGTTCAGCAGCTTGTCCCGATCGGAGAAGCAGGTGACCACATACAGATCCTCGCTGCCCTCCGCCTTGATGGCTGCCGCCGCGTCGGGAATTCCGGGAATGACCTCCCAGTTCTGTACGCCGGTGAAGGTGAACCGCTCCGCCAGATCGTTGCGGTATAGGCCGGAGAGAATCACCCGCTTCACATGGGGGGCGTTCAGCTGGTCAAAGTCGATGTCCCACAGCCAGCTGGTCTCGCTGGTGAAATACTTCCGGGATACGGCGTCCACAATGATCAGCACCGTGCAGTCGTCATTGGTGGAGGCGATATAGCGGAGGTTGGTATCGTAGGCGATGGAGTTTTCGTGCTTGCTGGTGAGAAGCGTGCCGTGGTGCTGCCCCAGCGTAAAGGTCTGCATCCGGCCGTTTTTCAGGATGTAGCTGCTGAGGGTGTCCGCGATGGCAGCCCCCTCCACGCCGCACTCCCGGCAGGCGGCATAGGCCGCCAGAATGTTGTAGACATTGTAAATGCTGCGGAAGGCCAGCGCCACGGTATATTGGCCGTCCAGCACCAGCTTGCCGCCTTTCAGATCCAGATCCGTGGCGGCATAGTCCGGAGCGGGCCGGGCGTGGCCGCACTTGGCGCAGCGGTAAGCGCCGATGTGGTTGTAGTGGACGTAGTCGTATTCCATAGGGGCGCGGCACACAGGACAGTAGGTGCCGTCGTGATACACGCCGGTGGGGGCGTCCGTGTCGGTGGCACAGTGGTTCAGGCCGAACCACTTTACCCTCTTATGGCCGATGGCAAAGCAGCTGGACAGGGGATCGTCTCCGTTGAGAATCAGCTCCGTGTCAGGGTGGATGGCGGGGAGGATGGCGTCAAATACGCTCTCCGGGTGACCGTTCCGGGTCAGCTGGTCCCGGTACAGGTTGGTAATGACGAACTCCGTGGGGTGGAAGTATTTGAAGCTGTGGGCGGCATAGCGCTCGTCGCTTTCCAGCAGCAGCACGTCGGCGTTGACTTTGCCCCCCAGAGTGGCGTGGGTCAGGATCAGGGTGGTAACGCCCTCCACCTGATTGGAGCCTTCCGCGTTGTAAATGACGTGCTTGCCCTGCGCGCGCAGCACGGTGGCGATCATCTCCACCGTGGAGGTCTTGCCGTTGGAGCCGGTAACGGCGATGATATGGGGCGGCAGCTGCACCCGTTTCAGAATGTCCGGGCAGATCTTCAGGGCAAACTTGCCGGGCATGGAGCTGCCCTTGCCCACCAGCTTGCCCACAAAGCGGCCCAGCTTGCAGACCACGATTGCTAAAAACTTTCGCATGGTAAATCCCTCTTTCAGCGTTTATTTTCCAGCCAGATCATCAGCGCCGTCAGGTCGGCGGGGCTGACGCCAGAGATGCGGGACGCCTGTCCCAGATCCATGGGCCGCACGGCGGAAAGCTTTTCTCTGGCTTCCAGCCGCAGACCCTGAATGGCGTTGTAATCCGTGTCCGGGGGCAGCTTGTGGCCCTCCACCCGCTTGAATTCCGCCACCTGCTGGAGCTGGCGCTTGATGTAGCCCTCGTATTTGACGGAGATCTCAATCTCCTCCGCAAGATCAGCGGACAGGGGGGGACGGTTGGGGTCGAAGGGCGCCAGCTCATCGTAATGGAGCTGGGGACGCTTCAGCAGCGCCAGCAGGGAGCAGCCGTCCGGGGTATCGACGGTACCGCGGGCTGTCAGGAAGTCCGTCAGCGCCGGGGACGGCGCTACGCCGGTGTGTTCCAGCCGCCGGATCTCTTTTTCTATGGCGGCGTACTTTTCCTCCACAGCCCGGAGCCGCTCTTCCGGCACCAGACCGATCTCGTAGCCCCGGCGGGTCAGCCGCTGGTCGGCGTTGTCCTGCCGCAGAATCAGCCGGTACTCGCTGCGGGAGGTCATGATGCGGTACGGCTCGTTGGTTCCCTTGGTCACCAGATCGTCGATCAGAGTACCGATATAGCTTTCGGCACGGGAGAGAATAAATGGGGATTCCCCCTTCAGCTTCCGGGCGGCGTTGACGCCGGCCACGAAGCCCTGCACAGCGGCCTCCTCATACCCGGAGGAGCCGTTGAACTGCCCCGCGCCGTACAGGCCGGACACCTGCTTGGTTTCCAGCGTGGGCAGCAGCGCCAGCGGGTCGATGCAGTCATACTCGATGGCGTAGGCCGGGCGGGTCATGACGGCGTGCCGCAGACCCGGCACGCTGTGGAGCATCTGCACCTGCACCTCCTCCGGCATGGAGGAGGAGAAGCCCTGAATGTACAGCTCTTCCGTACTCAGTCCCATAGGCTCCACAAACAGCTGGTGGCGGAGCTTGTCCGGGAAGCGGACGATCTTCGTTTCAAAGCTGGGGCAGTACCGGGGGCCGATGCCCTCAATCAGCCCGGAGTACATGGGGGCGCGATCCAGATTTTCCTGCACGATGCGCTTGGTTTCCTCTGTGGTCCATGTCAGCCAGCAGACCGCCTGATTGTAGGGGGGATTCTTTGTGGAGTAGGAAAACGGCACGGGGATCTTGTCGCCAGGTTGGACTTCCATCTCGTCAAAATCCACCGTCCGGGCGTTGACTCTGGGCGGAGTGCCGGTTTTGAAGCGCCGCAGGGGCAGTCCCAGCTTTCGGAGGGAGTCTGTCAGCGGCCCGGCGGCGTGCATCCCGTCGGGGCCGGAATCTTCCACGCAGGTGCCGATGATGGTGCGGCCTTTCAGATAGGTGCCGGTGGCCAGAATGACCGCCTTCACGCCGTACACCGCGCCGGTGGAGAGAACTACCTCCGATACCGCGCCGTGTTCCGTCCGCACGTCCACTACCTGTCCCTGCCGCACCGTCAGGTGTTCCTGACGCTCCAGCGTGCGCTTCATCCGCTCCTGATACTTCCGGCGGTCGGCCTGCGCCCGGAGGCTCCAGACGGCCGGGCCTTTCCGCAGATTCAGCAGGCGGTACTGGATGCAGCATTCGTCGGCGGCCTTGGCCATTTCGCCGCCCAGCGCGTCCAGCTCCCGCACCAGATGGCCTTTCCCCGTGCCGCCGATGGCGGGATTGCAGGGCATATTGCCCACGGCGTCCAGATTGATGGTGAATACAATGGTTTCCAGCCCCAGCCGCGCGGCGGCCAGAGCGGCTTCGATGCCGGCATGGCCGGCGCCGATGACGGCAATATCAAATTGTCCGGCAGAAAAAGTTTCCATAAGCGCTATCCTTTTTTCAGGGTGATGACCGCGACCTGCGGCCGGTTGAACAGGCGGAACGCCCACCGGGGAGAGTTGCCCAGACCTCTGGAAACGAACACCTCCGCCCCCTCGCAGTCCTCGTCGGTGCAGCGGTAGAATCCGCTGGTGAAGGAGGGCAGGAAGTGCAGATTGGTGTCCACCAGCCCGTCGGTAAAGGGCAGACGCCAAATGCCCCCGTGAGCGTGTCCGCTGAAGGTGAGATCCGCCCCCAGACGGCAGTACCGGCCGTTGAAGAGGTTGTTCCGGTGAGCCAGCAGCAGCCAGAAGGGATCGTCATAGGCGCTGTAGATCTCCGCTGCCAGCCCGTCCGGCGTTTTCTGGTCGGCGTAGCCGTTGGGGTCGTCGATCCCGGCGATGAGGATGGCGTCCCCGTCCCGTTCCAGCGGGACGAATTCGTTGCTCAGTACGGTGACGCCCGCTTCCCGCAGAGCCGCCTTGATCTCCTCCACCACGGCGTTGCCGTGGGCCCATTCGTGGTTGCCGGTGACATAGTAGGTGGGGGCAATGGCGCTGAGGGCCGCACCCACGCTCCGGGCGTAGGGAACCGGCTCCGCCGCATATTCGTCCACCAGATCGCCGGTGAGGAAGATCACATCCGGCGAGGCGTTTTCCACGGCCTTGTACAGTTCTGCGTTGTTCTGCCCGAATTCCCGGTTGTGCAGGTCGCTGAGCTGCACGATCCGCAGCCCGTCGAACGCGGCGGGCAGGGCAGATGAGGTATAGGTTACGGCATCCGTTTTGATGTCCGTGTTGCCCCAGTACACAAACAGCGCCAGCGCGGCCAGCACCAAAAGCCACCGCATCAGGGCAGAGAGCGGGGAATGGGATCTGCGGCGCTTTGCCATGGGAAACCTCCTTATCAGCCTGCTGATTTTACGACCCACTATTATATCACAGGTTTCCCCGACAGGCGAGAAAAAAGTGCAAAGTCCGGCCGTTTTTTTAGCCGCCCCGCTCCGAACGCAGGCAGTCTTCGTTAATTTGCTGACAATTCCCGGAAATAGTGCCGAAAAACGGCGGAAAACTGTAGAATTCACGGATTGCAAAGTGAGATGGAGTTGTTATAATATAAACTGTCTTACTTTACACAGGCAACTTCTGCCGATTATGTGGAAAAGAATTTCCGGGACGGAATGCGACCGTTATCGGACATGGGAGGAAAAAATATGAGAGGTGTACACAGCGCGGTAGACGATATCCGCCGCAACGTATTCACGGAGGTAGCCCGTCTGGCCTACGGCGGGGAGGACTACAATCAGGTGGATATGATCCCCTATAAGCTGATTCCCGGTGAGGTGGCTCACCACCGTCACGATGTATTTCTGGAGCGCGCCATTATCTCCGCACGGATCAAGCTGGCTCTGGGCATGGATCTGAACCCCAACGGCCCTTCCGCTCCCATCAGCGCCGAGATTCAGAAGGCTGCCACGGATCAGAAGTATTTCAATGAGCCGCTGGTCAACATCATTCCCTACGCCTGCAATGCCTGCCCCCCCAAGCAGATCCGTATTACGGACAGCTGCCAGGGCTGCATTTCCCACCCCTGCATGAACGTCTGCCCCCGCGACGCCATTTATCTGGACGAGCACAAGCACTGCCATATTGACCAGAGCAAGTGCATCAAGTGCGGCAAATGCTTCAATCAGTGTCCCTACCGGGCAATTTCCAAGATCGAACGCCCCTGCGCCGCCGCCTGCGGCATGGATGCCATCGAGTCGGACGAGCTGGGCCGGGCCAAGATCAATTATGATAAGTGCGTCTCCTGTGGTATGTGCCTTGTCAACTGCCCCTTTGCCGCCATTGCGGATAAGAGCCAGATCTTTCAGGTGATTCAGGCCATCCGGCGGAACGAGGAGGTCATTGCCTGCGTGGCGCCTGCCTTTGTGGGCCAGTACGGCAAGGAGGCCACCCCCGCCAAATTGAAGGCCGCCATGCGGACGCTGGGCTTTGCTGACGTGGTGGAGGTCGCCATCGGCGCGGATCTCTGCACAGTGGAGGAAGCCAACGACTTTTTGAAGGAAGTCCCGGAAAAGCTGGACTGGATGGGTACCAGCTGCTGCCCCGCATGGTCCATGATGGCAAAGAAGCTCTTCCCCCAGTTCAAGGAAAATATCTCCATGGCCCTGACCCCTATGGTCATTACCGCGCGGATGGTGAAGAAGGACCATCCCGACGCCCGCATCGTGTTCATCGGCCCCTGCGCCGCCAAGAAGCTGGAGGCCAACCGAAAGTCCGTCCGTTCCGACGTGGATTTCGTGCTGACGTTTGAAGAGCTTCAGGGTATGTTTGACGCCAAGGACATCAACTTTGCAGAAATTGAGACAGATCCTGCCGACAGTATGGATGAAGGTACCGGCTTTGGCCGCGGCTTTGCCGTGGGCGGCGGCGTGGCCGCTGCCGTGGTTGAGGCCATCAAGCACATCGATCCCAGCCGCGAAATTCAGATCGAGTATGGCGACGGCCTGCGGGAGTGCAAAAAGATGCTGATGATGGCCAAGGCCGGAAAGCGGAACGGCTATCTGCTGGAGGGCATGGGCTGCCCCGGCGGCTGCGTGGCCGGCGCAGGCACCATTGCGCCGGTGAAGGACAGCACGATGAGCGTGGAGCGCTTCAAGAATGCTGCTGTGGTGCAGAGTACCACGGAAAGCCCCTACCTTGACCGCCTGAAGGATGTGGAGGAGTCATGCTGAGTCTCATCCTGTTCCAGCGGATCGCGGAACTCTTCGTTATCATCTTTTTCGGCTGGCTCATTGTCAAGGTCGGCATCCTGAAATCGGAGGACAGCCGCTGCCTTTCCATGATCCTGCTGTACATTATCGCACCCAGCGTCTTTTTCAACGCCTTTCAGATCGAGCGAACCCCGGAGGTTCTGTCCATGATGGCGTTTTCAGCGGTGCTGGCGCTGATTTCCAACGTGCTGCTGATCCTGTTGGGGGATCTGTCCGCAAAGCTGCTGCATCTGGATGTTGTGGAGGAGGCTTCCATTATCTACCCGAACTCCGGAAATATGGCGATCCCGCTGGTCAGCGCCATTTTCGGCACGGAGTGGGTGGTGTTTGTGACCCTGTACAACATGATCCAGAACCTGTTTGTCTGGACCCACTGCCGTATGTTCGTCAGCGGGGAGCGGAAGGTGTCCCTGCGGAAGATCCTGCTGAATATAAATATTCTGGCGATTTTAGCAGGCGCGCTGATGTTCTTCCTGAACATTCAGCTGCCGGGGATTGTCCATAACGCCCTGACCAGTGTGGGAAACATGATCGGCCCCGCCGCCATGATCATTGTGGGGATGCTGATGGCGGATCTGAAAATGGAGGATTTTCGCGCCTACCGCCGGATCTGGAAGCCGACGCTGTTCCGGCTGGTGGTGCTGCCGCTGGCGCTGGTTTTGCTGGCAAAGCTGCTGCACATTTCCGCGCTGAACCCTCAGGGCGAGACGCTGGTGATGACGGCGCTGATCCCCGCGTTTGCCCCTGCCGCCAATGTGGTGGCTCAGTTCAGCCAGATCTATGGCCGCGATGCAAAGTATGCGGGCCTTATCAATGCTGTGACCATGCTGGGGTGCATTGTTTCCATGCCCCTGCTGATTGCGGTTTACCAGATGTGATTTTGAACCCCCGGCGGCTATTGATCCGAGCCGCCGGGGGTTCTCTCTGCTTATCCGAAAAACACAGGCAGTCCCATTGCCGGGACTGCCTGTGTTTGTTGTGCGGTATGATCAGAAATCTGCGTTGCCCACCGTGCGGGGGTGAAGCTCCACGTCGCGGATGTTGTTCACGCCGGTGAGGTACATCACCATCCGCTCAAAGCCCAGCCCGTAGCCTGCATGACGGCAGGAGCCGTAACGCCGCAGGTCGCAGTAGTACTTGTAGTCGTCGGGGTTCATGCCCAGCTCCTTGATACGGGCTTCCAGCACGTCCAGCCGCTCCTCACGCTGGCTGCCGCCGATGATCTCGCCGATGCCGGGAACCAGACAGTCCGCCGCGGCCACGGTTTTGCCGTCCTCGTTGAGCCGCATATAGAAGGCCTTGATCTCCTTGGGATAATCCGTGACGAACACGGGACGCTTGTAGATATGCTCCGTGAGATAGCGCTCATGCTCGGTCTGGAGATCGATGCCCCATTCCACGGGGTAGTCGAACTTCTGGCCGCTCTTTTGCAGCAGGTCCACGGCCTCCGTATAAGTGACCCGTCCAAAGTCGGAGGAGGCCACGTGTTCCAGCCGCTCCTTCAGCCCCTTGTCCACAAACTGGTTGAAGAAGTCCATCTCCTGAGGACACTGCTCCATGACATAGCGGATGATATACTTGATCATATCCTCAGCGGTGTCCATATAGCCGTTCAGATCGGCAAAGGCCATTTCCGGCTCTACCATCCAGAACTCGGCGGCGTGGCGCTGCGTGTTGGAGTTTTCAGCCCGGAAGGTGGGGCCAAAGGTGTAAACGTTGCCGAAAGCCATGGCGAAGTTTTCGGCGTTCAGCTGGCCGGAAACCGTCAGGCTGGTCTTTTTGCCGAAGAAGTCCTGACTGTAATCCACCTGGCCGTCTGCGGTTTTGGGAACGTTGTTGAGATCCAGAGTCGTCACCTGGAACATTTCGCCGGCGCCTTCGCAGTCGCTGGCGGTGATAATAGGCGTCTGGGCGTAGACAAAGCCGCGCTCCTGAAAGAACTTGTGAATGGCGTAGGCCGCCACGCTCCGCACCCGGAAAGTGGCGGAGAACAGGTTCGTCCGGGGACGCAGATGCTGGATCGTCCGCAGGAACTCCACGCTGTGGCGCTTTTTCTGGAGGGGATAGTCCGGGGAGGAAGTGCCTTCCACGGCAATCTCCGTGGCTTTCAGCTCCAGAGGCTGCTTGGCGTCGGGAGTCAGAGCTACCACGCCGGTGACGATCAGAGCCGCGCCCACATTCTGGGCGGCAATATCCTTGTAATGATCCAGCGCCCCGGCTTCCATGACGATCTGGAGGTTCCGGAAGCAGGAACCGTCGTTCAGTTCGATGAAGCCAAAGCCCTTCAGGTCGCGGATGGTGCGTACCCAGCCGCCCACCGTGACAGTCTGCCCGGACAGCGCCTCGCTGTCGGCAAAAATGGTTGCGATCTTTGTATAACTCATCATTCGATCCGTCCTTTGCATTGTCGGTACGATAATGGTGTATTTTACTCCATTTTTCCGCCTTTTACAAGAGGGAACCGGCGTTGTTCCTGCAAAACCGCAGCATTTTTACAGAGAATGGGCAAATTATACTTGAATTTTCAGCCTGTATCCGATATAATAAGCAAAGTTAACGCCGGTGTGATGGAATTGGTAGACGTGACGGACTCAAAAGCCAGTACGTCTGGAAGTACGGCGTGCTATAAGAGTCTTGATTTTTCAAGGCTTTCAGGTTACAATCGAATACGTGGTTTTTGTGAGTTCTCTCCTAGTTCTCTCCGACCGAGAATTTTGGAGTTATCTCAATAAATGTGCCGGTGTGATGGAATGGTAGACGTAGCGGATTCAAAATCCGCCGGGGGCGACTCCGTGTGGGTTCGAGTCCCACCACCGGCACCATCCTCCGAAACGCTTGATCCCTCAGCATTTGAGGCATCAAGCGTTTCCTTTTTTATCTACGCTTTATCTACGAAAATGCAGGGTATTTTGCCCTGTTCTCTCCGTGTTCTCTCTTACACGTTCACGCAGATACTGGGATTGATGCTGACTACGCTGGTCATTCTCGTTGCCGATGTGCTCTTGGATGTTGTATCCAGGTGGGCATAAATATTTGCCGTGGTATTGTAATCGCTGTGTCCCAACCACTCCTGAATATCTTTCATTGGCACACCGTTTTTCAGCAGCAACGAGGCGCATGTATGCCTCAAGTCATGAAAACGAATGTCTCGCAGTTCATGCTTCTGCAAGACGAGCTTAAAATGCTGGGTTACATAGTTGGGTTTATACGGAACACCCAGGTCATTGACAAAAATATAATCGCTCTCTGTGTAGCAGTTACCACACAGCTTCCGACAGTTCTCCTGTCGCTCCTTCATACTGAGCAGCAGTTCACGGTACTGCGGAACCAACGGCATTGACCGACAACTGGACTTGTTCTTAGTCCGATCCTTTTCTACGGTCATCGCCACACCGTCACAGACGCACTGTACCACGGTATGGTCGATGGTGATTTGATTATTTTCAAAATCAATCGCCTGCCAACGCAAGCCCATGATCTCGCTTCTTCGCAGACCATAAAAGGCTGCCATCAGAACCGGAAACTCACAAGGATCACCCTTGATTGCATCAAACAGTTCCTCCAGTTCAGAAATGCTGTAGAAAGAACCGGTGTACTTTTGACCCTTGGGCCGCTCCACTTTGTTCATAGGGTTTGCGATAATCAAATCATGCTTCACAGCATACTTCATGGCCTTATGGATATTGGCATGGAAACGCTGTACAGTCGTACCCTTCAAATTCAGTTCATTGAAACAGTAGCTGTAGAAATTCTCAATATCCAGCGCAGTGACATTCCTCAAAGTCACGCCGAGCTCACGGAAGTACGGAGCGATTCTCTTTTTGACGTTATTTACATATCCCGCATAAGTGTCTACCTCCACAGAGTTTTTAATAATACCCAACCACTTGATCATGTAGTCGGCGAAAAGGATGTCGCTGGCAACGGTTGTCTTAGACTTCGGCTCGGTATGAATTACCGTGTCCTCATAAGTACATCTGGCCTTTGTCAGCAGCGCCTCGGCTTGCTTCAAATTCTTTTTTCCGCCCTCCGGAATGCCCGTCGCAATCCATTTAGTCTTGCGGGCGCCGGTGTCGGACCTCATGTTCAGCACAATATAGTAATAACCTTTCTTGGTTTGCAGATGACCCGCTACCATAATTACCTCCTTTTCTGTAGCGGCATAACCTATCTGCCAATGGCAGATTTATTATACCATTTACCCGTTTCCACTCCAATGTGCTTCAAGACTTTATTTTGAAATCTGTGCGCCGATATTTTTAATATTCGCCAACCAAATATTCAATAATGCACACCTTGGGGATCTTGAAGGACTTGCCGATTTTTAGGTGGCGAATATCACCGCATTCAAGCATCTTGTAGGCCGTTTTCATGCTGATCCCGCCCAACATGACGCACATTTGCTTCACAGTAACAACATCCGGATATTCGGAGAAAATCTTTTCACGCCGCTTTTGAGCCATTGCATCTCCCTCCTCAGAAAGTATAAGGTTATTCCGTTCATATCAACAAAACAGGAGATGCCCCCCGTTTTACCGGGAAGCATCTCCTTTGGCGTAGTCTAATGATAGCACGAAGCTAATGGACAAAACAAGTACAGGCGGCGAGCCAATGCCGGGACATTATCGGGACATCCCAATCTGGAAGGTCGAAATATGTAAATATTTATCCGTCGTACTTCTCTGCGTACTCATACATTTCTGCAAGATGTGCGACAGCTGCATTGTGAATTCGCGTGATCGTCCGTTTTGAATAACCAAGTCTCTCTGCCACATTTACAGCAGATTCTTTTTCCGAATACAGCAGCATCAGCACTTCGGCTTCCCGCTTGTCGATCAGAGAGATATAGAGCTTCAGCCGCTCATGTTCATGCTCCAGAACAAAGAGCTCTGCAGCGATAGTCTCCGCAGCTTCCGTATTCAGCCGCTCTGCCTGCTCCTTGTAGTTGAGCGCGATATAAAGAGTTTTGTTGGATACATGGCCGGGCGTATGTCCATGGCCGTCACCATGGGCATAGTTCATTGCCTCCGCTACTTCGGTTTCCGTCACTCTCACGGGGTTCTTCATCTTATGCTGCAGAACAGTGATTTTCCACTCACGCTCACGATAGCTTTTCAAAAGGTTCTCAACCTTCTTAATCATTTCAACACTCATAGCAATTTCCTTTCTTTTGTAGATATTTGGATACGGGCAGCTATGAGTGCTGGGCGGAGAACGGCAGTGAGGCCGATTTCCGGCACGATGGGCATAGCAAAAGGCACCCTTACGGACATGATAGCCCGCAAAGGCGCCTTGGTAAAAGGTGCAGTTTTTGCCAGCGCCAGGCCGGAGCAGACCACGACCGCAAAGATACGCGGTGAGGCCGGGCGGAATGGCGCAGGAACACAGGGCTCCCGGAGGAAGCCACAATAATTCAAGATTATTCGACGGAAGTAAACAAAAATCGACCTGAAAACGACCCGCAGAGAACATATCTCTCCCCGCGAGGCAAAGAATACAGCTCCATATTCTTTTGTAGTCAGTTACTCAAACAGGTCATCGATCTACCTCCGTTCCCTGTTGGAAACGGGGGCTATCAGGGGCAATAAGTCCTATATTGCTCTACGCTGAAGCCACCATTTCTACATTGTTTATCACCACTCTTATGCAGAAAGTATTATAAATTGGAACAGATGAAATCTTTGGCACATTATGTCGCAGCCGCAGATATTTCTTAGTATTAAGCAGAATACAGCCACATTCCGGCACAAAACCGGTGCGGTATTGGTCTAACCAAAGTGCTCTTGGCATCTGTTCCGCGTAATCTATCAGAAAATAGCAGCGTCGGCGCTGCCCGCCACAACTGGGTTGAGGAAGCGCCCCCACAAAAAAGAAACGCCCTACAAAGCCGCTCACTGAGACGGCTTCGCAGGACGCAGATCATGATTCGTTCTCTTCCAGAGCAAACGCCTCTATGAGCTTATTCAATACATCCTCCGCAATCCTAAACTGTTTCAGCGAAAGACGTTCAAGCCGCGCTGCCATGACGGAAACATCGTTTTTGTCGGTATTCTCCAACAGGAGTGTATCACTGGATATGGCCAACACCTTGCAAATCGTTCTTATGGTGTTGAGCGAAACGCCCACCGCGCCACACTCCATGGCAGAAATGTGCTTTACACCAAGCCCCAGCATTTCAGCAAAGGTTTCCTGTGTAAGACCGGCAGCTTCACGGCTTTGTTTGATGCGCTGACCGATTTCTATATTGATCGGTTTCTTCTCTTTCACGACAACACCACCTTTCCTTGTTAGTTTAACTAATGGTGTCGCCATCTATAACCACGTATATTTGTTATGTTAAGTAACAAATATATTGTTATAAAGTGCTTTTATGCGATTCATCAGATATTCTTTCAGTTTAATCCCGTAATCCGCTTTAAGCAAAAAGAGGCAGGAGCCGAACTCCTGCATCTTCGATACAGCATTCATTTTCCGAGGTAATCCGCGATCATATCTTTCAAAAGTTCCTCCCGATCAATACGGGCGATCATCTGCCGGGCCCCGGCATGATTGGTGATATAGGTTGGATCTTCAGACAAAATATAACCCACAATCTGCCCAACGGGATTATATCCTTTCTCTTTCAGAGCAGCGTATATTTGCATCAGGCGCTCTTTACGCATCGCATGATCCAACTTCCTCACCTCAAGCAAAGCATACCATAAACTGCGAAAAAAGCAAATCCATTGCTATACCAGCGTATTTACATTCCGGCTACACAATTTCTGCAATAGCGTGATATAATACACTTAAAATTACTGCAGGAGGTGGTCAGATGGAAACGCAGCGTACCTATATCGCAATAGATCTGAAAAGCTTTTACGCCAGCGTCGAGTGTATGCAGCGAAACCTGGACCCCATGACCACCAACCTTGTGGTGGCGGATCTGAGCCGCACGGAGAAAACCATCTGCCTTGCCGTTTCTCCGGCTCTGAAGCAGTACGGCATCTCCGGCCGGGCGAGGCTCTTTGAGGTAGTGCAGCAGGTCAAGCAGGCCAATGCACAGCGCCAACGCAAGGCTCTCGGTCGCACCTTCACAGGGGCATCCCACGATGATACCGAGCTGAAAGCCCATCCGGAGCTGGCTATCGACTATGTTGTAGCCCCGCCCCAGATGGCTAAGTATATGAAAACCAGCACCGAGATCTACAATGTGTACCTGAAGTATGTGGCGCCGGAGGATATCTATGTCTATTCCATCGACGAGGTGTTCATCGATGCAACCCACTACCTCGGCACCTACAAACTTACACCCTGCGAGTTCGCCATGAAAATCATTCTGGACGTTCTGGCCACCACGGGCATCACGGCCACGGCAGGCATCGGTACCAACATGTACCTCTGCAAGGTCGCTATGGACATCGTGGCAAAGCATATTCCTGCTGACCGCAACGGCGTCTGGATCGCAGAACTGGACGAGATGAGCTATCGGCGCACGCTCTGGAGCCACCGCCCGCTCACGGACTTCTGGCGTGTCGGCCGGGGTTATGCACGAAAGCTGGAGGAGCATAGGATGTTCACCATGGGCGATGTGGCCCGCCAGTCCGTGCAGAACGATGAAGTGTTGTATAAGCTCTTTGGCGTGAATGCGGAGTTGCTCATCGACCACGCCTGGGGTTGGGAGCCTTGCACCATTGCGGACATTAAAGCCTACAAGCCGGAGTCCAACAGCATCGGTTCCGGGCAGGTGCTGCACAGCCCCTATACTTCTGAGAAGGCCAAGCTGGTGGCGCGAGAGATGGCGGATCTGCTGGTCCTGGACTTAGTGGACAAGGGTCTTGTCACGAATCAGATCGTGCTGACCGTTGGCTACGATATTGAGAATCTGACCGACCCGAAGCGGAGCAAGTCCTACAAGGGTGAGGTCACCACCGACCACTACGGACGGAAGATCCCGAAGCACGCACACGGCACGGGCAATCTTGGCAAGTATACTTCCTCTACAAGAGAGATCCTTCAGGCGGTATCTGAACTCTACGACCGCATCGTTGATCCTGATCTCCTTGTCCGGCGCCTGAATATCGTTGCCAACCATGTCATTGACGAGGCTTCCGTGCCTGCCCAGCCGGAGGTGGAGCAGCTCGACCTATTCACCGACTATGAGGCCCGAGACCGCCAGCAGGCTGAGAATGCCGCCGCTCTGAAACGAGAGCGTAGCCAGCAGGAAGCTATCCTGTCTATCAAAAAGAAGTTCGGCAAGAACGCCATCCTCAAAGGCATGAATCTGGAGGAAGGCGCTACAGCCAAAGATCGCAACGCCCAAATCGGCGGGCATAAGGCGTAGTTACAAGGAGGGGCGACATGAACTGCGACCAGTACAACGATATCATTGATCTGCCGCACCATGTTTCGGCTACCCGGCCATGGATGTCCATGATCGACCGTGCGGCGCAGTTCAGTCCCTTTGCGGCTCTCACCGGCTACGATGCCGCCATCAAGGAGACAGGCCGCTTGACCGATGAGCGCATCGAGCTGTCGGAGGAGAGCCATGCCGCCCTGGACAGAAAGCAACAGCTTCTGTTGGACAACCTTGCTGACCGTCCGGAGGTTTCCGTGACCTACTTTGTTCCCGACGAGCAGAAGTCAGGCGGCACTTATGTCACCGTCACCGGACAGGTGAAGAAGGTCGATGAGTTCGAGCGTCTGCTGATCCTGACTGATGGCACAAAGATCCCGCTCAATGAGGTTTGGGATATGGAGAGCGAGCTTTTCAGCAACACGGAATAGGTTATCAAAAAGCAAGCGGGGTACCGACTCATGTAGAGCCGATACCCCGCTGACATTATTTATGCTGCTTTTTTTGTGGGAAATCGCTGGCTGCGGATGCTGTTTGCCCGCACCTGAAGTTCCTGCGAGAGGAATTTCAGCACGGAGAACTCGTCATCCAGTCCGTCCAGCTCACGCTGCAGCACACCTTCGTAGTGCCGCTTTTTCTGTTCCAGAGCCTGTACCTTCAGTACCCAACGATCCATGACCGCGGGACTTTGGCTGCCGCTCTTGATGAGATAATCGCACTTCTCCTGATAGGTGGCGATCTCCTTCTTGACTGCCAGATAGAACTCCTCGGTCATCTTATCGCGCTGCTTGGCATCGTCGATGATGTAGAAGCTGTTGACCACCAATGGTGTCTGCTTCTTGTTCAGGCCACTGAGCAGGGTGATGAAGTCCTCAAAGATATCCACCCGTTCCATGTAGGTGCGGGGAACGAAATACATATGACCGGTAATGCTCAGCTTGGTGGCCTCGATCCCACGCAGGAAATTGGTGCAAATGGTCTCAATCTGCTTGCGGTTGGCGCAGCTTTGGTAAAGCTCAAAGAGTTCTTCGGCTTTGCGGCAGCACTCACGCACATCCACAGCATCGTCCATTACCATGTTATCACAGCGGAAGACACCATCCACCTTGTCGTAGCTGATATTGGCCAGTTTCTCGTACTGGTTGGTCTGGCGGTTCATGGTCTCCTTGACCAGCTCGCGGGACAGGATCTCCGCCGTGCGCTTGTTGTCACGGCAGTAGGCCAGATAGATGTTGGTCTCTCCGCCCTCTGTCACCGGAACGCGCACCCGGATATCGCCCGTAGCGGAGCGAAAGGCATCCGATACGGAGAGCCGATTGCCGCTGGTGTAGGGAATACACATGCTGTCGCACAACTCGGCCAGTTCCTCCTTATCCACCAAAAGGTTGGCAAGGGAGAAATAGAGGAATTTGCCCAGCACGTGCTCGGCATCGCCCTCTGCGGCGGCAACAAAATTGCGAATGTCCATAACTTTGTCCATGTTCATAATCCTTTCTTTTGGTTTTTGTGGTCACCAATTTTCAACAATCTGCGTCAGTTTTTCGTATTGACCAACCATCAGCAATCCCAATTCGTAGCGATAGTTGATGTAGTTCAGGTGGTACTCAATTTTCTCAAGCGTCAACCTGTCTCCGTTTTCTTTTGCTTGACGATATTGCACAATGTAATCAAGCATCCGGCTGCGTTTCATACCGAATCCATCCTGTTTCATCAGCAGGTAGATCTCATCCATTTCGCGATTTGTCAGCATATATGCCTCCCGTTACATGGCTGCCACTCGGCTGAGGAGGTAGTCGTCCACTCCCTTGTAGGCCGGGTTCCATGTGTATTTTGAGTATCGGATGCCGGGGATCTTTTTTACCTCCTTGCGCATGGTAAGGATAGCGTCCCGGACATTCTTGTTGGTCATTTGGTCCATATCCATGGCCTCTACGATCTCACGGACGCCGAGTTCCCGAATGGTGTCCGTGAGTCCTCCCAGCGCATTGACGCCGCCGATGCAAATGAACAGTTCGTTATTCGCAAGGTGGCTTGCCACGTCACCCTTCAGCGGGCCTTCCGTCAGGAAAGCCCGCTTTCTTGATGTATCCCCGGTCACGTGGACCCAGGAATAACTGCGGGTGCCGTTTGGCATATTGCGGCTGGAGAACCAGCGGTACTTTCGGTCGGGTGTGTCCGCATCATCCAGGCGGATCTTCAGGCCCTGTATCAGGCCATCCTTATTCCGCACCGGAATCAGAAACCCGTTGGGGCCGGATATCGTCCAGTCACCGTAGTAGGTGCGAAACCCGGGCAGGCCGCACAGCTCATGTCCGTGGGAGCGAAGCAGGTCGGCCAAAAGCCGGCGGCCCCGCTCCGTTTCGGGCATACTGCGGTATCCGTTCTCCCGGATACGTTCTTCGGACAGCCCGCGCTCCAGCAGGTTTTCTCCGTGCTTATCCAGAAGCACCAGATGATCCAGCATATCCGAATATGCGGCGTGGCGCTGCTCCAATGAAACAGGCTGCCGCTCACTGTTTTGGGGAGTTGGCTGTTGAGGCATAGGATAAACCTTGCTCTCTTTCACCAGCTCCCGGTAAGCCTCTGCATTGCTGATCCCTTTGATCCTTGCGTACAGACTCACGCTGTTGCCGTGTGCGCCGCACAGGTTACAGCGGTATTGGTCTGTATCGGCATTGAGGCTCAGATGATATTTCCCTGGTCCGTGGTCATGACAGAAGGGGCAGCTCGCCTCGACCTCCTTTCGCCGCAGCGTCCGGGAGTCGAGGACGATCCCACACCGTCTGGCCGTTTCCACGATGGGGATTTTATCGTAAATTTTCACGGCCAAACGGAGTCACCCCCCATCAGGCAGCTTTCTGTTCCATATGGATGATCGGATTGACAGGCCGTACCTGCAGCGCCGTGTTGGCAATACACTTTGCCATGATGATCTGTCCCGTGGGACGGACATTGGCAAGGTCATCAACGGATTCCATGTTGTCCACGAACACAGGATAGTTCCTGCCGGTCAGCCGCTTCATCAGTTCGGAGACTTCCATGCCCGCCCGGATTTTCTCGGAAAGAGAGAGCCGGTCGTAGCGTCGGCCGCCGTAAGTAAATTTGAAGGTGTCCTTGGCCTCGCCGGTGGATTTCACCACATCGTAGAGGGAGATCTCCACCTTGTTCATTTTCAGCTGGGAGAAGGTCAGCTCCGCCCGTTTGCAGATGTAGGAGACCACATCGGTCATGCTACGCTTGATCTCCCCGATGGTATCCCGGGCCTGCTGAATCTCTTTGTCAAAGTTGGGCCTATCTGCCGCAACCATTTCCTCAAGGGCAGCCAGCTTTGCCTCGCACTGCTGCAGTTCCTTCCTGCACTCGGCCAGACGGTCATATTCCGGCTGGGTAAGGTTGCCGTAGTCCAGCTCCGCACTCAGGGTTTGGATTTCCATGCGCAGTCGTTCTACCTCTTTGGAGGCGCTGCCGGAAAGTTCCGTGCAGGCCTGCTCCAGTTCAGCAGCTTCTGCCTGCCATTTGGCAAGGTCATCCGCCTTAAACTGTTCAAAGGTGTCCGCCGCTTTTTTGTCCATCTCCTGAAGTTCCGTGAGCTGCCCGCGCTGCTCGGTTCCGGCGGCATAAAGGTCCGAAATCACCTTTTTGAGCGCCGCCTGCACTTCACTCAGGCTCTGCTCCGTCACCGGACGGTGACAGGTGGGACACTCCATACCGGCATGAAACGCTTTATAGGCGGCTGTTTCCCGCTGATACCGTGCGCCCAGTTCCTTGACCTTTGCGGAAATATCCGCCAAAGCCTGCGTGAACTTGGACTGGTACTGCTCGGCCTGTCGACGGGCGATCTTCGCACGCAGGGCGCTCAGATTGCGCTGCTGCTCGGCGGCGTCGGAACGGTCATCCCGTGCCGCCTCATCATAGCGCTGGCTCAGTTCCACCAACCGCTCCTGCATCTCGGAAGTATCCATGCCCGCAAACTGCTTGGCTTCCAAGCCTGAAATCTCCCAGCGCAGCTTTTCGATCTGACTTGCCATCTCCTGATGAGTCTGCTCATAAGTTTGGCTTTGAGACTCCGCAAGATCCTTCTGACCGCCCAGATAGGTGATGCGCTCTTCCAGACCGCGAATTTCCTCCCGGCGGCGCTTCAGCCAGGCGTCCGGGGAGAGCAAGGACTCGTCCTTGAGCGCCTCTCGCACCGGCTCGGAAAGCTCGGCCAGCACCGTTTCATGGGGAATCATGGGCAGATACATCTCCAGCAGGTTCTTGCCACTCTCTCCCAACTCCTCGATAAAGTACAGAGGGTTGAGGATCGACAGGAACACGTCACGCTCCCCGAACATATCGTTGAGGTCGAGTTGGCGGATCTCATAGCCATCGTAGGTGATGGTCATGCGGTTTTTTCTGCGGGTGCGGGTCAGTTCATGATGGGTACCCGTTTCATCCACAAAGCACATACGGATGGCAACGTCGGGATTGCTCTCGTTATGCAGTCGGTCAATACCGCGCTCCCCAAAGAACGGAAGCCCGGTCACGACAAAGGCGATGGCATCGGCAATGCTGGTTTTTCCCCGGCCATTGCCGCCGGTGATCACGGTAGGATTGCCGAAAATCAGATCCGTTGGCCCCTCGTAGGACTTGAAGCCGGAAATGCTCATGCTGGTGATCTGAAACTGCTCGATCTTTTTCAAATTTCTGCTCCTTTCTGTTTCTTCAGACCGTTTCCTTACGCTGCCTGCTGTACCTGCTGGTAGATCTCATACGCCTCCAGCACATAGAAGGCTACCGTATCCTGCTTCTGGGTTTTCAGTTTCACATTGCAAAGCTGTGTGCCCCGCGTCAGTTCCTGTCTTACACCACGGACATAAGCATAAAGCTGCTTTTTCTGCGGCGTTTCCAGATAGACCAGCGTATTGCTGCCGCTCATACCGCCCTGGATCTTGGCGTCCAGAATGGTGTAAAGCTCCGGCTGAGGCTGTGCCGTCTGCTGCGGTGCGTTAAACGGCATTGTCTTTCCGGCCGGTCGGCTTTCCTGAACAGGTGTGCTGTTCGGGGCCGATGCAGCGGTGGGCGCCGTCTGTCGGGAAGTCTGCTGCCGCTGGGGCTGTTGGCCCTGTTGTGGTGCAGGCTGCTGAGCAGGCGCCGGTCTCGACTGGTTGTTTTTCTGGCTCTGCGGCTGTTGCTGATTGGGCACAGGCGCAGGATTTTCGTTTTTGGGAGCTTTCTGCTCAGGTGCGCTCTTGGGCGTGAGCAGGGACTGGATGCCGCTTGCTTCTGCCGGCTTTAACCCCAACCTTTGCAAAGTGCTCAGGTAGGCATTGTCCAGTTTGGAGCGCTCACTGTCCTTGATCACATAACTGCGTCCCCGGCGCTCAATGTCCACCCAGACTGTATCCAGACTGTAGAGGACACGGCCGATACCCCACTGATATGCGGCGCGCTTCATACTGTCGGAAAGACCGCCTTTGACCGGCTCAATGTCCGAGTCCTCGGCGCCGTCCCACTTGGTAATGAAGCCTCTGCCTTCAAAATAGATGGCAATGCCACACAACTGGGACTCCTTCTTGCCGTTGGTGTGCCAAGGTTTGAAGTCGTTGTACCAGTTTTCCGGGCCGCAGACTTCGTCCAGTCGGTTCTGAATGGCACGGTTGGTCACATAAGGGACGGCCATTCCACGCATCTTGTCCTCAATGGTGTTTTGAAGTCTCCACTCCAGATCCTCCGGAGCAAAGGGCTGAGCAAGAGCCTGCTGCATCTCTCGCGGATTAAGTTCCGGCATACTTTTACCTCCTGTAGATAAATTCGCCCAGTGTACGGCCATTGGGAACGAGAATGTCCGTGTAGTAATAGGCTGGGTCTTTGTCCTTCAAATGCTCCAGTAGTTCCTGATGATTGAACTGCTTTTTGTTCTTGTCTCTGCTGAACATGTCATCGTTATCGGGAAGGCCCAGCAGATATCTGGGAAAGTTCTTCATGGCAGAAAGCTTCTTATAGCGAGGCAGCACATTATTACCCGTACACACCTTCCCGTCCGGATGGACATTGGAAAAAGGGTAAAAGAACATCTGCGTATCCTCGGTTGGCTTTTCATCTGCCACAACGCCCATAGAGCATTCAGCCACTTTTCCGTTTTCCAGAATCCGCAGGCCAAATACCAGCCGTGGGATGGGAAAATCCTGATATTCTGTGTCCCGGTAGATGATGTCTGCCCGAAGCTCGGGGTTCCAGATTATATAGTTGCGCTCAGTAATGCTCATGGAAACGTGCAGACAATGATCCGGCAGGAATCCACTTTCCAAAAAATCATTGCTGGTGTAGCTTCCGCTGATAGCGTAGTACAGTTCCAAAGGATCAATCTCTCGATAGCTGATAATACCGCCGGGTTTATGCTCCTCCACAACAAAGGCGTTGCGTGAGGGAGATACCCGCAAAACCAAATCCCGGGAATAGTTTTTGTTTTCCGCATCCTTCATCAGGCCGCCTCCTTTCTTTCCGCTTCCAATTCGATTACTTTTTCCTTTTCCATACGTGCTTCCAACCGCCGCAGATCCCTTTGACAGTAGAGCACCATGTCGATCAGCGTATTGCCGAACAGGATGGGCTCATAGCAATCCGGTGACAACTTCGCTTCAAACACCACACCTCTTGTTGAGAAATGGTGCGAAAACCCGAATATGGAATAAGTCGGCCCAGTTGCAAAAAACTCGGAAATGTCCTGGATCTTTCTGCGCCAGGAATCTGAAATCCTGCCGTGTCTGGCTGATTCCTGACGTCCAAGTTCATAAAGCCGGTCAATATCTCGGTGCGAGAAGTACACGATGGTCAGCTCATTGAATTCATCCGTGTCAAATTCGGCATCTGAAAAGATATCCCACAGGATCTCTTCCATCACAATGCCGATTTCTTCGGTATCCAATTCCTTATAAATCTCAACGACTCTTTTTGCTGCCTCCGGAGACTGCATATGCAGGAACTTCAAAAGGCGCAGGCATAACAAAAAGTCAAATTCATACTCATATCCGTACATGGCCGCCTCCCTTAGAAGAAAGAACGCTGCTGTAGGCGAAGCGACGGTGTCTTGCGGCAAAATCCGATAAACCCTTTGAGCCAGCCGTCAGTGGTGTGATTGTAGATACTCTCGTAACCCACCGGGGTAACGTGTTTAAGTTCAAAGGCATCAAGATCGACTGTAGTTAGGTCAAGTCTGCCTTCGTTTTCAAACGTATCAATCAGAGACTGAACATAGGCGTTTGGTTCTGCCGACTCCAGCAATGGTTCTTTTGCAGGAGCAGTAAGCAGCAACTCAGCAAAGCGTTCCTTGTCAAATTCAAGCATCTGTCTGCACCCCCTGGCTCAGTGTCACCGTGCAAAGGGCATAACCAGCAGGATTTGCCAGAATAGCTCGCTGCTCCTCCGTGGAAGCTACCGCACGGCCAAGTCCGATGTAGTAGATGCCGCAGTCCGGGAGAGGCGCACCCTTTTGCAAGGAAATGTGCCAGATAGCGTGGGCCATCAACTCCGGATCTTTACCATCCACAATCATGGGACAAACCAGAGAATCACCGATTTTCTGGGCATTGCTCATATCTGTCTTTTCAATCATGGCTGACAGATGAAACTCCATCGCATCCTGCTGTGCCTGCTGGCCAGCCAGAAACAGGGCCAGAAACTGCTCCGGCTCCTGCTTGCCGAGGATCACACCAAAGGGGCGAACCAGTTTGAGGCCCCATGCGCCGTTGGAGGGGTTAAACTGCCGGTACAGCTTACCCAATGCGGGAAGCAGCAGCTCCGACACCTTGCCCCACACCTGCGCCCGCAGGACCTCATCATTTCCAGCCAGCTTATCCACTGGGACAATCACTGCCATATTGCACGATTTCATAATTTTTCCTCCTTTATCAGTATTCTTTGGCCAACAGAATGGTTGTCACAGACCGATCCGCCTCTGTGATGATCTGGATGCGTGCGCCGCAGGAAGTCTGATACCATGACATGATCCGAAGGTCATGCCGCAGTGCCAGCTCATTGGCTCTCGCATCGCTATCTGACACATCGCCCCAGTCACCACACAGGTGGCGCTCCAGAAGCTGAAACAGTTCTTCCTTGGGTACTACCGCCAACACAGCAGGGGATGCACCAAGGTGTCCCATCTGAAAACGGGCAGTCGCGCTTTTCATAGCGCTGTCCTCCTTTCTTTACGTCAGTGCCTTAAACCCGTTTGGTGTCAGCACGTTAAATATCATCTTGTTTGATATCGTTTCTGTTACCTCACTGCCCATATGCTTGCCCCGGGCGCTGAATTTCTCCTCGCTTTCCGTGCGCACGACCTTAACGATGCGGCCCTTGATAATATGGGGCGTATCGCATTCGATGAGGCCGTTGATCATGCCGGAGCCGCCGATGAGGCCGATCTGGCTGATGGAGAGCGGAAGCAACGGGCGTTTGACACCGTTATCCAACTCACTGCGGGACATCATCTGGGTAAAGCTGTTGGACTTGCGAAGCTGCTGCTCCAATTCCTTCTGATTGAACAGTTCCCCTTTGAAGGTCTGCACCTCCATAGGCTGTGCCGGGAGAGCGTAGCGGCCTTCCGGGATCTGCGTCAGTTCCGGTATGGAACCGGGACTGACCGCAAACTGTTCCAGCCATAAGGTGTCCTGCAGCTGCGTATCCCTGCGCTTTCGGATGCCCAGCACCGCAACCTGCTTAAACTTCTTGAACTCACTGTCGGTAAAGCGCCAGACAGAGAGATCATCAAAGTTATCCACAAGAACACGGCAAATATCAGGCGTCAGCCGATAGTACGGGATAACATAGACCAACAGACCGCCATACATCAGCGTGGGCAGGCTTTCGATCAAAAATCGCTTTTCATGCCGGGAGCGTCCGCCGCCCTCATTGATCACCGAAAGATACGGCGGGTTGAGAAACAGCAGATGGAACGCTTCATGGCTGATACGGCAGTGAAAGAAGCTGCCAAAGCCGACTCGGTGCAGTCTTGTCAGGGCCTCTTCGGCACGGCTTTCGTCCAGCTCCACACCATAGGCATAGCAGTTGTTTCCCTGGGCAAGCTGCCGCAGGGCCTTACCGCAGCCACAGCACGGGTCGATCAGATTGGTGGTCACGCCCTCCGGAAACTTGATACCCTGTAAAATCAGCGAGATGTTGCCGGGGTCCGTTGGGTAGTAGCCCAGCTTGATGTTGTTCATCAGGCGGCCAACCACGGCGGCGTTGGTCTTCTGTCCCACAGGGAATGCGGCTGAAAACTGGCTCAGCGCCTCATAGACCGGCTTGTACGCCGTGCTCATGAGGTTAAATCCGGCAAGCCCCTTTTTGAGCTGTCCGGCCGCCACAGCCTGCTTGTATTCCTCCATCTCCATGAGAAATAGCTGCGATTCCGCCAGAGCGTCCACCAACGTAGTTCTGGTGCGCTGCAGTTCGTTGTAGGTATCCCTTGCCACAGCCAAATCCGTTTGCCGGAATTTCTCGATGCGTGCCCGCTGGATTACCATGCCCTGCGAAAGCTGAAGGATCTGTCCCTGGAGCTGTACGAGCCGATCCAACGCATAGGGTTTCTGCGTCTGGAGATCAGGCTGCCCGCTCATAGGTGTATCCGTCCTTTCGCAGCTCACTCAGCGTATCCAGCAGCTGGCCGTAGGACCACTTCTTGAGGTCGTTTCGGGTAAGGTAGTGGTTATATCCGCCCTTAAAGTCCTTGGAATGGCGTGCCGTGCGATAGCACAGCACCAGTTCGCGGTGATACACGGGCTTATGCAGACACACATAGATGCCGCCATCTTCCCACATACCAATCATGCTGCAATCACCGGATACGGCGATGCCGCCGGGGTTGGAGCTGACGGTCACATCCCGCAGGCCCAGATCTTTGGCAAGGGCACGGAGGAAAACCTTTCCCACATTCAAAAAAGTTTTTTTGTTCCCATTGGAACCGCTTTCCCGATCTCTGCCGATATAGCTGAGATCCTGTCCCAGCAATGCGGCCAGACGTCGCATACTGTGTTCCTGAGATTTCACCGACATAATCGCATCCTCCTTGTATTCAAAGATAAAAGAGGGCAAGGAACATGATTGTTCCTTGCCTTCCGTTCAGGCGGCTCATGCCGCGTCTTTCATTTTAGTTTCGCTCTTGGGCAGTTCCATCAGCTGCGCTCCGGCCAGCGGCATACGCTTTCCGAAATACACCAGCAGACGAACCTTACCGTCTTCCTCTTGAAGCCCGCAATACTTCGTTTCATAGAGAACAGCTCGGCCATTCTCCGTCACGCGGGTCTTGCTCTCAACCGTGATCTCCCACATAGGCATTCACGCTGCAGGGCGGATGATGCGCTCGGTCGCAAAGTCGAACACAGGCGCATTTTCCTCCGGTGTGCCGGGAACCAGTTTCAGGGTATAGCCCTGTTCCCGGGACAGCTTGAACAGGCCGATGATGCGGTTGAGTTCCTCATCCACGACATCCATCTCCGGCTCGGCCGTAGCGACAGGTACTTCCTGCACAGTGGCAGGCTGCTCGGCAGCAGGTTCCTCCTGCGTCGCCTCTGCCGTTTCCTCCTGTACGGGCGTAAACTCTGCGTCCATGACCTCGGCCTTCTCTCCACGCACCGTCAGGGCAGTCAAGAAAGAGCGCAGAACGGAGGCAAGGAGCGTACCGAACAGGGACCGCTTCTTGGGCTTGAGGTTCACGACCTCCTGAGCTTCCACCACGTCGATCTCGCTGATGGCTACCGTCAGTTTACCGGTCTCCACATAGGCGGCAGACAGGAAACAGGATACGGCAGCACTCTCAGAGGCAAAGATCTCCGGAGCCTGTGCACGCTTGGCGATCAGGCGCTTGCAGATCACGCTGGCAGCTTCCACATCGTCGATGCAGACGGTATCTGCATCAATGGTGCCGGCGTTGATAACGCCCTTGCCGGTGATGGTCTTGGCCTTGATGCCGTAAGTCACATGAAGGTGGCCGTGGACCACCAGATGCTCTGTGACCAAAGACTCATAATGGACGGTTTCTCCCTTGGGAATGTAGACGGTTTTCATAACTTAAATCTCCTTTTCTTTATTTTCGGGCGGCGTCTGCCCCCCGTTTACTTTTTGTTCGTTATGCGGCCATTTCCTCTTTCAGCCGAACGGGCAGAACAAGGGCAAAATCGTCGCGGCCCTCTGCCTCGATCACTATGGGAGAAAAGATACCGCTGAGCTTTACTCTGATTTCAGGTGCATCCTTGAACTGCTTCAGAGCGTCCAGCATATACCGCAGGTCAAAGCCGAGAGACAAGCTGCCACGGCCGGAAACCTGGATACCGGTACGAAACTTCCCGCCCGGCACTGCCATCGTGAGCTGATTACCTGTAAAGCGCACATAGGGCTTGGTAAACCCGGATGCGCACTCTTTCAGGTAATTCAGTTCCCGGATGAACTCTGCCGTTCGGACCGTGACCGTCTCCTGGTACTGCCTGGGCAGCGCCGCGTCCACATCGAAGGTATCTACGCCCTGTCTTCGGACACAAAGGCTTGCTTCGCCGTCTGTAAACAGCACCCAGCGGGTTCCGACCTGCACTGTTACTTCACTCTTCCCAAAGACCTTCAGGTAAGCCAAAGAACTTCCATAGCACAAAAACGGCACCGGGAAGGTCACACCCTCCTGCGTGTCGCAGGCCATGCGGTATCCGTCCAGAGAGAAGACCCGCTGACCCTTAAACTGCACACAGGTGTTGAAGGGCTTGGTGTTGGTGGTCGGCTTCATGGTGGCGTAGCGCACACGCTCGATACTCTCCAAAAGGTGTTCGGCATTTGCGCGAAAAACCTTGTCAGCTTCCACCATCACCATTTCGGGGTAATCCTTGATGGAACTGACTTCATATTCCGCCAAGCGTTGAGCACAGTAAAGACGTAGCTTCTGCGGCTCCTTGCTGTTTTCAGCCCGCTCAGTAAGTTCCATGACCAGCTCGCCATCCATGTGGGCCAGTGCCTTCATCACATCCTTGGTTCTGTTGAACACAAAGGTCAGATCGTCTCCCTGCACCGGGAGCCGGGCTGTGATCCAGGTCTCTAGATCGGTGGCTGTCAGGGTACAGATGCCGTCTCTGACGCTGACGCAGATCTCACCCAGGATGGGAAGGGGGCTCTTTTTCAGCACACGGCTGACCTTCGCCATGGCGTCCGAAAACGCCCGGGCATCCACTACGATTCTCCTCACGCTGCGTTCCTCCTTGTCTGCGGTTGTTTTTCCAGCACCGTCTGCATCCGTATCGTCCTCGTGGAGAAATCGGTCTGAAGAGCCATATTTTCTCCGTGGGTCAGAATGTTGTAGACCATGATGAGAACAGCGGTCGCAGCGGTGACGTTGGCAACGATGCTCTGAGGATCTTCTTGCGCGGCTTCGGCACAACTCAGTTCGGACGGGAACTTATCGGTGTCCTTGAGCATTTCCGGATGGACGCCGCCAATGGATTTTCGCATGGTGTGTCCATTTCTCCGCACGCCGCACACCACCTGTCCGGTGTATTTCCCGTTGCCACTGTCGATGTAAATAAGTTCCTCACTCTGATAAAACGCCTGATGGCAGAGCTGCCGGGTCTTGTTGTTGTCCACGCAGCCGAGCAGCAGCACCATTTCCTTTGTCCTGCGGCTGGAGTGGGGGTGCAGCTCCCATTCCTTCGGCTCGATCAGCTCCATAAGGTCAGGGAGCTTTTCGATGAAGTTGGGGACATACTCCGTTTCCATGCCGAGGACAGTGGAATAGCGTTCTGCCAGCACGCGGGCTTTGTTTTCGCCGAGGTCTGCTGGCACAAAGTTCTGCCGGTCCAGATTCTTCGGCTCCACGATATCGCCGTCGCAGATGATGAAGCGGGCAGGGCGGCCAAGCATATGGAGCAGGCGGAACACATAGGGGGCAACATAGCCTCCTGTGCCGCCGGCACCCAGCATGACCACCTTTACCGGACGGTCCATGGGGAATTTCATAACCCCACCTCCGCCAGAATATCGCGGAAGCCCCACTTCTTGTCGCTGTTCTTTTCCAGTCTTGCACCCTTTTTCTTCTGGATGGTCACCTGATCCAGCCATTCCACGGGAAACTGCTGTTCCAGTCCCTCAATCACCGTGTCCGGGTCGATGGGGGCAAAGGTATCTCCGCAGAAAATACGGGCCTTGATGTCGGGATAGAACTGATCCAGCTTTCCCAGCACGAAGTAGAGGCCCGTGGAACGCTCGTCACTGTCGTCCTTGGAAGAGAAGAAGGCGTCCATACTGTTGTGGGAGTGGATATCCGCATAGCAGATGTACCGCTCAGCATCATCGTAGGGACAGTCGTGGAGGTTGGCCTCGATTTCCACCTTGCAGACAGTCTGCTTGGGGACATAGGCAAAGAACTCCTGCTTGACCTTATCCCAGTAGATCAGAGCCAGCGCCTCGTTTTCCTCGTTCTCCGTCATGAAGGCACGAAAAAAGGCTATGATCTGGCCCATCAGGCTCCCCGGGATCTTAGGCAGAGCCGGGGTGAACCCGGCTCTGACCTCTGCAAAATCGGTCACGTTGTTTTTGGGGGCGATGAACTCGCCCTGCTCCATCTTACGAAGCTCGTAGATCCTGCCATCGTTGGAAGGGATCAGGCAGATGACCTTGTCGGAGGCACGGGCCTCCTCCAGACTGCCGAACTTACCCTTGTAGGTGGCAGCGTTCCCCTTGGTCTTCATCTCCACCTTGGGCTTGACATAGCAGCACGGATTCTTGTCTTTCGTTTTCTTGAGGGCGTCCAGGAACTCGCGGGAACGCTCGATCATCTCCTTCATAGAAATGATCGTGGTGCCCTTGGGGTCTTTGACTTCCTTGCGGATACCGCAGTATTCCACGCTCCAGGACACACGCTTGCCTTCCTCCAGATCGGTGAAGTCATCCGACTTTCTGATCCGAAGCTCCTCGAAGGTCATGGAAGCGTCCTCGATGTCTTCTTTGATACCCTTGTGGTAGAACACAGGAGGCTTTTCCAAAAGGCCAACCTTGGTGTTCTCCGCAGTTTTCTGCTCAAAGGCCGCGGCAATGGGGTTTTCCGCAGGAACTTCCGCAGCAGCCTTCACAGGTGCAGGAGCCTTGGGTGCCGGGGCAGCAGGAGCAGCGGCAGGAGCCGGTGCGGGCGCTGCAACGGGAGCCGTAGGTGCTTCCTGCGCCACAGGTGCTGGAGCAAGGACCGCAGCAGATACAGGGGCAGGAGCCGCAAAGGAGTCTGCCTGAGCTGCTGCACTGTTGCCGGTGCCAAAGATGGCGTCGATGTCAAATCCTTCGCTTTCGGTGATCTCACTGAAGGGCCACGCGCTGTTGTTGGGTTCACTCATATAATTTTGCTCCTTTCGATTTTGGGACAAAAAAAGACCGCAACTGCTCCCATGAGCAATTACGGTTTCGTTCTTTGTCCGATATTTCATTCCAGGTCGTTTTGAGGGCTCCGGAGGGCGCACTAACCCCCTTTCCGTCGCTGTTCCTCCCTAACTTACTCCGCCCTAACTTACTTCGCCCTGAAATACACCTTCATTGTAGCATTCACAGGGCAGGGCGTATAGTTGCAGTTCTTGCACCCACACTCAGGATCTCAAACTTGAAGTTATTTTATGAAAATAATCGTATATTTCCTGCTGTCGAAAATCTTTTACGGTTTATAACCGCAAAACCACTTGCTTTCTACATTATTTTGCGGTATGATGTGGGTGAACGGAGGCGATTACAATGATTTACAGACCAAGTTATGTTGATAAGATCATGGCCTATGTGGATACACCGTTTGTAAAAATACTGACGGGTGTGCGTCGCTGCGGCAAATCGACAATCCTGAAGATGATCATGTCCAAACTCCGGGAGTGCGGCATCCCTGAATCCCGAATCGTCAGCTATTGCTTCGATTCCATGGAATTTGAAGATATGACCGCAAAGCAGATGTATTCAGAATTGAAGTCCCGCGTTTCTCCGGAAGGAAAGACCTATTTCTTCCTCGATGAAATGCAGGAAATCAAGGGCTGGGAGAAGGTCGTCAACTCGCTTTCCTCCGATTATGATGTGGATCTGTATATCACCGGTTCAAACTCGCGCATGATGTCCTCGGAAATCTCCACCTACCTGACCGGCAGATATGTCTCCTTCCGGATATACACGCTATCCTTTGCAGAATATCTTACTTTCAAAGAGCAGTACGACGCTGTTGGTGATCCTCGACAGGAGCTTGCCAACTATATCCGTCTTGGCGGTTTCCCCGCGACGCATCTGCAAAATTACACGCAGGACGAAGTTTATACCATCGTCAGAGACATTTACAATTCTACGATTTTCTCTGATATTGTAAGGCGAAATCAGGTAAGAAAAATTGATCAGCTGGAGCGTGTGGTCAAATACACATTTAACAATGTGGGAAACACCTTTTCAGCAAAATCCATTTCCGACTATCTGAAAGCGGAGCACCGCGCTCTGGATAACGAAACGGTGTACAGCTATCTTGAAAAACTGGAAAAAGCATACTTGCTGCATCGCTGTTCCCGGTATGACCTGCAGGGTAAGGAAATTCTGAAAACGCAGGAGAAATTCTATCTGGCCGACACCTCCCTTCGGTACAGCGTCCTTGGTTACAATGCAGACAGTGTTGCCACGAGCCTTGAAAATGTCGTGTATCTGGAATTGTGCCGCAGAGGATACGCCGTAAACATCGGAAAAACCAGCGATGGTGAAATCGACTTTGTTGCCACACGTCAGAATGAGAAGGTCTATGTGCAGGTTACGCAGCAGATCGCATCTGAAAAAACAGAGCGCAGAGAGTACGAGCGCCTGCTGGAGATCCGTGACAACTATCCCAAATATGTGCTCCGAACCGATGAATTTGCAGGTGGAAACTATGAAGGCATCAAGACGATGCACGTGGCCGATTTCCTGCTGTCTGACGAGTTCTGACAAACTCCCATCCACTAAACTCTATCCAAACTGCGAAAAAGCGGGACTGCACTTTGCAGCCCCGCTTTAACATTATGTGGTTAGGATACTCTGTTGGCGATAAGGCCTTGTACGACCTGCTCGCCGGTCAGTTCGCTGGTTCGGTAGATATTCTGGCAGAAAGCTTTTAGGCTGAAATCCATGCCTGAATCTTCCTGATCCAGCAGTACACCGGTCACAGTGAAGTGTCTCTCGGCTTGTGCTGTTCGCAGCTCCTCAATGTAGTTTTCGGACAGGTCGCACTCGCCGTCTGTGATAAACACGATGTCGGCATTCTCAAATCCATCCTCCTGAATGAGCCGCAACGCCTCATTCAGCGGCGTATGGAAATCGGTGCCGCCGTCAAGAAACGTTTCTGCCGCGCGGATCTTATCTTCCATGCTGTACTGTTTCGGAAGAAAGATATCCGTTTTGAAGCTGCCGGGACCTGAGAAGTGGACGAGGGCAAATTTGCGGCCGTCACTCTCTGCGATCTCCAGCAAGGCCAGTGCAACCGCTTTCCCCCAAGAGGCAAGCTCTCCGCTGGTAGACCCTGATTCATCCAGGCAACAGACAATATCGCCCGCGCCTTTATAAATCGGCTCACGGCGCCGGTACTGCTTGATCTGCCTGCGCTGATACTTTCGCAGGAACAGCGGCTGCGTCTGCGGTGTGGCCAGCATGGCAAGCTCGGAGGTCAGCGCACGAGACAGGTCATTACCCAGCTCCAGAGAGTATTTTTCTCCCCGGCCGTAGGCAAACCCGTTGCGTTTGCATTGAGCGAAGATCTCACGAAAGCGTCCCAGATATTTGGAAATATCCCGCAGCGTATCACTGCGCCGGACACGCTCCAAAAGGGCTTCGTTTACCGGAGTACGCTTCAGATCCGATGGATCATTGCTCCATGCGCCAATGATGCTCTGCACCTCTTCAGCCTTTTCCGCAGCAGCGGCTACGGCTTGCTGAATCATTCCGCTGACCGTAGCTCTGTTCTGCATCTGACTGGCGTCAACGAGTTTCCCCACGGCTTCTACCTGCCGATGTTTGCTCTGGGCCTCGTTGGCGGCTTTGATCACAGCCTCGTTCAGTGTAGGATTATCCTGTCCGGTTCGCTGCAACTGCTCTAAAAGGCCAAACAGCTCATCTACGGCTTTTGCTTCCGCCAGCTCCAGCTTTTCCAGTGTATTCATAGCACCGGGCTTGCCGCCCAGCTGAGTAAGCAGATCTTCCAACTCGCCGGATGCTCTGGCAACAAATTCAGTCGCCGCTTCATAGGCCGGAAGCTCCCGCCCTTCACACACCTCCTTGAGCGTAGGATAGTCGTCGCTTTGGGTGATGTGCTCCAGAATCGGCACGTTGATCTTCCGCGCCGCTACTGAGAGGTCATCGTCCGCGTTGCGCCGGGGCATCAGGGAATAAAAGGACTGGAAAATATCCCGCGAGAGCGCCGGAAAAGAGTGCAGCTTTTCGCCTGCACTGTTCTCGATCTCGTCCATACCCGTATCCTCCATGCGCAGATCCCGGTAAATGCTATCCTCCAGTTTGGTCGAGCGCAAAACGCGGTCTGTCTGTTGCGGACTACGTTCCACTCTCTGCACCTGCGCCCACGGAGAGGAAAGAACATCCTGAACTGTCCGGTAGGGCTTCAGCATTTTGTATCCGCCTCCTTCTCTCGAAATGTGCCGAACCACGCCAACAGAATTTTTCTTGCCCGTTCCGGCGCATACCGCAGCTCCGGAAATTCTTCCTGCAAGTATGGTGCTGCTCCGTACATATTTGTTTCGCCGCTTTGACGCAGCCGTTCCAGATAGTCAAAATACTTCTGGCATTCATTCTTGGAATAGGCGCTAAAAATACTCGTTTCCATATAAAACGCTCCCCTATCAATGCGAGTTTGTCACTTACCGTCTGCAAGATCGTCTTTGGTGAGTTCAAAGTCATCCAGCCAGTCTACATCGTCCCGTTCGACAAAAGTAGATCCGTCCTCGTCTGAGAGTGCGCGATCATACGCGCGCATCAGGGCGAAGTGGTTTTCGTCACCCAATTCTTCTCCCTGTTTGCCGCCCCGGAAACGATACTGCTGGACGGCGATCCTTGCGTCGCTGCCTACTGCGTCCCACATATCGCGGAAGGGCTGGTCGTGCTTCAAAAGCTCGCGGATATCAAGTTCATCCAAACAACCACCCTCCATAAAGGAAAGCTCCACGCCACCACGGTCTTCGATCCGTACTTCCGTAAAAACAATGCTCATTTTGTTTTCTCCTCTTATCTTTTATATGGAGGGAGGGCTGATGCCCTCCCTCGCTTATTTGGTGCTCTTAAAATGGCATTTCCCCGGATTCGCCGCCAAAGTCTGGTGTAAAGCCGTCCGGCACGGCAAAGCTGTCGGGCGCTCCGGTATAGGCAGGAATATCATCCTCCTCACCGCCGTCTTTCGGCTTGGAGTCTCCGAAGTAGACATTGTCTGCAATGACTTCGGCACTGCGGCGCTTGCCGCCTTCCTTGTCCGTCCAGTCGCGGATCTGGAGCCGGCCCTCCACGACGGCCATGCGGCCTTTTGTGAAATACTTGCTCACAAACTCCGCCGTGGCGCGCCAAGAAACGATATCAATAAAGTCCGTCTCCTTTTCCCCGTTTTTGGACTTGAAGTCCCGATCCACCGCGATTGAAAACGAACAAACGGCGGTACCGCTCTCCGTCCTGCGCAGTTCGGGATCGCGCGTGAGTCTTCCCATAAGAATGATCTTGTTCAGCATCGTGATTCCTCCAATATTCTTTAATTTAACGCTGCAATCTCTTCCAGCGTCGTATAAGTAAAATGTGTCTGCTCGTGGGCCTTGCGGCTGATCTTCTCCAAATCAGCCAAGAGGTCATCCACCAGCGCTGTCTCGCTGTCAGACTGCGCCGCCGTGCGAAGGCTGCACTGCATCTGATAAAGATGCGTCAATTCACCGCGCAGCTTGATAAATGCCTTGCGCACAGTATCGGCCTTGCTGCCATCCCCCAGCGCAGCGTCAAATTCCTCCTGGGATTCCAACGCCATACCGCGGATATTGTTGACCTTATCCTGCATGGGGTTGACACACAGGCGGGTGAGCACCGCTTCCACCTTTTCACGGTCTGAGGGCAGGCGCCAGAGATAATTCTTCAGCGCCAGAAGGTCACAGGATTCTACCTTGTCATGGCCGGAAAGCCATGCCTTGGCCTGCGCGATGGGATAATAGCCCAGATACTTTCGGTCCGACACCGTCATATCCTTACGAAGCTCGCAGAGGATATCGTCAGCCAACTCGTTGATGGCGTCGGGAACGAGGATCGACGCGACCTCCTGCTGCATTTGCCGCAATTCCTCCAACGTGATCGTAACGGTGACCTGTCCGAAGGTGCCGGCCTGCTTATTCTTCAAAACGGCAAGGCGCGTGTCCCGATCCTCCATATTGGCCGTCACGACCTTCAGCTCCAGGCGGTCGTACAGCGCCTCCAGGATCTTTTCCTGCGGGTCATTGAAATTAGGGATCTCATTGGAAGCCGCAAAGAAAGAAATGACCGGAATGGGATAGGTGCGTCCCTCGTTGGTGTATTTCCGCTCATTGAGGGCGGTGAGCAGTGAGTTCAACACGCCGTCGTTGCACTTGAAGATCTCATCCAGCAATACGATATCGGCCTCTGGAATTTTGCCGGCTGTCTGCACCGTGGGCTCGCTTTTGTGAAGCGCCGAGAGCGCTGCACGATAAAGCTCCAGCTTTTCGGTGCCGCTCTTGAGCTTTTCCCATGTTGCGGGCTCGTCCTTCATGGAGCCGATGCCCTCGACGAGGACACGCAGGTTGAAGCGCTGGTTTTGATAGGTTGCGTCCTGCTCCAGCACGGTCGGCGGCACAGAGCCCGGCAGCAGACTCGCAAGATCAACACGGCCGAAAAGCTGTTCTTCATCGCTCTGCTTGGAAAGAAGCCTCTCAAACTGCCGCGCACCGGTGATGTGCTGGCGGAACAGGTTGATAGCATAGCTCTTGGCTTGGCCGGGTTCACCTAACACAAACAGGTTCTTCCGGGTCAGCAGTGCAATGGCGATCATCTCCACCAGTTCCTCACGCTCGGCCACGCTGGCATTCACATCAGCGATAACGGCCAACATCTTATCTCTCAGGGTCATTTCATTTCCTCCTTGTTTTTCGCAGGAAGCACCGGTGTTTCCGATACGATGTAGACAACACACGGGCCATCTTCCTGATTGTCTCGGCCTCCGTAGGCGAACAGGAATCCGCTGATCGTTTTCTCCACCCGGGTCAATACCGGCGGATCGTCGTATTCCTCCAGATTTTCCAGCATCTTGCGAAGCAACACGCCCATATCATTGGATATTGCCAGTGTGACTCCATCAACGTGGTCAATCTGATCTTCCAAACAGGTCAGCGTCAGCAGATTGCCGGTACTCTCCGGCTCTCTTGCGGGAACCGGCTCCAGCATCTCCGGAGACATGATCACGCAGTCCAGTGAGATCTCTTCAAGCTGCATATCCTGCCTATACAGATCGGAAAAACGGGTTTCCAATTCAGCGGCCATGGCAACCGAATCCGGCGACATAAACTCGCAATAGATATCCGGGGTGTCGTTCTCCGTTTCCCGGTCCTCATCGGTGCGGATCTCCGTCACGGTGCCATATAGGCCCATGTACTCGCTTTCATCATTGGCAAATACACCGCCGCCGATTTTGAACTCTTTGCCGTCAATAAAAAAGGCGGAACCTTTTTTTCGTATGACCATATTCAACTCCTTTTTGTGGCCCGGCTCATACATCCACGTAGATATAACCGTCTGGCATTCTCTGAAATCGCTTGCCGGCAATATCGCTCACGCGTTTGCTTGCCGTACTGTGTGCAATTTCTTCCTCCAGTTCCCGAATCGTGATATAGCTTTCGCGGGCCTGTTTCTTTTCTTCCTGCGTCAGATCTTCCCAGTGGAGCCAAACGATTTCGTCCATTTTCTGCTCCCGGGCTTATGCCGCCAGCAGCTGCTCATGCAGCTCGCTGTTCTCGGAGACAATGTCCAGCGAGATAATATCGCTCTTTTGGAAACCTCTGGGTGCGCCGGTCATGCCGCACAAGCGGAATGCTGCCTTGCAATTCAGAAGCTCGTATTTGAGCTGGGCGAAGATGTGCTGCTGCAGGTTTCCCTTATCCGGATCATAGCCGGCAACGGCCTTGATGAGCCGAATGGCAAGCTGCTGGTACACATCGTCATACTCCAACCGCGCCGCCCTCATCAGAGGGCGGTTTTTCTGAATGATGCTGTCGATGCACCAAAGATGGTCTTCCACGATGGCATTGCGCTGAGCAATGGAGTAATTGTTTTTCATAGTCGTTTCCTTTCTCTGGTATTGGGGTCCAGAAACGGCAGCAGCCGTTGCCCCAGTCCTCCAGTAACATCTGATTGGTGTAGACGGGCGAGTTGTAGCGCGGATCGCTGCAGTGCTGCATCCGCACCATGTCCTTTCCGCCGTTTACGTTCTTTTCCTCCTGATAGTAAGAGGATGCGCAGGTATTACAGTGCTTCTCTTGATCCTTCAATCAGTGTCCTCCTTGACATTCTTTCGTGCGGTCGCTGCGTCGAACAGTCCCAGCAGCACATACCCGTTCTGCGTCTTATAGAAGAACTCGGGCTTGATGCCATCGTCGATCTCCACCACGTAATGGCGGTGAACAGCAACACCCAGAGTCTCGGCATCCGGCTCTTCGTTGCACCGTTTGGCAAACTCACGGGGCGTCAGAGGGGTGTGCAGCTCATAGACCACAGCATAGCGGAAGGCAGAGGGGGAAATATCCGTGCCCAGCTGCTCACACATATCATGGTGCAGCATCCACTGCTCAACGCTTTTGAACCCGTAAATACGCAGCTCGCTGGGAACCTTGCGCTTGGGACACCAGGTAGGCACATAGATTTTCGGGTCGCCGCGTCCGAACTTTCGGGGCTTCTTTCCTCCCATACAGAAGCGGTCGCCAAAGTGCATGGTGACACCGTTTTTCTTTACAGACATATTCTCCATATAGTGGAGGTGGCTCTTGCACTCAGAGCAGGTCACTTTTCTCAGATCCATAACCGCCCCTCCATCACTCTTCCTCGCAGCATTCCCGTTCCTTCAGGTTCTGGAACAGGCTCATCACCAACTGACCATCGTAATCGTCAATGATGCCGTACTCCTGGCAGAAAGTCAGAAACTCCTCGAACATATTTCTTCCTTCCCGAACCTCCATTTCGCTCATACGCTCATCATGCCGAAGCAAATCCAGACAGTCGTTGAGGTCGGTACGGGTGTTGATAAAACGGCAATAGCTCATATTGGACATACTTCAGTCTCCTTCCTTATCCATGAAAAGCGGGCTTTCGATGATCTCATAGCGGGTAAACCAACCGGCGGCATAGCCGTCCCGGTAGGCCTCCCAGAAATCATCGCCGTACTCCTCACGGTACAGTTCCTTGGAAAACGGAATTTCCATGTTTTCCTTTTCTTCGGTCACCAGACGATTCAGCTCTGCACGAGCCTTTTCTCTGTCCGTGAATGTGGCCGCGCCCGATGGAGAGGGAAACTCGCCCTGATCCGCATCGGCCCAGGAATGGACGATGGTATAGGCGCCCTTCACGCTTCTGCGGTACATTCTCGCCACATGACTGTTCTCAGGCAGTGCCAGCCAATCTTCAATAGCGGCACGGTCTTCCTTGCGGAACATCTCCACAAACTTTTCCCGAAATGCCTTTGTGGACAAAGGTTGGGCAAGGTCGTGGTGAAACTGGTAGAGGTGCCGGTATGCCGCGGCAAGGAAATCATCGGTAGTGACGATTCCAAAGGTCTTTTGCTCGATGCAAAGACGCCCGCCGCAGACCTTGCACTTGCCGACCATGCACAGCTGATAGGGGTGAATGACCTTCAGACTGTTGTAGGTCAGATGCCAGTCCACATCAGTCATGTTTTCCGCAAGATGAACGGCCATCCGAAAGGAATCACCGCCTTGGACAGGGCCGCAGGTACAAAGCGGTTCCTGCCCATGATTACAGTGCTCACACATTTACGCTGCCTCCTTTTTCTGCTTTTGTTCTTTGTTTCGTTCCTTCTCACACAGCTTGATCAGTTTCTGGCAGCGGTCTATCTCGAAGCCCCCAATATGGGCAAGCTCCTCTGACAGCCGCATCTTCTTTGCCATCCACTTATAAGCCTGTGTTCTGCTCATTCCTCGCTCCTTCCAGAAGCTATCGAAGACGTGATGTGTCTCCATTCGCTTCATCCGCAGCGCTTCGTTTGCCAGATTGCCCAGTGGCCGCGTGCTGCCGGGATGGCAGCCTACACGGGCATTGCAGTTCTGACACTGGTAAAAGCTCTGGCGTTCAATGCCCAACCGAGCTGCCGCAGCAGGCCCGTAGACCTTGGAAGCCGAGACAAGCCGGACTGCTCCGCCGCAGTAGCGACAGATAGTGGGGATCTCCAAAGGCACTCCTCCTTTACGCCGCCTTTGCCGCAGGGGCACGGGCGGGTTTCTCCGTTTTCTTTTCTGTGGGCGTACGCATGGCGCTTTGCATATAGAAAGCGTCCTGGGTACTGAGGGTCAGCATACCGCCGCCGGCGATGCCCAGCGTAACGGTCCCGGTCAGAGCCTTCAGACAGGTGCTCAGCTGACGGGAGGAAAACCAGAAGTCACCCACAGGTGCTCCGGTCAGGGCGATCACATCCACAGGTGCGGACGCGGTGCCGTATTTCCCGCCGCAGTAGAACTCCAGCCGCTGATCCTTGAAGCCCAGCCTTACTCTTCCTTCCGGCTCTACAGTGAGAACAGAAGACAGGGCGTTTCTCAGGTCCTGAATGTCTGTCAGCACGGTAAAGCTGTTCTTGATGGTGCTCAGCAGAAGATCCGTGTCAATGTAGCCACCCTCCATCAGGCGGGCACTGAACAGGAAATTCTCCTTGAAAAACACAATGTTCTTTCCGGTAGTCCCTACACGAAACTCATCTTTATCAGCGCACATACGGGCCAGCTTCCCAAGAGAGGTCGCCGGGATCAGAAGGCTGATGTCGCCCTTGCTCTGGTCATCACCCTTGGCAGTAACAATACAGTTGCCGTTGCTGCCGGCCGCCCGGAGTCCCACATTGGTGAACTTCAGATTGACGCACTTGAGCAGCGGCTTGTTGTTGTCCTGCGCTGTTGCAAACACCGTGCGCTGGGCCATAGCGGGAATGCCGCTGAGCTTGACCGTATCCTCGGGAAAAGGCAGGTCAGGCTTGGGAAAGGAACCGCGATCCCACACATCCACTTCATAACAGGCATTTTCGCTTCTGAGGGCCATGCGTCCGTGATTATCCGGCCGCGAGATCTGTACTGTATCCAGGGGCAGACGCTGCAGCATTTCCGTGAGCATCCTCGCACTGAACACGAGAGAACCCTCCTCCTGCACAGAGCAGGGCAGTTTCTCCTCCAGCGAAACCTCCATGTTAGTGGAGGTGATGGTCAGCTTCCCACTTGCGGCGTCAGCTTCCATCAAGGCGCCCTTCAGCACATCCAGCGGAGACTCGGACGGTGCAATGGAGGCCGCCCGTTTGGCAGCATCCAAAAATTCGGCCCGGTTGATTGTAACGATCAAAATTCTCTCCTCCTTTAAGCAACAAAGCCGAAGAGCGACAGCTGGTTTTCGTCCACCACTGGCTTCTTCGACTTCCGTTTCTTCTGTTCTTCCTGTGTTCTTGCAAGCAGGCCCTCATACAGCCGCTGGCGTTCCGCGCTGTCTGCGGTTTTGATGCCAAAGACCGTGGCTTCGGAAACTGCGACCTCCTGTACGGGGACAGGCTCCGCTTCCTGCCTGACTTCGATAACCTTTTTCTTTCGGTCCGGATTGATGATCGCCATTTTCTTGAAGGCTGCGGCGATATCCTCCACATTGTCCTTGATGCCCTGAGCCAGCTCTTTCGCCATCTGAGAGGTCAAGTCCTTCACGTCGCTCATAGCGGCAAGACCTTCCTCCGAGAATGTCCCCTCGATGATACCTGCGACTGCCAGCTTGGAGGCCATCAGCTTCATCGCCTTGGCCTGCATAGTGTCCACATAGAAGGGCATATACACTTCCACTCTGGGTGCCGTCTGATTGATACGCCAGGACCGGCGGGATGCCTGCCGCAGTGTGAAGAGGTTATAGCCCATGGAGTAGAAGATGAGTGTGGTAAAGGCATTGAGATCCAAACCTGTTTCCACGCATCGGGGGTTCGTGATGAGCACCTGCAGTCCGTTCTTAACCCGTTTATCCACCCATTCCTCACGCTTTTCCGTAGGAACCTGTGGCGTCAGGATCTCGGTGCGGTAGCCTTCCTCCCGAAGCAGCTTCAGGAGCTTCTTTTGGGAGTCTGTCCGCGTCCAGCTGGTGTAGATCAGTACCCGTTCACCGTTTGCGATCTTTCTGCGGGTAATATCCAGCACCGTTTCCTCCTTGGGGAACAGGCGGGTAAAATCGCCGCAGTCCTTTGGCTTGATGATGACCTCCCCCTCAATGGGGTGGATGACCTCCGACTGATCGTAGGGCTGGTCGGGATAGACCGTCAGCAGGTTCAAATAGGTGGATAAGATCTTCTGTGCCGCTTTACGGTCGGTACGCAGTACCTTCTGCAAAGCCTTTTCCGCTTCTTTATAGGCTTCATGCACATCCTCCGGCATTTCCAGCGGCACGGGGATCTCCTCATAGTCGGGAAGGTCCTTGTTCATGTCCGAGAGGGACAGGAAGGCCGTGTACTCCAGAAGGAAACGGGAGAATACCAACGGTGACACACCGGGAAGCTGCCTTGATTTGGCCTTACGCTTGGTGGTGCGCCGATTGGAATTGTACTCGCCGTCCTTGATCTCATAGGTGTTTTCCACTACGCCGTACTCTGCATCGAAGTCCGCAGGCCTGCGATAGCTTTTGCCATCCTTGAGCATCAGGCCGGGAACGATGCGGTAGAGCAGGTGAAAGATACCGGAGGAATACCCGTTGATGAGTGTCGCGGTCATGCCTACAAAGAGCTTTGAGACCCCGAACAGCTCTGCCATGGCATCGCCCTGGCCGCTGTTATTGTTGTACTCATGCAGCTCATCGCAGAGAAATCCGCTGATACGCCCGCGCATCTTTTTCTTGATGTAGGTACTCAGCGGATACCGTCGCTGTGCGCCCCGGACAGGATAGAAACCCTCTGGGTTCTGAGCGATCTCGGTGAGTTGGTCGATTACGCTTTCGCTTTTGGTTCGCCGCAGGTGTGCGGCAGCTCCGTAGCGGTGGACCCAACCGTACTCTCCGATCTTGACCCACTCGACCCGTTTGCCGGGATTGACCGCCGACCACAGGACTGACCCGCAGTTGGGACAAACATGGTTTTTCCTGTGTTCATTCTGGAAGAAGAACTGGTCGGCCGGCACCGTATAACGGCTGCCGTCCTCGCTGATCTCCATGGTCACGACCTCGTTGCAGTCAGGGCAAAGAAAGGCCCGCAGGCGCTTACTCCATTTCACTGCCGGGTAGCGCATGTAGCCATCTCTGGCACGTTCCTTGGAAAAGACTGCGTAAACACTTTTATCCCCCTGCTCGTACATGGCGTAGAGCCGGTCCAGCTCCGCGATACTGTGGACTACCATGGCATAGGTGTCCGGGAGGGTTTCTCCGATCTCTCGCACCCATTTCCGGGTGACGTGGGAAGGGCACATGATAATGCCAAAGGATTTGTCCGCGCCGCTTCGCTTCTGAGCCGCCCACAAACCATGCAGGGCTCCGAGGGCCGTTGACCCGATTTTGGTCTTGCCGGCACCGCACTCTGCAATGATGAGCGCAACGCTCTTTCGGTCCAACTGCCGCTTGACTGCTTCGGCTACCGCAAGCTGGGCATCGTAGAGGGAATAGCCCGCCCGGTTCATAATACAGTCGTTGATAGCCAGCACCTCATCGGAAAGAGGCTCGTTGGCAGGGTCAAAAAGAGGCATGAACTGATGGCGGATGCGGTCTGCCACGGTGACACCGAAGGTGTTCAGATATCCCGTGACATTCTCCACACCGTCAAACCCATCCGGTGCTCCGGGAATCGCTCCTGGAATCTGGATACTGCCATTCTTTAACCCTGTTTCCAGAACTTCTACCACATTCCTGTCTTCCGGTTTTAGGTCCAGCACCCAGGCATCCATCTTTTCCTTCAGGGATATGACCTCCAGCTGCCGCAGATCTCCGCGCTTTTGTAAAGCGTCCAGAACGTAGTCCCGGAAAGCAGGGATCAGTGGCGCTGCCGTTTTATGGTCCAGCTCTTCAAAAAGCCGGTCCCGGTCACCCTGTGGGCAGAAGATATAGCACTTACGGGGCTGCATGGCTTCCTGACCCTCTACCTCTCCATCGCCCTCGGAGGCGCGATCATCTGTCTGGGCATCATCGCTGGCCATGAGTGTCGCTACGGCATACACGCCGTCGTGGGACATCTGCCGCTGATACCCCTTGACATTGCTTTGGAGCATTCGGGTCGTACTGTTTTGGGTGGCTTCTATGGTCGCACCGCCGTAGATGGCATCCGACATAGCCCGAACCATTTCCGGGTATCCACCAAATCGGACGGCACTGATGATACCGCCCTTGCTGTTGTGATCGAGCACCACTGTATCTGCGTAGGCCGACAGGCGTACCTGCGCTGACGGGTCATAGTAGCTCAGCTCAATCAGTCTACTTTGTGTCATTCATCTGCTTGCTCCTTTCTTTTGGGGACAAAAAAAGACCGCAATCGCTCCCACGAGCAATTACGGTTCCGTTCTTTGTCCATTATTTCATTCCAGGTCGTTTTGAGGGCTCCGGAGGGCGCACTAACCCCCTTTCCGTCGCTGTTCCTCCCTAACTTACTCCGCCCTAACTTACTTCGCCCTGAAATACACCTTCATTGTAACATCCATGGAGCAGAGCGTATAGTTGCAGTTTCTGCACCCCTGCATAGTTCCAAAACAGAGCGGAGTTTCGGGGCAAACGCAAAACAGGGCGGCTTGGAAGCCGCTCTGTTTCGTAAGAAGAACCAACATCCCGCTATGGGATGCCGTTTCTTAGTCATTTCCGAAAAGATGGCCGGTGACCCCCACCTCCAGACCACCGTTTTCTTTGTCTTTGTAAATGGACACGGAATAGTCACGGATGGTGTGTTCCGCACCGTTCGCAACGACGAATGCCTGAATGTTCTCCAAGTCATACATATCCAGCAGAACATATCCCTCTGTGGCTGTGTCTGCCAGCAGCGCGCGGCAGTCATGGCAGAAGAGTGCTGGAGCGATCTTTCCGATTTCTTCGCCAATGTGCGCTATATTGGTGTGATCCTCGCTGCTCCATGACATGGTTGCGTTTCCGTCAATGAATGTGAAAACCCAATCGTCCCAACGCTGTTCCTCTGCGACCTCCCACGGTCTGCGGGGATCTCTGTCGTATATCTCCAGTTCTCGCAGGACACCTGTGGAGAGGTTGACAAGGACCGGCGCGTGGTAGCGATTTCCGTTCCCATCCTCGCAGATGGCACAACACTCCGGCTCCGGGGTGGTAGCAACGACCTTCCAAAACACCGCATCAAACATCGTAACAATAACTAAGGCATACGGCGTGTGTCCGCTTTCTCCGGCGTCGCGGCCCTGCCGGGCTGCGTAACCCTGTTTATAATTTGGCAATGTTGCTGTTTTTCGCTCTGTGCGCAGGAATTCCTACACGCGCAAGGTGAAGGGGTATCACTACCCTCGGCATACTCCGCGTGTTATTGAGCCGCCTGCGCACGGTTGGTGAATTTGTCATTTTTATGACAAATTCTTTATTGATTTCAGCAGCGTAAAACACGGGTTGCATTGCATGCTATGTGTCTTTTGTCCCTGATACACCAATCTTCTACGACAGACTCCTTGTTGACCTCACCGCTGTTCCAGCTTTTTAGCTGCACGAGGGTCTGAATCCAATTTGAAACACGACAAAACGTCCGGCGGCAATGTGCCGCCGGACGTTCACTTTATAACGTCGATTTCATTTACTTGCTGAACGCTCTCCACAGGAATGTGACGATCTGGGCGCGGGTGCAGTCATTGCCCGGCGCAAAGGATGTCTCGCTCACGCCCGTGGTCACGCTGTTCATGTAGCACCACGCCACCGATTCATACGCCCATTCGGGCACATCGGTGAACGGCAGGTGGAACATCCACGCGCCCGTGAAGCCCTTACCCTGCGCCTGAGTGCAGCGGTAGATCATGGCCGCAGCCTGCGCGCGGGTGCAGACGCTGTCTGTGCCGAAGGTCGTCTCCGTCAGGCCGGTGACGATGCCGGTACTCGCCGCCCAACGGACCGCCTCGGCATAATATGCGCCCTCGTCCACATCCGTGAACGGCATCAGGTAATTCACCACGGGGGAGCCAGCGGCACGCCACAGGAAGGTCACGGCCTGCGCACGGGTGCAGATGCCATCCGGGGAGAAATGGGTATCATCGGTTCCCTTGGTAATGCCGTTTTCCACTGCCCAATCCACGGCGTCCTCATAATAGCTGCCGGTGGCTACATCCACAAACACGCCGGTCTGGGGGTTGCCGTTGGCCTTCATAAAGATGACCTCGATGGTATGGGTTCTTCTGACATTCTCAAAGGTGTAGGACTTTACCGCGCCGATGCTCTTGCCGTCGATCTTGACATTGGCGACAGCATAGCCCTTATCCGGGGTGATGGTGAAGGTCTGATCCCGGCCCTCGCGGACGCTGACATTGCCGGAGGGAGAAATGGAGCCGCCAGCCCCGGCAGTTGCCTTGATGGTGTAGTAGCTGTAGCCGCTGCCGCCACCGCCATTGTAGCGCCAGTGTGCCGTATAGCTGCGGTTGCCGATGCTGCCCTTCTCAATGGTGACGGTCAGGTTATCCTCACCCGTCAGACCCGTGCCGCTCCAGCCGGAGAAGATGTAGCCGGGGCGTGTGGGGTTATTGAGGGTGAAGGTCTCCGTCTCGACGGTATAGCCGGTAGGATTGTCATCGGCCGTGCCGCGGTCCAGATCGTAGGTGATGGTGTAGGTGTCTGTCTGCCACACGGGATAGAGGGTCAGCGCCGCATTGGTGGTATAGCCGCCGCCGAAAGCATAGACCTTTTCGCCGCCGTCAACGGTCGCCCAGCCTACTTGCGTGTACCCCGTGCGAGTGAACAAAGCGCCTCGCAGCGTGAGAGCATCGTTATAGAACTTAATATCTGTGACCGCATTGCCCGAGCCGTCTGTGCCGGGCTGATAGGTCACATCCCAAGCGCCCGTGATACGCACATAGGTCTTGCCCGGAAGCTGCCGGAAGATAGCGTTAAACCGCTCTCTGAGTGCATTGTTCAGTGCGGCAAGCTCTTCATATGTCAGCGTGTTGTCACCCGCCAGATAGCGCTGATACAGTTCCTGCATTTCAGCGGAAAGCTGCGGAATAACAGCCTCTGCGGCGTCCTGCGCCGAAGAGCCCGTGAACAGCCGCACACCGTCGCCCATTTGCAGATCGCCGAGAGCTTGATTCGCCAGCGTAATGGCCTGTGGATCGCCCGTTACGGTAAGCGAGCCGCTGTCTACGGTAAGATCGTACGCCGTGAGCCCGTCCGTCATGGTGACGCTGCCGCCGCCAAACTGGGTGTATCGCCCAAGCGTCAGTGCGCTGTTCAGCGTCAGCGAGCCGTCGCCGATAACGCAAAGGGTGTTATGGCTCTCGATAATTCCGTTCAGGCTTCCGACGGTATTCTTTCCGTCCAGCGTGACAAAGAGCGGATTTTCATCTCCGATATACTTTTCGCTCAGCCTCACAGAGGTCAGGTCGGCATTCTTGAGTTTCAGATTCGGGAAAACACAGCCGTACTTTTCAAGCCTGCCGGTCGAATAAATTCCCAAAATATCATTGCCTGTCAGCTTCCCTAATTTCCCAAGCTCAGCAAGGGTCTTGCCCTTAGGCAGAACAAAGGAGGCAGTTCCGTCGCCGAAAATATCGGTATAATTGTCCGGTGTGACCTCGACCTCGCCATCGCCGCGATTTAAAAACAGACCGAAACCGCCCCATAAAGCGGTAAGTGCCGAAACATCTGCGGGAACGGTATCGCCGGGCTTGTAGAAGTTTGAATTTTCGTCTACCCACCACAGCTGTGCATCTGCCGAAATGCCGTCCGGGCGGGGCAGCCCTTCGGCAGCGGGCGCTTTGAAGCTCTTGCCGTTTTTCACGATAATGTTGATCCAGTTCTGCTGTTCGCCGGGCATAAATTTAACCGTCCGCAACTCAACAACCTTCAGATTGTCGGCGGCAAGATCTGTCGGCAGTTCAAGGACGGGGCGGATACCGACGTGCGGGGCGGAGATCGAAGCATGGTCGTAGTTCCAGTGGCGGGCCGTATGGTCCCCACGGTTCGCGCGGATTGGGAACGAATTATCGGGTTTGGTGTCTTGCCCCCACGAAGATCTCTCGCTCCAGTTTTTGATATATCCGCTGTCCTTGTCCAGTATCTTATCCCATTCGTTGCTTAGGGGCGTGCCACGTTGGGACTCACCTGAATATGTACGACCACTTCCCACAGACGGCGCACGCAGCGTATAGTCCACGCCGCCTGCGGCATAGTCCTTGCCGAAAATCAGACCTGCGGTATTCAGGTCATCCCAGCTTACCGTATGCGTTACGGCATAGTCCGCCACAAACAGGCTGTGGGGATATTTGTTCTGCTCTGCATACTCCTCGGTGGTTGCCATCGCAGACGTGAGCTTGTAGGCTTCTATTGTTCCCGCATAGGTAAAGGGAACATAGTGCAGGGTGCTGTCCGGCAGTCTGCCGTTTACCTTTCCGGGAATATTCATCGCCGAAAGGTCAAAATAATATCTGCCGCCGGGTTTGAGGGTAAACTGCTCTGATAAAGCAAACTGCGCCGTGAGCTTGGTAACGTCCGCCGGAACGCTGCCCCCAGGGGCGTAGAGCTTCCCGTTGCTGCCAAGCCACATAAAGTAGCGGCCTGTATCTCCGTCCGGGCGGGTCAGGCCGTCGGACGCAGGCGCGGTAAACTCGCTGCCGGTTTTCACGATGATTTGAATATCCTCGGAGCTATTACCCAGCGTGCCGCCGCCAAGGTCAAGGGTAACGACCTTCAGTCCGCCAGAACCCAGTGTGTCAGAGTTCAGGACTTCAAGGACAGGGCGGAAGCCGTAGCTCGCGCTCCGACGGGACGAGGCATCCCAACCGTAGCCGCGGGCCGAGACGTACCCGCGAATCGCGCGGCTCGACGCGTCGCCAGAAAAAGCATCCTGCCCCCACGAATACATTTTATTCCAGTTTTGGATATATCCGCTGTCCTTATTCAGCATCGTGTCACATTCGTTGCTTTGGGGCACGCCGCGTTCGGAATTGCCCGAACCTGTATAGTTACTTCCCACAGACGGTGCGCGCAGGGTATAGTCCACGCCGCCGGCGACATAGTCCTTGCCGAAAATCAGACTTTTCGTATTTAAGTCATCCCAGCTTACCGTATGCGTTACGGCATAGTCCGCAATAAACAGGCTGTGGGCGTATTTATACTGCTGTGCATATGCCTCAGTCGTTGCCATCTCCGATGTGAGCTTGTAGGCTTCTATCGTTCCGGCATAAGTAAAGGGAACATAGTGCAGCGATGTATCCGGCAAGGAAGCCGCACCAACTGAGTTTCCGCTGTTTGCTGTGCCGGGAATGTCCTCGCCGGAAAGGTCAAAGTAATAGGTGCCGCCGGGTTTGAGGGAAAACTGCTCGTCAGGCGAATTATTAGCCAATAGCATTGGCGCAGCCAGCGCCCCCAATGCAGCGGCAGCTTCCGCATACCGGGTCATATCCAGCTCATCGATTTCCTCGTCGGAGAGCTTCTCCTTCGCCTCGTCGATGGCCTCAAGCTGCGCCTTGACTTCTTCGGCGTTATCTTCAGTGATTTCTTCTGCGTTCGGTAAACCGTTGATCATGGCCTGTACCTGATCTGCGGCACTCAGCTCTATGGGACCATTCGGATCATCGGCTCTCTCGGTGCTGCCGTTTTCGCCGGTTCTGTCCTCAACAGGGATGTATTGACCGCAGTTCTGCGGTATGGCATTCTCCGCTCCACAGACAGGGCATTCCTTGTTCATGTTGTCCGCCGTGCAGGCCGTTTCACAGCTGCATGGGGAAACATCTTCTCCTCTTTTCTCGTCATCTGCGAATGCTGTTGTGGGGATCAGGGTCAAGCACAGAGCAAATGCGGCAAGTAAGCTAAAGAATCTTTTATTCATCGTGATCCCTCCATGATGAAAGTCATTTGGTTCCTCCTTTGGAGGAACCAAGGGGATATCCCCTTGCCAAAAATTTATTTTTCCGTCAGGGCTTCAAAGCCCTTTTCCGCCTGCTGGACGGTCTTCTGGATGATGCCCGAAGCCATTGTGTGAAGGTCCATCTGCAAGACTGCCGCCGTGATCGCCGCCCGCTTCTCCTTCGGTACGTCATAGAGCTTCAATGAACAGTCCAGAAAGCGGGAGATCTTGGCGTCCATCGTGAAATACACGTCACAGGGAACCGACATGAAGCCCCGCATGATACTGCCTGACGCGATCTCCATCTCGTAGAAGTCCTTGGGCTGCGCCTCCGGCAGATAGGGTCCGAAAATAACTTGCAGCCGTTTCGTTGTGCTTTTGTAAAGATATGCCGCGATGGAGGGCAGGGAGTATGCCATCACATACAGCTCCCGCAGCGGCTCGGTCAGTTCAGCGATGTGGAGCTGGAGGGCCGTTTCCACGGCGTACAGGAGTACAGGGTCTTGTTCCCCGCTGTGCTGTCCCGCCAGAGCGAATTGCCCGCTGAACATCCGCTTTACCAGCTCCAGCAGCAGCGCCTCCTTACTGGGAAAAACATGGAAGAACGAGCTCTGTCCGATGCCCGCCGCCTTTGCGATCTCGCCGGTGGTGGTTCTGGTGTAGCCCTTTTCCAGGAACAGCGCCACCGCTGCCCGCAATACCTTCTGCTGCGTCACCAGACCGTTTAACAGTTTTCCTCTTGGCAAAATAATCAGCTCCTAACACCATGCTTGCGATTGCACTTTTATAATAGCATGAGCCATTCCATCACGCAAGAAAAATTTCAGCGCCAGACCAGCAAAATTGGAATCCCCCTGTTCCTGACCCAGTTTTGACCCAGAATGGAATTGGAACGGGCAGGGCTGGACGGAAA
>ERZ838483.29-NODE-29-length-159983-cov-6.275061_pt1 | contig 159983 bp, 156 predicted proteins | sample MGYA00519939_ERZ838483 | MGnify/ENA primary metagenome ERZ838483 (study PRJEB31850, sample SAMEA3708836) | human gut metagenome | biome: human gut; feature: human-associated habitat; material: faeces | place: China | collected 2014 ...
TCATGCCGTTGTCGTAGACCACACCGTAGGGCGTGATCGTGCCGCCGCCGCTTTCGATGAGCCGCCGAGCGGTTTCCTCGCCGTCCAGCGCGTCCAATTCCTCTGTTTTGGCGCTGCCGCCGTGCAGGTTCATGTAGTGGTCACGGCCAACAGCGGCGAGGTCGGAAAAGTCTGTAATGACCGTGGCTTGCTGGCAGCAGAAGGTCAGGTTGATGAGATCCTTCAGCTCAAAAAGCTCCAGCTTGTGCGCCATCGCCAGAAACTGCGCGGCCTCGCCGCTGTCGAAGCTTTCCAGCCGCTTGGCGAGGTAGTTCAGCTCCTCCACGTTGACCGTGAGCATTTCCGTGCGCTTGAGTACATCGTAGAAGCTGTCGATCTTCTCTACCTTGCAGTCCGTCTTGAGCACGTCGCCGATCTCCAACGCCTCCAACAGCTCTATGCAATGCGCGTACTGGTCGTGGGGGATGGGGAACGGGATGGTCGCCACGCCGTATTCCGGGTGACTGGGATTACTCAAAATTGCTTGAAACATCATTTTTTTCCTCCAATCCGTTGATTTTGTTCATCCGTGTCCGCAAGCAGGTTCCATCCGCGCCCCAGCAGAGAAAGCCGTGGCGGGGGTAGGGACAGCCGTCACATTCCGGGGAGCGGCTGCAAACAGGCTCCGGCAGCGGCTCCTGCTGAAAGCCGGGGAAGTGCGGAAGGATGAGCTTGAATTGAATCGTGCCGTAAATTTCCATCATCTTTTCCTCCTCGTTAAAATAAAAAGGCCGAGCAGAAATGCTCGGCCTGCGTGGATATTTATTTCATTGTCATGGTGCCCCGCTCCGGCGCGTCCCGCTGCCGCAGGGCGGCTTCCGGCAATGATTTGCCGACCTGCTCCATCAGCTCCGCCAGATCCCGATCCCGTCCGCACGAAAGGGTTTCGTCCTGTTCGCGGACAAAAGCCAGTGCGCGGTAGATCTCTGCAAGCTGCTCCGGTTCAAAAAGGGCGTCTTTTGGAACAAGCCCGCCGCGGACGGTGAAGTCTCGCTTGGCGGCATCGTAGTCATCCTGAAAATAATGTCCGTGATGGACGCCTTTGCGGTCGAAGTCCCACTCCCAAGTCACGAATTGGACGCCCCGCTCGGTGGGGTGGGCCGCCAGCACTGCGTCACCAAAGTCCGCGAGGACGCGGTAGTCGCCATCCAGTCCGCTGGCTTTGAGCCGCGGTGCGGTTTCCAGAATCGCCATGTATTCCGAAGTCATTTTGACGGTGTCAATCACCGTCTGCAAAGCGTCCTGCGCCCGAATACTGTCCACGTTCTCTTGCCGGTACAACACGCTGCCCTTGCCGGATACGCGGCAGAGGCGCCCTTTTTCAACGCTGACGGGCAGGTGGTGATCTTCGATTGGTTCCACCGTGAAGCCGTTCTGCCGCAACTGATTGGCGGTTTCCTCAAGGAAGCGGAGCTGCGCGGGTTCGTTTTGATGATTCATTTTGGAGTCCTCCTCGTAAGCAAAAAAATAAGCCGGAGCATCCTGAAATGCTCCGGCCGGATGATGAATTAAGGTGTGAAATGAAAAAGGGCGCCTTTTTGATGGCTTCGACGAAACCAACAAACAGACGCCCGAAAGATCGTATAAAATTTTGAGGAAAGATCGTTCTATTTTGTGCCCGCAAAAAGGGCACTTCTCAGGTTTTTGCCTTTGAATCTGTGAAAGGGGGAGTTCAAATCTCTCCGGTTACCAAAATAACGCGAAAATATCTTTTTTTCTGAGTGCGGAATTTGAAATAAAAAAAGGCGGCAACCCTTTGACATTCTAAGCGTTGCGCTTAAAATATCCAAATTGTTGCCACCTTATGGTGGAGCCGAGGGGAATTGAACCCCTGTCCGAAAACAGTTCCACGGGACTTTCTCCGGGCGCAGTCAGGTTTCAGGATTCCCGCCCCGCAAAGACGCCTGACAGACTTTGCGGTTTGGTAGAGTCATGATGCGTGGGCAGGTCAACTCTTTCCCGCCTCACGGACGCCACATCAACGACGCCTTCCCCGGCCTGTGGCCTCTCCGGTTCAGACGGCTGCTTTAATTAAGCAGCAATAGCAACTTCAGAGTTGTTATTTAATTTATAAAATTGCCCGTTTTATGGCGGTCAGGCGCCGCCGCCCGCTTGTCCCGCTTCCCCGTCCCCGTCGAAACCTTTACGGCCCCGTCGTCGGAGCAAATGTCACTCATTCCGTTTCCGCCTTCCGGCGAAAACTTCATCCGTTCCATTGCTCCTCCTCTTTCGTTCCACAAACGCTCCGCTGGTTTGTGAAACGAGTTGGACGTGAGTTGCGCTTTTGAGCAAATGTCACTCATTCCGTTTCCGCCTGCGGCGAAAACTGCATTTGCTCCCTTGCTTCTCCTCTTTCGTTTCGCAAACGCTCCGCTGGTTTCCGAAACGAGTTGGACGTGGATTATGGTTTTGGGAAATTAGATTTTGCTACATGGAATTGTAACACATTCCAACCACGGAATGTGTTACAATTCCATGACAGTTTTAAGTTTTGGTCAACTTGACCATCAGTTTGGCCGGCGTGACTTTCGCCAGCAGGCGATAGAACTTGTAAAACAGCCGGGGCGTGTAAATTGTGCGTCCCTCTCTGGCTGCCCGGAGAGCAGCGCCTGCCACCTGCACCTGATCGCAGTAGGGCAGCCGTTCAAACATTCTGGAATTGCCCGTGATCCTGCCCACGCTCAAAAATTCCGTGGCCATGGGGCCGGGACACACTGCGGTCACTGTGATCCCCTTTGCCTTCAGTTCCTCCGCCGCGCCGATAGTATAGGCGGAGACATAGGCCTTTGTCGCGGAGTACACCGTCATCCGGGGATTGGGACAGAAAGACGCAATGGAACTGACATTCAGGATCCGGCTTCCCGCCGCCATATAAGGCACCGTCAGATTGGTCAGGGCGGTCAGCGCACGGAGGTTCAGGTCGATCATCCGGGTCTGGGACACCGTGTCCACTTCCCCGATGTTTCCCAGATACCCGCATCCGGCATTGTTCACCAGCAGCGCGATTTCCGGCTGCTCCTCCACCAGATGCTCATGATAGGCCGTAAAACTCATGGTATCGCACAGATCCAGCGGCAGCGTCAGGACGCTGAGTCCCTTCTCCTCCAACTGCCCGGCCAGCTCCTGAAGCCGCTCTGTCCGGCGGGCAATGAGCCACACCCGTTGGATCTCCGGGAACACGGAGTGGAATTGCCGGACAAACTCACGGCCAAGGCCGGAGGATGCGCCGGTAATCACTGCGGTTTTCATGGTCATTCCTCCTCTCGGAGTAATCAATGGGTCTCAGGCGCAGGATACTCGACGCCCTGGGTATCCACACGGACGGTGGCCATCACCACGGGCTGCTTGGGCTTGTCGTTCATCATGCTCCGCTGGACGCGGGAGATGTCGATGGCTACCTCCTGCCCCTCGGTGATCTTGCCGAAGGCGGCATACTGGCCGTCCAGATGCGGGGCGGGGGCCACCATGATAAAGAACTGGCTGCCGGCAGAGTTAGGGGCCATGGTGCGGGCCATGGACAGCACGCCGGTCTCATGGATCAGATCGTTCTGGCGGAAGCCGTTGCCGGCAAACTCGCCGTTGATCTCATAGCCGGGGCCGCCCATGCCGGTTCCCTCCGGGCAGCCGCCCTGAATCATGAAGCCGGGGATGACCCGGTGGAAGGTCAGGCCGTCATAAAAGCCCTTGTTGGCAAGGGAGATGAAGTTATTGACGGTATTGGGTGCCTTTTCGGGATACAGCTCGCCCCGCATGATGCGGCCGTCCTCCATGGTGATGGTAACGATGGGATTGCTCATATTCTTCGTTCCTTTCATCTGTTATCTGCGGGCCTTCATGGCCCGGTCCATTTCGCGGCCCGCGTCCCGCTTGGCGATGGCGTCCCGCTTGTCATAGTTTTTCTTGCCCTTGCACAGTCCCACTTCCACCTTTACCTTGGCGTTTCGGAAGTAAACGCTCAGAGGCACCAGCGTGTAGCCGTCCTGTTTAATGAGGGCGTGGAGCTTGCGGATCTCCCGCTTGTGCATCAGCAGCCGCCGATCCCGATCCGGATCCCGGTTGAAGATATTGCCGTGCTCATAGGGGGAAATATGCATACTGTGGACGAACAGTTCGCCGTCCTTCACGGTGCAGTACGAATCTTTCAGGTTCATGGAGCCTGCCCGGATGGACTTGACTTCCGTGCCGCACAGCTCGATCCCGGCCTCGTACTTGTCCTCCACGAAGTAATCGTGGTAGGCCTTGCGGTTCTGCGCCGCGATTTTGATTCCTTTTTTCTCCGTGAGGATCACCTCGCTTTCCAGGAACTGCTTCCTGAACGTATTTGTCAGTATAGCACAGATCCCTCCGCACTTCAAGCAAAACAAGCCCTTTGCATTCCGTTCTTTCTGTGTTATACTATTCTGGATATATTATGGGCAGTATTTCTGCCCTTCAAACGAGGTTGATACAGATGGAAATGCCCAAGGATCTGACGGAGGTCACGCTCCGGCGAAAGGACGTATACGACGGTAAAATTCTGAAGGTTCACGTGGACGACGTGCGCCTGCCCAACGGCCGGGAGGCCGTCCGGGAAGTGGTGGACCATGTGGACGGCGCGGCGGTGCTGGCCATGGACGAGGCCAACCGGGTGCTGGTGGTCCGGCAGTATCGGTATGTATTCGGCAAGGTGCTTGCCGAGCTGCCTGCCGGCAAGCTGGATCCCGGCGAGGATCCTGTTGTCGGCGCTCTGCGGGAACTGAAGGAGGAGACCGGCGCAGAGCCGGAGACCTTCCTGCCTCTGGGCAGGATCATTCCCGCCCCCGGCTGCTACGGCGAGATCCTGCACCTGTTTTTAGCCAAAGGGCTGAAATTCAGCGAGCAGCATCTGGATCCCGACGAATTTCTCAACGTGGAGCGGGTTCCCTTTGACGAGATGGTACACCGCTGCATGAACGGTGAGATCGACGACGCCAAAACCGTGGCCGCCGTCCTGCGGGCCAAGGTTCTGCTGAACCTGTAAACAGAAGAAGGAGGCATACTCCCATGGAAGCAAATTCCCATTCCAAAACCGTCCTGATCGTGGAGGACGAAAAAAATATCGTGGACATTCTGCGCTTCAACCTCCAGCGGGAAGGCTACCGCACCGTGGAGGCCTACGACGGCGCAGACGGTCTGGCCAAAGCCCGGTCGGAGAATCCCGACATCATCCTGCTGGATGTGATGCTGCCGAAGATGATCGGCTTTGACGTGTGCCGCACCCTCCGGGAAGAGGGAAACAACGTCCCCGTGATCATCCTGACCGCCCGCGAGGAGGAAGCGGACAAGGTGCTGGGGCTGGAGATCGGCGCAGACGATTACATCACCAAGCCTTTCTCCATGCGGGAGCTGATCGCGCGGGTGAAGGCCAACATCCGCCGCAACGGCATGAACGCCGCCGCAGCGGCCACCGCAGCCACCACGGCCATGCCGGTCGTGGGAAATCTGTCCATCAACACTGACAGCCGTCAGGTGTTCCGGGACGGCAAGCCCATGGACCTCACCACCCGCGAATATGAGCTGCTGACCTTTCTGGCCAGCCATCCCAACAAGGTCTACTCCCGCATCGACCTGATGGAACAGGTCTGGAACTACGGGTATGTGGGGGAAGACCAGCGGACGGTGGACGTCACCGTTCGACGGCTGCGGGAAAAAATTGAGGCAGATCCCGCCAGTCCCAAATACATTCTGACCCGGCGGGGCGCAGGGTATTACTTTGCCGTTTAACCCCGCTCCCCCACATGAGCCGTCACGCCCCGCCATATACCGGGGATACAGGCGGCAAACGTCTGCTGCATCCGATCTTTCCCCATGGAACCAGGGAACCCAAAGGCGGTGATTTTTTGTTCCGCAGCTTACACATGAAGCTGACGCTGATCCTCCTGCTTCTCATCACATCCCTGATGGCTGTGGTAGGCGCATTTCTGACCACCAGCGTCACCAGCTTCTATATTGACAGCTTCTACCAGCAGATGAGCAGCGCTTTCGGCGCCGACCGTCTGGAATTTATAACGGATCTCCGCTCTGCCGCCGCGCAGCCGGACGGAGCGGAACGGATTCAGGAAATTCTGGAGGTCAATGCCGGTATGCTGGGCATCGACTACCGCACCCGAAACTACTATGTGCTGGACGGCACCGCCGGAACCTATCTGGCAGGCAGCGCCGAAAGCTCTACTCTGCCCAGAGAGCAGTCCGCCAACCTGCTGGCCGCCCGGAACGCCGTGGCCCGGCAGGACAGCGCCGCCGTGGGAGATGAGAGCGACATTGCCGCAGGCTACATGGATGTGGCCGTCCCCATCTTCGGTGGCGACAACGCGTTCATCATTTACATTCTGGACAACAAGGACACCGTTTCCGAGCTGAACAACCAGCTGTTCCAGATCATCATGCAGGCCCTGATCATCGGCTTGCTGATTTCCGTGCTGCTGAGCTTCCTGCTGTCCAAAACCATGGTCGGCCCCATTGAAAAGCTGACCGTCGGCGCGGAGCGGGTGGCCGCCGGAGACTTTGACAGCGAGCTGCCGGTGGAATCCACGGATGAGATCGGCATTCTCACCGGCACGTTCAACGAAATGGCCGGCGTCCTGCAATCCACGCTGGCCGCCGTGGAAAACGAGCGCAACAAGCTGGATACCCTGTTCCTCCACATGACCGACGGCGTGGTGGCCTTCGACCGGGAGGGACACCTCATCCATTGCAATCCCGCTGCCACGGAGCTTTTGCAGCGTTCCATCGACCCCAACTGCACCTATGAGGAGCTGCTGGGGGACCTGCATCCGTTCCAGAACGTGCTGGCGCTTCAGAAGCCCAACTACATCGAGGATGAGCTGGTGGCGGGAGGCCGGACACTGGCCCTCTATCTGACGCCCTTCTCCGACAAGGCCCAGGGCGGCGTGCTGATCCTGCTCCACGACGTAACGGAGCAGCACCGGAACGAGGAACGGCGGAAGGAGTTCGTCGCCAACGTGTCCCACGAGCTGCGGACGCCCCTTACCAACGTCCGCAGCTATGCCGAGACCATCCGGGACGCCGGGGACGAGCTTCCCCGCGACATGGAGAACAGCTTTCTGGACATCATCATCACGGAAACAGACCGCATGACCCACATCGTGCAGGATCTGCTGACCCTCAGCCGTCTGGACAGCGGACGGGCCGACATGGTGTTCACCCGCTTCCCCTTCGGGGATGCCATCGAAAGCGTGGTGCGCTCCAACCAGCTCAACGCCCGGCAGCGGGGTCATGAGCTGACCTATGCGCCGGAGGACACGCTGCCCCTGATCACCGGCGACCGCAGCCGGCTGGAGCAGGTGATGATGAACATTCTGGGCAACGCTGTCAAATATACCCCGGACGGCGGCCACATCCGCGTCACCGCCGGCAGCGGAGCCGACTCCGTGTGGATGGAGGTCTGCGACGACGGCATCGGCATCCCGGAAAAGGATCGGGATCGGATCTTCGACCGCTTCTACCGGGTGGACAAGGCCCGCTCCAGAGAATCCGGCGGCACCGGCCTGGGGCTTTCCATCGCCAAGGAGATCGTCCAGCGGCACCACGGTAGCATTTCTCTGGCTCCCCATGAGGGGCCGGGAACCACGGTACGGCTGGAGCTGCCCATCGCCCAGCCCGACGCGGCAGCGCCGGAGGAAGCGCCGTAAATTCACGCTGATTTTTCAGGAAAGGAGGCGGCCATGCGTCACCGGGATTTTATTCAGAATATCGCCATCACCCTTCTGGCCGTTTCCGCTCTGTTTCTCTTTTCCAGAACCCAGTTTTTCCAGCTGGGCGCCGCTTCCGTGAGCAATTACTGGCAAAGGATCACCGCCCCCGCCAGCAGCGCCACGGATGATGTGATCCTGTCGGACACCCTGTCCGCTCCGGTGCGGGCGGCCGTCACCGGCGAATACGGCCGCTACGCCAGTGTCACGCTTACCACAGGGGAGGATCGGTTTATTCCCATTAAGACCCTGCTGCGGGAGGTGCTTGGCTCTGCCAGAAACCGCACCGATTCCACACAGGCCGCCTTTCTGGAGGCTTTGGGAAAAACTTCGGTCTACTGCGATTTTCTCTCCTCCCTGCCGGCGGCCTATCTGGCGGATCTGATGGGACTCAGCACAGACAGCAGTCTCTCCATCCGCGCGCTGGCCGCAGTGGAGGAAAAAGGGCAGGTCATTCTCCTGCTGTGGGACGGCGGAAGCCATTATTATCAATGCGCCACCGCCGTACAGACCTCTACGCTCACCGAAGTGCTGGATCACTTTGACCTGGGCGTTTCCACCTTTGCCTTTGAGGACAGCAGCGGCTACGGCCAGCGCCTGTCTCCCCTTTCCCTGTTCCCCGATCCTCTGCCGGAACTGCCCCAGCTGACGCTGAGCGCCGCCTCCGTCCCCACGGAGACCCTCTTATCCGCACTGGGCTTCAATCCCCACACCAATTCCCGGTATCAGGACGCCAGCGGCGCGGAAGTCGTTGTAGAGGGTGACCGGGTCATCCGCATCAGCGCCAGCGGCGCGTTCTCCTATACCAGCGGCGGCGAAGCCGCGCTGTCCATAGACGCATCCGGGACGGAGCCGACTGTCCGGGAAGCTGTGACCGGCGTTCAGTCCCTGCTGGATGCGCTGATGCCGGAGGGGGAAGCCCGGCTGTACCTGCTGTCCCTGACGCAGAACGGCAGCGAAGCGACCCTGACCTTCGGCTATCAGCTGGGCGGGGTCCCCATCCGCTTTGCCGACGGCTCTCCCGCCGCAGAGGTCACGCTTTCCGGCCGGGCCGTTTCTTCCCTGGCCCTGACCCCCCGGCAGTATACATCCGAGGCCGCCGCCGCCCTGCTGCCGCTGCGGCAGGCTATGGCCATTGCCGGAAAGGACGGCGGCACCGAGCTTTCCATCGGCTATGCCGATACGGGAGCCTATCCCATCTCCGCCGTCTGGCTGGCGGATTGACGATCCCCGGAAAGGAGTTGAGACACCGTGGAACGCTACCGGCTGAAAAACATCATTATTCTGATTTTAGTCCTGCTGAATGCCTTTCTGCTGGTGTCCTTGGGAATTCGCGGGACGAAGGAGCATACCGCCCGCCGCGCCCAGCAGCAGGAGCTGGTGGCGCTTTTTGCCGCGGACGGGATGACGCTGGATCCCGCTCTGATCCCGTCTGATACGGAGCTGTCCGCCTATACCCTGATCCGGGAGGAGTCTCTTGAAAAGCGGGTCGCCGTGTTCTGGCTCGGCAGCATCTCCGAGCGAACCGCACAGGGCGGCGGCATTTACACCTACAGCGGTAGCCACGGCGCCGCCGTCTTTCGCGATACCGGCAGCTTCGACATTGCCGGTGCCCTCTCCAGCGGGGACGCGGAATCCCTGTGCCGGGACTTCTGCAAAAAATTCTCCTACACGGAACCGGTGTTCACTCTGGACGAAACCGGCAGTGGCACGGTTACTGCCCTGCGCCTGTGGGGTGACGTGCCGGTGTTTAACGGCGCCGTCGCGTTCACGCTGGATCACGGCACAGTCACAGCCGTCAGCGGCTCTCTGCTCCCGGATACCGGCACGGCCGCGGCAGAGGAGCAGCCCCTGCTTTCCGCTTTCGCCGCCCTGACCGCCTTTCAGCAGATGCGCCATGAGTCCAGCTCGGTGGTATCCGCCATTACGGAGATCAGCCTTTGCTATGAACTGCAAAGCACCGCCGCCGCGCCCATAGCGCTGGTACCCTCCTGGCGTATCACCACGGACACGGCGTCCTTTTATGTAAACTGCGTGTCCGGAACCGTCCGGCGCGCCTGAATTCCCACCGTTCCTTTTCTTCCGCAGGAAAAACATTTCTTCCTGCAAGGAATTATTTGATTTTTCCACACTGTTATGGTATACTACGAAAAAGATTATCAAAGTGGAGTATTCTGCTTTTTTACACATGGAGACCGCGCCCCTGCATGAAGGGCCGCGCCGGGGGCAAACTACCCCTGCTGAGCGCACCGTCCCCTGCAAAAGATTACCTTGAAATGAGGTCATAATTTTGACAAAATATATCGTAAACGGCGGCAAGCCCCTTTTCGGCGAGGTAGAGATCAGCGGCGCTAAAAATGCCGCTGTCGCCATCATTCCCGCCGCCATTCTGGTAGACGGCGTTTGCCGTATCGAAAATATTCCCCAGATCTCCGACGTTACCGCCATTCTGAAGATTTTGGAGCAGCTGGGCGCTTCCATCCGCTCCATCAACCGCCATACGGTGGAGATCGACAGCCGCCATATCCATACTACCCGTACCTCCTATGAACTCAGCCGGAAGCTGCGGGCCTCCTATTACCTCATCGGCGCTCTGCTGGGCCGCTTCGGCAAGGCGGAGGTGGCCATGCCCGGCGGCTGCAACTTCGGCGGCGTCCGCCCCATTGACCAGCATGTCAAGGGATTTTCCGCGCTGGGGGCCGGCGTCACCACCGAGGGCGGCTACATCAACGCCGCAGTCGCCGGGGGACGTCTGACCGGGGCCAACATCTATCTGGACGTGGTATCTGTAGGCGCAACCATGAATATCATGATGGCCGCCGTTCTGGCGCAGGGCGACACCATTATTGAAAATGCTGCCAAGGAACCGCACATCGTGGATCTGGCCAACTTCCTGAACTCCATGGGCGCAGACATCCGGGGCGCCGGTACGGACACCATCAAGATCCGGGGCGTGGAGCGGCTCAACGGCGGCTCCTATGCCATCATCCCCGACCAGATCGAGGCAGGCACTTATATGGCCGCCGTGGCCGCCACCGGCGGTCAGGTGCTGGTCAAAAACATTATCCCCAAGCATATGGACTGCATCACCGCCAAGCTTCAGGAGTGCGGCGTGGATGTGGAGGAAAACGAGGACACCCTGCTGGTGCGCCGTACCGGCCGGCTGAAAAAGGCCAATGTCAAGACGCTGCCCTATCCCGGCTTCCCCACGGATATGCAGCCGCAGATGACCACAGTCCTCTCTCTGGCGCAGGGAACCAGCCTTGTGACCGAGGGCGTCTGGAGCAGCCGGTACCGCTATGTGGACGAGCTGAAGCGCATGGGCGCTCACATTCAGGTGGACGACAAGACCGCCGTGGTGGAGGGCGTGGAAAAGCTCACCGGCGCACCCATTCAGGCCTATGACCTGCGGGCAGGCGCGGCTCTGGTGATTGCGGCTCTGGCGGCGCAGGGCGAGAGCGAGATCACCAACGTCCAGTATATTGAGCGGGGCTATGAGGACATCATCGGAAAGCTCCGGGCGCTGGGCGCCGACATTCAAGCCGTGGAAGAGCCGGATGAGGACGCTCTCACCACCGCGCAGATCAGCTGAATTTCACGTCCGTCAGGGAGTGTGCCGGCCTTGACCGGCCCGGTTCCTGGCGGACGTTCCGTTTCATTGTGAGGTATTTTTCTTGACCACCGTACATACGCTTGCCAGCGGCTCCTCCGGGAATGCCGCTGTCCTCTCCTGCGGCGATACCCACCTGCTGCTGGACGCCGGGATCTCCTGCCGCCGGATCACCACGGCGCTGAACGCGCTGGGACTGTCCCCGGAATTGCTTTCCGCCATTCTCATCACCCACACCCATTCCGATCACATCTCCGGGCTGCGTACCCTGCTGAAAAAGGCGGACTGTCCCATTCTGGCCACACCCCGCACCTGCCGGGAGCTTTGCTGCCGGTTTGAGGGAATCGACGGCCGGCTCATGGAGCTGGAAGCCCCTGTACAGATGGGGGAGGTCGGCATCACGCCGGTTATCACCTCCCACGACGCCCCCGGCTCCTGCGGCTGGCGGCTGGATACCGGCGACGGCAGCGTGGGCTTCCTGACTGACACGGGATACGTCACCGAGGAAGCGGCTGACCTGCTGCCCGGCGTGGATCTGGCCATTCTGGAGGCCAATCACGACGTGGAGGCCCTCCGCTCCGGCCCTTATCCCTACTATCTGAAGCAGCGGATTCTGGGAACAGAGGGACATCTGTGCAACGAGGACGCCGCGGCCTTCGCCGTGACGCTGGCAGAGCAGGGCGCCGGGGAGATCGTGCTGGCGCATCTGAGCAAGGATAACAACACCCCCGCCATGGCACTGAACGCCGTGTCGGCGGCTTTGTCCGCCGCCGGGCTGTCCCCGGTGCTGACCGTCGCTCCCAGAGACACTGTCGGCCCGTGCCACACCGTTATCAGGAGGGCTGTATGCAAAAAGTGACCATTCTCTGCACCGGTAAGTTAAAGGAAAAATTCTATCTGGACGCCGCCGCGGAATACGCCAAGCGGCTCAGCCGCTTCTGCAAGCTGGAAATCTGTGAGCTGCCGGAGGAGCGGCTGCCGGAAGATCCCTCTCCCGCCCAGATCGAGGCGGCGCTTTCCAAGGAAGCCGACGCCGTGCGGGCCAAGCTGCCTACCAGCTGCCTGCTGATCGCCATGTGCGTGGAGGGCAAAGAGCGTTCCAGCGAGGAGCTGGCCCGGTATCTTGCCGACAGCGCCGCTCAGGGGGCCAGCCACATCGTCTTTCTCATCGGCAGCTCCTACGGGATGCACGCCTCCCTGAAGCGGCAGGCCGCCCTGCGGCTGTCCATGTCCCCCATGACCTTTCCCCACCACCTGCTGCGGGTCATGCTGCTGGAACAGATCTACCGCGCCTATCAGATCAACGCCGGAAGCAAATATCACAAATAACCATATCATAACAGGAGGTACTCACAGATGGATTTCATGCAGGAATACGAAAAGTGGCTTCACAGCCCCGCCCTCTCCCCTGCGGAACACGCCGAGCTGGAGGCCATCAGGAACGATCCCAAGGAAATCGAAAGCCGGTTCTTCGGCCCTCTGGAGTTCGGCACCGCCGGTCTGCGGGGAACCATGTACACGGGCCTTCACAATATGAACATCCATGTCATCCGCTGGGCGACCCAGGGCTTTGCCGACGTCATTGCCGCCGAGGGTGCGGAGGGCAAGCGCAGAGGCGTTGCCATCTGCATGGACTGCCGGAACCACTCCATGGAGTTTGCCCGCGCCGCCGCTGAGGTCTGCGCCGCCAACGGCATCCATGTCCGCATTTTCGAGTCCCTGCGCCCCACCCCGGAGCTGAGCTTCGCCGTCCGGGAATACGGCTGTCAGGCAGGCATCAACGTCACCGCCAGCCATAACCCCAAGGAATATAACGGCTACAAGGTCTACTGGTCCGACGGCGCTCAGCTGCCCCCTCACCACGCCGACGCCATTGCCAAACGGCTGGAGCAGATCGACATTTTTGACGGCGTGCAGCGGATGGACTTTGACGAAGCGGTGAAGGCCGGCCTCATCGAAACCATGGGCGACGAAACCGATCGGAAGTTCATGGCCCATGTCACCGCCATGATCAACGATAAGGAGACCGTGGCCAAGGTGGCGGACACCTTCAAAATGGTCTACACGCCCTTCCACGGCTGCGGCTACAAGCTGGTACCGGAGGCGCTGAAAACTCTGGGCATCAAGCACCTGATCTGCGTGCCGGAGCAGATGGTCATCGACGGCAGTTTCCCCACAGTGGTCTCCCCCAACCCGGAAAACCCGGAGGGCTTCTATCTGGCTATTGATCTGGCGAAGCAGAACGACGTAGATTTCATCCTCGGCACCGACCCGGACAGTGACCGGGTAGGCATCATGGTTCGGAATCACGCAGGCGAATTCCAGCCTGTCACCGGCAACCAGACCGGCGTGCTGCTGCTGGATTACCTGATCGGCGCCATGAAGCGCTCCGGCAGACTGCCCGCCAATCCCGTGGCTCTCAAGACGATCGTCACCACGGAAATGGCCCGCAAGGTAGCGGAGTCCAACGGGGTTAAATGCTACGATACCTTCACCGGCTTCAAGTTCATGGCGGAAAAGAAGAATGCGCTGGAGGCATCCGGCGAAGGCAAGGTCATCTTCTCCTACGAGGAGTCCTACGGCTATATGCTGGGTGACTATGTACGGGACAAGGACGCCGTTACCGCCTCCATGCTCCTCACAGAGATGGCCGCATGGTACGCCGCTCAGGGCATGACGCTGTTTGACGCCCTGAACGCCCTGTACGAAAAGTATGGCTGGTACGCCGAAAAGACCCACAATCTGGTAATGCCCGGTCTGGACGGCCTGCGGGATATGGCCAAGCTGATGAAGGATCTCCGGGAAAATCCCCCGGCGGAGATCAGCGGCGTCAAGGTGGTCGTGCGGAAAGACTACACCGACGGCAGCGTGATCGACTGCGCCACCGGTGCAAAAACCACCATGGAGCTGTCCGGCTCCAACGTGCTGCGTTATGAGCTGGCGGATGGCACCGTCATTCTGGTGCGTCCCTCCGGCACAGAGCCGAAAATCAAGGTCTATATTCTGACGAAAGGCACCGATTCCGCGGACGCCGCCGCGAATATTGAAAAATACGGCAAGTGGGTCGCCGGGCTGAAGCCCTGAGTGTTTTCGCCCCCTGCCCTTACAGGAAAAAGCAGAGCGGGAGCATCCAATGGATGCTCCCGCTCTTTGGCGCTCCCACTGCAACGAAGTATCTTAAAAAGTCGTCTGCGGCGAAAAACGGACGCAGGCCGCAGTCGGAACAAATTGGAAGGTCATGGGAAGAAAGCGTCTGCCCCTTGTCATCCGGCAGCAGGTATGATAGAATGTGATGTTAAAAAATCAGGCGAATACAGGAGGGCTGCCTATGGAACGCATCAGCAAGGAAAACTACTATCTGGACATTGCCGAGACGGTTTTGGAGCGAGCTACCTGTCTGCGGCGGATTTATGGCGCGATCATCGTTAAGAACGATGAGATCATCTCCACCGGCTACAACGGTGCCCCCCGCGGCCGGGCCAACTGTGTGGACATGGGCTACTGCTCCCGCGAAGCCATGAACGTACCGCGGGGCGAACGGTACGAGCTGTGCCGCAGCGTCCACGCCGAAGCCAACGCCATCATCTCCGCCTCCCGGCGGGATATGGTAGGCGGCACCATCTATCTGGTGGGCCGCAACGCCGCCACCGGCGAACTGCTGAACGACGCCACGTCCTGCCTCATGTGCCGCCGCATGGTCATCAACGCCGGGCTGGAGCGGGTGGTCATCCGCCGGACGGAAACGGAATTCGAAGTCGTTCCGGTAGAAGCCTGGATCGCCGAGGACGATCTGCTGACCCCGGAAAATGTGGTCATGGATCTGAAGTAACGGAAAGGGAGTTGTTTCGTTGAAAGCGGGACTTATCACATTTTACCATATTCATCATTATGGCGCTCTGTTTCAGGCGGCAGCCACGGAACGGGCCGTGGAACGCTTCGGCTGGGACTGCGAGATCGTGGACTATTTCGTTAATCAGGATAACGCCCTGTTCAAACGGCCTACCGGCCTTGGTTCCGCCGCCCACGACGCCCACACCGCCCTCCACTACAAGGCTCTGGCAGAGCGCTACCGCCGGTTTGAACAGTTCAGCCGGGATCATCTCCGTATCTCCGCGCATCACTATGATAGTTTTGACGCGCTGGCGCACGCGGAACTGCCCTATGATCTGATCCTGTCCGGCAGCGACCAGATCTGGAATCCGAAGATCTTCCCGGACGGCCGTTTCGACCCGGTATTTTTCGGAACCTTTTCCCGGAAACGGCGCATTGCCTACGCGCCGTCCTTTGGGATTCCGGCTGTCCCCGACGGGATGCAGGCGGAGCTGAAAGGCTATCTGGACGGCTTCTCCCACCTTTCCGTCCGGGAAACGCAGGGCCGCGAGATTGTCCGCGAGGCGACCGGCAGGGATGTGCCGGTGGTGCTGGATCCCACCCTGCTGCTCGCTGCGGACCAGTGGGCCTCCATGTCCAACCACCCGGCGGACTATCCCACCGGCGGGTATATCCTCTGCTACTGCATCAGCCGCCCCGGCGCGCTGACGCCCTATATCGCGCAGCTGCATCAGGAGACTGGCCTGCCGGTGGTACAGCTGTGCGGCATCCGGCAGAAAGTTCATCCCAAAGCCCGGCAGATTCTGGATGCCGGCCCGGCAGAGTTTCTGGATCTGTTCCGAAACGCCAGCTATGTGGTGACCAATTCTTTCCACGGAACGGTGTTTTCCGTTCAGTTCCACCGTCCCTTCTTCACCACGGTTTCCCCGGCGGAGCTGTCTGCGCCGGAGCGTTCCCGCACGGTGAGTATTCTCAGCCGTCTCGGCCTTGCCGACCGGGTCATCGGCAAGGGGGACACGGCGGAGCTGCTGTCGTCCGTCAACTGGGATGCCGCAGAAGCGGCGCTGGCCACCGCCCGGCAGGACTCTCTGCGCTATTTGCAGGCTGCGCTGGAAAATCAGCCCTGCACGGAGAACGTCGGCGGGGCGCAGCAGAGCTTTGCGCCGAAGCTGGCAGAGCGGAGCCGCTGCACCGGCTGTACCGCCTGCGCCGCAGGCTGTCCCCACAACGCCATTGCCATGGTGCGGGACAAGACCGGCTTTGATTTTCCAAACGTGGATCTGGAGCAATGCGTCCACTGCGGACGCTGCACCCGGATCTGCCCCATTTTGCAGGAGCAGAAGCCGGCGGCGCATCTGCCCGCTGCCTTTGCCGCCTGGAACCAGGACGACGCCATCCGAAAAGACTCCACCTCCGGCGGCGCGTTTACCGCCATTGCGGAATATGTGCTGGAGGGAGGCGGCGTGGTATACGGCGCCGCCATGGACGCCCATCAGCATCTGCGGCACATTCCCTGCTTCCGTAAGGAGGATCTGTGGCAGCTGCGGGGGGCCAAATATGTGCAGAGCGATCTGCGCGGCGTATTCAGAGAGATCCGTGAGCTTTTGAAAAGCCGCCCGGTGCTGTTTTCCGGGACGCCCTGTCAGGTAGACGGCCTGTACCGTTTTCTGGGCTGCCGCCCGGAAAATCTGACCACCTGCGATCTGGTGTGTCACGGCGTTCCCTCTCCCGGCGTGTGGGAGCATGAGGCCCGCGCCATTGAACAGGACAAGAAAAAACAGCTGGCAGCCGTGCGGTTCCGCAACAAGGTGGAGGGCTGGAAAAACAGCCACTTTACCGCCGTTTATGAGGATGGCACCGTAGATTCCGCGCCGTTGTTTTCCACCGGCTACGGGCGGGCTTTCGGACGTGCGCTGTTCCTGCGTCAGAGCTGCTGCCGCTGCCAGTACACGAACCTGAACCGCCCCGGCGACTTTACGCTGGGCGACCTGTGGGGCTTAAAGCCGGACGAATTCCCGGAACAGCAGCACGCAGGCATCAGCCTGCTGCTGGTAAACACTCCTCACGGCAGCTACCTGTTTGACCAGCTGAAGCTGGAGTGTCAGCCCTTCCCGGTGGAGCGCGCCATCGCCGGAAATCCGCGTCTGGCAGGCCCAATCACTCCGGCGGCGGATCGAACCGCTTTCTTTGCAAGCTATGCCGTGGAGCCGTTTGAAGAGGTACGCAAGCGTTTCCTCAAGCTCCCCAGCCTGCCGGTGCGCGCCGCAGGAAAGCTCCTCTCCCCGGAAATCAAGGCCAAGATCAGATCCAAGCTGAAATAAGGAAAGCGAGACTGTCGAAAAGGCTTTTCGACACGCTGAAACAAGCCCCCGGCAGAAAAAGGCACCCCCGCACAGGGGCATCAACCAAATACCGTTCATGAGTAGAGCATGAGGCCACCGTAAATCACCCGGTGGCCTTGCTTTGCATGATACAAGTTGACGCCCTTATTAGCCCTGATAGGCACTACCCCCCCTCAGTGGTTTCCTGGTGAACGCTAGCACCCCCCATGCGTGACAACCTCCAAAACACCAGTCAGATCAAAGCTATCAAGACATAAAATACCCCCACCCAATTCGGGCAAGTCTCATCAACTTGCTCAAATTGGGTGGGGTATTCATCACAAAATGCTAGGGAGCCACTGTGTCAATTGTGGGATAAATGTGACCAGCATCAATGCCACCAATGAGATAATCAGCGTGGGGATCATTGTGCGAATAGTCTTGGACAAACTGGTTTCTCCGATTTGATTACAGACCAACAGACATAATCCTACCGGAGGTGTCACCAAACCGATACAGAGGTTAAAACTCATCATCACACCAAAAGTCAAAGGATCAATATTAAAAACCGGTAAAAGCGGAGTCAGAAGGGGCGTCATCATGATAATGGCAGCACTGGCCTCCATCAACATACCAATAATCAAGAAAAGCAGATTCAGCAACAGCAAAATCACGGCCTTACTGCTGGTAATAGAGGTGAAGAATTCCAGCATTTGCTGAGGCAATCCCGATGTGACCACCACATAACTGGATGCTTTTGACAAGCCAACCAACATCATAATAGTCGCAGTAGAAATAGATGTCTCCACAAAAACTTGAGGAATGTCCTTCCATGTCAGGTCTTTGTAAATCAATCCACTGACAAAGAGGGCATAGGCAACGGAGACCGCTGCCGCTTCTGTCGGCGTAAAAATGCCTCCAAAAATGCCTCCCAAAATAATAATTGGCATCAGCAAGGCCCAAATACCGTTCTTGAAAGCCCGCAGGATCTCTATGGGGCTGCTTTTCCGATAAGACGGGAGATCATGCTTTCGACCGTAAATAAGGCAGTAAACTGCAATGGCACACGCTAAGAGAATGCCCGGCAAAACCGAACCAATAAACAGTGACGCCACAGAGACTGTGCTGACACTTGCATAAACAATAAGGGGGATGGATGGAGGAATGATCGGACCTAAAATAGAAGAAATAGAAGAAATCGCCGTAGCAAATTCATCCGGGTATCCCGATTTTTTCATTGCGGGGATCGTAATGCCACCAATGGCAGAGGCCGTCGCCACACCAGAACCTGAGATAGCACCGAACAGCGTAGAGGACAAAACAGTTACCACTCCCAAGCTGCCTTTGATTTGCCCAATCAACGCATTTGCAATGTTGATCAGTTTCTCGGTAATACTTCGGGACATTAGACTCCCTGCCAAAATAAAAAAAGGAATTGCCAGCAAAGAGCTAGAATTCATGCCAGCAAAGAGTTTTTGTGGCAACACGATCAGCGCCATATCCGCCATATGGAGCGCTACCAGAGTACCGATTCCCAAGGCAATAAAAATGGGAACACCAAGGAAAGATAAGACCAGCAAGAAGATGATCACCACAACTCCCACATTCATTCTTCTTTCCCTCCTTTACGAAAGTCCCTGACTTGCTTGAAAATCACTTCAACTGAAGTCAAAATCATCAGGACGGTTCCAATCGGCAGACACAGATAAGGAATCGACATAGGAACGCCTAGTCCCACAGAAAGATTATTTGCTCCAGTCTTTACCAAATCAATAGAATATACCAGTAAAAAGCAGAGGAAAACCACACCTATCAAAGTTGAAATAACTGTGCTCAGCATTCTCCAGCGCGGCTTCAGCAGATGAATCAATGCATCGATTTGCAGATGGCTATTTCGTCGTATACCAATTGCAGAAGCCAGCATCACCTGAAAGATAAATAAATACCGAGCCAGTTCCTCGCTCCATGCGGTAGCATTTGCAAAGATATAGCGCAAAATAACCTGATAGATCATGACAACCAGCATTACTGCTACTGAAATGCATAGCAGAACTTTTTCTATTTTTTCCACAATATCTAAAAATTTTGAATATGCCTTCATTTTTTCTTTTGCCTCCTGTCACAGCTGAGACTTAGAACAAAAAGCCCGACAGATGCCGGGCTTTTGTGTCCATTTCAAGTTGCGGCAAGGGCCTGCTGCCGCCGACCCAGCGGATACAAACCAATGCCTGCTACATGAAAACTACGAATTAGCCGGATCCATTGCCTTGATGCGGCCCACCCAATCCGCCAAGTTGGGGAAGTTTGTCTCTGCAAAGGTATCAAAGTAATCTGCAAACGCTTTTGTATCCACTTCGATGACCTCACAGCCCTCATCGAGAACTTTCTGCTCCGCTTCTTGGTCTCTCTGCTTCTGAACTGCGCTGATTTCCTGACCAGCGTACTCCGCTGCCTCTATCACTGCATTCTGAATCTCCTCTGGGATGCTGTTAAAATAGGTCTGGTCCATCATGAAAAGGTTGCAGCTATATACATGATTGGTTTTGATCCAGTATTTACAGACTTCATCAAAGGAATAGTTCAGAGAATCCGCAAAGGGGTTTTCCTGTCCCTCCACGGTATTCTGCTGCAGTGCAGTATATACCTCGTTCATAGCCAGAGGAGTCGGTGAGGTATTCAGCCACTGCCAAGTTTTCAGGTAAACCTCCAGATTGGGTACTCTGAGTTTGAAACCTTTGAAATCATCAATGGTCTCCATTTTCTTTGTAGCTGTGACAACGCGGGGACCACGATAGGCTCCGCCCATCAGTTTAAATCCAGAAGCTTCTCCGGCTGCCTCTTTTATTTCATCCCCCAGATCGCTGGACCATACTGCCATGAAGTGATCAGCTCCGCTGTACATATATGGCATAGCGTCAATATTTCCAAGTTCTGTAAATGGGGCCAGCACTCCCAGAGCTTCACATATGATGTCTGCCACGCCGGCAGACATACCTTCCAAGACTTCGGAGGTACTACCCAGACTGGCTCCACCATAAAGGTCGACCTGAACCTGGCCGCCTGTCAGTTCCTGAATTTTCTTCGCAAAAAGCACTGCCTGATCATAACAGTTGTCACCCTCCGTGGAATTTAGCGCACATTTCCACACATATGTGGCTTCCTGCTTTTTTCCCTCTGACCCTTTCTCACTGGCATTATTGCTTCCGCAGGCACTAAGCATCGGCAACAGCATAAGTGCTGCAAGTAATCCAGCAAATAACTTCTTTTTCATAATGTCCTCCTGAAAATAATCTTTCCAGTCGTTGTATATCAAAGCAATGGCAGCAGACACTGCGCAGATTTAGTCAGTGCAATGTCGCCGCTGGGAAACTGTAACACTTCCACACTGACATAGTCCTCATAGTCCACCGCATGAAGTGACTGCATGATTTTCGGGAAATCCAATCCGCAGTTCCCGGGATATAGGCGATTGTTATCACACAGATGCACATAGGAAAAATATCCTTTACTGCGTTGAATTTCTTTGAAAATGTCCGCATCCTGGATATTCATGTGAAATACATCCAACATAATCCGAAAATTTTGATATCCCACCCGGTCTACGATGTCTCGGCCTTCAGCGGTAGAATTAATAAAATTGCACTGTAGGAAGTTGACGGGCTCCAAAGCGATTGTAACACCTTTGTCCTCCGCATAACTGGCCAACTGGCGAAAGGCATCCACGGCAAGATCTAGAGTCGTTTCCGGCGGGATCCCTGGTACTAGTTCTCCCCGCACACGGCCAATATTGACTTGGGCATGATAGGGAGCAGCACAGTCGATGAATTCCTTAAATCGTTTGATGCAACGCAGGCGATTTTCAGGATTCGAACTACTTAAAGAAATATGATCCTGTGCCCATATCTCTCCTGTTGCCAACATGACAACTTCCAAACCATAGGTGCTAGTCAATCGGTTGAGCAGTTCGGGATCCAATTTTTGGGGGTCGCGAACCATCAATTCGATTCCTTGGTATCCATTTTCCGCTAAGTGTCGAAAGGAGTCCTCCAAACTTCCCTGATAAGCTGTCAGCAAAGGACTGGATTCCAAGTCTGGCATAGCTACCTGGTATGCTAGCTTCATAAACACACCTCCTATCCTGTTTTAGTATAGGGATGAGCAAAACGCAAGCTTTGCAAAGCCAATGCACAATATATAGATAGACTTTAGTAAGCCCGATAGTGGCATTATTGTATAGTCTCATGAGCAAATCAATATTTTGCTCATCCCTATATTTTAGAAACAAGCCTTCCTTTTATCGGCACAGAAGCAGTCTGCGTTCCCGAACTGTAGACAGAACCCCGTCCCATGCAGTCAAGAAGCCATTATGAAACAGCTCAAAGGCCGGATGTGAAGAAAGGTCAGCGGCCACCAGACCATCTGCTTCATAGGCACGTCGGAAGGCCGGAATTTTTTCTTTAAGCTCTTCCAATTCCTCCGGACTGGCCATTGCATCGATTCGACTCAGAATTTCAGGATTTGTGCGGTTCATCTCATCAATGAAGTTCCAACCGCAGGTAACATGCATATCACCACCGACCATTTCTGTGAAATGTCTGGCAGCTCGGACGCCTCCCCCCATCAATTTACAGTTAAGCGTAGAATACTTTTCCTTCCAAATCTGATAGATTTTTTTAGACATTTCCGTCCCTGACTTCTCAACCAAGTCGGGAGAGATAGAAATGTGATTGGCTTCCACATATTTTTTTGCATAATTTTCAAAAGGAGCCGCCAATGTGGTCACAAACAGCGTGGGGGCCGAACCAGCAATCTGTACTCCTCTGGCATATGCCTCAAACATCTGTACAGCATAGTAATTAGAAACGCCCGCTGTTGCCAAAACACACCTGCCTTCACTGGTCAGCTTTTCCATGGCTGCAATGCCAGCTAGCGTTGCTGAAACCTTGACAACAATATTGGGGGAAATTTCATAGAAACGGTGAGCTTCCTGCAGGATAAAGTCAATGTCGTCATCCCGATAGGGATTTCCCTGAATGGCGACCCAGCCCTTTTCGCCGCCAGTCTCCTGAAACAACGGCAAGAAAATCTCTGCGATTTTTGCGATCATTTCCTGATAGGCCAACGCCACTACTAGATGATCATCCTCTGTCATCCGCACATAGCGGTCGATTGCGCTGAGCGCTGCGTCCTTTGTCTCCTCCGCTTTAAGCATATGAGAAAGATAGGTGGGGTTAGAGGTTGCTCCAAAAGTTCCCGCCTCAAGTCCCTTTTTTGCCTCGGAAGGCGTCGGATTGTTGACCCACATTCTAGTAGGGGTCTGCTCATTGATTCGTTCCAGATAGGTTTTCATCGGCTTTTCCTTGCATCCTTTCTCTTTCATTTTTGAATTTCGACATCAGCGTTGTAATGTTGCCATGTTGTCATACAACTCATGGTCAAAGTATAACATCTCTTATGGGAAAAAGCAAGCATTTTATTGTTGAAAATATACACAAAGAAGTTGTATGCTTATTTGACAACTTGACTGGGAATGATATATAATACAATCTATACTTATCAGCTTAACGCAGTCGGACACAAAATGCAGTGGCGGCTCTTGCCATGCGCATGAAGTTCTGATCTCCGGTTTTTCTACAATTGAAGCGGAAACAAGACTCGTCCAGATACGCCTGAAGCTGCTGGCAGCGACCGTGATTAGATTCCCAGTAAAGATGACTTTTCAGATGCACCCTATATATTGTACCTTAATTTTGCAAGGCTTGCGTTTTGCTCAACCCTCAATAAACGATATTAGGAGAGGATTATGTTAAAACCAGTTAATCACAACAGTGCAAGCAGTCAAATCTATGAACAGCTTCTGCATTATATCATCTCCGGAGAGTGGCCGGTAGGAACTCGCCTTCCCTCGGAAAAAGATTTGGCGGAGCAGTTTGGCGTAAGCCGTGTCCCTATTCGGGAAGCCCTCCAGCGCCTGCGTGCTATTGGGGTTGTACGTTCTCTCCAAGGCAGTGGATCCTTTGTGTGCGGGAATTCTCCTTTGGAGGCGATGGAAACCATTTTGTCCTGCAACGCTGTTTCTCATGAACAGATCGTGGACTTGTTGGAGTTCCGAAAGATTTTTGAGCCATACTGTGTGCATAAGGTGGCAGAAACCGCCACCAATCAGCAGCTATTTGAATTGGAGAAGTACGCTCCGTCCTTGGAAAGCATCAAAGATCAAAACGATATTCGAACCGTGACCTTTGAAATGGATATAGCATTTCATCGCAACATTGTTCTCCTGACCAATAATTCTCTGTTTATTTCCCTTTATGAAGTAATCAGCAACCTTCGCCTGAGCCATATTGAGTATTTTGTAGGACTGCGCATGGACCATGAACGCATTTTGGAAGAACATCATGAGATTTATCGTGCATTGATTTGTAGGGATGCCCAATTGGCAGAAAAACTGATGTACGATCATTTGACCCGTGTTTCCAACTTCATGTAATCTTTGTATAATTTTTCTTTGCAAGTTACTTCTAAAAGAAGCTCCGCTTTCTATATTATATGAGGGATTCCAAGCTTCAATCATGGCTGGAATCCCTTGTAGTTACTACTCTTTTTGAGTTTTGCTCATGGCTATTACTAATAATTACATAGGGGTTATGGCAAAGATTTACCTTATCCGCCATTGCAAATCCGAGGGCGGTGCCTGCAGCCGCGCGCAAGTGCAGACTGATGTGCTGGTTACGGGACAGCGGAAGACATTGCCAACGCTGTCCTCTTCTATGCCAGTGACCTCTCAGATTATATGAATGTCAACGGCGGACTGTACATGTGAGATAACACCGGCAGTTGTACCGTTATTCAACGCTGAAGAACGAAAGCCTCTGGAACAGGGACGAGGAGAATGTTTGTGGAGAATATGGTCCGGGCAACATTGATCTCTAATGCCGGTCTTTTGCTGGAATATAGGGAAGTGAAGCTTTTGGTGGATGCCATCTACCATACCACAGATCCCTTCAGCCCCCCCCGCCAGCCGCGTGGTCCGCAATGCTGGCCGGAGAGCCCCCTTTTGACGGTGTGGATACGTTGCTGTTTACCCACGGTCATCCGGATCACTTTTCCCCGGAGCGCCTGATGCAGTACCTTCGGTATCGTACGGTCAGACAGGTAGTGCTTCCTGTTATGGAGCCCCAGCATTGGGAAATCCTGCAGCCATTCTTGGAAGAGCGGAGAATCCAGTGGACTCTGCTTACAGCACGGATGCAGACGGCGGACTTTCAAATTCCGGGAGGGACCGTTATTCGACCCTATTTTACCCGGCATATTGATAAAGCCTTTTGGAATATGCCGCATGGCTGCTATTTGATCTCCTTCGGCGAAAAACATGTCTTGCTGACAGCTGATGTGGATTATACAATAGAAACCTTTGAACAGATTTCGTGTGTTCACATAAATGCGGCGTTTGTTAATCCACTCTTTTTCAATGCACTTCGAACCGGAACATTTTTAAGGGCACACTGCAGCCAGATCTTCTCTGCGTCTATCATATCCCTTTTCAGGAGGATGACCGGTGGCAAATTTGCTCGATGCTATCGCACAATTTGCACCGGTGGAATCAAGAGCAAGGGAAGGTTGCCATCTTGAGTGGGCCGTACCAATATGTGGAATTTTAGCGGCAGGAGCGAACATTATGAATCATCCGGTATTTTACTTGAAAACGGGTTCTCAGAACCCATAAGAATTCGTCCTAACGCACCGCGTGGAGGGAGACTATCTAATCCTTTGGCAGAATGACAATACCATCGTCATCGGGCAAAATCAAAATAGCGAAGAGGAAATCAACCGCAGCTTTGTAGAAGCACATCAGATTCATGTGGTTCGAAGATCTACCGGCGGAGGCGCTGTGTATCATGATCTTGGGAATTTAAACTATTCCTTCATCACCGATGCCGGGGAGGATATTAGGAAACGGCGATGGAGACACCCTAACCGGCCATCCGAACCACCAGACTGCGGTAAGAATCCGGATCCTTCCGCGCCGCCAACAACACGGAATTATCCACAATATTGAACTGCCAATGGAAGCAGCCCTGAGCCGCAAACGCCCGTAGCAGTTGCTCTGCAAGACATCCATCTGGCGTGGCTCCGCAGGCGTTGCCCAACCCACCTGCGCACTGACAGAATAAAGTGCTGGCCAGAATTGCCCCTTGGAATTTTCGAACCGCTCCAACTGATTTGCAAACATGTCCGTAATTTCAACAGCCAGTATGTCAACACGGTCAACATCGTTTCCAAATTTTGGAATACGGTTTAAAATGAATTGCCGCAGTGGCTCTCGATCCCGGAAGTTATCCTTCAGAATCCGAGCAAACTCATTCAGTGTCAATCTTTGGCCTCGGTATACCAACTGCCGGACGGCCTCCAAAGAATCCACTACCGTTGCCGTGCCGACAGCAACCAATCCAGTTGTATTATAGTGCGCTCCGCCATTCGTACAGTCACGCCCGTTGGCAACGCAATCGTCCCAAAACAGACTGACAAAAGGAAGAGGCAAAAGCTCCTTATGAATTCCATCTGTGATATTCGTCTCTTCAACCTGTAGGGCGATCCCCTGTTGGAAATAGCTGTAGAAGCGATTCATCAATTGCCGAAAAGATTTCGGCTCTGCATCGTCTGGGTGGAACATGGAGACGCCAGATTTCGGGTCCGTTCCGTTTCCCAGAGTCAACTCTAAAACTTTCGGCAAGTTGATATAGCCGCCATTGCACCGCGCCCAATGGCCATGCACAGAGATTTCATCACAACCTACAGCGATATAGTCCCGTGCCTCCTGAAGAGGAATGCCGCAGGTGCTGAATGATGACTGCATCATTCAGCACCTGCGGCATTCCATTTCCACAAGCAATGCTGCCAACTGCATGATCCAAAAACTCCTGAGGTGTCCCCGCGTGTAGTCGTATTGTAAAATTGGGCTGATGCAGTTGGATATGTCTGTTTGCATTTAGACAGAGGTAAGACAGAAGATTTGTGCAGTCATGACCGCCGCGGTCAACCCCTCCTACTTCAATATTCTGCCCTGCCACATAATAGCCCGCGTTGACCTCGGCCGCGTCTCTGCTGTCCACCCGCAGAATCTCGCAGAATTTTAGCCAGAGCAGGTCAAGGAGTTCTTGCGCCTGTTCCAATGTGATCGTGCCTGCTGCCAAATCCGCTTTCAGATAGGGCCAGCAATACTGGTCCAACCGTCCGAGGCTGATAGAGAATCCGTTTGATTCGATCTGAGGAATCAACTGCATTAGCCAAACCATCTGCAATGCTTCATGGAAAGATGACGCAGGCTGCGCAGGCACGCGGGCCAGGACGCGGCTAATTGCGGTCAATTCCACCTTTCTGCACGGATCCTTCTCCTGCACGGCCATTTTCTTCTCCAGTCTGCGGTAGCGCTCCGCAAAAACAAGCACACCGACACAAACCTCTTCCTCGGCATCATAAAAAGCCAATTTTCCATCATACGCGGGATCAGATCGGTTTAGTGTATCCCGTTGTTTTCTCACCCTTTCCAACATTCCGTTAATTCCAAATTGAAGCAGTTGCTGATAATTCATTGCCACATGCGCAAAACCGCTCCCCTCATGAGGATCAGACAACAGTCCGCAGACGTAGGCGTTCTGAATTGCCGCTGTTCTCTGCCTCATCAAATAATCGTGCGGTGTATTCCCTTTCCAAAACGGAGCAATTTCCAACAGGCTCGCCCGTACCTCTGGTCTAACTCGTAGCCGATTGTACTTCCGGGTTTCAAACTGGTCGATCTCATCCGTAAAATTGATATTCACTTCCGGAAATACCTCCGCAGAGCGTGGACGAGAAGCTGAGTGTCCAACGATGACCTCCTGGGGCTGAATGAAGATTGGGAGTTCTTCCAATGTCCTGCACAAAGCCTTTGCTCTCAGCAAAATCGTGGGACATCTCCCGGACAGGTTTCGGTACACCTCTGTATAAATAATGGCTCTCTGACAGCACATTTCTGGATTCTCTTCCAAAAACATCTCTTTTGCTTTAATAACCCGTTCTGTTGGCTTTGCGGGGAGCCTATTGATGTCAAAATCAGCCATTTTTCAGATAGATCCTTTCCTTTTTCGAGTCACCAAAACTAAAACCACAGGCAACATACATTAAAACCATGCGCTTTTGAAATATAACGTTTTTTGTTATGATTGTTTTAACATCCGCATTTGCTGCTGTCAAGGTAAAATGCAAGCCTCACCCCACAAATGCTCCCTTTTGCGCTGGCTATATTGCACAATCTGCACCATGGATATACAGATGCTTGTCAGAAAATTAACCATATTGTCTTGCTCTTAACATAAAATTGACCTCGTCTTATTTTATCATAAATGAAGTGTTTTTTCAAAATCATCTTGACACGCTCAATGTATGTTGTTATAATCATGTCAAAAATATGATATATAACAAATTCTAAACGGAATATATATCATCATAAATCATAACAACATGTGGAGGGTGCAAACATGGCAACAGTAGTTATCATGCCCCGGCAGGGACAATCCGTGGAAAGCTGCGTCATTACCAGCTGGGCCAAAAAGGTTGGGGACCCGGTTCATACCGGCGAGACCCTATTTAGTTACGAAACTGACAAAGCCGCCTTCGATGAGGAGGCCAAAGTAGACGGCACACTGCTTGCAGTATTTTATCAGGAGCAGGACGACGTGCCTTGCCTTTCTGAAGTGGCGGTGATCGGCACCCCCGGAGAGGATATCTCCGCTTTCGGTCCTCATGCAGATGTGTCGCCCGCTGCGCCGGAAACGGCACAGGCAGCTACTCCCGCGGTGGCAGCCGCGCCCATGGCCGTACAACTCACTGCTCCCACAGCGGCTGCTGGTGTATCCCCTCGGGCTAGAGTGGCCGCAGAGCGGCTCCATGTGGATTTGACCGGTGTGACCCCCACTGGTCCTCATGGCCGTATTCTGGAGCGGGATGTGCTGGCAGCCGGCCGCAGTACCTCTGCCGCAGTGGCAGCCGGTTCTACAGCTGGTATACCGGGAACTGGGTTAGGCGGCCGGGTCACGCTGGCCGATCAGCAGGCTCCTGCCGCCGTCGCGTCCGAGACATCCTCCGTCCTGGGATATCACGATGAAAAGATCTCCCACATGCGGAAGATCATTGCGGATTCCATGCACAATTCTCTGGCTACCATGGCGCAGCTCACCCATCATAGTTCCTTTGATGCCAGCAGCATTATCGCATACCGCAAGGAATTGAAAGCCGCCGAATCTCTGGAGCTTCCCGGCATTACCTATAATGATTTGATCCTCTATGCAGTCTCCCGTGTTTTGAAGCATCATCCTGTTCTGAATGCCCACTGGATGGATGATAAGATCCGTTACTTTGACCACGTTCACCTGGGCATGGCGGTGGATACGCCGAGAGGGCTGCTGGTTCCCACGATTTTCAATGCGGATACCAAGTCCCTGGCGGAAATCGCCAAAGAAACCAAAGAATTGGCTGCTGCCGCCCAGGGAGGTTCCATTAGTCCAGACCTGTTGAGCGGTGCCACCTTCACGGTATCCAATCTGGGAACACTGGATATCGAGATGTTCACCCCTGTGATCAATCCCCCCCAAACCGGCATTCTGGGCGTTGACTGCATGGTGGACCGGGTCCGTATGGCCGACGGGAACATCTCCGTTTATCCCGCCATGGGTCTCTCCCTGACCTATGACCACCGAGCCATGGATGGCGCACCGGCCTCTCGCTTCCTGAAAGAGCTGAAAACAGTTCTGGAACATTTTTCCGCACTGCTGGCGGAGTGAATTAAGGAGTGCATAGGATGGAATATGATATTATTGTTTTAGGCGGCGGCCCCGGCGGATATCTGGCCGCTGAGCGGGCGGGACAGGCCCAAAAAAAGGTTCTGTGCATCGAAGAGGCCCATTTGGGCGGCACCTGTCTTAATGAGGGCTGCATCCCTACCAAAACCCTGCTGTATAGCGGCAAACTGTATGCCCATGCCAAGCACAGTCAGGCCTACGGTGTCCATGCCAAAGATGTTACACTGGATCACAGCGCCGTTATTGACCGAAAAGAGCAGGTGATCCGCACGCTGGTGGGCGGTGTGGGCGCTACACTGAAAGCCTGTCATGTGGATGTTGTGGACGCAAAAGGCGTCATCACCGGCCGCACCGCCGATGGCTGTACTGTTGAAGCCGGCGGTCAAACCTATACAGCCAAGAATCTCATTATTGCTACTGGGTCTTCCTGCGCCGTTCCTCCCATTCCCGGCTTGAAGGAAGGGCTTGCCTCCGGCTTCGTGCTGACTAACCGGGAAATGTTGGCACTGCGGGAACTTCCTCAGCATCTGGTAGTGCTTGGCGGCGGTGTCATCGGTCTGGAAATGGCAACTTATTACGCCATGGCAGATGTAGACACGACGGTCGTAGAAATGCAGGATCATATCGGCGGCCCCAGTGACCGTGACATGGTGAAAATTCTTCAGAAAAACTGTGAGGCAGAGGGCATGCACTTCCTGCTGAACGCCAAGGTTACAGAGATCCGGGAGGGCTCCGTTATCTATGAGCAAGGAGGAAAAACCTGCACACTCCCTGCTGATAAGGTGCTTTTGTCCATTGGCCGTAAACCCAACACCGCAGGCATTGGCCTTGAAAATGTCGGTGTGCTGACAGAGCGGGGGGCCATTGTTACAGACGAGCGGATGCAGACCAATGTGCCTGGTATCTATGCCGTAGGCGATGCCAATGGCAAAGCCATGCTGGCCCATACCGCATACCGGGAAGCGGAGGTCGCTGTCAACAATATTCTCGGAAAACGCGACCGAATGCGCTATCAGACGATTCCCAGCGTCCTATATACAGTGCCGGAGCTCAGCAGCGTAGGTGAGACAGAGGAATCCGCCAAAGCGAAGGGCTACGATGTTAAGGTTGTCAAGCTGCCTATGAGCTACAGCGGCCGCTATGTGGCGGAAAACCAAGGTGGCAACGGCATCTGCAAGCTGGTCTTCGATAAACGTACAAAGACTCTGCTGGGTGCTCAGGTGCTGGCAAATTACTCGTCTGAGTTCATCATTGCTGCAGGCATCTGTATGGAGCTGGAGTTGACTGTGGCGGATATGAAAGAAATTGTGTTCCCGCATCCCACTGTGGCGGAGATCCTGCGGGAAGCCATCTGCAAATATTGAGCCGGCATAACGGCAGAAGGAGAGCTGAAAGATGTCTAAGCAGTTATTTGTGGACCCCAGAGAAATGCGGGCACCCGGCAAAATTGAGTTTACCGACATTCTGGAAAATCAGTACCAGAAAACCGTTAAGGACGAAGTTGGAAACTTCCCCAGAGAGGATCTGATCCGAATCTATCGGGATATGTGCTATATCCGGGAATTTGAAACCATGATCCAACTCATCAAAACCACTGGTGAGTATCAGGGCGTTCCTTACAATCACCCCGGTCCGGCTCATTTGGGTATCGGACAAGAGGCCGCTTATGTAGGTCAGGCCTACCACCTGTCCATTAACGACTTCTCCTTTGGCTCTCACCGGAGCCACGGCGAAATTTTGGCCCGGGGCCTGCGAGCCGTAGAAACCCTGCCGGAAGAACAGCTCCGCTCCATTATGGAGGACTTTGATGGTGGAAAAATCCTCAGAGTTCTGGGAAACAGCCAGCTGGATATCCGGGCGCTGGGCCGGGACTTCCTGCTTTACGGCATGACCTGTGAGACCTTTGGCCGGGAAAACGGCTTTAACCGTGGTTTGGGCGGCAGCATGCACGCTTTCTTCACCCCCTTCGGCATCTATCCCAACAATGCTATCGTAGGCGGCTCCGGCTCTATCGCGCCCGGTGCGGCCCTCTATAAACTCTCCAACCACAAAGACGGCATCGTTGTCTGCAACATTGGTGATGCGGCCACCGCCTGCGGTCCCGTTTGGGAGGGCATGGTCTTCAGCTCCATGGATCAGATCCGCACCCTCTGGGGCGATGAGTTCACCGGTATGCCGATTCTGTTCAATATTTGGAACAACAGCTACGGTATGGGAGGTCAGACCAACGGCGAGACCATGGGCTATCAGACTCCCGCTCGGATCGGCGCCGGCCTGCTGCCCAGCCAGATGTACGCTGAGCGTGTGGACGGCTACAATCCGCTGGCTGTTATCGATGCTTATGCCCGGAAAAAGGACATTATCAAGCAGCACGGCCCTGCCCTGCTGGATGTAGTGACCTACCGCATTTCCGGCCACTCCCCCTCCGACTCCAGCAGTTACCGCACTAAGGAGGAGATTGAGGCCTGGGAGGCCCAGGATTCTATTCTGGCTTACGGAAAGCAACTGATGGAAGCTGGTCTTTGCACGCAGGCAGACTTAGATGCTATTCGTACTGGCGTGGCGGCGGATATGCTTCGAAATATGAAACTGGCCATTGACGAGACTGTTTCCCCCCGCATTGATGTGTTTGGAAAAAAACCAAATGCTATCGGTGAACTGATGTTCTCCAATCAGACTGTCCGCACCATGGATGAAAATCGCAAAGCGGAAACCCTGCTGCCCTATGAGGAATCCCCTCGGGCACAGGCCATCGCCAAAAAGGTCCGCAAGGGGCTGGATGAAAAGGGGAACCCTGTCAGCAAGAACAAGGTCTATCAGATCCGGGATGCCATTGCGGAGCCCATTCTAAAGAAATTTTACGAGGATCCCACTCTCATTGCTTTCGGCGAAGACGTTCGGGACTGGGGCGGTGCTTATGCGGTCTACCGCGGCTTCACGGAAACACTTCCCTATCACCGTCTATTCAACTCTCCCATTAGTGAAGCGGCCATTGTGGGTGCAGCCGTTGGCTATGCCATGAGCGGCGGTCGTGTGGTAGCGGAGATCATGTACGCTGATTTCCTCGGCCGCGCCGGCGATGAGCTGTTCAACCAACTGTCCAAGTGGCAGAGTATGAGCGCCGGTGTGCTGCGGATGCCGGTGGTGATTCGAATGAGTGTAGGTTCCAAGTACGGTGCCCAGCACTCTCAGGACTGGTCCGCCCTGTGTGCCCATATCCCCGGCCTGAAGGTAGTCTTCCCCGCTACGCCTTATGACGCCAAGGGCATGATGCAGTCAGCACTGAACGGCACCGACCCTGTCATCTTTTTGGAAAGCCAGCGGATCTATGACATGGGCGAACGTTTCCACCCAGAGGGCGTTCCCGAGGAGGAATACGAAATCACGCTGGGTGAGCCGGACGTAAAACGCTGCGGCACGGACGTCACCATCCTCTCCATTGGAGCAACACTGTATCGCGCCATAGAGGCCGCTGATATTCTCCAGAATCAGTATGGCGTTTCCGCCGAGGTCATCGATGCCCGTTCCCTGGTCCCCTTCCAGTATGAAAAGGTCATCGAATCCGTGAAGAAAACAGGCCGCATCGTCGTCACCGGCGACGCCTGTGAACGCAATTCTTTCATGCGCAATCTGGCATCCAACATCACGGAGCTTGCTTTCGATTATCTGGATGCGCCCCCGGTCGTCGTGGGTGCGAAGAACTGGATCACCCCCGCCCACGAACTTGAGGAGTGCTTCTTCCCCCAGCCCTCCTGGATCGTGGATGCCATCCATGAGCGGATCCTGCCGCTTCCCGGCCATGTCTGCAGCCACAACTGCACGGAACTGGAGCAGCTGCGCGAAAACAAGTACGGCATCTGATTTTCTTCCCCAAATTCAAACCATTTTTCTCTTCCTTTCATATAGCGATGGGAAGCAGTACCCATTACGGTACTGCTTCCCATCGCTTATAACGAAACCCGCCAGATAGACTCTGGCGGGTTCCGCGGCTTTACCAGTATTATCTGTATTTGTGCGCAAACAGCTCCTTCATGATCGCACTGCGCTCCTCTGGGGTCAATCCATCGTTGACGCTGAATACACGGACATTGTGCGCCTCTGCCTCTCTCACAAATTCAGGCGTGAGCATACTGTCCCCCACCAGTACATCTACATCGTCCAGCGATGCAAAGGTGAAGGGATGGCTCCGTCCGATCTTTCCACAATCCATCAGCATCATTGTGCAGGCTGCTTTCCGAATCACCCGCTGCTTCAGCTGTGCCTCCTGTAATGAACCGCTTGTAAAACCACCATTAAAGGAATAGCCGGAGGCAGCCATGATCGCCACATCAATGTTCATGCCATCCAGCATCTGCTCAGCCTGCGGTCCGGAGCATGAAAGCGTCACGCCGCTGACCTGTCCCCCTAAAAGTGTAATATTGTAGCGATTCTTCTGTGCCAGCTCTGCCGCTGTGTTGGCCGCGCTGGTGACCACTGTATAGCTGCCCTCATGCAGAAAATAGGTCAGCGTCAGAATTGTGGACCCCGCGTCCAAATAATATGCATGGCCCGGATATACCAGATCTGCGGCAATCCTGGCAATGTCTTCTTTTGCAGAGACATTCTGCTTTGCGCGGCAGGTAAAATTCGCTTCTTGTCCGGCCATGGGGCTCTGGGCAGCAATCGCACCGCCGCGGACGCGGATGATCCGTCCTTCCTGCTCCAGCTTGGTCAAATCCCTCCAGAGCGTCATCATGGAACAGTCCCCGATCAAAGACTGCAGCGCCGTATTTTTTGCCTCACCATGCTCCGTAATATAGGTAAGGATTGACATTTGTCGTTCATTTAACATGAATAAACCTCAACTTTAAAGAATCATTTCCCCGTATATCGAATCTCAAGAGGATGCGTCCCTATAAATGCCAGCAGCGTTTTCAGATCCCGAATGCCCGTATTGGCACCGACACATTGAATAACGTGCGCGGAAGCAGCGGTCCCCAGGCGAACACAGTCCTCCATGGACCCGTTCCGCAAGACGCCGCTGAGAAAGCCTGCCACAAACGCGTCTCCCGCACCGGTAGTCTCCACTACCGGAACATCGTAGCAGCCGCAGTAAAAGGACAGCTGCGCCGTTTTGCAGAAGCAGCCCCGGCTTCCCAGCTTGATTACCACACATTTCACGCCGCCCTTCAGGAAGAAATCCGCCATGGCTTCCACATCTTCCGTGCCCGCCAACAGCATCGCCTGCTCCTCACTGGGAAGAAAATAATCCAAGTAAGGATAACATGGGGATAATATTTCATTCCACCGTCCTGTTGGGTCTTTAGTCACATCCATGGACGTAATCACACCGATTTCCTGCGCCATTTTCAACAGCGAAGCGGCCCCGTTGGCTCCGTCAAAGTTGGGCAGATGGAAGGTGCTGCTTAGTTGGAGAATTTTGCACTGCCGCAATAGGGAGAGATCCACATCCGCCGAAGTAAACTCCCTTGAAACACCGGGAAAGTAATAGAATGCCCGGTTTCCCTCCTCGTCAATGAGGATATTCATTTTACCATGTGGAGTCTCTGACCGGATTGTGTGGCTCATATCAACTCCCGCCCTAGTGCAGATATCCATAATATAATTCCCGCACACATCCGACCCAATGCGGCCCACATAGGTTACGGAGTTCCCAATCACTGCCAGATCTACAGAATTGTTCAGCGCATCACCGCCGGTCTTCAGCAAAATCTCCTGTACATTGGTACTATCGTTGTTAAAAAAGGTGTTAGATACGGGGCGGGTGATAATATCTACTAGAGTTTCTCCAATACACAAAACGTCCATATTTCATGCACTCCTAACGCTAGTTTAATACTGATTCCTTCAAACTTTTTCAAACATTTCTCGGATATTCTCATGTCAAAAGGCACAAATCATCCTTGCTGACGCATAAATCCGCTTTTCCAAAAAAGAACGCCCCACAGTCCTTTCAAAACAGTAACGGTGGCAACGCCCACAACTGTCAATAGTCATACAATTATGGCTAATTATAACATTTTAATGTTAATTAGTCAACATTCACCACCTGTTTTGTTAATTTTGTTAGCGTTCGTCAGGAAAACTGTTAGTGTCGGGAATTCGTGCCCCCGTTTTTTGTCGGGAGCAACGAACCGCTTTTTGTCGCAAAACCGGAAGCTAATCGATAGAATTTCATAGTACCAACAACCCAAAATAGCAAATAAGTATTATTATTTTTGCCGGTCAGCCAGCAGCTCAACGGCCTTTACTTTGCCAGTCGTATAGAAACTGTATCCAGCTTTTTCCTGCGGAAGCTCTCGCCCCGCAGTTTGAATCGCAGCCTCATCAATGATGCGGTCCAGCGCACACAGAAGAGTATTGACGAATGGCTTCTGCACCCTTTGAAAGAAACGGAAGATAGGGACTTATTGGAAATCGTGGAGTCCCGGTACAAGCGAAACTCCACGATCTTCTGTTCCCAGTTTGACATTCCGGGCTGGCCGTAAAAGTTGTCTGACCCGCTGCTGGCTGATGCCATCTGCGACCGAATCGTCCACGATGCCTACGCCATAATCATTGGCGGAAAAGAATCCATGCGTAAGCGGAAGGGTCTGCAAGACATCTGACTCCGGCCATATTTAATGTGCACTGAATAATAGAAAAAGCCTTGTAGCTGATTCATTCTGAAGCCAGTGAAATGAAATAACCGCCCAATCAGCGCAAAAAGTCTTCGCTGTCAGAGTGACATGGAGCAAGGCAGAAATCGTCCTATAGAATCATAATTGCTAACATCATTGAAAGTCCCTGCCGCCTATGGCGGCATTGACGCAAGCATAGCATTTGTATGACAAACGCGCTTGCTGGGGTAAACCCCAGTCCCCCATGCCGCCTGCGGGCGGATACTTCTCGGCAACGTTGCCAGAAGGTGAGGACGCAAAATCGGGTTCGGCCATATTGCCAAACCCGATCACAGCGGACTGCCCTAAGGCGCTTCAGACAACATTGTCAAAAGCGGTAGACGCTGAAAACCGGGTTCGGTGAAATCTCCGAACCCGGTCAGACTTTTTGACAAAGTTGTCTAAAAGTAAGGGTTGGCAATCTTGCCAACCCTTACTTTACCAGATCATCTCCCGCACTACACGAATCAGCGTCACCACCCAGGAAAGTGCCGCAAGCCCCACCAGCACAAGGAAAATCCCGTCCGCCAGAGCGGTATGGGCCAGATACCACGGGCGGAATACTGTGATGACCAATGCTCCATACAGCAGCGGTATGGACAGCCGCAGCGTCTGCACCAGACAGATGATTCCTCCCAGCAGCGCCAGCCCCAGCGATAAAACAGCAGCCATCATGTTCCATGCCTCCTTCTTCGATTTGCGGTATGTTACCATCGGCAGACAGACTTTACAAGAGCCTGTCTGCCGATTTTTTTCGCTTTGGGTGTCAATAAGACACCCTTGACTGGACGGCGAGGGTGTCTATTGCACACCCTTGACCTTAAATCTTTTGCAGGAGCTTTTGATTCCGGGGTATTCACCACGCTGTTTTTTCGGGAGGGGTAGTGAGGGGGTATCTGAAAAAACAGAAAACCGCTTTCGGCAACATTGTCGAAAGCGGTTTAGAAGTTCAAAGCCGTTGGTAAATACCCGCCCATTCGCCCCGTACCGCACCGTGTGGCGTTCTTCCGCAATGGGCAGCGTCCCTGCCCATCCCCTCCGGCAGAGACCCCACAGGCGGCGTGTGGGCAAACTCAGTAAGCAATAGAAAAAGGAGAGCCTATGGAGCAAAAAGCCAATATCACCATCGACAATCATCATATCACCGTGGAGCGGTTGCAGACAGCCTGCGGGCGGGAGATTCGAGTCATTTCCGTGTTTCCCCGGCATGGCAGCGAAACCGTGGAGGATAAGCTGAAAGCCCTGGCGGAACTGGACTTTCGGCAGGGAAAGCTGTGCGCGTAAAGTACTGGACATTTCAGACCGTTCGGGGTATTGTGGTGTCGCAATGCTCTGAACGGTTTGACAAAGAAAAGGAGGGCTGTATGAATCAGTCAAACCAAATCAGGAAAACCGCTCTTTACTGCCGTCTCAGCCAGGACGATGGGATAGAGGGCGATTCGAACTCGATCCAGAATCAAAAATCCATCTTACGGAAGTTTGCGGAAGATCACCACTTCCCCAGCCTCTGCTTTTATGTGGATGACGGTTTTTCGGGAGGAAACTTTCAAAGACCGGCGTTCCAGCAGATGATCTCAGATATGGAAAACGGCGAGATCGGGATCATCGTGACCAAGGATCTCAGCCGCCTCGGTAGGAATCAGCTCCACACGGGACTCTACATCGAGGAACGATTCCCCATGTTCGGCGTCCGCTACATTGCCATCAATGACAATGTGGATACCGACAGCAGCGAGAGCAATGACCTCATGCCGTTCAAGAATTTGTTTAACGAGTGGTTTATTCGGGACACCAGCCGGAAGATCCGTGCGGTGCTGAAGGCCAAAGCGGAACGGGGCGAACGGCTGGGGACCAGAGCGCCTTACGGCTACCGAAAGGACCCAGGCACGAAAAAACTAATCGTGGATGAGGAAGCGGCATCCATCGTCCGTAGGATCTTCGCCATGTGCGCCAGTGGCAACGGTCCCAGCCAAATTGCCCGCATTCTCAAGAAAGAGCAGATCCTGACGCCTACCATGTACGCCTACACCAGATTCGGCATGAATCATACTTGCCTGGACACCGCACACCCGTATAACTGGTCTGACAGCGCCATTGCCAACCTGCTGGAAAACGAAATTTATCTGGGCAACACCGTCAACATGAAGTACAGTACGAAGTCCTACAAGGACAAACGGAGGGTCGAGCATCCAAGAGAGGAATGCATGGTCTTTGAGAATACCCATCCCGCCCTCATTACGCGGGAGGTCTGGGACATGGTACAGAGAGTGCGGAAGAACAAGCGCCGTCTGAGCAAGATGGAAGAACAGAACAAGTACTCCGGTCTTGTGTTCTGTGCCGACTGCGGCTCCAACATGGTGCTGCACCGGGCGCATACCATGTCCGCCAGCTACAATCACTTTACCTGCCGCACCTACAAGAAGGACGGGGAAGCCTGCACGGGCCACTACATCCGGGAGTGTGTTCTGGACGAGATTGTACTGGAGGACCTGCGCCGGGTGACGAGTGCGGCACGGGAACATCCGGAAAAGTTCGCCGCCTACATTGGCAGCAAGCAGTTCACCGAACTTCAGCGGGAGATCCGCAGGCAGGAGAAAGAACTGGCAGCCATGCGGAAACGGAAAATGGAATTGGACACCATCTTCAAGAAGCTGTATGAGGACAGTGTGCTTGGCCGTATCACCGCAGAACAGTTCCAGATGCTTTCCGGCAGCTATATGGAGGAGCAGAATCAAATCGCCGCAAGTATCCCGCAGAAAGAAGCCGACATCCAACGCCTGCGGGAAACGGTGAGCGGGACGGACAGCTTCCTCGACAAGGCGAAGCGGTACACGGATATCACGGAGCTGACGCCGGAGCTGCTGCGGCTGTTCATTGAGAGGATCGTAGTCCACGAGAAAGAGGTAAAGTGGTCTAAGCACGCGCCCCAGACTGTGGAGATCCACTACAACGGCATTGGCTATGTTGGCAGCGGTCAGCAGGATGTGGAAGAAGCACTGGAAGCGCCGGAACCCCAGCAAACCCAGGACACAGAGAAGCCCCGGCAGGCATCGTAAACACGATGACCTGCCGGGGTATCCCAGGAATCACTTGTTACCCCTGTGAGGGGGGAGCAAATCTGCCGGGGGCTTGTTTATTTTGGCCTTGCGCGCACGGGGATGGGAATGTCTCCCTTGCGGCAGGCCGCCAGCCTTACAGTCCCAGTGCCTGCTTGATGGTCATGACGGCCGGAACCAGCATCAGCAGCGCCAGCGCCGCCGTCCCCCACATGATGCTGTAGCTGACGGACTCCTTGTCCTTCTCCCGCCACTCCAGCGTGGAAAGAAAGGTGTACAGGGATTCCAATCCAAAACCGATGGCCACAATCAGGGCAATGCCGCTCCATCCCAGTGCGGAAAAGGCCATATACAGCACAAAGCCGATTCCGCCCACAATAGCGCCGTTGTTGATCTGTTTACCCGGCTTCAGCCAGATATCTTTCTTCATAGTCTGATCCTCTTTTTTCTTCAGTATCCGTTTACGATGCTGTCCAGCACCTTGCCGGCCACGGTTCCGGCCACAGAGCTGCCGCCGCCGCCGTTTTCCACCAGCACCACGAAGGCATAGGGCGCGTCTTCGTTTTGCAGGAAGCCTGCAAACCAGGCGTGGGGCGTCTGCCCCTCCCCTGCCTCCGCCGTGCCGGATTTGGCGCACAGCTCCATGTTGGGAAAGCGCTTGGTGCCATAGGTCTCCGTCACGTTGTTGGCCATGTATTCCGTGACAGTTGCCGCCGTTTTGCTGTCAATAAGCTGCTTTGTATGCCGGGTGATATGGGGCAGGGACGGGATACCCAGAGACGAGACGGTTCTCTCAATAAGATACGGCTCCGCCGCCTTACCGCCGCCTGCGATGGCGCCCATCCACAGCAGCAGCCCGCAGGGGTTCACCAGATCGTGATACTGGCCGATGCCCGCCCAGCCCAGCTGGCCGTCCGTGATCCCCTCCCAGTCAAAGGAGCCTTTGGCGGTGGGCAGGCCGTCTACGGAACAGGCGCTGGTCAGCCCCGCCTTTTCCGTGTATTTCTTCAGGGTGTCCGCCCCCAGCTCCTCCGCGATCTGTGCAAACGCCACGTTGCAGGAGTGGGCGAAAGCCTCCTTCAGCGTCTGCTCCCCGTGAACGCCGGAACAGGTGATGGTTTCGTCCCCAATCTGGACGCTGCCGGTGCAGTTCCATGTCCGGCTTTCCGCGTCTGGCAGGTTTTCCAGCGCCGCCGTCAGGGTCACAGTCTTGAACACCGACCCCGGCACAAAGGTCGAGGACAGGAAGCGGTTCAGGTAAGCGCCCTGATAGCGGTCGTTCTCCTCCAGATCCGCCGGGACATTCATGGGATCATAGCTGGGAGACGACACCATGCACAGGATCTCGCCGGTTTTATAGTTGTACACCGCCACCGTTCCGGCATGGCCGTTCAGCGCCTCATACGCCTCGTAGTTATACCGGGCGTCAAGGGTCAGATACAGGTCGCTGCCCTGCGCCGCGCCGAACGCGCCGCTGAGCAGGTTATATCCCGTCAGCTTGTCGGCAAAGGCGTTCAGAACGCCGGTGCCGATCTTGCCGTACAGATCCCCCACCGCATGGAGGGTCGCCTTGCGGACTTCCGCACCGTCGTAATAGGTGCGGTGGCCGTTCTCCACGGAGGACAGCACGTCCCCATCCCGATCCAGCACCGTGCCGGAGATAAGCACGCCGTTGGAATCGTACAGATGGCGGTTGAAGGCGGAGGAAGCCCACTTGCCGCCCTCGGCGAAGTATTTGATGACGAATACCAGCATCCCCGCCGCCAGCAGGATGGCCAGCGCCAGACACACCACAGCCCGTTTTTCAATTTTACGCATCGTCAGGCTCCTTTCCAAAGGGATCATCCACTGCCGCCGTCCGCCGGGCCGTTTCCTCTTTCAGCTTCCGCTGCGGCATCCGGCCAATGGCAAAGCTGGCATCCTCGCGGGTGTCCATGGTCTTCAGGTAGGCAAGCAGCCCCCATGCGGAGATCATGGCGGAGCCGCCGTTGGACACAAACGGGAAGGTCACGCCGGTCAGGGGCAGAATATCCACGGAGCCGAACACATTCAGGCAGGTCTGAAACACCAGCAGGGAGCCAGCCGCGCAGGCGGCAATGGTGTAAAAGCTGGACCGGCCCGCACGGGAAGCCCGGACGGCGAACCACGCCAGCGTGAGAATACACGCCACCGCCAGCAGGGCAATGACCAGCCCCCACTCCTCGCTCAGCATCCCGAACACCAGATCCGTATCGCCGGCTGGAATGTTTTCCAGCCAGCCATTCCCGGCGCCCATACCGAACAGACCGCCGGAAGCCGCCGCCGACATGGTGCGTGTCTGCTGGTAGCCGGAACCGGAGGCCGCCTCCCACGCGTGGCCCCACGCCGCAAAGCGGCTGAGAATATAGGGCTTGAACTTCACAATGATCCCCGCGCCGAACACCGCGCCGCCGCAGATCAGGGCAAGGGTCGCCGCATCCCCAGAACGAAGATAGGCAATGACCAGAAAGGTGACAAAGAAGATCGCCGCCGTGCCGAAGTCGCTCATCAGCCCCAGCAGGCCGATGCACACGCCGGTCAGGACAATGAACAGCGTCAGGTTCCGGCGGCGGAACAGCCGTTCCAGCGTGGCGGAACCGGCAAAAATGTAGCAGATCTTGGCGATCTCCGAGGGCTGGAAGGACAGGCCGCCCAACGTGATCCAGTTGGTCGCACCGAATTTGGCCTTGCCCAGCACCAGCGTGATGCCCAGCAGGCCGATGGCACCGGCGGCCATGAGCCACCGCAGCTTCTTCACCCGTTCCAGATCCCGCAGAAACAGCCCCAGCGTCAGGAACAGTCCCACGCCGAGGATGATCGCCAGCAGCTGCTTGGGGAGGCTTCCCGGCACGCTGGAGGCCGTCACCGCAAGGGAGAGCGTGGACAGGTAAAACGCGATGGTTTCCAGCTCAAATCCCACGCAGCGGCCCAGCCGCAGGATGGCTGCATAGAGCCACATGAACACCGTAAGGATCAGAAAGCAGCCGGGAATCAGGGGACTGGTCTCCTCCCCCGCCGCTACAGTCAGCTGCAGGGCGGTGAGGATCTGGAACACCGTCAGCCACAAAAAGGACGGCCACATGGCGGCGGGGCGTTCCGCCTGCCGCTTCTTTTCCAGTTCCTCCCGCTCCCCAACGGTCTGGGGCAGAAACACCAGCGGCACGCCGCCCAGCGTAATGGTGTCCCCCAGCTTCACCGAAGCTCTGTCCGCAACGGTCCGGCCATTGACCGCCGTACCGCCCTTGGAGCCGAGGTCGTAGAGCGTCCAGCTCCCGTCATCCCCCCGGCACAGGGCTGCGTGCTGCCGGGAGATGCTGGGGTAGTTCAGCAGCACATCGGCGGATTTGCCCCGGCCGAGAATATTTTCCCAATGGGTCAGGGGGATGCCGCTGCCGTTGGGCAGGCTCAGCTGCGCCCAGACCTCCGGCGTATGGGGAAGGCGCAGCAAAGAGCGGATGGCCCGGATCAGGATCAGCGCCGACAGGATGGGAAACAGCAGCCGTGCAACGGCCGTATACCATTCAGATACCAGCGGGTGCGCCGCCAGCCATCCAATGGCCTGTGTAAACTCCTGCAAACAGCTCCCTCCTTTCAGACTTTTAAAAATTCAGCAGTAGTATATCATTTTTTTCATTCCGTGTACAGTCTTCCGAAAAAAGGTGCGCTCCCATTTTTCCGCTTTTCCCCTTGACCTTCTGTTCAAAATCCATTAAAATAAGAACTTGTATATGGTTATCACCCAGTGGGGACTTTTCCCCTCATCATATTGGAAAGGCCGATCGATATCATGAATCATCCCTACAAAACGCGGGACGGCGGCGCTACCGTCACCATCTTCGTTCCCTACGACTGCAAGAACCATTGCCCCTTCTGCATCAACAAGGGCGAATACGCAGACATGACTGGCTTCTCTCTGGAGAAGATCATCGAGAGCATCCGCCGGATGGATGCCATTACCCCCAAGTGCGACTTTGTGTTTACCGGCGGCGAGCCTTTCGCCGACATTGAGAAATTACAGCTCATGCTGGACGAGATTCCCACCACCCACCGGGTATTCATCAACACCACGCTGCCGGTGTCCCAGGACCAGACAGAGGACGACATTCTTGCTTTCGCAGAGCGGAACAAGCACAAGATCACCTGCATCAACGTCTCCCGCCATATGCAACACTATGTGGTGGAGTCCAACGATTCCCTGCTTGCCCGGCTGCCGGTTCCCTTCCGCATCAACTGCGTGCTCTACAAGGATTATCCCAAGGAGAACCTGATCCCCTTTATTGAGCGCTTCCACAAGATCCCCGGCGCCAGCATTCAGTTCCGTTTTGACTACACCGCCACCACGCCGGAAAACCTCTATGAGCCGGACAAGATCCTCCATGACCTGAAGGAAGTGGCGGAATACACCGGTCTGGACGGCTGCCGGATGCGCTGCGGCTTCCACTTTGACTATCAGGGCATGGAGCTGACCTATCACAAGACCCTGCCCTATTCCACCATTGTGGAAACAGATCCCAAGGACGGCGTTACCTACGACATTCTGTACGATATTCTCATCAAGCAGACCGGCGAGATTCACTCTGACTGGACCGGCGTGGTGATGGACGTTCCCGCTTACGAAAAGGTTGTCTTTGAGCCTTACGACCTGAAATGGCTGGAGGGCGCTCCCCGGAAGTAAGGGAGCAAATCCGCGCACAAAAGGAACACGGGGATTCGGTATAAACCGAATCCCCGTTATTCTTTTTTCACGAAAATCAGTGGATTGATCCTCTGTATTCCGCTATAATGGTCTCAGTCCCGGATCTTTTCCAGCGCGTCCCAGCACTTTCCCATTCGGAAAGCTGTTCCGGGCGGCTCATTCCCGTCAGGCGGGTCTGCGCCATGATCTACAAAACAGAATTGAGTTGAACTGAGGTGGAACACTTGAAAACATTCTTCAAAAGCAATATTGCAAAGATTGCCGCGCTGCTTCTCCTTGGGGTGCTTTCCTTCTGCTGGGCAGCCCCCTTTATGACGCAGCCGGAGACCTACCAGCGATCCATAGACTCCCTACAGGCAAAGCAGGAAACCGTGTTGGAGCTGGCAGCGGCTTCTACCGCCGCTTCCGCGGCCATCACCCTGCTGCCCGGCGACACGGCCACGCCGATTGCCGATAAGCTGGCAGATCTGAGTGGGTACTTTCTCATCGTTCTCTGTGCGATCTTTCTGGAAAAATACCTGCTGACCATCACAGCCGGCGCCGCCTTCCGGCTCCTCTTTCCGCTGGCCTTCCTGCTGCTCATTGCATATGTTTTTCGAGGCAGGAAGCTTTTTGCAATGCTGGCTATAAAGCTGATCTGCTTCGGCGTCGCCATTATGCTGATTATTCCTGCCAGCGTTTATGTGTCGGACACGATTGAAAACACCTACAGCGCATCCATCAATGCCGCCATTGAAAGTGCCAAAACCACCGTGAAAGAGGCCGAGGCCGCAGAAAGCGCTGCCAGCGGTCAGGAGGAGACAACCGGGCTGTCCGGTCTGCTCTCCAAAGTCACTGACGGCATCAGCAAAGCCGCCGCAGAAACCGTGGGCCGTTTCAAGCAGGTGCTGAACAATCTGATCGAAGCGCTGGCCGTCATGCTGGTGACCTCCTGCCTGATTCCGATCCTTGTGATCCTGTTCTTCCTGTGGCTGGTAAAGCTCATCACCGGCGTCAGCATCCAGCTGCCGGGGCGCGGCAGCGTCGGAAAAGTCCATCCGCTGACGTCTCCTGACGACTGCGGCGAAGCCGACTGAGCCACGACATAGCCGCCCGGCCTATACATATCCATAAGAATCCCCGCCGCCTGCAAGCAGGCGGCGGGGATTTTCCGTATTATGCGATTTTCAGGGGCTGCTCCGCAGGTTCTCAGAAGGTGACAACCTCGTTGGCAGGCTTCTCGCAGGGCTTGATGGACACAATGTGCATCACCGGGCCTTTTCCCTTGTAGGCGGGGTGGTTTTCCAGAGCCATACGGGCTTCCACTTCCACCCAGTCCCGGTTCTTATACTTACTCAGGTCCATGCCCTTGGCCACCAGCCCCATGAACTGCACGTCGTTTTCACAGCAGACCATGGCAAACCGGCCGGGGCAGTGGGTGCCGGGATACTTCTTGGAGTGACACATGAGCAGCTTCATGTGGACGATTTTCCCCGCCCAGCGGTCGGGATAGTCCATCACGTCCACATACCAGACGCCATAATCGTTGTCCGGGATGTCAATGACCTTCTGATCCAGATCAAAGGGACAGACCTCGCCGTTGTTGTAATCCTCGCTGTTGCCCTCCAGATCCTCCAGATAGATGTCCGCCCGGCGGTTCACCATCCGCAGATTCCGCTTCCGCAGAGACGCCTTCAGCTCGTCCGTGCAGCGGTTGAACACCAGCAGATCGGCGTTGGTGATTTTCTCCATCATGATCTGGCCCATGTTTTTGGCGTACATATCAAAGGTGTTGGCGTCCACAAATGTCATCACCTGATAAAGCACCCAGTTGGCGGGCAGCACCTCCCGGTACAGCCGCTCCATGGACCACATCCCGTTGTACTCAATAATGACCTGTTGGGGTTTGTACTCCTTTTCCCACGCCTTGCACTGGGAACAGGTCAGGGCAGTTTCCTCGTCCACCGTGACTACCGTCACGTTGTCCAGCGCCTTCTGCTCATACTCCAGCTCGCCCTCCTCGCAGCAGATCAGCAGGGTCTGATCTTCGCGGGCAAAGCCGTCCTCTAAAACACCGTTGATAAAATCGGTCTTGCCGCCGTCCAGAAAGCCGGCGATCAGATATACAGGAATATCAGCCATGAGATTCTTCGCTTACAGGCCGAACAGCTCTGCCAGCTTATCCTCCTTCAGATTGGAACCGATCACGCACAGGCGGCCGGTGTAGTCGGGATGGCCTGCCCGGATCTCATGCTCCTCCGGCACATAGTCGAATTCGATCCATGCGCCGTCCGCGCCGTTCACGATGCCCTTGGCCCGGAGGATCGCACCGTACTCGCCGGAATCCAGCGCGGTCAGAATCCGGTCAATATCCGTCTGGGCATAGACCTTCGGCGTCTCCTTGCCCCAGGAGATAAACACCTCATCGGCATGGTGATGGTGGTGATGATCATGGCAGGAGCAGTTGGGATCGTCGCACTCGTCCTCATCGTGGTCGTGGTGATGATGCTCATGGTCATGCTCATCGTGGTCGTGATGATGCTCATGCTCATCGTGATCGTCATCATCGTCATGGTGATGGTGGCAGGAGCAGTTGGGATCGTCGCACTCCTCCCCGTCGTGATGATGGTGATGATGCTCATGCTCATCGGCTTCATGCTCTGCCCGCATCTTCTCCAGCAGCTCGTCCGCAAGGGACACCTTCTCGATGGCGGAGAGGATGGCCTTGCCGTCCAGCTCATCCCACGGGGTGGTGATGATGGCGGCGTCGGCATTCTTTTCCCGCAGCATGGCCACGGCAGCCTCCAGTTTCTCCTGAGTCATCTTCTGGGTACGGGAGAGGATGATGGTGCCGGCGGCCTCGATCTGGTTGTTATAGAACTCGCCGAAGTTCTTCATGTAGACTTTCACCTTGGTGGCGTCCGCCACAGTGACGAAGCTGTTGAGCTTCATGTCCGGCACGTCCTTCACGGTGTTCTCCACCGCCACGATCACGTCGCTGAGCTTGCCCACGCCGGAAGGCTCAATGAGGATGCGGTCAGGGTGGAACTGATTCTGCACGTCCTTCAGCGCCTTGTTGAAGTCGCCCACCAGAGAGCAGCAGATGCAGCCTGCGGACATTTCGGAGATCTGGATGCCGGACTCCTTCAGGAAGCCGCCGTCAATGTTGATCTCGCCGAACTCGTTTTCAATCAGCACCAGCTGTTCGCCCTTGTAGGCTTCCGCCAGCAGCTTTTTGATGAGAGTGGTCTTACCGGCGCCCAAAAAGCCGGAAACAATATCAATTTTCGTCATGGTATCCGTCCTTTTCAAAAATTTTATACCACGGTTATCATACCACGAAATTGCAAAAATGCAACGCTGTCACAGAAAGTTTACAGCTTTTCGGGTCTGAATTTTTCGGATTCCGCCGCATTTTCCCCGGAAAAGCAGGAAGCCGGCTTCCTCAGCCCTTTCGGTACTCTGGCTTCCAGAGAAGCTCTTCAAAGCTTTTGATGTACACATCGCAAAAGGCGCGCATCTCTTTTTCATCCGCCGCAAAAAAGCCGTCATAGACGCCGACTACCCGCATTTTTGCACTGCGCGCGCCCTTGCAGGCTGCCAGACTGTCGTCAAACAGAGTGCAGGACTGAGGCTCTACGCCGCAGCGCTCCGCAACGTGCAGCCACAGCTCCCTGTTTTTCTTCTCGATGCCCAGCTCCTGTGCAAAGGTCACAGACTCAAAGTATTTCATGAGATCCAGCTTTTCCATAGCGGTGCGGCAGTGTACCGGCACGCTGGAGGTCACCAGCGCCATCCGCCGGTTTTCCGACCTGCACTGCTTCAAAAACGCCCGGACGCCGGGCTTCACCGTCACATGGGCATAGGCGTCTTTGGCAAGATCCATCCACTCCGCCATAATGGCCTCCTCGCTCTCCGGCAGATGGCAGAACTCTTTCGTAAACTTGGCAGCCAGTGGAAAAATGGTGTGAGCCACCCCCTCATAATAGGCTTTGGTATAGGGCAGGCCCCGCCGGGCCAGGAATTCCCTGTCCACGTCCTTCCAGACGTTGTTGGAATCAATGAGGGTACCGTCCATATCAAATAGATACATCTTAAAACGCTCCTTATCTGCTGTCTTTTTCCAGCCAGAACCGCCATGGGAAGTCTCTGGCTTCCTCCGCATAGTCCACGCCGATCCGGGGACCGGAGCAGAGATGCTCCGGCTCGATGGGTAGATCCTTCAGCCCGACGTCTGCCATGGAATCGCAGAGGAACAGGGTATCGCCCTCCAGGTCCAGCCGGTTCTGCGCTGTGGTAAGATCCAGCGCTTTGCAGACCTTGCCGGGGCCGTTGAGGAAGTTCTTCTTTCGGTAGGCGTTCATGGGCGCGTCCCCATACCGCAGGCGCTGCATGACTTCCGTCCCCGCAGCAGGCTCCAGCCCCCGCAGCAGCACGGCGGCAGGTTCCCCCTCCGGCTCCGTGACAAAGTTCAGGCAGTGATACATCCCGTAAATCAAATAGATATACGCATGGCCCGGCCCCATGAACAGCGTCTCCGTCCGTGGGGTGCGTCGGTAATTGTAGGCGTGGCAGGCCTTGTCGCACCGGCCGATATATGCCTCGGTTTCCGTGATCCGGCCCGCCAGCAGCGTGCCGTCCCGGTTCCGCACCAGATATTTGCCCAGCAGCATCCGGGCAATGGCAAGGGTGTCCCCGTCAAAAAAATCATGGCGCAGTCTGGCCATGGCAGTCCCTCCTGTTATTTTGGCGGAAAATCAGTAAAAACCGACAAAAGCCGTCTGATTTTCTCTGCCGCCTTTGCGTTCTTCGGAGAAGTCGCCGTCCCCCTCTTGCAGTCCGGCCGCATTTCCTCTATAATCGCTATATTCGACATCTTGTGCATATTTTTTCATAATTATCCGTAAATATGCATTGGAAATTTACGAGCATCCCACCGGGAAAATACCCGCTTTTACTGATCATACCATATCTCATGGGGAGGAGCAAGCATATGGAACGCAGTTCAATCCGTCAATCATCCTTTGCCGTACTGGCGGCCCTGATCTGGGGTACCGCTTTTGTGGCGCAGAGCGTAGGCGCAGAATATGTGCCGGCGCTGGCCTTCAACGCGGCACGATCCATCATTGCTTTCGTGTTTTTGCTGATACTGTGCCTGATTCTGCGGCAAGTACGCCGCAGCCGCGGAAAGCCCGCAACCTCCACCCGTTCCCGGAAGGATCTGCTGACCGGCGGCTTCTGCTGCGGAGCGGCGCTGGCGCTGGCCTCTTTTTTCCAGCAAAAGGGGCTGGAAACCACCTCCTCCGGCAAAGCCGGATTCATCACGGCGCTGTATATCGTGCTGGTTCCCATTTTCGGCATCTTCTTGAAAAAGCGGGTGCCGAAGGCGGTGTGGTTCAGCGTGGTGCTGGCTGTGGCGGGCCTGTACTGCCTGTGCGTCACGGAGAGCTTTACCATCTCCTCCGGTGATATCTGCGTGGTGCTGTGCGCCTTTGTATTCACCTGCCAGATCCTGCTGGTGGATCACTTCGTTACGGTTGTAGACGGCATTGAGCTGTCCTGCTGCCAGTTTTTCTTTGTAACGCTGTTTTCTCTGGCAGGGTCGCTGGCTTTCGAGCAGCCCACGCTGGAAGGTTTCGGCATTGCCGCAGGCGCGATTCTCTACGCCGGGTTCTTTTCCAGCGGTGTGGCATACACCCTCCAGATCCTCGCCCAGAAAGGCTCTAACCCCACGGTGATCTCCCTGCTGCTGAGTCTGGAATCCGTATTTGCCACGATTTCCAGCGCTATCATTCTGGGAGACCGCCTCAGCGGTAAGGAATACTTCGGGTGTGCCCTGATGCTGGCAGCCGTCGTACTGGCGCAGCTTCCCGAAAAAAAGAATGCCTGAATTCCGCCTCAATCCTGAATCTTTCCGCAAAAATCCCCGGACTTCTTTGATGAAGTCCGGGGATTTTAATCTGCCGTGCTGAATACAGCTCAGCCCTCTTCCGCGATCTTGCGGCCCATGAGGACGCCCATGACGGAGGCCATCATCAGTCCGCGGGTCCAGCCGGAGCTGTCACCCAGACAGTGCAGCCCCTGCAAACTGGTGTTGAAATCCGTGTCCATCTTCACCCGGTTGGAATAGAATTTCAGCTCCGGGGAGTACAGCAGGGTCTCATAGGCGGCGAAGCCGGGTACCACATAGTCCATGGCCTGAATGAAGTTGATGATATTGGTCATGGCCCGGTAGGGCATGGCGGCGGTGATGTCGCCTGCCACGGCGTCCGGCAGGGTGGGCCGGATGTTGGACTGCGCCAGCTCCTTCTGCCAGGTGCGCTTGCCGTCCAGAATGTCGCCGAAGCGCTGCACCAGAATCTGGCCGTTGGCCAGCATATTGGTCAGCTCGCCCACCTTCTGGGCATAGGCAATGGGCTGGTTGAAAGGCACGGAGAAGTTGTGGGAGCAGAGGATGGAGAGGTTGGTATTGTCGCTCTTCATCTCCTTGAAGGAGTGGCCGTTGACCACGGCCAGATTGTTGTCATAGTTCTCCTGACTGACAAAGCCGCCGGGATTCTGGCAGAAGGTACGCACCTTGTTTTTGAAGGGCCGGGGATAGCCCACCAGCTTGGACTCATACAGCACCCGGTTCACCGTCTCCATGACCTCGTTGCGGACCTCCACCCGGACGCCGATATCCACGGTGCCGGGGGCATGGGCAATATTGTGCTCCGCGCAGAGCTTTTCCAGCCAGTCTGCGCCCCGGCGGCCGGTGGCCACCACGGTGTGCTTTGCATAGATCTCCATGTCCACCTTGCCGTTGGACACGGAAACGCCCTTGCAGACGTCGTTTTCCAGAATCAGATTGCTGCACTCATAGCCGAAGTACATCTCCACGCCGTTTTCCTGAAGATACTTCTCAATGGCGTAGTAAATACCCTGTGCCTTTTCCGTACCCATGTGGCGGATGGGGCAGTCCACCAGTTTCAGTCCCGCCTGAATGGCGTGCTTGCGGATCTCCTTCCGCTCCTCGTCGTTGCCGAGGCCCTCAATGTGCTCGTCCGCACCGAAGTCCAGATAGATCTGGTCGGCGTAGTCGATGGTCTCCTGAGCCAGCTCCGGGGTGATGAGGGTGGGCAGATCGCCGCCTACCTCATAGCTCAGGGACAGCTTGCCGTCCGAAAATGCGCCAGCACCGGAGAAGCCGGTGGTAATGTGGCAGTAGGGCTTGCAGTTGACGCACTTTTTTGTCTTGTCCTTGGGGCAGTGGCGGTTTTCCACCGCCTGTCCCTTTTCCACCATGATGATTTTCTGTTTGCTGCCCTTTTTGATCATTTCCAGCGCGGTGAAAATGCCGGCAGGGCCTGCGCCGATGATAACAACATCCGCATTCATATGTTCCTGACTCTCCTTACTTTCCTGATAATTCTACCTGATGGCGCATCAGGGTCATAGGCGGCACCTGACGGGGCAGCCTGAGTTTCAACAGCATCTGGGGATTCCGGGGTTCCTCCACCACCGCGCCGCTCTCATCCCGCATCTCCGGGACGGTCATGGCAAAGGGCCGCAGATCCGGCCCCACCAGCTCCACGGTGTCCCCGGTTCGGAACTTGTTCCGCAGGGAGATGACGGCGTCGCCATTTTCGTCACACTCCGTAACCAGCGCCACCACCTGCCACTCCCGGATATAGCGGGAGTTGGTGTAATACTGGCCGGGATAGCCGTAATAGAAGCCGGTGGCATAGGGGCGGTGGCTGACGTGCTCCACCTCGTCCCGCCACACCGGGTCCATGGGGCGGCCCGCAGCGGCGTCGTCCAGGCAATGGCGGTACGCGCCGGTGACGATGGCGGCGTAGTAGGCGGACTTGGCCCGGCCCTCGATCTTCAGGCTGGAAAGGCCCACATCCAGCAGGTCATCCAGATGGTTGATCATGCACATATCTCTGGAATTGAGAATATAGCTGCCCTTTTCGTCCTCCTCAATGGGGAAATATTCGCCGGGGCGCTTTTCTTCCATGAGGGCGTAATGATACCGGCAGGGCTGAGCACAGGCGCCGCGGCTGGCGTCCCGGCCCGTCATGTAGTTGCTGAGCAGGCACCGGCCGGAATAGCTGACGCACATGGCGCCGTGGACAAAGGCTTCGATTTCCAGATCTGCCGGGGTCTTTTCCCGGATGGTACGGATCTCCTCCAGACTCAGCTCCCGCGCCAGAATCACCCGCGACGCGCCCAGATCATGCCACGCGTTGGCAGTTACATAGTTGGAAATGCTGGCCTGGGTGGAAATGTGGCGTTTGCAGTTGGGGGCATACTTCCCCGCCAGCGTAAAAGCGCCCAGATCCGCCACGATCACGGCGTCCACACCGGCGTCATTCAGCTGTTCCAGATGTTCCGGCAAACGCACGATCTCATCGCCGCGGGGCATGGTGTTGATGGTGCAGTGGACGGCCACGCCGTGGGCATGGGCAAAGTCCACCGCCGTTTTCAGCTCCTCCGGGGAAAAATTTCCCGCGAAGGCCCGCATTCCGAAGGAGGTTCCAGCCAGATACACGGCATCTGCCCCGTAGAGTACGGCCATTTTCAGCCGTTCCATATCCCCCGCCGGAGCCAGCAGCTCCGGCATTTTTCTCTTATCCGCCATAGGAGCTGCTCCCCACAAAGGCGTTGTGTTCCGCCAGCGTTCTGGAGAAGTGATGCCGCCCATCCGTCCCCAGCGCGTAGAAGTAATAGTCGGTTTCATTGGGGTTCATGGCCGCCTCCAGCGCCGCGCTGCCGGGGTTGGCAATGGGCGTGGGGGGCAGGCCCTTGTGGATATACAGGTTGTAGGGGGTGTCCACAGCCTTGTCCTCGTTGGTAAGCGCGCCGGTATGATCCGGCAGGCCGTACAGCAGCGCCGCGTCGATTTGCAGCAACCCCACCGTCTCACCCTTGTTTTGCAGGCGGTTGTAGATCACGGAGGCGATATTGGCCTGATCCGTACCGTCCGTCTCCTTTTCGATCAGAGAGGCAATGGTGACCACGTCCTTCACGCTGTAACCCATGGACTTGGCCTTGGAGTCCGCATAGGCGTCCTCGTCAAAATGGTCGGCAAACGCATCGATCAGCTTGCCCAGCGCACTCTTGGCGTTGTGGTTCTTATAGAACTCATAGGTATCCGGGAACAGATAGCCCTCCAGCCGGGTGACGTCCTCGGAGGAGTTGTCAATAAAGCTGTAGTCATAATTGGCGGTCTTGGCGGCTTCCAGCAGGTTTTCCTCGGTATTGACGCCCTTTTCCGCCAGCAGACGGATGGTCTGCATGACGGTGTAGCCCTCCGGGATGGTCACGGTGACGGTCTCCGCCGTCAGATTGCCGGAGGAATTGTGCATTCCCAGAATCAGGGCGCGGTAATCCATCTCCGTGTTCAGCTCATAGGTGCCGATGCCGATTTTCCTGTCGGCATGGGAGATCCCGGCATAAAACTTGAAAAACCACTTGTACTTAATCAGCCCCGCATCATGGAGCTTTTCGGCCACGGTGGACACGCTGTCCTCCGCCGTTACCTCCACAGTCGCCTTTTCCATAGCGCCCCGGTTGAAGGCGCAGAAATCAGAGCCAAGCATCCAGCCCACTCCTGCCAGAATGGCGGAAGCCAGCAGAACAAACAGCAGATAGCCGCCCAGCCCCAGCACCGGGTTCCGTCTCCGGCGGCGGGTATGGTGGCTCTGGGGGTGACGGGCAGGCGCGCTCTGCCGCCCCTCCTGCGCCCGCCGGACTTCCTGTGCATCCCAGCTGGCGGTATCCTCTCTTCTGTATTCGGACATTCGTTCCTCCTTACTTCTCTGTCCGCTTTGCGGCACAGAGCGAATTCTTTCAAACCTCTTTCTCCGCGGTCAGGCACACTCCGGGCCGTTTCCGCATACAATAAACCCATAAACTGAATGTGGGGTGAATGATATGTGCTGCAACGGCAACGACGGCTCCTGGCTCTGGATCATTCTCATTCTGATCGTGGTACTGGTCTGCTGCGGCAGCGGATGCAGCTGTGAAAACCGCTGCGGAACCTGCTGCTGACAGCGGGCGGGGGCTCCCCGCCCTATAGGACAGGCTTTACAGCAGCTTTCTCACCGTGCGGTACACCTGATTGTGGATATCCTCCACCGTCCGGGGGTCTCCGTCTCTGGCACAGCGGATCACCGTCCAGCCGCAGTCCTTCACGATCTCCCGCGCGGCGGCGCGGCAGTTTTTCAGATACGTCTCATCCTGCTCATGGATGTCGGCGTGGGTGCCGGTGGCGGTCTCCCGCCGGCGCATCATCTTCTCCGTGATCTCCGTGGGCATATCCAGATAGATCACCAGATCTGGCTTCGGCAACCCCAGAAGCCGGTACTCCGTGTCAAATAGCCAGTCCAGAAAGGCTTTCCGCTCTCCGGGCAGCAGCTTGGACGCCTGATGGACGGCGTTGGAGGTGGTGTAGCGGTCCGCCACCACCAGCCCGCCGGCTTCATAGAAAGCGCCCCAGTCCTGCTTGTAGGAGGCATAGCGATCCATGGAAAACATCAGCGACGCCGCGTAGGCGTTCACATCGCCGGGATGTTTGCCCAGATGTCCGTCCAGATACTCCTGCACCATGGCGGCGGAGGGCTTACCGTACCGGGGAAAGGTGATATTTTTATAGGGGATGTTTTCCCGACGCAAATGCTCGCACAGCAGCCGGGACTGGGTAGCCTTGCCGGAACCGTCGGTCCCTTCAAATACGATCAAACGTCCGTTCATTTCCGTTTTCCCTTCTCCTGCCGCACATGGACCAGAAACAGCGGCAGCTTCATCATCCGGCCGATGCGCTTCGGCTCCTTGCACAGACGGTAGAACCACTCCAGCCCGTGGTCAGACCAGAACTTCGGTGCCCGCTCCACGGTTCCTGCAAATACGTCCAGACTGCCGCCCAGGCCGCACAACAGATGCGCGCCGGTGGCCGGGCCGTTCTTCGCCATCCACAGCTCCTGCTTGGGCGCGCCCAGACAGACAAACACACAGTCTGCGCCGCTTTCCCGGATGGCGGCCGCCACAGGGGCATCCTCCTTGAAATAGCCGTCGTGGGTACCGGCGATTTTCAGGCCGGGATACTGCTTTTGCAGCCGTTCCGCCGCCAGCTCCGCCACGCCGGGCTTGGCCCCCAGCAGGTAGAGGGCCTGCCCATTCTCCGCCATTTTCTCCATCAACCCGGCGGCAAATTCAATGCCGGGGGTCTTTTCCTTCAAAGGCGTCCCCAGCATGGCCGCGCCCTTTACCACGCCAATCCCGTCGGGCAGCACCAGATCCGCGCCGTTGACGGCTTTCATGGCCTCCGGGTTTTCCCGGCAGACCTCCACGATCTCCGGATTGGGGGTCGCCACATAGTGGCATCCCGGCTCCTCCAGCAGAGCCGCCCCACGCGCCACGGCTTCCGCCATGGTCAGATTATCAAAACCAACGCCTAACACGTCGATCCGCATAATTTTCACCTCTCGCATAGTCGTACAGTTTGAATTATAGCACAAGCACATGGGAATGTCCAATAAAACTGTTGAATCCATCCTCTTTAAAGAGAACTCCCCGCTGTCAGCGCAATTTTCACCCCAGATCTCGCAGCAAAAGGCCGCCCGGATCATGAGATCCGGGCGGCCAGTGCATCCCAAAATGATGTTTCCCCCGCGGCGCTGCACTCCGGAACAAGCCGCTCTTACCGCTGCGGAAAATCCGTTCCCGATCGGCAGTCCCGGCTTTTTGCTCAGTTCAGAAGGTCTGCAAGGTTTGTCTCCATATGGACGGCATACCGCGGCAGGTCGTGAAGTCCCTTTGCCAGATCCGCACACTGCGGCACGGTCATCAAAGACACCGGAAACAGCGCATCTACCAGCGCTTTTGCATCCGGGTCGGTGCAGCCGAAGGGATAGGCAAAGCAGGTGACGTTTCCCAGCTCCGCCGCAATGCGGTCGTGGCTCTTCTGAATGTCGTCCAGTACCCGCGCCTGAAAATCCCCGTCGGATTCTCCCGGACGGCGCTCCACGCCGTTGGTGCCGTCCTTTTCGTAGTTGCCCTTGTCCTCTCCCAGATTGTGGAGGCGGTAGCTGTGAGAACCAACCTCCACCAGCCCGGAATCTGTCATCTCCCGCAGCTGCTCCCAGGTGCAGAAATTATCGGTCGGCAGATCCGGCATGAGCACAATGATGGAGATGCAGGCTTTCACACCGTACTCCCGCAGGATGGGATAGACCAGATCGTAGTTGCTGCGGTAGCCGTCGTCAAAGGTGATCAGGATGGGCTTTTCCGGCAGCGGTGCCCCCTCCGCCAGCTCCCCCGGCAGCACCGGCGTATACCCCTTGGCCAGAATGATGTCCAGATCGGCGCGGAATTTGCCGGGCGTGATGGTCATGGCGTTGCAGTCCTGTCCCTCCGGCACCATGTGGTGGTACATCAGCACCGGCATCGGCTCCCGCACCGGCTGCGGTAATCGGTAAACGAATACGCTCAGGGCCGCGGACACCGCCAGCATTACCAGCGGCACGGCAGCGCGGAAAAATTTCTGCTTCATGCTTTCCATATACTTCCTTTTCATTGGATGCAGCCATTGCGGCCGTCCAATCAGTCAATGAATCCGTCGGTTATGTTCTTTTATTTTTGCCAGACTTTTCTGAAAAGATCCCCCTCAGGGGGCAAACGTCCCCTTCCAGCCGTCCGCCGTCTGGTACAGCAGGCCGGAGCGGGTATCCAGAAAGGCCCCGCCGCCGGGCATGGGTCCATATTCGCCATGATAAGCTCTGGCGCTGCTGTTCACCGTCTGCTGCTCCTTGGAGCGGTAGTTCCCCGGCACGAAAATGCGCTCGTTGGTGAAGGTGAACTGCTGGCCTGCCAGCAGTTCCGGGTCATACAGACCGGCCGCCGGTTCCGCGCTTTCCACCGTGACCCGGTTCTGCACGAAGGAATTTTCGTACTTGCTGCCCGGCGTCACCTGATGGATGGTCACGTCGCCCACGGCGTCCAGCCAGCTCTGGGCCAGTTCCTCCCGGTTCCGGCCATCCGCCGGAACGATCAATCTGTCCACCAGCGCGTTGAATTCCGCCTCATCGTACCACTTCCGCAGATAGGTAAACACGGTGTTGCCGTCATATGGGGCAGAGGAGGTGGAGACCGCCATCAGCCATGCGGTTTCCCCCGGTTCCTCGCAGCGCACGATAGAGGAATTCTCCCACGCGGTAATGGTGCAGCGTCCGTCCGGGCTTTGCAGGGTGATGCTGCTGCCGGAGGGATCGCTGTCCGAGGCCGCGGCCCAGTAAAAGCTGTCGGAAACGCCAACGGTATAGTCGCCGCCCCGGACGCCGTCGGCAGGTTCCAGATGCATCTGCACCGCTCCGCCGCCGGTCAGTGCGTCCATCACAGCCTGCGCCCGGTAGGCCGCCTGAGACGAGCGGGCGGAATGCTCCAGAAAGTAGTCGTAGGCCTCCCGCTGAGCGCCGTCAAAGGAGTGAGAACACCACGCCATGGTCTGCACCGCATTCAGATAAAGGCTCTGCTGCTCCGCCGTTCCCCCTTGCAGGATGGTGTCCAGCTTCCGGCACACAGTCTGCCGGTCTGTCTCGCTCATGGCGCTGAGGTAGGTAAGAAACCGGCCGCCGGAACCGTCGTAAAGCTGGCTCAGCAATTCCTCCGGCGCGGCATCCGCCACGGAGGCCTAGCCCAACTCCACCGCCCAACGCTGCATCTCCGCCTCAAAGAAGGGGGTGCCGGGGCCGCCGTCGTTGATCATCTGTTCTTTCAGGAAAGTGTACTGGCCGTCCTTTTCCGCAAAGAGCAGATAGTGGCAGTAGGGGTAGTCCGGCATACACCAGCCGTCCTCGTCCACATAGGCCCCGCCTGCCAGCACGATGGCGGCGGGCTTTCCGGCGTGGTACTCATAGTTCATGTTGTAGGCCACGAGGGTTCCGCCGGAATAGGTCTGCGACCAGTCCTCCGCCAGATACTCCACCCGCCAGTCGTCAAACTCCGCGCCTGCGTTGTACCCCTCGGTGCGGGCGCTCTGGTAGGCCTCCAGCACCGTGGCCTTGGCGGCGGCCACCACCGCCTCCGGCACATCAGGCGTGCCCACCACATGATCGGTGGCTTCCGCCGCGTCCGGTTTGTAGACCAGCAGCTCCCCGTCCCGGTAATAGACGTACCGGACAGCGGTGGCGCTGGGATCACGGTGCTCCGCGTCAGCCCACTCCGGCATGTCCGCGGAGACGGAAACCGTCATGCGGCGGTAGGAGACATCCCACTGGGCACTCTCCCAGTACCGCAGCTCCGTCCAGGCATCCTGCAAAAGCGATTTGACGTCCGCTTCATAGAACCGGCTGTCCCGCTGGAAGAAGATCTGTCCAGAAGCGCCAGAGGCGGCGCAGAGCTCGTTGATGCCGTCCCCGTCCAGATCCATAATCGTGGTATCCCCCTTGGCATGGGCCAGCAGACAGGGGACGCCGTCTCCATCCAGATAGTAGTAATCCGTCACTTCGCCGATCTGGCCGCCCCGTCCCGGCCCGCCGGTGAGGTAGTCCCCGTAGGTGACGGTGAAGCCGCTGTACCCCATCAGGTCTTCAAAGAAGAACAGATCGGTTCTCTCCGCGTCGTTGCTGACGTACACGTTGTTGGGGAAGGTGAAGAACACATCCGCTTCCCATTCCGACATACCGTCCCGTCCGACGGCTTCCGACTGCATCACCGCCGCGTAGACATTGCCGTCGGTGGAGCGGTAAATCTGGATGGAGTATTCCCCGCCATCGGCGCCGTCAATGATGAATCCGGCCCCCCGCTGGTCACAGTCCATGGAGTGGCGGGTCAGGGTCGTTTTCTGCGGTTCGTAGGGCGTCAAGTCGTCCAGTGGGATCGTCATCCACGGATCTTCCTCCGGGTAGGCAAAGGCGGAGGGCACGTCGCCGTCCAGCAGCAGGTGGGACACGAACCAGTATTGCCCGTCTCCCCGGTCCAGCAGGGTAACGCACTCGTTAGTCTCGCTGCCGTAGTAGAAATCCCGCCAGTAGAGCCTGATATAGCTGCCCTCCCGCTCGCCACTGGTAAAGGTGACGGAGCGGTAGTTGGTGTCGCCCTTGGTCAGATAGTAGGCGTCATAGTCCGGCAGGTAGTCAAACGCGTCCAGATCCACCTTGTTGGTCTGCGCCAGCGTCAGGCCGGTGTTTTCCAGCAGAAAGGCGTCCATAGCCGCCGTGGTCAACTTATAAGTAGGACAGATCTGACTGCCGTCCGCCGCCAGCACGCCCAGCTGCTCCAATTCTGCCTGGCTGGGGGCTTCCCATGTACCGATGCCGTTGTAGAACAGGTCGAACAGGTTGAGGTTCTGGGGACTATCGTACAGGCAGGTGAGGAACTGGTTATGGTAGTTTGCGTTTGCCATGCCGTTTTCATCAGCTGTTTCGCTGTTGAAGAACTCCGTGTTGAAGAAGGCCAGTTCCTCGCCGGTCAGGGGACGGCTCTCCCCAAGCAGGCCATCTGGCCGATGGCAGAGCTGATTGGAGAGGATATGGAAGCCGCCGTCTTTCTGCGGCTCCACCGTGACCTTGGCCCAGACTTCCTCCCCGGAACCGGCGGTATCCGCGAGATGAACGCCGCACTGCTCCGGCTGATAGTAGAGGGTCACGGTATCGCCGCTCCGCTCCCCGGCATAGAAACAGACGTCACCGGGGGCGTTGGTGTCTCCGTGGAAGTGGTAATAGGCATCGTAATTTGCAAGATAGGAAAAGCTGCCCATATTCAGCGCGTCGGTTTCTGTCAGGGGCAGATCGACCCAGCGCACCAGAACGTGATCCGCCTGCTCTGCGGTGATCTTGATGAGATCCACCTCCGGGTCGTAGCCGTCATAGCAGGTGTCCACCAGCTCTTGCCGTTCCGCGGCGGAAATCGGCTGTTCCGGTGAAACGCCGTTGTAAAACAGGTGATACATATCGATCTTCACGGGATCGTCATAGACGGAGGTCAAAAACTGGATGGGACGGAGGGCGCAGTCATTCCCGGCAGAGTCCTGCCAGCGGTCAGCGGTGTTGAACACCAGCGCGTACCCGGACAGTTCCTCGCCGGTCAGAGACCGCACAGAGGGCTTTGCCCCGGTGAAGGTGAGGGCGCATACCAGCGCGGCGGCGGTCACCACCGCCAGCAGAGCGATGCCCACGGTGCGGCGGTTTTCCGCGATGCGGGTGACACGATCCTTCAATTCCCGCTTTCCCGCTGTCATGGTGGTGGCGGAGAGCATGGGGCTTTCCGGCCGTCCGGCTACGGGGATCAGCCGCAGCAGCGTTTGGCCGTAAGGGATGCGTTCCGATTCTCCCAGCTGCCGCAGTGCGCCCTCGTCACAGGCCAGCTCACAGTCCCGGTGGGAGACGATGGCGGCGATCCACACCAGCGGATCGAACCAGTACACCGCCAGACACACGCACCGCAGCAGGCTCCACAGGGGGTCCAGATGGCGGGCGTGGGTGGTCTCGTGGATCAGAACATGCCGCAATGTCTCCGGGGATTCCACGGCGGCGGGGGTCAGGTAGACGGCAGGGTGAAACAGGCCGAACAGACAGGGGGAGGGCAGTTCCGCCGTCAGATACACCGGATAGGGGCAGTTTTCCACCGGATAGGGTCTCCGGCTCCGGCGGAGACGAAGCATGAAGCGGAGGTTCGCAAGCAGGAACCACGCCGCCATGACGTACATCCCGGCGTGCCAGACGGCTTTCAGAACGGGGGTCAGGGGGATCTGACTTTTATACTCGATGGAATGGGTGACATTTTCCCCGTCGGTAAACGTCACGGTGCTGTCCTCCGTGGCGGTGTCCACCCGGAAGGGCTGATAGGGGGCGGGAGTCTGGAAGACGCCCGGCGGGGCGGAGACAATGGTCTCCCGGTAGGGGGTCACATACAGGGCCGGGGCGGTGATCCGGGCCGTCACCGGCTCCGCCGCTGTCAGGACGTTGTGCTCCATGGCGGGCAAACTGACCGGCACCAGCAGCCGCAGTGCCACCAGCCCCCACAGGGCGTACTGCACCCGGCGGGAGATGGTTTTTCGGAACAGCAGCCGCAAAAGCAGCAGGGTAAGGATCAGAACGGAAGAAGTCAACAGGATCTCTTTCATAGTTTTCCACCCGCTTTCTCCAAAATAGCGGACAGCTCCGCGATGTCGTTTTCTGTCAGGGCGTTTTTTTCCACCATGGCGCTCATCAGCAGGCCCAGCCCGCCGATCTTATCCAAAAAGGTTTCGGTTTCTGATTCGATGGCGTCCTCCCGGTCCACGGCGGGGAAATACAGCTTGGCCCGGCGGCCTTCCTCGTGGCGGACAGCCCCCTTGGCCTCCAGCCTGGAGAGCATGGTGATGATGGTATTTTTCGACCAGCCGGTTTCCTCTTTCATGGCGGCGGTCAGCTCCGTGATGGTCATGGGGGCGGTCTGCCACAGGCGGTTCATCAGCTTCCATTCGCTGTTGGAGAGATCAATTTTCATCGCGCACCTCGTTTAAGTATACATTTGTCTACCTTTTACGCTTTCAGCGTAGCAAAAAGGTAGACAAATGTCAACCTCAATTTGGTTACAAAACAGATACGGAAAAATCGGCGTTCCCGCCGTTGACCGAACGCCTGTTTTGCCGTAAAATAGATGCGTATGAAAATCATCAGAGGAGAACGCCATGACTGACTTTGAACAACGATATATTGCCGCCCGGAAAGCGGTCATCGCCCGTGACCTTGCCCGGCTGAACCCCATGCAGCGGCAGGGAGCCATGACCACGGAAGGCCCGCTTCTGCTGCTGGCCGGCGCCGGCAGCGGCAAGACCACCGTGCTGATCCAGCGGGTCTATAACCTGCTGACTTACGGCCGGGGCAGCGACTGCGACGAGGTGCCGGACTGGGCCACAGAGGCAGATCTGGACTTTCTGGAGCATTTTCCGGAGCGGCCGGACGCCGACGAGGTCCGTCGGGTCCACCGGCTCTGCGCCGTGGATGTCCCCCGTCCATGGGAAATCATTGCCATCACCTTTACCAACAAGGCGGCCGGGGAGCTGAAGGACCGGCTGGCGGCCCGTCTTGGCCCTGCCGCCAACGACATCTGGGCCTCCACCTTCCACTCCGCCTGCGTCCGCATCCTGCGGCGGGACATTGACCGCATCGGTTTTGAAAAGGATTTCACCATTTACGATACCGACGACGCCAAGCGGGTCATCAAGGATATTCTGAAGGAGCAGAATCTGGACGAAAAGGCCTTCCCCATCCGCAGCGTTCTCTCCGCCATCAGCGCCTCCAAGGACCGCTATGAGGGGCCGGAGGTATTTCGCAAAAAGGCGGAGGCAACAAACGATTGGAAAAATACCCGCATTGCCAGGATCTACGCCGCCTATCAGCAAAAGCTCAGCACTGCCAATGCCCTGGACTTTGACGACATCATTTACCACACCGTCACGCTGCTGCAAACGGAGCCGGAGGTGCTGGACTACTACCAGAAAAAGTTCCGGTATGTGCTGGTGGACGAGTATCAGGACACCAACCACCTGCAATATCTCCTCACCGGCCTGCTGGCCGGGGGACACCGGAATCTCTGCGTGGTGGGTGACGATGACCAGTCCATCTACCGCTTCCGGGGAGCCAACATCGAGAATATCCTGAACTTTGAAAAGCAGTACAAGGACGCACGGGTCATTCGACTGGAGCAGAACTACCGTTCCACCCAGCACATTCTGGACGCCGCCAACGCCGTCATCAAGAACAACGAGGGCCGCAAGGGCAAGACCCTCTGGACGGACAACGGCAGCGGCGACGTGGTGACGGTAAAGACCAATTTTAACGAGGGAGACGAGGCAAACTTTGTGGCCGGGGACATCCTCATGGGGGTCAACCGGGGACGGAACTTCCGGGACACCGCCATTCTCTACCGCATGAACGCCCAGTCCAACGCACTGGAATACGCCCTGAAGCGCAACGCCATTCCCTATAAAGTTGTGGGCGGCATGAAGTTCTTCGACCGGGCGGAGGTCAAGGATATGCTGGCCTACCTGTGCGTGCTGAATAACCCTATGGACGATCTGCGGCTTCGCCGGATCATCAACACCCCGGCCCGCGGAATCGGCGCCACCACCATGGACAAGGTGGCGGAGCTGGCGGCAGAGCAGGGGGCGTCTCTCTATGAGGTCATCCGCAATGCCGACCTGTTCCCCACCCTGAAAACCGCCGCCTCCAAGCTCATCAAATTTGCAGACCTCATCGATAACCTGCGCCGGGCAGGCAGCACGCTGGCTCTACCGGAATTTTACGATGAAGTCCTGAACCAGACCGGCTACGTCCGGGCGCTGGAGGAGAAAAAGGACATGGAGAGCCGGGGCCGTATTGAAAACGTGCAGGAATTGAAGTCCAACATTCTGGGCTTTCTGGAGCAGGATCCGGAGGACGCCACCCTTTCCGGCTTCCTGAACGAGATCGCCCTGTATACCGATCTGGACAGTGTGGAAGCGGACGATAACTGCGTCACTATGATGACCATTCACTCCGCCAAAGGACTGGAATTCCCGGTGGTCTATGTGGTGGGCATGGAGGAGGGCATCTTCCCCGGCTCCTCCGCCATGTATGACGAGGAGGAGCTGGAGGAGGAGCGGCGGCTGTGCTATGTGGCCATGACCCGCGCCCGCGAAAAGCTGGTCATGACCAACGCCCGGCAGCGGATGCTCTACGGCCGCACCAGCGCCAACAAATCCAGCCGCTTTCTGGACGAGATCCCGGCGGAGGATATGCGCTGGGAGAGCAAGCCGGAACCGAAATTCGGCACCTATGACGAGGCGGGCTTCGGCGGCAGCCGCTGGGACGATGGCTTCGGCGGTTCCTCCTTCGGCGGCAGTTCCTACGGTGGCTTCGGCGGACAGCGTTCCGCCGGTCAGACCTCCTACGCCGCATCCGGCAGCAGCTATGGCGGTGCGAACCGTTCCGGCAGTGCAGGCCGTTCCGGCGGATATGTCAGCGGCGGCGTCCATACTTACAAAAACGCCAAACCGGCTGGCCAGCCCCTCCGCACCAGCAGCCGGGGCAGCACGCAGGCGTCTCCCGCCGTGGAGCTGATCCAACTCCATCAGGGAGATCAGGTGGAGCATACCGCTTTCGGCAAGGGAACGGTTCTCTCCGTAAAGCCCATGGGCGGCGACGCACTGGCAGAAGTTGCCTTTGACGGCGGCACAACCAAAAAGCTGATGCTGAAAGCAGCCGGAAAACACATGAAAAAACTCTAAAGGCGCAAACGCTCCCAAACAATCCATCATAAAGCAGAAAACAGCCGCAGCGGTTTGAAACCGCTGCGGCTGTTTTTGCAGGTTTCTGCCGGAATCATGCGTACTACATGAATCTGCACAGCAGGATCGGCAGGAAAATGGCGGGAACCAGATTCATTACCTTGATTTTCGTGACATTCAGCATATTCAGTCCCAGCGCCACGATCAGGAGCGAACCGACGCAGGTCATCTCCGCAATCACAGTGTCACTGAGCAGGGGAGACAGCAGGCCCGCCGCCAGAGAGATCGCTCCCTGATAGAGAAAGATGGCTGCGGCAGAAAACGCCACGCCAACGCCCAAAGAGGAGGCAAACACAATGGCGGAAATCCCATCGATCACGGATTTTGCTTTCAGGGTGTCGTAATTCCCGGTAAGCCCGTTTTCCAGTGAGCCGACAACGGCCATCGCGCCTACGCAGAACAAAAGGGACGCGGTCACAAAGCCGTCCGCCACGCTGGGCGCGCCCTCTCTGGTATGGATCAGGCGGGCCGTTTTTTCCTGCACCCAGTCGCCCAGTGTACGCATCCGGCGATCCAAATCCAGAAGCTCGCCGATGATCGCGCCGATCGCAATGGAAATAATGGCGGTGAGGGTGTTCTGTCCTTTCAGACTTCCGCTGACGCCGATATAGATGACGCACAGCGCCATGCCCTCCATGACAATGGCTTGCAGACGGCCGCCGATGCTGTCGGCGGATATGTCTTTGGCGGAGCGGCGGGTAACAGTCTGAATGGCCAGCCCCAGCAGGGAGCCGCAAAGAATGGTCAGGGAATTGATAATCGTTCCGGTCAACATAGTTTATACCCCTTTATTTGCAATCAGATCACGAACCACCTTACTGCCTATCAGCAGCCCGGCCACAGCGGGAACCCACGGATTACTGGCTGGGACGCTGCGCCGTCCCGGCGGCGGCGTTTCCCGCTGTGTGGTCGGCGCAGGCTGCTCCGGCGAAAACACCACCGGCTGGCGGCAGATTCCCCGGTTTCGCAGTTCCTTCCGCATGACCCGCGCCAAGGGGCAGCCGTATGTCTCCGAAATGTCCGCCAGCCGCAGCTGTGATGGGTCCAATTTGTTGCCTGTTCCCAGCGCCATCATCAGTGGAATTTTCAGCCGACGGGCGGTTTCCGCCAGATCCAGCTTGCAGCTCACCAGATCAATGGCGTCCACAATGTAGTCATACCGGCAGCCCTCAGGGAAGAACCGGCTGCGGTTCTCTGCGTTATACAGTTCCTGCAAGGGGTGCAGCACAGCGTTGGGATTGATATCCGCAATGCGCCTTGCCACCGCCTCTGCTTTGGGCAGTCCTACAGTAGAAGTCAGCGCCTCCAGCTGACGGTTCAGGTTGGACAGCGCCACGGTATCGCTGTCTACCAGCGTCAGCTCGCCGATCCCGGCCCGCGCCAGACACTCCGCCGCATAGCTGCCCACACCGCCAAGGCCGAATACGATCACATGGGTCTGCGCCAGACGCATCTGGGCTTCCGGCCCCCACAGCATCTCATTGCGTAAAAAACGTTCGTCCACAGGAAGCACCTCCTCTTCGAGAAGAAAACGGGCCGGCAGATACCGGCCCGTTCATTCAGAGAAATCACAGGATCAGGGGCTGAATCAACCCACAAACTTCATACCGAAATCGCTCTGGGACACATCGGCGCCCTCAACCAGACTGTTGGTCCACTCGTCCACATCGTCAGAGCGCAGGGTGTTCACCACAGCTGCTTTCCACACAGGCAGGCCGGTTCCCACGAAGTACATGACATGAGAACCATAGGTGGAATCCACCACGTCCGTATCGCCGGGCTTCCGGCTGGAATCCAGCGCCCAGTCCTTGAAGGAATCCACCAGACTGGAATCCACAGAAATGTCGCTGATGAGACCTCCGGTATACTTGGTGCCGTCCTCGGAATCCTTCGTAACCAGATCAATGAAGGAATCCTCCGTGGCGTCGCCGGCCTTCCACTCGGCAAGGATCTCCTCGGCCTTGGTGTGGGCGGCGGCTTTCAACTGCTCCTGCTCCTCATCGTAGCCCTCCTCATCGGAGGTCTTGGTGCCGGCCTCAGGCATCACCAGAATGTGACGGACGCTGACCGTGTTGGATTCTTCCAGATAGCGGTCGTGGAACACTGCCACATAGTAGTCGTCGTTGACCTCCAGCACGTCGGTGTCGCCGCTCTGGCGGGCGTCGTCGAACAGCCAGTTGCCGATCACGCCGTCATAATAGCTGGCGTCCCGCGTATCATAGTAGGTAGCCTTCTCATAGCTGCCGGCAGCGGATTCCAGAGAAGTACCGCTCTTATAGGCAGCCAGGATCTTGTCTGCCGTCTCCTTGGCGGCTTCCTTTGCGGCGGCAGTCTCCTCGTCGGTGGGCTGCACCGTGTTGCCGTCGGCGTCGGTGGTGGACTCGGCGGCGCCGCTGACCACCACATACTCCCAAGAGGCCCGGTCATAGGTCTTGGGATCGGCATTGTACGCGTCCTGAATCTCCTGATCGCTGTAGGTCAGCTCATCGGAGTAGGCGTTGGCATAAGCCTGATACTGCAGCGTGCGAAGCAGCTCCTGACCGTAAACCTTCTCCGTCATGGTGCTGCCCAGATTCTGCTGGAGATACTTCTTGACGGTGGTGCCGCTGCCCACGGCCGTATCCTTCAGCGCCTGCATGGTGTCGTCATACTGGGTCTTCACTCCGGCGGGATACTGGAAGCCCTTCGCCTCAGCTTCCTTCAGGCCGTTCTGGATCATGGTCATCTGCTTGATGGTATTGTCCATCATGTAATCATGCCAGGAGGATCCTTCCTCCACGCCCAGCATGGACGCAGCGGTGGCATTGACGGTCTGTCCCTTCAGGGAAGAGCCGGTATCCAGCCCCAGATAGCTGATGAAATAGGAGTTGTTCTGCAAAAAGCTGCGGTACACGTTCTTGTAATAGAAGCTGACCTCGGCAGCCGTATACTTCTCCCCATCGATGGTGACGGCCGTTGCACTGCGGGAGATGATATTGGACTTCCAGATCAGGCAGGCCACAACCGCTACTAAAAACAGCACGCCGATGACGCTGTAAAGCAGGTTGCTCCGCTTTTCCGCCTTTGCCTGTTCCAGTTCCTTAAAGGTTTTCGGATCGGCGCCGGGGGTCGGGTCCTGCCGGAGCTTCTTTTCTCTTGATGCGCTCATTTGTTGTTCATCCTCTCAAATTCTAAACGTTCTGGCGCGGCATAGCGCCGCGTGATCTCGTCACGTACCGCACTATTATATAGGATTGCGGCGCGATATGCAAGTACCAGATTGCGCCTGCGCCCTGTCAGCTGCGTGATCGGAAGTTATTTTACACCCCAAGTCTGAAAAAAAGCTGAAAAGGGGACTGCCTTTGGGCAGTCCCCTGAAAATTCTGCGTCCCGCAGCGGCCGTGTAGACCTCGTTATAACCTGCACCTTCTAGTACAGGTGGGTTGCTTCCAGAATGCTTTACCGCTTCCAACTTCCAGCCGCGAACGGCAGCCGGGAGGCCTGCGAGCCACACCCTGAGAGGTGCATCCCGAATAACGAAATGTGGGTTAAAAAAAGATCTATCACGCACCCCGCAGGACATACCGGGCGTTGCCCGGCAATGACCGGATCATGCGGGAATCCGCGCTCTCCGCACCGCCCCTGCCGGACGCAGCGGAAACACTGTGTTCAGTCTGCGCGGAAACGGGAGAGGTTATTCCTCCTCGTCATCAAACAGCAGCTCCATGAACTGCTCATAAACGGCTTCCAGCTCCTCGTCGGAGTCCAGCGTAGACAGCAGATCCTCGCCGTCCTCATGGATGACCTTCAGGATCACAAGGCCATTATCGGGATCGTCCTCATTTTCCCCCTCCGTCTCTGCGGGGAAAAATGCCTGATACATCTGGCCGTTATATTCCAACGCGTCCACAAACTCCAAAACCAGCTCTTTTCCGTCCTCATCCGTGACGGTAATAAAGGTGGGGCCGAATTCTTCACTCATCCGTCGTATACCCTTTCTTGTGTTGACCGGAGCGTGTTGACTGCCGGTGTTGATCCTATTGTAGCGGAAACGCCGGCATATTGCAAGGGGGAAAGTCGTGAAAAAGCAGCTGAGAAGTACAGATATTTCTCAAAAAAACAGCCGCTTTCTATGAAAATCAAGGAGGGGGTCAACTTTTCTCCGATAAAATATGACATTTTCAAGGTTGACAGGGGATGTTATAATAAATTGCATAATGGTGTCATGCAGGCTTTGCGCCCCGTGGGAGTACAGGCCGCAGAGTTTTGGAAAACCGTACCAGAAGGAGGTCCCGGATTTGGACGAAAGACGAACGCCCCAGTCTCAGGAAACGGCCGTTCATGCCCGCAGAAAACCGCGCAGACGGGCAGACGGCGCTGCCAGAGGCGTCTTTATGACGCTGCTGACGCTGATCCTGATCGGCTGCTGCGCCACTGCGATGCTGTTCGGCATCTTTATGAAGTATGTAAACACCTCTCTGCTGCCGACGCTGGACGTCAAGGCAGAGGACTATACCATGGCCCAAAGCTCCGTGGTCTACTATCAGGACAAGGACAGCGGACAGTGGGTGGAATACCAGACGGTCCACGGACAGGAAAACCGGGTTCTGGTGGATATCGGCGATATGTCGCCCTATCTGTGGCAGGCGGCGGTGTCCATTGAAGACGAGCGCTTTTTCAGCCACCACGGCGTGGACTGGAAGCGGACGCTGGGCGCTACCGTGAAAACCCTCGTCGGCAGCAACGACAGCTACGGCGGCTCCACCATCACCCAGCAGATGCTGAAAAACATGACCGGCGAAAATCAGAACACCATTAACCGCAAGGTCAAGGAGATCTTCCGGGCGCTGGAATTTGAGAAGGACAACACGAAAAGCCAGATTCTGGAGCTGTACCTGAACATGATTTATCTGGGCAGCGGCTGTTCTGGCGTGGAAACGGCGGCGGAATACTATTTCGGTAAGTCCGCCAAGGATCTGACGGCGGCGGAGAGCGCCTGCATCATCGCCATCACCAACAACCCGTCCCTTTACAACCCCAAATATGACCGCACCTACACCCGGAAGGACGGCACCACCATCACCCCGCGGGAGCTGAACAAGCAGCGGCAGGAGTTGATCCTGGACAAGATGTCTAAGGTCATCAATCCCGATACCGGCAAGCCCTATCTGACAAAAGAGGAGTGCGAAGCCGCCAAGGCGGAGCCGCTGAACTTCACGGACACCGCCGGCGACGCCAGCAACGTGGTGCAGACTGACGGCATTGAGATCAACAACTGGTTTGTCGAGCAGCTCATCAAGGACGTTACCAACGATCTGGCAGAGGCGAAGGGCGTGTCTTACGAGGCCGCCCAGCGGCTGGTCAATAACAGCGGCTATCAGATCTACTGCACCATGGATCCGGAAATTCAGGAGATTGCCGAGGGCGTTTATGAGGACGCCAGCAATCTGAACGTCCATTCCGCCTCCGGCAAACAGCTCCAGTCCGGCATCACCATTATGGATCCCTACACCGGGAACATTGTGGCCATGGTGGGCGCCGTGGGGCCAAAGACCCAGAATCTGGTGGATAACTACGCGGTGCAGAAGCATCAGGTGGGTTCCTCCATCAAGCCCCTGACGGTGTATTCCGCCGCGCTGGATGCCGGCGCGGTTACTCCGGCCACCACCTTTGACAACTATCCCGTGCATCTGCTCAACGGCAATCCCTGGCCCAAGAACTCCCCCAACACCTACACCGGCTGGACCATGATCGGTGAAGGCGTCCGGCGGTCTATCAACACCATCGCCGTCCAGACGCTGGAAGCGCTGGGCGTGGCGGATTCCTACGCCTACGCCACGGAAAAGCTGGGGCTGAGTCTGGTGCCGGAGGATATGGGTGTCGCTCCCCTCGCCATGGGCGGCCTGACCTACGGCCTGAGTACCGTGGAGATGGCGGCGGCTTTCTCCTCCTTTGCCAACAGTGGCGTTTACAACTCTCCCAAAATGTATACGGAAGTCCGTGACAGCAACGGGGAGGTGGTTCTGAAAAACGAGGGCGAGACCCACGCGGCCATGAAGGAAACCACCGCCTACTTCATGAACCAGATGCTCACCAGCGTGGTGAATGCCGGTACCGGCACCTCCGCCAAGTTCAGCGGCATGACCATCGCCGGTAAGACCGGCACCACCAACGATAGCCGCGTCCGCTATTTCGTGGGCTACACCCCTTACTACTGCGCCGCGGTATGGACAGGCTATCCCTCCACCAACGAAAAGATCTCTGCCTCCGGCAACCCGGCCATCAGAATGTGGAAGCCCATCATGCAGAAAATCCACGAGAATCTGGAAAACAAGAGTTTTCCCACCCCCTCCAGCGGACTGGAGACGGTGACGGTCTGCGCCGACAGCGGCAAACGCTGCACGGATGCCTGCCTGTCCGATATCCGGGGCAGCCGGGCCGTTACCGTCACGGTGGCGGCAGGCACCGCTCCCACGGAAAACTGTGACAAGCACGTTTTCGTGGACTACTGCACCGAGGGCAAGTGCCTTGCTACCGACAGCTGCCCTGCCGAACATGTGAAGCAGGTGGGCGTGCTGGATTTTGAACGGACGGACTATTTCAACGGCGGTTCCCGGATCCTTGCCACTGACAGCGCCAAGAACCCCGACAGTCTGTTCCATCTGACGGAGATGAAGCGGGCCATCGGCCTGCTGCCGACGCCGACGGCCAGCGGCGGCGAAACATACCCGGAGGTCATTGGATGCCCCGTCCACGCAGGGATGACGCCGGAGGAGCCGGACGATTCCGCAGCGGATCCTACAGACCCCAACGATCCCAACTACAATCCCCCGGCAGACGACACAGGAAACGGGGATGACGGTGGCGAGCCTGCCGAACCGCCCATCATCGTTCCCGTGGAACCGTCGGAGCCGGATAGCAGCGGCGGCTTCGGGGATGCCGGAAGCTGGGCCGCCAGCTTCTTCAACAACTGAAAACGCCTACAGAACGAAAACAAGCGGACGGCTTCGAGCCGTCCGCTTGTTTTTCTGCACGCTTATGGAATTCAGGTCAGCAGGGCGCTGAGGCCGGTAGCCGCCAAGCCGAAGATCAGCACGCCCACCAGAATCAGGGCAATGATGCGGGTACGTTTCGGGGTCATCTCAGGGTTCCTCCTTCTGTTCCCTCTGTATGGGGCAGGATTTTTTTAATGCTTCTTTCCACTTTTGACCGGGGCAGCATCAGCTCATGGCCGCAGCCCAGACACTTCAGTTTGATATCCATGCCCACCCGTGTGATCTCCCACTGTTTGGAGCCGCAGGGGTGGATTTTTTTCAGTTCTACGATGTCTTTCAGATGCAGATCCATAAAATTCCTCCTGTCACCTATGCCGCAAATCCGCATAGGGTGGTATATCAAAATGTAAAGGATGATGATCATGCCGGAAAACAGAGCCTATCCGCCGGAGGGGCTGACCCCGCCCGCACCTTATACGCTGGCAGAGCTGCGGTCAGCCATGGAAAGCCGCGCCGTAGTGGAAGGCGTCGCCCAGCGGTGCGACGCGGCGCTGAACCTGTCCGTCCAGCTGGGCAGAATTTCTGCAATCATGCCCCGCGAAGAAGCAACCGCTCCATGGATCAGCGGCGCAAACCGGGAGATCGCCGTGCTGTCACGGGTGGGGAAGCCCATCTGCTGCACCGTGGAATCCATCGCCGCCGACGCAAAGGGCGCGCCGCTGGTAACGGTCTCCCGCCGTCAGGCACAGGAGCAGGCTATGGACGCCATGCTGGAGAGCCTGCGTCCCGGCTCCGTTGTGGCCGGGCGGGTGGTCCGCATGGAGTCTTTCGGCGCTTTTGTGGATATTGGCCGGGGGATCGTGGCGCTGCTGCCTACGGAGTTCATCTCCGCCGCCCGCATCCGCCGCCCAGAGCAGCGCTTCCGCACGGGGCAGAGGATTCTGGCTCTGGTCAAAGCCTTTGACCGGGAGACCCGGCGCGTTACCCTGACCCACAAGGAGCTGCTGGGAACATGGCTGGAAAACGCCAGTCAGTTCTCTCCAGGAGAAACGGTGCCGGGCATCGTCCGAGGCGTGATGGATTATGGCTGCTTTGTGGAGCTGACGCCCAATCTCTCCGGCCTTACCGACCGGCGGGAGGATCTTCAGGAAGGGGATGCCGTCTCCGTCACCATTCGCTCCATCCGCCCGGAGCGGATGAAAATCAAATTGCAGGTCATTGAAAAGCTGCCGGAGCAGGCGGCCCTCCCCACGCTTTCCTATCGGATCACCGACGGCGTGCTGGAACGCTGGGTCTACTCCCCTGCCGGTTACGAAGGCGCGCCGATAGCCACGGACTTCACCGAGGCCCTTTGATTTTTTCCCAATAGGCTTTCGCCGCCTGTTCGGTCTTGTTGTCGCCGTAGTCATAGTAATGGGCGTTTCTGATGGCGTCCGGCAGATACTGCTGCCGCACCCAGTGGTGGCCGTAATTATGGGGATACTTGTACCCCTGTTCCCGCTCCAGCCCGGCGGAGTCCGCGTGAACATTCTGAAGTTCCCGCGGGACATCGCCGCTGTGTCCCGCCTTCACGTCCGCCCAAGCGGACATGATCCCGGCAGAAACGCTGTTGGACTTCGGCGCTGTGGCGATCAGCACGGCAGCCTGCGCCAAGGGCAGCTGCGCCTCCGGCAGTCCCAGCTGCATGGCCGTGTCCACGCAGGATTTCACGATGGTGATGGCCTGAGGATAGGCAAGACCCACATCCTCACAGGCCGCGCACAGCAGGCGGCGGCAGGGAGTGATCAGATCCCCCGCTTCCAGAAAGCGGGCCAGATAGTGGAGCGCCGCATCCGGGTCGCTGCCCCGGAGGGATTTGTGAAGCGCGGATGCAGCGTCATACATGGCGTCGCCGCCCCGGTCATACCGCATGGCGCTGCGCTGCGCCAAAGCTTTGGCGTCAGCTTCCGTCAGAAGCAGTCCGCCGTCCTTTGGCACAGCCGCTTCACAGAGAAGCTCCGCCGCGTTGATGGATTTCCGCACATCGCCGCCGCAGCCCTGCGCCACCAGATCCGGCACGCCGGATTCCCATGTCAGGGGCAGGGGCGTCCGCCCCTTCATGATCTCCAGCGCCCGCAGGACCGCCGGGCGGATCTCTTCCGCCGGGACGGATTTGAATTCAAACACGCTGCTGCGGGAAAGCAGGGCGTTGTACACATAGAAAAAGGGATTCTCCGTGGTGGAGGCGATGAGGGTCAGGGAGCCGTTCTCCATGAACTCCAGCAGGCTCTGCTGCTGCTTTTTGTTGAAGTACTGGATCTCATCCAGATACAGCAGAATTCCGCCGGGGGCCAGCAGCGTTCCCACGTCGGCAATGATGTCCTTTACATCCTGTAAGGAAGCCGTGGTAGCATTCAGACGGTAAAGGGTCTTATGGGTCTTTTCGGCGATGATGTTGGCCACGGTGGTTTTCCCGGTTCCGGATGGACCGTAGAACACCATGTTGGCGTCCGTCCCCGCGTCGATCAAACGGCGCAGAACGCCGCCGGGAGCCAGCAGATGACGCTGGCCTACCACCTCATCCAATGTTTTCGGACGGATCTCGTCCGCTAAAGGGCGATGCATCGTGTCCCTCCTTCCGGGAAAATCTTGAAAAAATATTATAGCACAGCTGTTTGGAAAAAGCTACGGCATTGTCTATGGTGTTTCGACAGAATTTATAATCGGTATGCAGGCAGGATTTCACGTTTTTCTGCTCAAAATATGATTTTCGCCCCTTTGCGGCTTTACCTCTCCGCGAAATATATACAGATGGCATGAATTGGCCGAAAAGCCGCAGTCGAAATCACCAGCTGATTGGAACACTCAGTATGCGGGTATGCGGCAATTTTAAACCGGGCAGCCTGCCGTTTTCTGTTGATAGGCTCTGTCATGCCGGATTTTTTGAATCCACACAGGCGGGCTTCTGCTTTAATTGCCTGCACAGCATGGTTCGGATCTTGGGCTGAATATGTTGACAATACCGCTGAAAGACGATAAAATAAAGTATTACAAGTTCCAATAAGGGGTATTTTGCCCCAATACTGTAAGTTAAAGTTGGGGGAAACATCATGGCACAGGATAAAAAAGTTGAACAGATCACCAGTATGGAGGACGATTTTGCCCAGTGGTATACCGATATCTGCAAGAAAGCAGAACTGATCGACTATTCCAGCGTGAAGGGCTTTATGATCCTGCGTCCGTACGGCTACGCCATCTGGGAAAACATCCAGCACATTCTGGACAGTGAATTCAAGAAAACCGGCCACGTCAATGTGGCGATGCCCGCGCTGATCCCCGAAAACCTGCTGAAAAAGGAGGGAGAGCTGGTCAACGGCTTTGCGCCTGAGGTGGCATGGGTCACTATGGGCGGCAGTGAAAAGCTGGAGGAGCGGCTTGCGTTCCGTCCCACCTCCGAGACCATGTTCTGCGACCACTGGCACAGCGTTTTGCAGACCTACCGCCAATTGCCCATGCTCTATAATCAGTGGTGTTCGGTGATCCGCTGGGAAAAGACCACCCGCCCGTTCCTTCGCAGCCGGGAATTCTGGTGGCAGGAGGGACATACCATCCACGAAACCGCCGAGGAAGCGAAAAAGGAAACCGAGCAGCAGCTCAACTGCTATGCCGATTTCTGCCGGGATGCACTGGCCATGCCCGTGGTAAAGGGCCGCAAGACCGATAAGGAAAAGTTTGCCGGTGCCGAAGCCACCTACACCATTGAGTGCATGATGAAGGACCGCAAGGCGCTCCAGTCCGGCACCAGCCACTATTTCGGTGACAAGTTCTCCCGCGCCTACGACGTAACCTTTACCGGCCGGGACAACAAGCTCCAGTATCCCTTCCAGACCTCCTGGGGCGCTACGACCCGTCTCATCGGCGCAGTCATCATGACCCATGGCGATAACAACGGTCTGGTGCTGCCTCCCGCGATTGCCCCCATTCAGGTGGTGGTGATCCCCGTAGCCGCCCACAAGCCCGGCGTGCTGGAAGCAGCTGCTGAGATCAAGACCCGCCTGGAGGCCGCCGGCCTGCGGGTGAAGCTGGACGATTCCGACAACTCCCCCGGCTGGAAGTTCGCCGAGTATGAGATGAAGGGCGTTCCCGTCCGCGTGGAGATCGGCCCCCGCGATCTGGAAAAGGGACAGTGCTGCCTTGCCCGCCGGGACACCGGCGAAAAGTCCTTCGTCTCTCTGGACGAGCTGGAAGCGCAGGTGCAGAGCCTGATGACCGCCATTCACGACAACCTGTACGCGCAGGCGGAAAAGAACCTGGAGGACAACACCTTTGATCTGAACTCCTGGCAGGAGGTCAAGGAGATGGTGGAGACCAAGGGCGGCTTTGCCCGCACCAAATGGTGCGGCAAGCTGGAGTGCGAGCTGAAGATGAAGGAACTGGCAGGCGTTTCCAGCCGCTGCATGCCCCTCAAGCAGTCCGGCACCGAGGGCGTCTGCCCTGTCTGCGGCGAAAAATGCACCACGGATATCTACTGGGGCGTTGCCTATTAAGCTTCCCCTGATCTATGAGCAGCCAAAAGGGCCTGCCGCCTGTATTACACAGGCGGCAGGCTCTTCATCGTGCCGAAAAGCCTTTTCATCACGCTGCCGCAAACTTTTCTGCACTTGAAATGTTCGGAAAAACTTACGGTATAAAACAAGAAGCATCCGTTCCTGGCTTCTTTTGCAGCGATCTTCCTTTCCACCGCATAACATTTCCGGGTTGATCGTGCGGATTTTCTTCCGCGCATAACAAATCCCCTCGATACAGGAAATAACTGTATCAAGGGGATTTTTCGCCCATATATCCGCGTTACTTTGCGGCCTTTGCCATGGCCTTTTCCAAGCCTCTGGCAAATTGATCCGGGCAGGAAGTCCCCTTGCCGCCGCAGTCAATGCCCTTCAGACGTGCAATGGCGTCCTCCGCCTTCATGCCCTTCACCAGCCGTGAAATGCCCTGAAGGTTGCCATTGCAGCCGCCCAGCACCTGCATTTCCTGAATCACGCCCTGTTCGTCCACCTCTACCATCATGGCGCGGGAGCAGACTCCCTGCGGCTGAAACGTATATGTCATCGTGTGTTCCTTCTTTCTTTTGTCTTTTCTGAAAGGATAGAATACCACACTTTTTCCATTCTGCCAAGACTGAAAATTGCACCGAAAGCAGGGCCTTCGGTGCAATCGATTTTCATCTGTACTTCTTTGCGCTTCCGGAAATTTCCGGGGCGTATTTTGGAGTTGTTCAGTCCGCCCAGGCTTTGCCGTTTTTCTGCTCCAGCGTCAGCCGGTCGGCGATCATGGCGATGAACTCGCTGTTGGTGGGTTTACCTTTTGCGTTGGAAACGGTATACCCGAAGTACTTCTGGAGCGTTTCCAGATCGCCGCGATCCCATGCCACCTCAATGGCATGGCGGATTGCCCGCTCCACACGGGACGGCGTGGTGGCATACCGCTTGGCTACCTCCGGGTACAGGATTTTCGTCACCGCGTTGATGACGTCCATATCCCGCACTGTGATCATGATGGCTTCCCGCAGATACTGGTAGCCCTTGATGTGCGCCGGGACGCCAATCTCGTGGATCACCGAGGTCACCATGGTCTTGAGCGAGGGCAGAGATTCCTTCGGTGCCTGAAGAAACAGCCCCCGCATTTTATCCAGCAGGTTTTCCGTTTCAAAAGGCTTCGGCAGGAAATACGCCGCCCCAAGCTCAGAGGCCTCCATCAGCATCCGATCTGAGACAAAGCCGGAGGTCAGGATCGTCATGGGCATATCCTCTCTTTTTTGCAGTTGGCGAAGTACGCTGAGGCCGTCCATTCCCGCCAGCATCGCGTCCATTACCAGAAGATCCGGGTCTCTTTCCTCCGTCTTTTTCAAAACTTCATTCCCATCCCGCGCAACTTCGACAGAGAATTCTCCCGTCTTCTCTATTTCTTCCCGCAGCAGTGTGCGGAACTCCTCACTGGCGTCTGCCAGCAGTACCATTTTGCGCTGATCCATAACACACTTCCCTTTTCCATATTTTGCGACAGGTTCCCATGCAGCTATCGCGTTTTATATAAAATAACACATTCTCCCGGTTTTTTCAATAAATGGTTCGCTAATTTTCTGATAATCGTTCGACATTTTTCGTGTGACAGTGCGTTTTCCCGCACTTTCTGCGTTTTTAAGTTGTACTTTTTCAATGGCTGTTTGCAATATATGCCGCGTTTTTTTCGTTCAAAAGACGCTTTGCAGGCGGAAGCAGACGCGCAGATCGCCCCGCGGCGCATCCCAAGCGCCTGCTTTTGCATTTTTTCTGCTTCCATGCTATAGTAGTACTACATAAAATCAGGAGGAAATACTATGGATCTGCTGCGGGAATTAGCCGTTTACCGGCCATGGAACGAACAGGAGGAGCGGGATTGTGCCGAGCTGCTGCGCCGTCTGCACAGCGGCGAGGAATTGTACAGCCGTGACAACGCCGCCGCGCATCTGACCGTCTCGGCATGGGTGGTCAGCCCGGATCGTTCGCAGGTTCTCATGGCCTACCACAAGCTCTACGACTCCTGGGCATGGCTGGGCGGCCATGCCGACGGCGACCGCGACCTGCTGGCAGTGGCCCTCCGGGAAGTCCGGGAGGAAAGCGGCCTGACGGACGTCCGACCCGTATCAGAGCAGATCTACTCTCTGGAAATTCTCTCAGTGGACGGCCACGAAAAATGGGGACGGTATGTCTCCTCCCATCTGCACCTGAACGTCACCTATCTGCTGGAGGCAGATCCCGCCGCCCCCATCTGTCCCAAGCCGGATGAAAACAGCCGGGTCGGCTGGTTTTCTCCAGAGGACGCCGTTGCCGCGTCCAGCGAGCCGTGGTTCCGGGAGCGGATCTACAAAAAGCTGAATGAAAAGCTGGCGCAGTTCGGCGGATAAGAAAATGCCGTCTTGCAGAAGTCTCCGATTCAATTCCAAGTGGAGCTTCCGCAGGTTTTCCGCTTCTTCGCAAAATACCGCATCGGACATTCGCCGGAATGTCCGATGTTTTTTGCAGATTTTACGATTCCGCAGCGGATTTTACGGAAAATTGAGGAAGGATTATGCATTGAGTTCCGCAGGCTCCATACGTTATAATGCAATCATTCCGCTTTTACGGCGGAAAATCGGAACGAGGGAACATTCCCCCTCAAAAGGAGATCGACAATGAAAAAAACAGTCACTCTGGCGCTCGCCTTTGCACTGGTACTCGGACTGCTGTCCGGCTGCGCCAACGCTGACAAACCGGCTGATACTGCCGAGAACAGCCCTGCAGAAGAAACGCAATCCCCCGCCGCATCCACTGAAAATTTCAGCGACGAAATGAAGATCCCCTACGCCGTTGACCTCTCTCCTGAGGACGGTGCAGACTCCGTGGAACGCTCCGGCGACCACGAGAACTCCCCCTATTTCGCCCATCCCGACGTGTACAACATGGAATCCACGGATACGCTGACCGTACTCCACAACTTCAAGACCATGCAGCAGACCAGCGAATGGTCCTGCGGCGTCACCGCAGCGCTGATGGTTCTGAACTGGTACGGCAAGCTGGGCGATTGGAACGAGGAAAGTCTGGCCGCTCTGCGCCACTCTCTGGACGGCACGGAGCTGGAAAGCTATCCCGGCACAACGCTGAATCAGGCCATCGACATTTTCAATGGGGTGGGCGGTTTTGATATCGTGTCCACAAAGGACTATCCCGACGGCATCTGGATGGATGACATTCAGGGCTGGCTGGCCGAAGGCAAACCCGTCATGATCTGCTGGAATGACTTTGGCGGCCACTGGCAGACCATCATCGGCTATGATACCATGGGTACTGAAAATACCAACGACGACGTGTTCCTGGTGGCCGACTCCTACGATACCACCGACCAGAATCAGGACGGCTACGGCGTCTACTCCGCTGAGCGCCTCCTGTACAACTTCTCCATGTACGGCTACTTCCCCGAAAGCGAGGGCGGCAGCGATATGCTGTTCCTTGTGGCCAGCCCCTCTGCCGAATAATCAAGTTTCTCACTCTGAAAAACCGCTCCTGCCTTCCGGCAGGAGCGGTTTTCATTGCCGCCATCCGCAGGCGCGTTTTTCCGTTTCGCTACGTCATTGCCCCGGTGTTCAGCATAGTTTCTACGGAAATTCCATACCCTTTGGTTGGGTCGCTCAGCAGCACATGGGTCACAGCGCCAACCAGCTGCCCATTTTGAAGAATAGGGCTGCCGCTCATCCCCTGCACAATACCGCCGGTGGCGGCGATCAGCTCCGGATCGGTGACAGAGATCACCAGTTCTCTGCCGTCCGGCGCATCCGGGATCGTTTTCAGGATCTCAACGGCGTATTCCTGCACCTCATCGCCGGAAATGTTGCTGCGGATCACAGCCGGACCTTCCGCCGCGTCCCCTACCGGCAGCGCTTCCCCCTCTGCCAGAGAACAGGCTGCGTTCAGGGTACCGAAAATGCCGCAGCCGGTATTGGCGTAAAGCTGTCCCAGCTCTTCCGTCAGATCAAATTCTCCCCGCAGCTCTCCGGCGCTGCCGCAGCTTCCCTTTTTCACCGCTTTCACGGTGGAGGGCAGGATCGCCCCGTTTCCGAAGGGCATCAGGGCGGCGGTGTCCCCGTCCGTAATGCCGTGGCCCAAGGCACCAAAGGTGTTGCTATCCGGGTCGTAGTAGGTGACGGTGCCGATCCCCGCCATGCTGTCCCGTACCCACGCACCGATGCAGCACGCCCCCTCTTCATTTCGCTCCGGCTCTACGGAGAGCGTCACCGGGCTGCCCTGCCGCTTGACGGACAGTTCCGTGGTGTCCGTACCGTTTTCCTGCAAGAGAGACTGAAACTGCTCTGTGGATGTTACCGTCCGGCCGCCGCAGGCCTCGATGACGTCGCCGGTTTTCAGGCCGCAGGTGCGGGCAGGCGTACTGCCCTCCGGCAGCTTCACCACTACAATGCCCCTTGAAAACAGCTTTACCCCAACGGTGTGGCCTACCGGCACCAGACGTTTTCCGCCGGTCTCCGCGGCCAGGGCTGCGGTGGCGCACAGCACCAGGGCCAGTGCCAGCGCTGCGCCGAAGCGCACGCCCTTTTGGATGTTTCCATGCAAGCTTCTCACTCCTTTCGCGGTCAGCACGGCATTTTCAAAACAAATCGTTGATTTTATATTTGATATTCCGATTTGTATTGAACCACTGCCGTGTTTCCGCAGACTTTGCCCGCAGTTTTGCGGACACAGTTATCTTCTCCGGCTGACGCGCGGCAACACCCGACAAAAAGCGGCAGCAGCGCCAGCTAAAATCTGTCAAGTGCCGGGATTTGAGCAGAAAAAAGCAGACGCAGGAAGTTTCCTGCGTCTGCTGGCGAATTTTACAATATGTAAGCTCAATCCCGATGTTCAAAAATTTTGAGAATGGACTCAAAATCAAAATCATCCTTGGGAGCTTCCTCTTTTTCTGCTGGCGGGGCAATGGGTTCGATGGGCGTCGGCGCGGCAGTTGCCTTGGCCGGTTCCTCTTTTTCCTGCCCATCCAGCTTTGCGGAGGGCTTGTCAAAGGTGCCGATCTTCGGCAGCTCCCCGGCAGGCGCCTTGTCAAAGCCGGTGGCAATCACCGTGACCCGGATCTCGTCGTCCATATTCTCGTCGAAGGTGGCGCCGAAGATGGTCAGCGCGTCGGGATGGACGGCCTGCTGCACCAGAGAGGCCGCCTGCTCCACTTCCTCCAGGCCGATGTCCATGGAGCCGGTGACGTTGATGAGGACGCCCTTGGCCCCCTCGATAGAGGTCTCCAGCAGGGGGCTGGAAATAGCCATCCGGGCTGCTTCCTCCGCCTTGCCCTTGCCGGCGGCACGGCCCACGCCCATGTGCGCCATGCCGGCATTTTTCATGATGGCGGTCACGTCGGCAAAGTCCAGATTGATGAAGCCGGTATCTCGGATCAGGTCAGAGATGGACTGCACCGCCTGCCGCAGCACGTCATCCGCGATTTCAAACGCGTTGGCAAAGGTGATCTTCTGATCCGTGGCGTGCTTCAGGCGCTCATTGGGAATGATAACCAGAGAGTCCACCTTGTCCTTCAGCTCGGAAATGCCGCTTTCCGCCTGCTGCATCCGGCGGCGGCCCTCAAAGCCGAAAGGCTTTGTCACCACCGCTACGGTGAGGATATCCATTTCCTTGGCGATCTCCGCCACGATGGGTGCGCCGCCGGTGCCGGTGCCGCCGCCCATACCGGCGGTGATGAACACCATGTCGGTGTCCTCCAGCGCCTTGGCAATCTGGTTGCGGCTCTCCTCCGCGGACTTGCGGCCCACTTCGGGGTCAGAGCCTGCGCCCTGTCCATGGGTCAGCTTCTCGCCGATCTGAATTTTATAGGTGGCGCTGGATACATTCAGCGCCTGCTTATCCGTGTTCACAGCCACGAACTCCACACCCTTGGTGCCGGAGCGGACCATGCGGTTGACCACGTTGTTGCCGCCGCCGCCTACGCCGATTACCTTGATGTTGACAACGGACTCGGGGCCGGTCTCCAATCCAAATGCCATAACGTGCCTCCTGCTGTCTTTTGTACGAAAGGGCGGTCAGCCGCCCTGTAAACCGCAAATTTTCATTGCCCGCCCACGGCGGGTCATTATTATTTATAATATGCTATTTTCCCGGTGAGGTCAAGGGTTGCCGGGAATTTGTTTTGCTTTTTTTACGTCGGATTTCGACACGCCGCTCACCCCCGCACATTCTGCCGGAAGTGGATGCTGCCGTCCTCCCGCTGCCGCATATCGAAGGTGCCGGTCATATTGTCCTGAATCTTGTCGCTGGCGATGGACATTTCCAGCAGCTGAAGCTCATAGGCAAAATCAGCGTCGTAATCCAGCTTCACGGTGAAGCGGTCCATGTAGTCCATGGAGATGCAGGAGAGGTCGCCCAGATGAATGGCATTCACCTCGCCCAGCTTCCCCGCCTCCTCCAGCGCCGCCAGCAGCTTCAGCAGGCTCTGGCGCTGGGTCTCATAGTCGCTGTCCAGCGCGATCTGCGTCCCCACGGAGGGGGCCAGCAGACGGCAGCCGTCAATGGTGGGATACCCCGCCGCGCTGGTTTTCTGCTCCACGATCTTTCCCGCAGGGCTGACCAGCCAAACGATGCCGTCCTGCTCCCAGGCCAGCGGGTCGCCGCACTCCTGCACCTGGATCAGCAGGGTATCCGGCAGCTTCCGCTGGATGTGGGTATTCTCGATCTCAATATAAGGCAGCGCATCGGCAATATTCCGAATCACCTGATACTTGTTCAGCAGAAACAGATTGTCGCCGTCCGCTACGCCGCTGGCCTCCCGGATCTCCGCCTCGGTATACCGTTTCTCCCCGGTGATGACTACGGTATCCACCCGGAAAAACAGGGTGACGGCCGCCACCAGACAACCGCAGATCAGCAAAACGGACAGCAGCTTATAGAGGAAGCCGCTGCCTCCCCGTCTGCGCCGCCGCGCTGAGCCTCTCCTTCTTGCCATGGTGGTTCTCCTTTGTATGTTTACTCGTTATGCGGCGGCCGGTTCCGTCCGCCTGATATCCGCGCCGAGGGCTGCCAGATCCCGTTCGATGTGTTCATACCCCCGGTCAATGTGGGTAATCTCCGAAATGACCGTTTCGCCGTCCGCCGCCAGTGCCGCCACGCACAGCGCCGCCCCACCCCGGAGATCGGTACACCGCACAGCGGCCCCATGGAGCCGCTCTACTCCCAGCACCACCGCCGTGCGGCCGGAGGTGCGGATATCCGCCCCCATGCGGGTCAGCTCATCCACATGGCGGTAGCGGCTGCTGAACAGGTTCTCCTCAAACACCGCCGCCCCCCGGCACCGCAGCAGCGCCGCCATCAGAACGGCCTGCGCGTCGGTGGGGAAGCCGGGATAGGGCGCTGTTCGGACAGGGCCGGGCGCGCGCAGACGTCCGCTGCACCGGCAGGCAATCCCGGCGCTGTCCACGGAAATCCGGCAGCCCGCCTCTCGGAGTGCCGCCGTCACGGTGGACAGGTGTTCCTCCCGCGCCCCCCGCAGGAAAACGTCGCCCCCGGCGGACGCCGCCGCGCAGAGATAGGTAGCCGCCGCAATGCGGTCCGGGATCACGGTATATGTACCGCCGTGGAGGGGTCTTCCGCCCCGGATCACCACGGTAGATGTACCGCCGCCGGCAACCTCCCCGCCGCAGGTATTCAGGAAATTCTGAAGATCTTCAATCTCCGGCTCGCGGGCCGCGTTGGAAAGTACCGTAACGCCCTCCGCCCCGCAGGCGGCCAGCATCAGGTTTTCCGTCGCTCCCACGGAGGGGAAGCCCAATACGATCTCCCGCCCCGTCAGCTTTCCCGCCTGACAGCGCAGGGTGCCGCCGGTGTCGTCGATCTCCGCTCCCAGCATCCGCAGGCCGGAGAGGTGCAGATCAATGGGTCTCGGCCCCAGCTCACAGCCGCCGGGGCTGCTGAGGGACGCCTGCCCGCACCGGGCCAGAATCGCTCCCAGAAAGATGACGGAGGAGCGCATCTCCCGCATCAGCGCATCCGGAATCCCGCAGCCGGACATCCCGGAGGTATCCACCGTCAGGGTGTCTCCCTGCCACTCTGCCCGGCACCCCAGCGCCTGCAAAATGCGGATGGATGCTTCCACATCCCGCAGATGGGGACACCGGCGCAGCTCCACCGTGCCGCCGGTCAGGATGGTGGCTGCCAGCACCGGCAGTACGCTGTTCTTCGCGCTCTGGATGGTCACTTCCCCCTCCAGACGGTTTCCGCCCCTCGCCAAAAGTTGGCTCATATCCGTCCCTCCTGATTGAAATGGAATCTCGCACCATCCTATGGGCATTGCCGTGATTCGGTTCCATTTCCGTCAGGAAGCAGGGACAGTATACCACAGCTTCCCAGAAAGATAAATGTTGAAATTATAAACCCTTAGCCGACAGAAGGCGGATTATTTTCCGCCGTTCATGACCGCCTGTACGGTTTCATAGATCCGCTCCGCCGCGTCCCGGACGCCCAGCGCCGTCATGGCCTGCTCCATAGCCCTCCGCCGGGCGTCGTCATGGAGGATCCCCGCCGCGGCCTGAAACAGTGCCTGCCCGGAGGAGTCCTTTTCCAGCAGCACTTCCACGCCGCCGTGTTCCTCCAGTGCGCGGGCATTCTTCTCCTGATGATTGTTGGTCACATAGGGGGACGGCACCATAATGGCCGGAACGCCCAGCGCCGTCAGTTCGCTGACGGTGGACGCTCCCGCCCGGCAGATCACCAGATCTGCCGCCCGCATCACCGGGGCCATGTCATAGATGTACTCCCGCACCTGAAGTGCGGGATGCTCCTTCAATTCCACGCCTTTTTCCGCCAGCGCCTTCATCACGGCGGCATAGCCGCTCTTCCCTGCGCCGTGGATGTGGTGGAATGGCTCTTTCCCCGCTTCCAGCGCCAGCATATCCGCCATCTGGGCATTCATGCCCGCCGCGCCCAGAGAACCCCAGAAGGAGACGATCAGGGGCCGTCCGTCGTTGACGCCCAGCCGCTCCTTGGCCTCCTCCTTCGTCAGATCGAAGAAGTCGCTCCGCACCGGGGTTCCGGTGACGGCGACCTTGTTCGGATGCTTGTAGTGCTTCCGGCAGGACTCGAAGCCCACCATGATCCGGCCGGCATAGGGTTCCAGCAGCTCCGTGGTCAGCCCCGGCACGGCGTTGGACTCATGCACCGCCGTGGGAATCCCCATTTTTGCGGCGGCCTTTACCGTGGGATAGCTGGCGTAGCCGCCGGTGCCGATGACCACATCCGGCCGGAACGCCCGCAGGATCGCCCGCGCTTCCGCCGGGGAACGTACCATATTGAACAGGGACACCAGATTATGGCGAATCTCCGCCGGTTTGAAGGACCGGTGAAAGCTGGAAATATGGACGGTGCGGAAATCGTATCCCGCCTTGGGGATCAGATCCTTTTCCAGCCCCCGCTCCGCCCCCACAAAGAGGATCTTCACGTCCGGGTTCTTCTCCGCCATCAGCTGCGCCACGGCAATGGCCGGGTTGACATGGCCCGCCGTGCCGCCGCAGGTGAAGATCACCCGGTCAATGCGCTTTTCCATCATACAGTACTCCTTTTCAAAGGGACTTGGCAGCCTCACATTCTGCCGCTGGCGGGAGCTTTTTCCTGCTGCCCGCCCCGCCGGATCATTGGAAGCGTTCTTCCAGACAGGCCAAAAAGGCGGGGCCTCTCTACCCCGCCTTTGTCGGCTTCATTTGTCGGGAAACGCTGAGAATCACGCCCATCTCCGCCAGCTGGACGCACAGCGCCGTGCCGCCGTAGCTGAAAAACGGCAGGGAGATACCGGTGGTGGGCAGAACGCCGGACACCACGGCGATGTTCAAAAACACCTGTACTGCCATCAGCGTGGTGAAGCCCACCACCAGCAGCGTGCCGAAGCGGTCCCGGCAGTGGAGGGCAATCCAGTACCCCCGGAGTACCAGCGCCGCAAACAGCAGCATGATGATCCCCGCGCCGATCAATCCCAGCTCCTCACAGACAATAGAAAAGATGAAATCGTTGTGCTCCTCCGGCAAAAACAGGAACTTCTGGCGGCTTTTGCCCAGTCCCAGTCCCCACAGGCCGCCGGAGCCGATGGTGATCAGGCTCTGCCGCAGCTGATAGCCCTTATCCATCGGATCATCCGCCCAGGGATTCAGCCAGTAGGTCACGCGGGAGGTATTGTAGCCGATGACAAACAGCGCCACATACACCAGCCCTACCGCCGCACCGGCGGCAGCACCTACCCACGCCCAGTTGATGCCGCCTACCAGCATCATGGCGGCACCGGCGCCCAGAATCAGGATGGCGCCGGAAAGGTGCGGCTCCACAGCCACCAGCCCGCCGATGACCACCAGAATGAAAGCGTAGGGCAGAACGCCGTAGTGGAACGTCCGCATTTTGTCCTTCTTTTTGGAGATACTGTCGGCAAAGTAGATGACCACCGCCGCCTTGGCGATCTCTGAGGGCTGGAACTGGATGCCGATCCGCAGCCAGCGGGTTGCGCCCTTGACCGTCACGGCAATGGGGTTATGGGGAATAATGACCAGAATCAGCAGGATCACCGAAACATAGATCAGCGCCTTGCCCGCACCCCGGAGCCGCTGGTAATTGAACTTGCTGACAAGGAACATCACCGCCGTCCCCAGTACGGCAAACACCGCCTGCCGCTCAAAGTAGTACAGGGGATTATGCCGGGACGGATCCTCCTCATAATAGGCGGAGGGAAAGCTGGCGGACAGCAGCATCACAAGGCCGATGGCCGTCAGCAGCAGCACCAGCAGGCAAAAGGTCACATCGATGGGGCCTCTGGCCAGTTCCCGGCTCTCCTCCATCTTTTCCCGGCGGCGCTGCTTCCGTTCCTGAAGCGCCAGCTGCTCCTGACGGGTCAGGGGACGGCGGCGCTGCCGCTGTTCCATTGCCATGGTACTCCCTCCTTTCCCTTTGCTTGCAGGCAGGCTCTCAGAACCGGCCCTGAATTCCCAGATAGGCCAGCAGGCAGAAAACAGCCGTCACCGTGCAGAACACGATCACGATCTTATTCTCGCTCCAGCCGCACCGCTCCAGATGATGGTGCAGGGGCGCCATCTTGAAAAAGCGCTTGCCATGGGTGGCCTTGAAGTATCCAACCTGTATAATATCGGACAGAGTTTCCAGAATGTAGATAATTCCCACCAGAAGCAGCACCAGCGGCATATCAAAGGCAAAGGCCAGCGCCGCCACCGCGCCGCCCAGAAACAGGCTGCCGGTATCGCCCATGAAGCATTTGGCGGGATGGTGGTTATAGAGGGTGAAGAAGCCCAGCAGGCTGCCGCACAGCGCACCGGAGAAGATGCCCAGCGCGGTCATCTTCCAGAGGATCGCCGCCATCAGGAAAAAGAGCATCACCACCGTCGTCACGCTGGAGGCAAGGCCGTCGATGCCGTCGGTGAGGTTCACGGAGTTGACGCAGCCCACAATGACGAAGGCCGCAAACACAAGGTACACGATCCAGTTGACCGTCACCGTCACGTTGACAAAGGGAATGTAGAGGTCATTGGTCAACAGTCCCTCATACCGCATCAGGCACAGGAACACCACCGCCGCCAAAAGCTGCAAAACGAACTTCTGCTTGGCGGTCAGACCCTCGTTCTGGTGCTGGCGCACCTTGCGGTAGTCGTCCACAAAGCCGATGAGTCCGAAAATCAGGGCAAAAAGGTACACATACAGGTGGGCAAAATTACCCTCCATCATCTGCTGCCAGCCGCAGGCAAACGTCACAATGCCGCTGCCCAGAATAAAGGCAATCCCGCCCATGGTGGGGGTTCCCGCCTTGGAATTGTGCCATGTGGGGCCATCCTGCCGGATCTCCTGCCCAGCTTTCAGCTTCCGCAGCTCCGCCAGCACAAATTTTCCCAGAATCATGGTCAGCACACAGCCGGCCAGAAATGCAATGACATAGATTTTCATGTTTTCTCCTCTTTGCACCGTTCCTCTGCCATCACGCAGAGACTTTGTGTTCTCCCGCAGCCCGCCCCAAAAATCTCCGGCGGACGCCGTTCTTTAGAAATGCCGATATGCAGGACGCCCGGCAATCAACGCCCGCTGCTCAGGTAGTCCGCCACAATCTCCCGCTCATCCATATGATGCTTTACATGGTTGACTTCCTGATAGGTCTCATGCCCCTTGCCGCACAGGACGATCACATCGTCCGTCTCCGCGTGGTCCATGGCCCAGTGAATGGCCTCGATCCGATCCACCACCACATGATAGGGGGTGGCGCTGCCGTCAAATCCCGGCAGGATATCCGCAATAATAGCCTCCGGCTCCTCTGTCCGGGGATTGTCGGTGGTCACGACTGCAAAATCAGACCAGTCCGCCGCCGCTTTGCCCATCAGGGGGCGCTTTGTTCTGTCCCGGTCGCCGCCGCAGCCGAACACGGCCACCGTGCGGCCTTTTGCAAACTCCTTCACCGTTTGCAGCACATTCACCATGCTGTCCGGCGTGTGGGCGTAGTCGATGAGGATCGTATAGTCTTTGCCCGGCGTGGGAACGATCTCCACCCGGCCCTTCACATGGGGAACCTTTGCCAGAACCACGGCGCTCTCTTCCAGAGAGATTCCCAGCGCCAGCGCCGCGCCCAGCACATCCAGCGTGTTATAGACCATGAAGCCGCCAGGGATATTTACCCGGATGGGGACCCGCTCCGCTCCGCTCACAGCGTCGAAGGCAATACCGCCTGCGGAAAGGACAATGTTTTCCGCCCGCAGATCCGCATCCGCCTGTTCGGCGTATGTCATCACCTTGCAGTCCGCGTCCTTCAGCAGCCGGGGCGTCCACGGATCGTCGGCGTTTACCACGCCGGTGACGCAGTTTCGAAACAGGATAGCCTTGGCGTCGCAGTAGTTTTCCATGGTTTTATGGAAATCCAGATGATCCTGAGTCAGATTGGTAAAGATACCCACGTCATACCGCACGCCGTAGACCCGATCCAGATACAAAGCGTGGGAGGAGGTCTCCATCACCACATGGGTGCAGCCTGCATCCGCCATTTCCCGGAACAGCTTCTGCACCTCAAAGGATTCCGGGGTGGTGCGTTCCGTGGGGATCACATCGCTGCCGATCATATTCTGATTGGTGCCGATCAGGCCCACCTTGACCCCCCGTGCCTGCTCCAGAATGGCCTTGAGCAGATAGGTAGTGGTGGTCTTGCCGCAGGTGCCGGTGACAGCGATCATGGTCATTTCCTCTGCGGGATGGCCGAACCAGTTCCCGCCGATCACCGCCAGCGCCCGGCGGGAATCCTCCGTCTGCACATAGGCACACGCCTCTGCCGGACGCCGCTGGCACAGCACCGCCGCCGCACCGTTTGCCAGCGCCTTGGCAATATACTGATGTCCGTCTGTCGCAAAGCCCGTCATGGCCACAAACAGGTCGCCGGGCCGCGTTGTCCGGGAATCATAGCTGACGCCGGAGATCTCCATTTCCAGATCTGCCGAGCCTGCACAAATGGGAACGCCTGCAAGAAGCTCCCTCAGTTTCATAATAAATTCCTCCTATGACCGATATGAGTTTTCCTACCGTATTGTAGCAGGTTTTGCAGGAAAACATACCGGAAATAGTGTCGTAAATCTGGCAAAAAATGCGGTAAAGGCAATGGCTAATCTGTGGTTTTCGCGCCGAAGCGAACCGTCACCACGCTGCCTGCCGCCAGCTCCGTTCCCGCCTCCGCGCTCTGGGAAATGGCGGTGACGCTGCCGGTGCTGCCACCGGTATTGGTGGCACCGGTGACTTTCATGATCAGGCCCGCATTGGTGAGGGCCTTGTTGGCCTCCGACGGCGACCTCCCCACTACGTTCGGCACCGTACAGGGCGTATTGGGCTTTTCCGCCCCCAGATAGAGAATGATGGAGGCATTATTGGGGACGATCGCGCCGCCGGCCGGCGTCTGGTCGGTCACGGTATCGCCGCTGCCCACCGTAGTGCAGGTAAAGCCCGCCGCCGTCAGAGCGGCCTTGGCATCCGCAGCGCTCTTGCCCACCACATAGGGAACCGCGGCGTCAGCGCCCGCCAGCTCCTCTGCGCTGTAATCCGGCTCAATGCCCAGCGCAGGCAGGATCTCCGCCATGATCTGGCTGGCCGTAGGCGCTACCATGGTGCCGCCGTACACGGCGGTACCGGTATCGCGGCGGGGGGTATCCATGGTCAGCAGCATGATGTACTGGGGATCGTCCGCCGGTGCAAAGCACATGAAGGACACCACCACGTCACCCTGGGGGTTGCTGCTGGTTTTCGTGCCGGTCTTATCGGCAGTGCCGGTCTTGCCGCCGATGCGGTAGCCTGCCACCTGACCGTTTTTACCGCTGCCGGAGGAAACCACATATTCCAGCGCCTCCCGGACGATGGCGGAGGTCTCCTCGCTGACGACCTGCCGCACCGGCGTGGAATCGTGCTGGGAGAGCACGTTTCCATCGTCATCCAGCACCTGATCCACAATGTACGGCTCATAGAGGTAGCCGCCGTTGACACAGGCGGCCTGCGCCCGGATCAGCTCGATGGGGGTCACGTTGAAGGTCTGGCCGAAGGAGTAGGACGCCAGCGACACCACCTGAGAGTTGAAGGTCTTTTCATCCTGAAAAATGCCCTGCACCTCACCGATCATGTCGATGCCGGTCTTATCCATCAGGCCAAAGGCCTGCAAGTATTTGTAATAAGTTTCCGTCCCCACTTTCAGGCCCATATCGATGAAGGCCGGGTTGCAGGAATGGCCCACCGCCTCGATCAGCGTCTGCTGGCCGTGGCCGCTGTGCTTGGAGCACCAGATGGCCTTGTTCCAGCCCTGCACACGGGTGGAGCCGGAGCAGTAGAAGGTGGAGTTTTTCGTCACCTTGCCCTCCTCCAGCGCCGCCGCCAGCGTAATGGGCTTGAAAGTGGAGCCGGGTTCGTAGGTGGAATCGATGCACTTGTTGCGCCACTGGGTCTGGACGGCGTTGTTGATGGCCGCAGACCGTGCGTCTGCATACGCCTCCTCCGACTCATAGGAGGAGCGATTGGCGTCGATTTTGGCCAGCGCCGTTTCCAGCTTGGTTTTCAGGGCGTCGTCATACAGGACGCCCGGCTCGTTGAGGTCATAATTGGGATAGGACGCCATGGCAACGATGGCGCCGGAGTTCACGTCCATGACAATTCCCGTGCCGCCGTTTTTGGCGCCGTATTTTTTCAGCATACTCTCCAAGCCGTTTTCAAGGCTCAGCTGCACGTTGGTGTTCAGGGTCAGCACCAGATTGTGGCCGTTTTCCGCATCATAGTATTGCTCATAGGGGTACAGCAGCGCCGTGCCGGCGGCATTCCGGGCGCTGACGGTATAACCGGCCGTGCCGGTGAGGGTATCGTCATACTTGGCTTCCAGTCCTACGCTGCCCTCGTTTTCATTATTGACAAAGCCCAGCACGCCGGAGGCCAGCGAGCTGTAGAGATAGTACCGCTTGGAGGAGGGCTGGAGCCAGACGCCCTGAAGCTTCACCCGATCCTGCTCCGGCACCTCGTTTCCCTCCGGGTCGATCTCGCCATTGATAAAGCGGCGCACCTCATCGGAAACGTTCTGCTCCGCCTGTCTTTTGATGTTCCAGTAGTCATAGTTGGTCTTGGTCATCCGCTCTTCCAGCGTTTCCTGCTCCACACCCAGAATCCGGCTGAGTCCCTTGGCGATGTAGGTCTGATCCCGCAGGACGGGAGCCGTGTACGTCTCGCCCTTGCCGGTGGCCTTCTGGGCGGCTTTGGCCTGATTTTCCTTCTGGGTATCCACGAACTCCGCGATCCGCATGGGGGAAATATTGATATCCTCCGCCGTGGCGGAGATGGCCAGCGTGTTCAGGCTGCTGTCGTAGATCGTTCCCCGCGAAGCGGTCACCACGGCGCTGCGGGTCTGCTGCCCCACCGCCTTTTCCTGAAGCTCTGCATGGCGGCGGATCTGCAAGTCATAGAGGCGCCAGAACAGGATGCCGAAGGTCACCACGCCCAGCGCCAGCATAATAAGTACCGTCCGGCTACGAACCACCTGATTTGCCCGCCGGGCCGCATCGCTTTTTCTTCTGGGATTGGGATTCTGAGGCATGGAGATCTCCTTTCAGCTGGTATTCAGCAATTCAGAAAAGAAGGGAGCAAGAAGACGCCGGCTTCTCACTCCCCGCTGTGTCACAACATATTATGGCTGGGTCAGTCGAAATATTCCACCACGGCGTAGACTCCATGGTGCAGGGAGCTGAGCATCCGGCTGAGGATGCTGGGACGATCGCTTTCCGTCTGATAGACGGTCGCGCTGTCCTCGCTGGTAATGTCCAGATAGGCGATCTGGCTACTGGTGGGCTTGGCCATACCGGCGGCTGCCGCCACCTCTTTCACCGTAGCCATGTCAAACATCTGCTCATGCTGCGCCGTCAGGGTGACATTTTCCGCTTCCAGCGCCGTCAGCTCCGAACGCAGGGTCACGGTATCGGCGGCCAGCGTTGTCAGCTGCACATGGCTCAATAGCAGCATGACCGCCATGGCAATCACCGCTGTCACGCCCAGCACGGTCAACACCGGCACCGGCTGGTGCTCCCGCACCAGTGCCTGTTCCCGGCGATGGACCTTAGGAAGAGCCTGCTCCCCATGGCGGGGCATTCTGCCCGCGTGCTCCAACTCCCGTTCCCGGACTGCCCAATCCAGATCACGGGCCAGATTGCCGTTGGTGCTGAATTCCCGATGGGCGTAACGATATTCTCTGGCTGCGGATGCCACGCAGACCCCCTCCTTCTCACAAGCCACAAAGTATTGCGGGGACTTGTCCCCTTACAGATCAAGCGGATCGCATTTTTCCACGACCCGCAGCTTGGCGCTGCGCGCCCGGCTGTTTTCTTCCAATTCCGCCGCCCCGGAAACGATGGGTTTTCGGGTCACCAGCCGCACGCGGGGCTTCTTCCCGCACACGCACACCGGAAATTCCGGCGGGCAGGTGCAGCCTCTGGCCGCGTTCTGAAACGCCCGCTTGACAATGCGATCCTCCAGTGAATGGAAGGTGATGACCGCCAGCCGGCCGGACGGATTCAGATGGTCAATAGCCCCGCTGAGCATGGGCGGCAGGGCGTCCAGTTCGCCGTTGACGGCAATGCGGATCGCCTGAAAGCTCCGCTTGGCAGGATGCTGCTTCTCCCGGAGCGCCGCGGCAGGCATGGCGGAACGGATCAGCTCCGCCAGCTCCAGCGTGGTTGCCACAGGCGCAGTCTCCCGCGCCTGCACGATTTTCTTCGCAATGGCAGGGGCATACCGCTCCTCGCCATATTCAAACAGGATGCGGCGCAGTTCCTCATAGCTCCAGGTGTTCACCACCTCATAGGCAGTCAGGGGCGCCGAGGCGTCCATCCGCATATCCAGCGGCGCATCGTGCATATAGGAAAAGCCGCGGGACGCATCGTCCAGCTGCGGCGAGGAAACGCCCAGATCGAACAGCATCCCGTCCACGCCAGGAAGATTCAACTCATCCAGAATCCCGCTGATCCGATCAAAATTACTGTGAACCAGCGTCACCCGGTCCATCCACGGTGCCAGACGCTCCTGCGCCGCGTCAATGGCGGCCTGATCCCTGTCCACGCAGATCAGACGGCCGGTGGTCAGGCGTTTTGCTATTTCCCGCGAATGTCCGGCGCGGCCCAGCGTGCCGTCCACATAGATACCCTCCGGCCGGATGTGCAGCGCTTCGATGCACTCGGCCAGCAAAACAGGCTTGTGCGTAAACTCCATGGCTCAGCTCCGATTCCGGCGCGCTCTTGCCAGCGCGTCCATGGCGGCGGCCATATCGTCCTCCTCCAGCATCTGGCGTTCCCGCTCCGTCCATGTAGCGGAATCCCAGATCTCGGCAAAGGCGTTCATGCCCACAATCGTGGCAGACTTTTTCAGGTTGGCATAGTTCCGCAGGGCGGCGGGGATCAATACCCGCCCCTGCCCGTCCGGCTCGCACTCCACGGCGTTGGCGTACAGCAGCGTCAGCGCCCGCGCTTCGGTATAGGGCAACTCGTCCATATCCTCGGACATCTGCTCCCATTTGGCCTCCGGGTAAATGGTCAGGCAATGCTGCGCGCCGATGGTGATATAAAACTTATCCCCCAGCGCTTCCCGCATATTGGAGGGGATCACCAACCGGCCCTTGGAGTCGATGGTGTTATTGGACTTGCCCATCAATCTGGCCACAGCGACGCCCTCCTCCCTACTTTTTGGGTTTTTGTGGGCTTTGATGGCACAAACGTGCATATCTTCCCCACTTTTCCCCACCATGTACCCTGAGTATAAGCGATTCCAATGGGGATTGCAAGTATTTTTTTCCGATGGAAAGGCATAAAAATCAACCGCTTTTTACGGAAAAGCGGCAGAGTTTTCAACTTTTCGAACGTGCGTTCCCCTTCCGCTTGTCAGTTTACGTAAAACAAAGAGAAGCCACCGGCACAAGATGTTGTGCCGGTGGCTTTATTTTTCAATATATTGTACCAGATACAGGTATTTCTTTACGCAGTGCAAACACTTCTCCGTCATTTTGAACGAATTTTTCAAAATAACCGTCCACTTTTTCTGCTACCGCATCCGCATTATGGTCAACCGCAGGCAATCACGTATGTCTGCCGCCGCAGAAGCCGCCGGATTCCGGGCGTATTTCACGCCTCCGGCTGCTCGGCAGGCTTCTTCTCCCCTTCCAGCTTCTCCCGCTGCTCCTGCATTTTTGCAGCGGAAGCGGCGCGGAACGCCGTCCGGGACTGCTTCACCTCAGACAGTGCCGCCTGAACCGCCTCCTCCGTGCGGGCCAGCGCGTCCTCGGCATATTCGTTGGCAACCTGACACAGCTGGCGGGAGCGATCCTCTGCATCCGCAATGATCTTCCGGGCCTTTTCCTTGGCGGCGTACAGCACTTCGCTGTCAGAGATCTTGCTCTTGGCTTCCAGATCCGCCTGCCGCATCATGCGCTCCACGTCCCGTTTGGCCTCATCCACGAACTTTTCACGGGCGGCCAGCAGCTCCTGCGCCCGCTTCAGCTCCACGGGCATCTGGCTCCGCAGCTCGTCCAGCAGATCCAGAATCTCGTCCCGGTCCACCATACTGAGGTTGGGTTTCAGAGCCGGGGACTTGGCATCCTCCACCCGCTCGTACAGCATATCGATCAAACGATTGACATCATTTTCAGCCATCACGCACACTCCTTATCGTTTCTCGGTCCAGTCCCGGATCAGGGGCAGGATCGCCTTGGGCAAATACTTCTCCAACGGCTGGTGGTAATGGATCATCTCCCTCGCCACCGTGGAGCTTAAATAGACGTAGGCAGGATCTGCCGGCAGCAGCAGCGTCTCCAGTCCCGGATGCAGCCCCCGGTTCACCATGGCCTGCTGATATTCCGTGTCGAAATCCCCGGCCGTGCGGATGCCCCGGACGATGGCGGTGGCTTTCCGCTCCGCCGCATAGTCGGACAGCAGGCCGTCGTACAGCTCCGCCGTCACATTGGGCAGCTCCAGAACTGCGGCCTCCACCAGCTTCAGCTTCTGCGCCGGGGTAAACATCTGCCCTTTTTTCTCCGCGTTGGGGCTGACGCACACATACACCTGATCGAAGCAGGCCGCCGCCCGGCGGATAATGTCCAAATGTCCCAGCGTGATGGGATCAAAGCTCCCTGAGCAGACTGCGATCCTCATGCCTCTGCCTCCCCGTCTCCGTCCCGGTGGTAAATGGTGACGGCAATCTTCCCATAGCGGTAGGTACGGCCCATACGGTAGGGCGCGGACAGGGCGGGAAGGGACTTGTCCACCGGATGCTCCGCGATCATCATGCCATGCACGCTCAGCAGGTCGTGGCGGGCAATGTGGGCAATAGCCGTTTCCAGCAGATCCGTCTGGTAGGGCGGATCCAGAAAAACAAGGTCATATTTCTCCCGGACGGACTTCAGAAACTCCATGGAGTCTCCGGCCACCACCCGCGCCCGATCCGTCAGGTTGCAGAGCTTCAGGTTTTCTTTCGCCAATGACACGGCGTCAGGCCGCCGGTCCACAAACACGGCGGATGCAGCCCCCCGGCTGAGGCACTCGATGCCCAGCTGGCCGGTGCCGGCAAAGAGATCCAGCACCTTGCGGCCCTCAATATCAAATTGCAGGACGTTGAACAGCCCCTCCTTCACCCGGTCGGTGGTGGGGCGAGTCTCCATCCCCTCTAATTCCTTTAAGCGGCGTCCTCTGGCGGAGCCGGTGATAACGCGCATGGCGCAATCCTCCTCAACGTGCTGAACCGGCCTGTCCGCCGCGCTGTGCATCCCGAATGTCCGGCGCTTCCGTCCGATGCGGACATTCCGGCGCGGGCCTCCGCTCCCCGCGGCAGCTGTCAACTGTTCAGCAGAGTTATTGCATGGCAAATACATTTTTCATTTTACGGCAAAAGGCGCACTATTTCAATAGTTTTTCCGCAAATCCATCCGAGCACCGGGCAGTATTTTCCCATTTGCCCTGTGCATTTTTGTGAAATCCGCCAGTATTCTGCGGTCTTTTCGCCCTCAATAGCTGCTGATATCCAGACTCGCATCATCCGAGCCTTTTTCAATTTTCCGAATCTCCACGGTGTATTTCAGTTCCGGGCTGACAGCGACCTCCACCCGGTCTCCGGCCTTGTGGCCCATCAGCGCCCGCCCCACCGGGGACTCCTTGCTGATGAGGCCCTTCAGGGCGTCCTGCCGCAGGGTGGTGACAATGCGGACGGTCATCTCCTTCTTCATCATCTCATTATAAATTGTGACCGTATCAAACAGGCTCACCGTGTCCGCCGTCTCCTTCACCTCGATGACCCTGGCGGTGCGGATCATCCGTTCCAGATAGCGGATACGGCTGTCATTGCGGTTTTTCGCCTGCTTGGCGCACTTATATTCGTAATTTTCACTGAGATCCCCAAAGGCGCGGGCAGTCTGTACCTCTTCGATCAGCTGGGGCCGCAGTTCCCGAACCCGATAGTCGATCTCCTCCTGCATTTTACGGATATCCACCTCTGTCAGTTCGTCATACATGATGATTCCTCCATTCCGGTTTTCTGGATTTCCCACGCAGTATAGCACAAAAAAGCGCTCAGGACAACGCCCGGCCCACCGAAAGTTTCCGGCAGGCCGGGCAATTCCCCCTCAGCAATATGCCCGGCGGGTCAGACTGCGCTCCAGCAGGCTCATCACCCGCTCCGCGTGGCGGTATTCGTCGCCGCTCAGTTCGTTCAGCAGCCGGGCAAGGCAGATATCCGAGGTGCTGTCCGCTGTCCGGGCATAGTTGAAGCCGCCGCAGGCCTCCTCATGGTAGCACTGCCGCAGAGCGCCGCACCAGTCCCCCATGCACAGCTGCCCCTGCACCATGTTGGGGCGGTAGCACTGCCCGGTAATGAGATACCGGGCCGACAGCAGCCGCCGGGCGTGAGCGCCCTCGTCCTCCGCGATCTCCCGCAGGGTCTGCCGCGCCCAGACCGGCGCCTGCCGGGCCAGCGCCAGATACCGCCGCTGATCCTCCAGCTCCTCTTCGATGTACCCCTCCAGCACCTCCAGCAGCTCTGCCGCCTCGCTTCCCATGCAGCAGGGATTCGGCTCCGCGCCGGACAGCTGGCTTTCCTGCGCCGCAGTCAGGCTGCCGGAGTTGGCAGGCTGCGTGATCTGCCCGCCGCCGCGGGCGGGCAGAGTCTCCGCCGCTGTTTCCGGGTACGGCTCCAGCGCCGGATTCACCCGCTGCCAGAGCCGGTCATGCTGGCGGAAGTCATAGATCTCCGGGGTATGGAGATTTTGTTCCATTGAGATCCCTCCTTTTCCTTTCAGCCTATGCATACGGTAGGAAAAAGTTCCTGTTTCTGCGAAAACGCCCACAAAATCTTTGACAACTGCCTGTAAATATGCTATGGTGGAACGGCAGGCGGATTTCGAGCGGTTTCGCCTGCTTTCTGTTGCTTCTGCAACCCATAAAGTATCCGCAAATCTGGTATACTACCTGAAAACAGGAATTTTTTCCTTTCCCCATAAAGGAGGACCTTCCATGCTGGAATTAAAGCATATCAGCTATTCCGTTCAGGAAGCCGACGAAACGCTGGGCATCCTGAAGGACATTTCTCTCACCATCGATGACCACAAGCTGGTGGTCTTCACCGGCCCCAACGGCGGCGGCAAAACCACGCTGGCAAAAATCATCATGGGCCTGGCCACCCCCACAGAGGGGCAGATCCTCTGGAATGGGCAGGACGTCACCCATCTGAGCATCACCCAGCGGGCCAGACTCGGCATCAGCTACGGCTTCCAGCAGCCTCCCCGGTTCAAGGGACTCACCGTCCGGGATCTGCTGACCATCGCCTCCGGCGACCAGAAGCTCACCAAGGACAAGTGCTGCCAGTACCTGACCCGCGTCGGTCTGTGCGCCAACGATTATCTGGATCGGGAGGTGGACGTGTCCCTCTCCGGCGGTGAGGTCAAGCGCATTGAGATCGCCTCTATTCTGGCCCGGAACAGCCAGCTGATGATCTTCGACGAGCCGGAGGCCGGCATTGACCTGTGGTCCTTCGCCCGGCTGACGGAGACCTTCGAGCAGATTCACCGGCAGGGCAGCGCCACCATGATCATCATCTCCCATCAGGAGCGGATCATCTCCCTTGCGGACGAGGTCATCGTGGTGGGAGACGGCGCAATCCGCCGCCGCGGCTCCGCAGAGGAGATTCTGCCGCAGATCCTGTCTGATACGCTGGGTAACTGCCCGGTACTGAACAAGGAGGTACACGCCTGATGATGGACACACAGGTAGACCGGGAGCTGCTGGAAAAAATCGCAGATCTGGTGGGCAAACCCGTAGGGGCGTTCAACATCCGAAAGGACACCGGCTGCGACGGGCGGCAGTCCACGGAGCATATTGAGATCACCGGCAAAACGGACGGCAAGTCCGGCATCGACATCCGGGTAAAGGACGGCACGGTGGGCGAGACCTGCCACATCCCCGTTATCATCACCAAGCCCGGTATCCAGGAGCTGGTGTACAATGACTTTTATATCGGCGAAAACTGCAACGTGAACATCGTGGCAGGCTGCGGCATTCACAACTGCGGCGCGGAAACCAGCCGTCATGACGGCGTTCACACCTTTTACGTCGGGAAGCACTCCCATGTAAAATACACGGAAAAGCATTACGGCGAGGGCGACGGCACCGGCGGCAAAATCATGAATCCCCAGACCATCGTCTATCTGGAGGAGGGCGCTTCCATCCAGATGGAGACCGTCCAGATCCGGGGCATTGACTCCACCAAGCGGGAAACCAAGATCGTCTGCGGCAAGGACGCGGAAGCGGTGGTCACCGAGCGGCTCATGACTCACGGCGATCAGGTGGCCGAAAGCGACATGGAGATCGTGCTGGATGGCGAAGGCTCCCGCGGCCGGGTGATCTCCCGGTCGGTGGCCAAGAACACCTCCCACCAGACCTTCTATCCCAAAATGGTAGGCAACGCCGCCTGCTTCGGCCATGTGCAGTGCGATTCTATCATCATGGACAAGGCCCATATCCAGTCCATCCCCGCCATTGTGGCCAACTGCACGGAGGCGCAGCTGATCCACGAGGCCGCCATCGGCAAGATCGCCGGTGACCAGCTCCTGAAGCTGGAAACGCTGGGTCTGACCCCCGAAGAAGCGGAAGAGTGTATTCTGAAGGGCTTTCTGGCATAAAATCACGAAAAATCCGGGCAGTGCTGCCCGGATTTTTCTTTGGATCATTTGAAGTTCTTCGGGCTGGTGTGGAACGTACTCTGAAACGCCCGCAGGAACGTGGAATACTCCGGGAAGCCCGCCTGCTCTGCCGCCTTCATCACCGGCACGCCCTCCCGGATCAGTTCCCCGGCCCGGAGGATCCGCTTCTGTACGGTGTACTGGTGTACCGTGTAGCCGGTGACCTCCTTGAAGCGGTGCATCAGATAGTACCGGCTGATGAAAAACCGCCCCGCCAGCGCATCCACGGAAAGATTGCCGTCCAGATTGGCGGCAATATAGCGGAGGATCTCCTCCATCTTGGGATCCAGACGATAGCTGTCCTTCTCCTCCGGCGCCATATTGGCCCGGAGGAAATCCCGGTTTACATGGATCAAAAGCTGCTGGCACAGCGTATCCGCCATGCGCCGGGCGCCGAATTCCTGCGACCGCAGGGCTTCCTCCAGCTGCTGGATGGCGCGGGCATAGGCCAGCCGTCCCTCCTCCCCCGCGCGGAGGAGGTGGAAGCCGCTTTCCCGGCTGCGGTCAAGGCAGGCGTCCAACGCTTCGCCGGGGTCAGACCGCGCTTCCAGCCAGTCCCTTCCCAGCCAAAGCACCGCCCGCTCATAAGGCTCCGACGCATCGATCATGGGACGGTGGATCATGTTGTGCTGCACCAGCACAATGTCCCATGGCTGGAGGAAATAGGTAACGCCCTCCACCACATAGGCGACCTTGCCGCCCAGAAAAAACACCAGCTTATCAAACTCATGGTAATGGTAGTCAATCCGCTGAGCCAGAGAATCCTTTAAATGCACCAGACGGAAATCCTGCTCCAGATATCCCCGTTTTCCAATTTCACTGCGGTCCAGCATTGCGGCACCTTCTTCCTTTGATGGTCTTATTTTACCGCACTTTTTGCTCTTTTTCAATCCGGTTCTTTCGTTTTGGGGCAAACCATGCGGTTTCCATACCCTGTGTCCCCGCTGACGCTGCGTTGCGTCTCCTCGCCTGAATTTTTTTTATTTTTCCGGGAACTTTTTCCGTTTCTTTCCGTCTATTCTGACGGATGGAATGATCCTCCATATTTTTCAGCCCTGTTGGACAGAAAGGAAATTTGCTTATGAAGCGTTCAAAGAAGATTCTTGCCTCCCTGCTGTGTGCCGCCATGCTGTGCATCCCCACGCTGGCCGCCGGCGAACAGGATGCCCCCGGCGCAGGAGCCTATGTCCCCGATCCCCAGTATACCGTTGTCTGTGGCGCCGTCACCCGGCAGGACAACGGCAGCCTGCTGGTGCAGAAGCCCGGTGAGACGAAGCCCACCGACGGCGTTGTTTTCTGGACGGAGAACACCATGATTCTGGACGCCGTCAGCGGCGATCCCGTAGACGCAGACGCCATCAAAACCGGCGAGACGGTTTACGGATGGATGGGTGCCCGGAGCGTGACGACCATGAGCCTGCCTCCTCAGACCACCCCGGAGCTGCTGCTGGTAAACGTCCCGGCAGATTACAAAGTGCCCCAGTATGACATCATTACCCGTTCCGACGGGCTGGTAAGTCTCGGCATCCCGGAGCGCGGCGGTATGTCCATTACCCTCTCTGACGGCACAACGTATCAGGTCTGGGAGGACGCACAGGTAACCTCCTATCTCACCCGCAACCGCGTCACTTATCAGGATTTGCTGCCCGGCACACGGGTTCTGGTGTGGGCCGACGACAGCGGTAAGGTCAGCCGCGTGCTGGTGTTCCCCTACGAATATAAGGGCAGCATCTCTCTGGACGGCTACGGACGGCTGTATATCAACGGCGGCGCCGCGGTCGATCCCTCCTCTCTGCGGCGGCCCTACAAGGACGAGCGGCTGTATGTTCCCATCCGGGCAGTGGCAGAAGCTGCCGGGTACGATGTTTCCTGGGATAAGGAATTTGGCGTTACGGTGAAGGATGACAGCGGGATCGTATTCCAGATCCGTCCGGACACCAAAGCAGTTCACGGCTCTGCCGTTCCGAAGGCGGATGGGTTCCACCTCTCCGGCCCCTGCCTGATCGCCAACGGCGTCACCTATCTGGAAGCCGGAGATCTGGCCCACCTGCTGGGAATGTTCTACGGCGGCTGACCTCCTTTCTGCAAAAAACACCTGCGTGCGCTGCACGCAGGTGTTTTTTATCCGTTGGGTTCCTTATACCGCGAAGAATCCGGCAATCACAGAGGTGATGATGCCGCAGACGCACAGCGCGATAGAACTCATCGCGCCTTGCAGCTCGCCGATCTCCATAGCCTTGCTGGTGCCGACGGCGTGGCTGGTCGCGCCAATGGCAATGCCCTCCGCCACCGGGTCTGTGATATGGAACAGTTTGGCAAAGACCGGGGCAAGAATTGCGCCCTCCACGCCGGTAATAATGACGGCAGCCGCAGTCAGGCCGGACAAGCCGCCGGTTCCCTCCGCAATGCTGACGGCAATCGCGGTGGTCACGCTCTTGGGCAGCAGAGAATTCAGCAGAACGCCGTCTGCTTGCAGTACCCGGCACAAAAGCCGCACGCACAGGATGCTCGCAAGGCTGCCGACCAGACATCCCAGCACCACCGGCCAGAAATGCTGTTTCAGGATCGCCCGCTGGCGGTAAATATTCAGCGCCAGCGCCGCCGTGGCGGGGCCAAGGAGCATTTTGATGATGTCTGCGCCTGTGTTATAGCGTTCCAGCGGAATATGGAAGATCAGCAGGATGGCAATCACCAGCACGCTTGTGACCAAAACGGGATTGAAGATCAGCTGTCCCGTTTTCTTCTGGAAGCGGACTGCCAGCCACCAGCAGATCAGGGTCAGCGCCAGACCGAAAAAGGGGGAGGACGTCATGGCTTCAAACATGGTGCTGCACCTTCTTTCGGTTGAACAGCTTCATCAGAAGCTGAACCGACCACGCGGTAATGAAGTAGACGATGGGCGTACTCACAACGGTGATCAGCAGGAAGGGAATGGCCTGCGCCTTGAGGACGTCCAGATATTCCAGTGTGCCAACTGCGGCGGGGATAAACAGGATCCCCATGTTTTCCGTCAGAAACACGGCACTTTGCCGAATCTGACGCTCCTTCAGAACGCCGGACAGCAGCAAAATCAGCAGCAGGATCAGGCTGATCACGCTGGCCGGGATCATAATGGGCAGCAGCGTGGCAATGCCCTCTCCGGCCATGCAGATCAGGAATAGGATTCCCAATTCAAAAATCAGATTCAAAATCGTTTACCTCCATCTGAAAAAACAGAGATTAGTTTAGCGAACCCCGTTCCAAAAGTCAATGTGCGAATGTCAGAAAAGCCGGAGAAATTCCGGGACATTTTTCAGCAGGGAGACGGTTTTCGCCATTCCAGGCGCAAAATTTGTCAACCTCTGAAACGCCCAATGCGCCGGACGAAAAATCGGCAGAGGAACGCTTCCCGCACCCCTCTGCCGCTTTGAATCATTCAGCCGGACAGCTCCCGGATCTCGTCCTGAATCAGCCGTCCCGCCGCCGCGGCCAGCTGATCCATCCGGCGGATGCGGGCCAGATCCCGGCCGTAAATGGCATTGGCCGCAGGAACGGCGGCGTTTTCCCCCATGAACACTGCTGCCACTCGGATACCCTGCTGCCGTAGGGCGCGAACCTCCTCCGCCGTATCGTCCACGCCGGTCTGCCCGTCGTAGTCCCGGCTGAGGGGGATCTTGCCGCTGGGCAGGATCTTGCGGCTGTCATCGGGGCTGGCGTCCGTCAGCAGGATCAGCAGGTGTCTGTCTGCCGGGGCTGACTTCATCAGCTCCCCCATCCCGCGCAGAGCCAGACCGTCCCGGTTCCAGCCGGCAGCGAAGTAGTCAAACACGTTCCGTTCCCCGTTTTTATCCCCAAAGTCCTTCAGGATCCGAAGCACCGTGTAGCCCCGCAGGCTGCAAAAGCTGGTGATCCGCACGGGGATCCCGCAGTTGCTCAGGCTTTTCGCCAGAATATACCCCTGCGCGGCGATGATCTCCTGACAGTGAAGCCGGGAGGCGGAGCCGTCCAGCATCAGATCCACTGTAAAGCCGGGATGGCTCTCCTCATCGCTGCGGAGAAATACCCGGCCGTCCCCCAACACCGGCTCCCGCCAGACTCGGCGGCCATCCAGACAGCCCTGCCGGGCTGTAACGGACTCCGGCTGCCGGTGGATCAGCATACAGTTGCGGATCTGCTCCGTCAGCCGCAGCAGGGCATTCTGACAGAGGTCGTGATCTCTGGCAAATGCGGCGCGGTTCCGCTTGGCCTGCTCCTCCGCCTGCTCAAAAAGCCGCTGGGTGTCGGCACTGACAGGCTTTCCCGGCGCCGGTTCCCCTCTGGTAAACCAGAGGCGGCAGCCCAGATGATTGCCGGTGCAGGTTCGCTGTTCGATCAGAGCCAGCTGGCGGGGCGGGTACAGGCTGCGCCCGAAGCAGCGCTCCACATAATCGCGGTCCTCCGTCTCCCGCTCGTTGGAACTGAGCCGGGCGCGCAGGGCGTTGGATGCCCGAACAATGCCGTTCTCCCCCGGCACGCCGGACCGGCCGATGGCAAGATCGTCCGTCCGCACCATTTCCGTAGTAAACAGCTTGGTCAGCAGCGGCGCCCACCGATCTCCGAAATGGAGAGTAAAGGGCGTTTTTCTGCGGGCCGCACCATCAAAATGCAGATACTTGTGAAATGCGGCCAGAACAGCCGTCTCCAAACCGGCCTCATCCATGGTTCCCGGACAGCTAAGCGCGTCCGAAAGCCCCTTTTCCCACGGGGGCAGCAGCGGTCCCTTCTGACCCAGCACAGTTTTCCACCGCACGGACTGGAGCGCATAGACCAGCTGGTTTTTCTCCATCCACTCCTGCCGGGAGAGTTGGTATTCCGAGGCAAAAAACGCTTCGGCATGGGCATGGCGCAAGCCCTCCAGTGCCGGACGCTCTGGCAGCTCCCGCTCATAAGCAGCATTTTCCAGCGCCAGCCACGCCAGATCGTCATAGGTACTCTGGCGGACGTCCCCCGCCCACCGGGCAAACAGGCGCTTCGGCATGGCGTCGCCGAACCATTTATGCACCAGTCCGATGATGCAGTTCATGTAGAAATCCGGCTGGCCGTCAGACTGCATTGCCAGAAACTGCGGCTCAAACCGATAATCCCCACAGGCTGTCCACACCAGATTGATGGCCCGGCGCTGCCGGGCGCTGTAGCTTCCGCTCTCCATATCAATCCGTGAACAGACGGCTGCGATCCAGCTTCGCCGGGATCCGGGCTGCGATCACATCCCGGATCAGCCCCTGCTCGTAGCTGTCAAAGGCTTTGTTGGTAATGCCCATATCCAGCGCCATACCGGCGCTCACGCCCCGGCGGATCAGCCGCAGGGCATCCAGCAATCCCCGGAGATCCAGCGCTTTGGAGGAGATCTCCGCATTTTCGCACTTCTTTTGCAGATCCAGAAACAGCTGCACAAACTGTCCCCGGTACTTCTTTTCCAGCGTGGGGAATTCCTCCCCCAAAAGGCGCTCCAGTCCGCTGTCATCAATGGCGGGCATCTGGATGACCACAAACCGGCTGGTAAGGGCTTCGTTCAGCTCCCGTGTGCCGGCATAGCCGTAGTTCATGGTGCCGATAAACCGGGCGGCGGGATCCACCTCCACCCGCTCGTAGCCGGGGACGTCAATGGCCCGGCGGAAATCCAGCGTCGCGTGAAGTACGGCCAATGCTTCGTTCTTCGCCATATTGATCTCATCCAGAATCCCAAAGCCGCCGTTTTTCGCGCAGAGATATACCGGGCCGGGGCGGAAAGTCACCTGTCCGTTTTCAAAGGTGTCCATGCCGATGAGGCCGGCAGCGTCCATATTCACATGAAAAGACACATCCCAGCAGGGACGGCCGAAGGTCATGGCCAGATTTTCCGCCAGCACGTTTTTGCCGGTAGCCTTGCTGCCGGCCAACAGCAGGTTTTCACCGCACAGGACGGCGGCAATGGCGGCTTCCCAGACCTCCCGGCCGTAATAATGATAGCGCGGTCTGGGGATCCGGCCTTGCAGCGCAGGCGGCGTAGAGTACTGCGCCCGATAGTCCCGGATGCCGTCCAGCAGCTCCCGGCTGATCTGTTCCTGTTCCAGAAATTCCAACAAACTCATCACACACTTTCTGCCATGTACAGATGCACATTCTTTTTTCGGCCCTATCATAGCACAGGGAAAACGATTTGCAAGCTTTATCTGTAAATTTTTTCAGGCTTTTCGACGCAGAGCGGCCGTCAGGCAGGACAGCAGGAATACCGTCAGATCCGCCGCCACCACGGTGGCACCCACCGGCGTGGAAAAGGCAAAGGAGATCGTCAGCCCCACGCAGAAGCAGACCACGGAGGTAACTGCCGCGCAGAGGATGACGCCCCGGAAGCTTCGGAACAGCCGCATGGCGGTCAGCGCCGGGAAGATCACCAGCGAGGAGATCAGCATGGCGCCCATCATCCGCATCCCCAGCACGATGGTCAGCGCCGTGAGAATGGCCAGCAGAGTGTTGCAGGCTTCCACCTTCAGCCCGGTGGCGCGGGAAAAGCTCTCGTCAAAGGTGACGGCGAAGATCTGATGGTAAAACAGCAGATACAGCGCCAGCACCGTCACCGACAGCACCACGGACAGCGCCACGTCGCCCTTCGTCATGGCCAGCACGCTGCCGAACATATAGTTGTCCACATCCGTGGTCATGCCGGTGGTGCGGGAAATCACCAGAATACCGACGGCCAGCGCCGACGCACTGACGGCGGCAATGGCGGCGTCGCTGTTCCAATGGGGATGGCTTGCCATCCGCAGCAGGAAAAAGGCTGCCAGAATCACCACGGGGATGGAGAAGTACAGGGGTGTAACCCCCAGCGCCACGGCAATCGCCAGCGCGCCGAAGGAGACATGGCTCAGCCCGTCGCCGATCATGGAGTAGCGCTTCAGCACCAGCGGGACGCCCAGCAGCGCGGCGCACAGGCTTACCAGAACCCCGGCAGCCAGTGCCCGCTGCATAAAGGGATAGGAAAACATCTGCAAAACATTCATGATTCCAGTTCCTCCCGGAAACGGCGGCCCTGGGGACTCGCCAAATAGTCGGCCACTGTGCCGCTGAACAGCCCTTTCCTGCCGATGTGCAGCACCGTGCGGGCGCTTTTCAGCGCCGCTTTCAGGTCATGGGTCACCATGACAATGGCCATGCCCTCCTTCTGATTCAGATAGGTCAGGGTTTTATAGAGATCCTGGGCGGCGGCGGGGTCCAGCCCGGTGATGGGTTCATCCAGAATCAGCAGCTCCCTTGCGGCGCACAGCGCCCGCGCCAGCAGCACCCGCTGCTGCTGACCGCCGGAGAGATCCCGGTAGCAGGCGTCCTTCAATTCCAGAATTCCCAGCTTGCCCAGATTCATCATGGCCTCAGACCGCTGGGCCGGGGTGTAGAGAAAGTGCAGTCCCTTTCGGTTCAGACAGCCGGAGAGAACCACCTCCAGCACCGTGGCGGGAAAGTCCCGCTGGGCGCGGGTCTGCTGGGGCAGGTAGCCGATGGCGCCGTGCCGCAGCGTCTGCGCGTGTTCAATAACGCCGGACTGCGGCTGAAGCAGCCCCAGAAGCCCCCGCATCAGGGTGGACTTGCCGGAGCCGTTGTCACCCACCACGCAGAGATAGTCTCCCTTGGAAATGGTGAGATTCAGGCCGGTGAGGACGGATCTGCCCTCATATCCCAAAGACACATCCCGGCAGACGATCAATTCGTTATCCTTCATGGGGTTCCTCCTGACACTGCTCGCAGATTCCCGTCAGCACGGTGCGGCGGGGATCAATACTGAAATGATGTTCCGCGGAGAGGTGATGACAGACCTCCTCCATGTGGGCGCAGTCCAGATGCACCATCCGGCCGCAGCGTTCGCACCGCAGCAGGAAACAGTCGTGGGGATGGTTTGCCTGCGGACAATACTGGTAGAGCGCCCCCTCTTCCGTCGTGACCTTATGCACCAGTCCCTGCTGGGTCAGCTTGTCCAGCTGGCGGTACACCGTGGCCAGCCCCACGGTCAGGCCGCTGCGCCGCAGTTCTTCCGAGAGATCCGCAGCGGAAAGACATTCCTCCGACCGATGTTGCAGGCATTGCAGCACTGCCTGCTGCTGTTTTGTCTGATAGGCCATATCCGCCCTCCAATTTGAAAATGATTATCGTTTTCATATTATAGAGAAGAAAACAGAAAAGTCAAGCATACAGGCAAAATTTTAAGCGCGGCCCGATTGCAATCGGCAAACCGGCGATTTGCAGCAGCCGCAGCCTGAACCGCAAACCGCTCCGTGCTGCCGGAGCGAAGGCGGGATCGTTTTCTCAAAACCGCGCAAAAACCTCCTCAGTCTGCGGACTGAGGAGGTTTTCATACAGTGTTTTATGCAAGCTCCGCCTGACCGGTATAGAGCTGGTAGTACCGTCCGTGCTGGGCGATCAGATCCTCATGGTCGCCCCGCTCAATGATATTGCCCTGCTCCAGCACCATGATGGCCTGAGAGTTGCGGACTGTGGACAGCCGGTGAGCGATGACGAACACGGTGCGTCCCGCCATCAGCCGGTCCATGCCCTTTTCAATGAGCTTTTCCGTCCGGGTATCGATGGAGCTGGTGGCCTCATCCAGAATCAGCACCGGCGGATTGGCACAGGCAGCACGGGCAATGTTCAGCAGCTGCCGCTCGCCCTGACTGAGACTGCCGCCCTCGTCGGAGAGTACCGTTTGGTAGCCGTTGGGCAGATGGCGGATGAAGGTATCCGCGCCCGCCAGCCGGGCCGCGGCCTCCACTTCCTCGTCGGTAGCCTCCAGACGGCCATAGCGGATGTTGTCCGCCACGGTGCCGGTAAAGAGGTGGGTATCCTGAAGCACCGCGCCCAGAGACCGCCGCAGGGAGTCCTTCTGGATGTTCCGGACGTCGATGCCATCGTAGGTGATGGTGCCGGACTGGATCTCATAGAACCGGTTGATGAGGCTGGTAATGGTGGTTTTGCCTGCGCCGGTGGAGCCGACAAAGGCGATCTTCTGGCCGGGCTTTGCGAAGAGGGAGATGTCGTGGAGAATGATCTTGCGGTCGTCGTAGCCGAACACCACATGGTCAAACCGCACATCGCCCCGGAGGGGGATCAGCGTGCCGTCCGGCTTCTTCCAAGCCCACGCGCCGGTATCGAAACCGGCTTCCTTCAACGCGCCGTCAGGGCTTTCCGTAACCCGCACCAGCGTCACCTTGCCCTCGTCCACCTCCGGCTGGGCTTCCATGATCTCAAAGACACGTTCCGCGCCGGCCACGGCGGAGAGGATGGTGTTCACCTGCTGGGAGATCTGGGTGATGGGCTGGCTGACCTGCCGGGTGTACTGCAAAAAGGCAGACAGGCCGCCCAGATCGCCGCTGCGGATGGCCAGCAGGCCGCCCACACAGCAGGTAATGGCATAGTTGATATAGCTCAGGTTGCCCATGGCAGGCATCATGGCACCGGCATAAGCCTGAGCGCGGGTACCCGCATCCCGGTAGGTTTCGTTCAGCCCCCGGAAGCCCGCCTTGGCAGCTTCCTCATGGTTAAAGACCTTGATGACCTTCTGGCCCTCAATCATCTCTTCGATATAGCCGTTGACGTCGCCGATGGCCTTCTGCTGGGCCGCGAAATACCGGCGGCTCCGCCCGCCGATGGTTTTCACCACCAGCAGCATCACCACCAGCATGGCAAAGGTGATCAGCGTCAGGATGGGGCTGAGGACGATCATCATGACCACCGTGCCGACAAAGGTCAGCGAGCAGGAAATGAGGCTTGCAAAGCTGTTGTTCAGCGCCTCGGACACCGTTTCGATATCGTTGGTGTAGCGGCTCATCAGCTCGCCGTGGGTATGGGTATCGAAAAACTTCAGGGGCAGCTTCTGCATCTTGTCGAACAGGTCTGCCCGGAGCTTCGCCACGGTGTTCTGGGCCACGTGTACCATGATCCGGGCATAGCCGTAGGAGCACAGAGCGCCCACACCGTAGACCCCTGCCATAACACAGAGCATTCTGGCAAGGCCGGCGAAATCGCCGGGAAGAATATAGTCGTTGATGAGGGGCTTGATAAGATAGGAGCCTGCCACGGAGCAGGCGGAGCTGATCACCAGAAGCACCACCACAATGACCAGCATCGCTTTATACCGGCCCAGATAGCGCATCAGCTTTCCCAGTGTACCCCGCAGATCCTTGGGCTTGCGGAACCCCCCGCGGGGGCCGCCGGGGCCGTGTCCCGGCCCCCGTCTTGTCGAATTGTCAGCCACCGATGCTCACTCCTTCCTGCTGGGATTCATAGACCTCGCGGTAAATATCGCAGGTCTTTATCAATTCATCGTGGGTACCCTGCGCCGCCACGGTGCCGTTGTCCATCACAAGGATCAGATCGGCATCCATCACGGAGGTGACGCGCTGGGCAATGATCAGCTTGGTGGTGCCGGGCAGATCCTGCCGGAACGCCTGGCGGATCTTGGCGTCTGTGGCGGTATCCACGGCGCTGGTGGAATCGTCCAGAATCAGCACCTTGGGCTTTTTCAGAATGGCCCGTGCAATGCACAGCCGCTGCTTCTGGCCGCCGGAGACGTTCACGCCTCCCTGCCCCAGATCCGTATCCAGCCCGTCCGGCATCCGCTCCAGAAATTCGTCGGCGCAGGCGGCCCTGCAGGCTTTCCAAAGCTGCTCCTCCGTGGCGTTGGGATCGCCCCAGAGGAGGTTTTCCCGGATAGTGCCGGAGAACAGCGTGTTCTTTTGCAGCACCACGCTGACGGATTCCCGCAGATGCTCCATGGTGTAATCCGCCACCGGCCGTCCGCCTACGGAGACCGTCCCCTCCTGCGCTTCGTACAGGCGGGGGATCAGGCTCACCAGCGTGGTCTTGCCGCTGCCGGTGCCGCCCAGAATGCCCACGGTAGCGCCGCTGGGAATGTGCAGGTTCACATCCTTCAGAATCCACTCCGGGCTTTGGTCATTGTATTTGAAGGACACATGGTCAAAGTCGATGCCGCCGTCCTCCACCGCAGCGTCCGCTTTGGCGGCGTCATTGGTGATGGCAGGCTTTTCGTCCAGCACCTCCACGATTCGTCTGGCGCAGGCGATGGAACGGGTCATCATCATGAACATCATGGAGACCATCATCAGCGACATGAGGATCTGGGTGATATAGGTAAAGAATGCGGTAAGGTCGCCCACCGGCAGCGTTCCGGCATAGACCATCTTGCCGCCGAACCACATGACTGCGATGATGGTGCTGTAGATGATCAGCATCATCACCGGCATATTGATGACCACCATGCCGAAGGCCCGCATGGAGCTGTCCTTCAGGGCATTGTTGCGCTTTGCGAACTTTTCCTCCTCATGCTCCTCCCGGACGAAGGACTTCACCACCCGGATGCCGGTGAGGTTTTCCTGCACCACCAGATTCAACGCGTCCGTCCGCTCCTGCAGGGAGCGGAACAACGGGCCGGCTTTGGTGAGGATCAGAATGATGAACGCCAGCAACAGGGGGATCGCCGCCAGAAACACATTGCTCAGCTGACGGCTCAGGCGGATGGACAGCACCAGCGCCGCCACCAGCATCACCGGCGCACGCACCAGCAGCCGCATTCCCATCATCAGGGTCATCTGCATATTGTTGACGTCGTTGGTCAGCCGGGTCACAAGAGATGCGGTGGAAAATTTCTCAATGTTGGAAAAGGCAAAGTCCTGAATGTGCTCGTACTCCGCCTTCCGCAGCTCCGCGCCGAAGCCCTGTCCGGCCACGGAGGAAAAGGCGGCGCTGCCCAGTCCGAAGCACAGGGACACAACGGCCATGCACGCCATCAGCACGCCTTTCCGCAGGATATAGTTCTGATCGGCTGTCGCGATGCCGATGTTGACGATATCGGCCATCACCAGCGGGATCAGCAGCTCAAAGATCGCCTCGGCGGTGCTGCACGCCATGCCCAGCACGACCCACTTGGAATAGGGTCTGACGTAAGACCCAAGTTTTTTCAGCATGGGGTTCGATCCTCCTCTAAATTTTCAATGATACGGCACAGCAGGGATCGCAGCAGATCCACCTCGTCCGGCCGCAGGCCCCGGAACATGGCGGCCTCCGCGTCCTGAAAAGCGGTCTGCACCTGCTCCCGCAATTCGCGTCCCTTTTCCGTTGTCATGACCCGCTTCTGCCGCTGGTCGTTCTCATCCGCCGCCCGGCGGATCAGCCCCTTCTCCTCCATGCGATCCAGGATCCCATTGGCCGTGGAGGGCTTTACCCGCAGATGCGACACCACATCCCGCTGGGGCGCGCAGTCTCCGTGGCCGCAGAGATACAGCAGCGTATGCGTCTGCGCCGGGGTCATGTCATAGCGGGAAAGCCGGGCATCCATCCGCTCCCGCGTCAGGTGGGCCGCATGGCCCAGCAGCGGCCCCAGATGGAGCGCGTCGCCTGTCAGTTCCATTCCCATATCAGCCTCCAATATTTAGCATCCTAACTTTTAGCGGGCTAAATATTAGCACACGTAAAAACATTCGTCAAGTCCTAAAATGCGTTGATTTTTGAACAATTTTTGAACAGGAATATCCACTTTGTTATTCTGTGAACAATTTATGAAATTTTAACGCAGCCCGTTGACTTTTTGCTGACTGAACCGTATAGTATAAACATACCAAATCCCTATCCAATCTATTTTCCCCTCTCTTTTTTCTATCTTACAAAGCACGAAGGACGGCGTAAGCCGTCCTTCGTGCTTTTCTTCATATGGCCGCGCCGGTCGTCCGCGTTCTGTCAGGAGACGGCGGCCGCCGTCTCCTGATGTTCGCCGGATGGCTGTCCCACGCTATGGGTACGGAGATAGTCCAGCCATGCATGGCAGCCTGCCCGGTTCAGATGAACGCCGTCAAAGCTCATCTCCGCAGGCAGGCAACCGTCCTCGCCTGTAACGGCTTCCGCAATGTTCACATAGTCGCAGCCGGTCTCCTCCGCCAGCTCCATCCACACCTGATTATAGGCAAGGATCCGCTGGTTATTGACATAGGAGCCTTTTGCGTCCTGCTCCGCCGACACCGGCAGCAGGGACTGCACCACGATCTCGGCGTCGGGATGGTCTGCCTGCAAGCGCCGGAGCAGATTCTCCGCGTGGCTGCGGAAGATATCCGTCCCGTTCCAACCCAGTTCATTGATTCCCAGCATCAGGTAGATCTTGCCGCAGTCCGCTGCGGCCACGGCGTCCGCCAGAGAGATTTTTCTGCCGTCCTCCGTTTTCCAGTTCTCCATGTCCGTGGCGGAGGCCACCGTCTCGCCGGTGACGCAGAAGTAGGTTCCCCGCTCCAGACCGCTGTAAAGCCGGAATCCATCGGTGCGGGAATCTCCCACAAAGGCCACATCGTCAAAATAACTGTCGTCCACCGGCTCCGACTCCTGCACCGGCGTCCAGGGCATTTCTTCCGGGACGTCCGCCGGGACATCTGCCGGGATCTCCGGCTCCGCAGGGAGTACCGTCACCGGCTGTTCCTCCTGTGGGGGATTTTCCGTTGGAGCCGCGGCGTGAGAACGGGCCGCTGCCGCAGCAAGCGCGCCTGCCGCAAGAAGCGCCGCCAACAGAAGCCAGTGCCGTCCCGGCTTCCGCCATATTCGCTTTCCTGTCACAGCGCATCCCCCCTTTCGATGTTCGTCCCGCATTATGTAAACAGCGAGCATCTCCTATTAGACACTCTTTGTCGGAAAAAGTCGATACAATTCCGAAAAAATTTGGTGACAAATTGGTGACAGATTTTGCCGGATTTCAATGGCCCGGATCCGAAACGGGCTGTTTCGGATCCGGGCCATTGGCCATTCAGTTCCGCAGGGAGGGCGGGTAGACGCCTGCCTCATGGAGCTTTTGCAAGTCCTCCGCCACCAGCGCCCGGTCCTCATGATAGGTCATGCCGAACCACTTGTCTTTGGAGTTCAGGACGGAAACCGTCATCCGCCCTGCTTTCAGCTCCTCGCCCACCATCACCGGCAGCAGGCACTCCGCCTTCACCACGCCGTCAGGCAGGCCCCGGAGGAACGCCTCAAAATACGCTCGCAGAGCCGGGAAGATGGAGGGCATAAAGCCCCAAAAATTCATGGACACCACCGTTTCCGGATCCAGATCCGTATTTGTATCCAGATCCGTCAGGTGTCCGTCAGGGTAGAGCTGGATCTTCAGCGTCTCCTGAATGGAATCCAGCTTTCCGTCCTTCACCTTGCAGACGCCGCGGGACACCGTGCCGTGGAGGCTGGCGGTGTTTTTCAGCAGATAGCCCACCATGGTGCTTTCGCCTGACGGAGCCAGCCTCCCCAGTTCCTCATAGATGGTGCGGTATGCGTCCACGCCGTAGTAATCGTCGGCGTTGATGACGCAGAAAGGGCCGTCTACCGCAGGCTCCGCACACAGCAGGGCGTGTACCGTACCGAACGGCTTGGTGCGTTCCTCCGGGATGCGGTAAAAGCTCGGAACGGAAGTAAAATCCTGATAGACGAAAGCCACCTCTACCGGGCGGCCGTCCGCTGTCTTTTTCTGCTTAAGATAGCCCACCAGACCGTCCATCATCTCCTGCATCTCCGGCTTGATGATGAAAACCACCTTGTCAAACCCGGCCCGCAGGGCATCGTGGATGGAGTATTCCATCAAAATTTCCCCGTTGGGGCCGATGCCGTCCACCTGCTTGCTGCCGCCGTAGCGGGAGCCAAGTCCCGCCGCCATAATCACCAAAGACCTATGCATAACGCCTCTCCTTTTGTTTCGTATCAAGATAGCGGATCGTCCGCCGTGTGTTTTCTCTCTTACCATACCCTATTTCACGACATTTTGCAACGGTCTTGCTGTTTTTGTTTCGCGCCGCTCTGGCGTTTCGGCAGAACCTGTGCTACAATAGCAGCATCTCAACATGGGAGGTGCGCCATGCGGTATAAGGCGTCCACTCTGCGAATCATTGATACATTAAAGGAACTGTACCCGGAGGGGCTTTGCTCCCTGCAATATGAAAAGGACTACGAGCTGCTGTTCGCCGTGCGCCTGTCAGCCCAGTGTACCGATGCGCGGGTCAACATGGTAACGCCCGCTCTCTTTGCCCGGTTTCCCACGTTGGAGGCCTTTGCGGAGGCAGACCCCAAAGAGGTGGGCGAATACATCCACTCCTGCGGGTTCTACAACGGGAAGTCCAGAGATCTGGTAGCCTGCGCCCAACAGCTGCTGGAGCGGTTCGGCGGCAGGGTGCCGGACAACATGGAGGATCTCACCTCCCTGCCCGGCGTGGGACGGAAAACCGCCAACCTGATCTTAGGCGACGTGTACGGGCAGCCCTCCTACGTCTGCGACACCCACTGCATCCGCATTACCGGGCGGCTGGGCATCACCAACGGCTCCAAGGATCCGGTCAGGGTGGAACAGCAGCTGCGGAAAGCCATCCCGCCGGAAGAATCCGGCTCTTTCTGCCACCGAATGGTTCTTTTCGGCCGGGACGTCTGCACGGCCCGGTCGCCGAAATGCGAAGAATGTCCCCTGAAGCCGGACTGTGCAGCCGGAAAAAAGCTGTAATAACATTTCCATGTGCCTGCGGTTTCCGCAGGCACATTTTCTGTGTGCAGAAAAACTTTTCTCCCTGCCGGTCTGTTGGCAGTCTCATTTTTTATCCCCCGCTCATATACTGGTCTGAGACTGAAATAGCAGGAGGACGCGCTATGGACGAAAACACCAGACAGATGATGGAACAGCTGAAAAGCAACCCCGCCGCCCTGCGGAAGCTGATGCAGTCCCGCGACGGCCAGACGCTGATGCAGGCTCTGACCCGGCCGGACAACGGCGCAGGGCTTCAGCGGGCGGTGCAGGCCGCCATGCAGGGCAACGCCAATATCATGGCCGATCTGGTCAGCCGGGTCGCCCAAAGCCCGGAGGGCGCCGCCCTGCTGGAACGCATCAGCAGCAGTGTAAACAGGTAAACCGAGAGGAGGTCCGGCCTCATGGCGGAGTTTGACGACAAGCTGAACAGTCTCCTTTCCAACCCGGAGGCTATGGACCAGATCATGAAAATGGCCCAGTCCCTGATGGGAACCAGCGGGGAAAGCCCGGAAACCGGCGGCAGTCCCCGAAATGCCGCCGGGGTATCCGGCTCCGCCGCGCCGCCCCCGGCACAGCCCTCCGGCAGCTTCGGTTTTCCCCCGCAGGCCGGGGCGTCCGGGGCGGGAACCCCGCAGGGTCCCGGCGGGGCAGGCTGGAACCCGCCATCCGGCGTCCAGTCCGGGCCGGATCTCAGCTTTCTTTCCGGGCTGGGAAATCTTGACCCGAAAGCCATTGCCTCCCTCCTGCCGGTTCTGCGGGAACTGGGAGGAACTCAGGACAGCAATGCCCGGCAGCTGCTCTTTGCTCTGCGGCCCTATCTGAAGCCGGAGCGTCAGGAGAAGGTGGAGCGGGCCTTGCAGCTGGCCCGGCTGTTCCGGGTGGGGAAAAAGTTCCTGCTGAAAGGGGATGGCCATGTATAATCGCTATATCCGCACAGACGACGGCACCTATACCAAGGTGTCGGAAGAGGAAACCCCGTCCGGCCAGCCCCGGCAGGAGCCGCGTCAAGACAGTCCGCCGCCGGATGGCCCGCCGCCTTTCAGCCCTCCGCCCCCCTTCGGCGGTGGGGAGGGAATTGCCGGATACCTGCGGCGGATTCTGGATCAGCTGCATCTGGACAGGATCGACGCCGGGGATCTCCTGCTTCTGGGACTGCTGTACTTCCTGTTCCGGGAGAAAGCGGACGAGGAACTGCTGGTGGCGCTGGGCCTGCTGCTGATCTTATGAGACAGCCGGATGCGTCCGGCTGTCTCATTTTGTTCCTATCCCACATGATTTATAATCGGTTTTTTCGATGATAAATCAGCTGTGTTCGGTTCGATGCGTTTGTCTTTTGATAGGACAACGCTTATACTGTACTTGTATCGGTGTACACGTTTTTACGTGCAGTCGGTACAAGTTGTGTATAAGGAGTGGATTGATTGATGAAAAAAGAAACCGTCATCGTTGTTTCCGCCGGAGCCGCCGTGGGACTTGCAGCCATCTTTCTGATGCTGCTGGGCAACCCCGCCAACATGGGCTTCTGCATCGCCTGCTTCCTGCGGGACATTGCAGGCGCCTGCGGGCTTCACAACGCCGCCAAGGTGCAGTATGTCCGCCCGGAGATCATCGGTCTGGTGCTGGGCGCGTTGGCGATGTCTCTGGCTACCAGAGAATTCCGCGCCAGAGCCGGTTCCGCTCCCGCTGTGCGGTTCGTGCTGGGCGGCTTTGTCATGATCGGCGCACTGGCCTTTCTGGGCTGCCCGCTGCGGATGGTGCTGCGTCTGGGCGGCGGCGATCTGAACGCGCTGGTGGGTCTGATTGGCTTTACCATCGGCATCTGCATCGGCATTGTGTTTCTGAAAAAAGGCTTCACGCTGGGACGTTCCTATGAGGCCAAGGCCGTTGAAGGCAGCGTTCTACCCATCGTGATGGCGGTTCTGCTGATTCTGGTGCTGGCAGTCCCCGCCCTGTTCAAATTTTCCGAGGAAGGCCCCGGCTCCAAGCACGCCCCCTTCTTCATTGCGCTGGTTCTCGCCCTGATCGTCGGCGCGCTGGCCCAGAAGTCCCGCCTGTGCATGGTGGGCGGCATCCGGGACGCCATCATGCTGAAGGATGTCCACCTGCTCATCGGCTTCATCGCCATTTTCGTGGTGGTACTCATCGGCAACCTCATCACCGGCAATTTCCGTCTGGGCTTTGCCATGCAGCCCATCGCCCACAGTTCTCACCTGTGGAATCTGCTGGGCATGATGCTGACAGGCTGGGGTTCCGTGCTGCTGGGCGGCTGCCCCCTGCGGCAGCTGATTCTGGCCGGAACCGGCAATGGTGATTCCACCGTGACCGTATTCGGCATGATCGTGGGTGCCGCCATGGCGCACAACTTCGGTCTGGCCGGTAACGCCGACTCCCTGAACGACGCCAAGGAGCTGGTAGTCGGCGGCATCTCGACCTACGGTAAGGTCGCTGTTGTTCTGGGGCTGATCGTCATGCTGGTCGTGGGCCTGATGAATCTCCCCAAGGAGGAAGCCACATGATCGACGCAAGAGGATTTTCCTGCCCCATGCCGGTGGTCATGGTGCAGAAGGAGCTTAAAAAGTCCGCGCCTGCGGAGCTGGACGTGCTGGTGGACAACCAGACCGCGCTGGAAAACGTGACCCGGTTCGCCGGCAGTCAGGGCTATCAGGTGGACAGCGCCCCGGAAGGCGCCGACTTCCGTCTGCATTTACATAAATAAAACACAGCAGCGCCCCCGTTTCCGAACCAAGTCGGAAACGGGGGCGCTGTTTCGTTACAGAGCGGCGCTCTGCCGCACAAAGTCCGCAAAGGCTGTCTGGGTGGCTGTCAGCGCAACTCTCTTTGGCAATACCATGCAGATCTGCCGCCAGGCCCCCTGCCCCAATTCAAAGGTCCGCAGGCGGCCTGCCGCCGCGTCCTCCTCCACCACCAGCGAAGAAATCACCGAAACCCCCATGCCGCGGGCGACTGCCCGGCGGATGGCGTCCGGATTTTCCATCCGGGCCAGAATGTGCAGGCGTTCCGGCAGGATTCCCTGTCCCCGCAGCCACTTTTCCGTTTCCAGCCATGTGCCGGAGGCCGTCTCCCGCGCGATTACAGGCTCCCGCAGCAGCAATTCCAGCCCGACCTCTGCCGGGAGATCCTGAAAGCAGGGGCTGTTCTCCGTAACCAGTACCAGATGATCCTCCAGCAGCGGCACATAACGGAACGCCTTTTCATCCATCCGCATCCCCACAAAGCCCACAGCAATCTGCCCGCTGCGGAGCAGCTCATGGATGCCGGCGCTGTCCCCCCGCCGCAGCAGGAATTGACAGTCCGGCCTCTGCCGGGAAAAATCCGCCAGAAGCCGGGGGATCAGGTACTGTGCTGGCACCGTGGACGCGCCCACCGTCAGCAGGTTGCCCTCCCGTTCCGGCAGATTGCTTTGCAGCGCCCGGCAGCGGTCTACGATCTCCCGTGCCGTGGGGTAGATCCGTTTTCCCGCCTCAGTCAGCGCCACTCTGCGCCTGGCGGCGCGGTCAAACAGAAGCACGCCCAGCGTTTCCTCCAGACTGCGGATGTGGCTGCTGACGGTGGACTGGCTGAGATACAGCACATCCGCCGCCCGTGTGAAGCTGCCGTATTCCGCCGTGGTCACGAATACCTCCAACTGTTTCAGGTTGATATCCAGCATACTGTCACCTCAGACCAGCAGCTCCTGCCAGCCCTCATACTCCAAAGCCTGTGCATCCGCCAGCGCCCGCAGCTGCGGGGCGGCGTCTGTAGGCGCGCACCAGGCCATACCGCAGTCCGCCGTCAGCTCCCGCGGAACCGGGATCAGCCGCCCCGGCAGTCCCTGCTCATGGCAGAGCTTTTCCATGGCCATGGCCGCCGCCGTGGTATGGAAGGTAATCACCAGCTTCTGCGTTTTCGGTCTCATTCCGCCAACTCCTTTACCGCCCGGATGGCTGTATCCACCTCGTCCTCCGTATTGAACCAGCCGAAGCTGAACCGCACAGCCCCCTGACGCTCCGTTCCCAAAGCCCGGTGCATCCGGGGCGCGCAGTGGGCGCCGGGGCGGGTGGCGATGCCATAATCCTGAGACAGAGCGTCTGCCACCTCGCCGGAATCGTAATCCCGGATATTCAGCGTTACCACCGCCGTCCGGGGCGCTTCAAAATCGCCGAAGACCGTAACGCCGGGAATGGCTGTGACCCCGGCATAGAACCGGCGCATCAGGCGCTCCTCCCGCTCACGGATAACATCCAGCCCCACCCCGTTCAGATAGTCCAGCGCGGCAGACAGTCCGGCAATGCCGTGGCCGTTCAGCGTTCCCGCTTCCAGACAGGTGGGCAGCTGTTCCGGCTGAAACCGGCTGTAGGTCTGCACACCGGTCCCCCCCACCTTCCACGGGCGGAGGGCAACGTTCTCTCCCAGACACAGCCCACCGGTTCCCTGCGGCCCCATCAGGGATTTGTGGCCGGTGAAGCAGAGAAGATCAATGTGCTGGGCTGCCATGTCGATGGGCAGGACTCCCGCCGTCTGGGACGCGTCCACGATCAGCTTCAGGCCATGAGCATGGGCAATGGCCCCCACCCGGCCGATATCCACCGCGTTGCCCGTGAGGTTGGAGGCATGGGTGCAGACGATGGCTCTGGTCTCCGGCCGGATCAGCCGCTCAAAATCGCCGTAGTCGATCCGTCCCTGCCGGTCAGCCGGGACAAAGCTGAGAGACACGCTCCGCTCCGCCTCCAGCCGGTACAGGGGTCGCAGCACGGAATTATGCTCCAGATCCGTGGAGATCACATGGTCGCCGGGGTTCAGCAATCCGCAGATGGCGATATTCAGCGCCTCGGTGGAATTGCAGGTGAATACCACATGATCCGGCCGGGGGCAGTGGAAAAACGCCGCCAGCTTCTCCCGTGCGCCATAGATGATCCGGGAGGCGGAAAGACTGCCGTCATGGGTGCCGCGGGCGCTGTTTCCCAGCGTGGTCATGGCGGACACCACCGCGTCGATCACCGGCTGGGGCTTTCGGAGGGTCGTGGCGGCGTTATCCAGATAGATCACGGCCGGATAACCTTCCCCGCAGCCGCCAGCGTCTCCACAATGGCGTACATATTGGTAACGCTGCCCACAGCCAGCGTCTCCTTCAGCTTGTAATAGTCAAGGCAGGTGCCGCAGGTGCGGATCTCCACTCCCTGCGCCTCCATGAACTTCAGATCCTCCAAAGAATCGGACCCCGTGCAGGTAAGGTATGCGCCGGTATTGAAAAAGAGGATGGTCTTGGGCAGAACCGGCAGCTGGCTGACGGCATACAGGAAGCCCTTCATCAGTGCCTTGCCCAACGCCTCCTCTCCGCTGCCCATGCAGTTGGAGCCGACGGCCACCACCAGATCCCCACGGGCATCCGGGGCGCAGACGGTCTCCGCCGCGGGCTGCACCGGGGCGCAGACCTCCATGGTGACGGAGAACCGCTTCTCCCCGGTCTTTTCCGCCCGGACAGGCAGCTGGCAGCTGGCCGCCAGCTTGCTGAGGTTCTGGACCGCCGCCTCATTGTCCACCAGAATCTCCAGCGTATCAGGGGTTTGCAGCTCCGCCAGAGCCTTCTTCGCCATTACAACGGGAATGGGGCACTGCTTGCCCAGCGCGTCTACAACAACAGACATGGAACACAACTCCTTTAATTCAGATTTTCAAGCCCAGTGTATCACGATGCATCGTGATTCGCAAGAAAAAACAACGAGATATGGCAAAACCCCCGCCGAAACCTCGGCGGGGGGGAATTCTGTCAGACAATCTCAAGGGTATGATCCGTTTGGGGAAGCACAGTCCCTACAATGGCACTGTCCGGGCAATGCTCCCGCAGGGCAGCTACCAAAGCGCCGGCATCCTCCACCGGCAGGGCGATCAGCAGTCCGCCGGAGGTCTGGGGGTCGCAGATCAGGTCCACGCGGGCCTGCTGGACGCTCTCCGCCACGGTCAGGCGCGGCTTCACATAGTCCAGATTCCGGTAAGCCCCGGCGGGGATGATCCCCATTTCCGCAAATTCCAGCGCCCCCGGCAGCAGAGACAGCCGCTGGCTGTAGATTCGGATGGTCACGCCGCTGCCTGCCGCCATTTCGTCGGTATGGCCCAGCAGGCCGAAGCCGGTCACATCCGTACAGGCATGGATTTCCGGGCATTGCAGCATGGCTTCCGCCGCCTTGTCGTTCAGCTGCGCCATGGAGCGAACAAGCCGGTCATACTGCGCCGCATCCAGCAGATCCGCCTTTGCAGCGGTGGTCAATACGCCGGTTCCCAGCGGCTTGGTCAGCACCAGCGCGTCGCCGGGTCTTGCGCCCACGTTCCGCAGCACCCTGTCCGGGCGGACATAGCCCGTGACGCACAGGCCGTATTTCGGCTCATTGTCCTGAATGGTATGGCCGCCGGCAATCACGCAGCCGGCCTCCACCGCCTTCTGGTGGCCGCCCTCCAGAATTCTGCGGACAGTCTCCTGGGAGAGACAGCCCGGCACGCACAGCAGATTCATGGCCACGGCGGGCCGTCCGCCCATGGCGTACACATCGCTGAGGGCGTTGGCCGCGGCGATCTGTCCGAACCAGAAGGGATCGTCCACAATGGGGGTGAAGAAATCCACGGTGTGGATGGCGGCGATCTCATCGGTGATCCGATAGACGCAGGCATCGTCGCTGGTGTCAAAGCCCACCAGCAGGTTGGGATCGCTCCCGTTAGGAAGGTCTTTCAGAATATTCGATAGGACACCCGGCCCTAATTTTGCCGCTCAACCCGCTGCCGGGGTCAGCTGCGTCAGACGCGGCTCCTTGTCCATTGCGATCCCTCCTCCCCTGTGGTCTCACCGCAGAGCACGGTCAGGGAAAGTATAGCACACTCCCGGCCGTTTGGCAATTTCGGAATCCGCCGGAGGATTCTGGCCACAAGAAGCGGCAGGCTTGCAGGCAGTCTCGCATCTGCTTTTTGCACAGGGAAAATATAAGGTAGTTTACAGCATTTCTGCCGCCGCGTCCGGAGATTTTTCGGTTTACAACCCTTTAGAAATGCATTATGATAAAGAATATATGAGCATATATGGAGGTTCCTATGGATAAACAGCTGCTGCGCCGGATTCCCAAAGTTGATGATCTGCTCCGCCGCCCCGCGCTGGAAGCGCTGGCGGCGGAGGCTCCGGCGTCTGCGGTGACGGAGGCTGTCCGCCGGACGCTGGACGCCCTGCGGGAAAACATTCTCTCCGGCGCGGTCACGGAGCTGCCCTGTGAGGAAGCCCTATGCGCCGAGATCGCGGAAGCCTGCCGGAGCGCCCGGCTACCTTCCCTCCGCAGCGTCATCAACGCAACCGGCGTGGTGCTTCATACCAATCTGGGGCGGGCTGCTTTGAGCCGCCGCGCACTGCGGGCGGCAGAGGACGTTTCCCGCGGTTATTCCACGCTGGAATACGACCTGACCACCGGCGGGCGGGGACAGCGGTATGCCCATGTGGAGTCCCTGCTGTGCCGCCTTACCGGCGCGGAGTCTGCGCTGGTGGTCAACAACAACGCGGCAGCGGTTCTGCTGACCCTCTCCGCCCTCACCGCTGGCGGGGAGGTCATCACCTCCCGCGGAGAGCTGGTAGAGATCGGCGGCTCCTTCCGGATGCCGGACATCATGGCCGCCTGCGGCGCAGTGCTGCGGGAGGTGGGCGCTACCAACAAGACCCGCCTTTCCGACTATGAGGCCGCCATCGGCGAAAATACCCGCGCTCTTTTGAAGGTACACACCAGCAACTACCGTATCGTCGGGTTCACGGAAAGCGTTTCCCCCGCCGCGCTGGCTGAGCTGGGCCGCGCCCGCGGCATCCCGGTGATTGAAGATCTGGGCAGCGGCTGCTTTGTGGATCTGACCCCTTTGGGCATTCAGGGGGAACCCACTGTGCAGGACTCTGTCAGAGCCGGTATGGACGTGCTGTCCTTTTCCGGGGATAAGCTGCTGGGCGGCCCGCAGGCCGGAATTCTTCTGGGCCGGAAGCGGTATATCGACCTGCTCAAGCGCCATCCGCTGGCCCGCGCCATGCGGGTGGACAAGCTGACGCTGGCCGCGCTGGAAGCCACGCTGCAAGCCTATGACGACGGCACCGCCTTTCAGGAGCTTCCCGTGCTTTCCATGCTGAGCCGGAAGCCGGAGGAGCTGCGTCAGGCGGCGGAGACGTTGTGCAGCAGGCTTCAGGCCATGGGCGTTTCCGCCGAAGCCGTCCCCACGGACAGCACCATCGGCGGCGGTGCCGTTCCTACCCAGACGCTGCCCTCCTTTGCCGCTGCAATTTCGCCGCCCGACGGTGCAGACGCGCTGGAAGCCCGATTGCGCCAACGTCCCCGTCCCATCATCGTCCGCATTGCCCACGGCCGGTGCCTGCTGGATCTGCGTACCCTCTTTGCGGAGGATTTGGATGAGATCGTCCGGGCATTTGAGGAATCCGGCGCATGAAGCATGGAATAATCGGCACCGCCGGCCATGTGGATCACGGCAAGACCGTGCTCATCAAGGCGCTGACCGGCACGGACACCGACCGGCTGGCAGAGGAGAAGTGCCGGGGCATCACCATCGATTTGGGCTTTGCCCATCTGGACTGGCCCGACGGCACGCAGGCCGGGATCGTGGATGTGCCGGGACATGAAAAATTCATCAAGAATATGCTGGCCGGAGCCGGAGGGATCGATCTCGCTCTGCTGGTCGTCGCTGCGGACGAGGGGGTTATGCCCCAGACTGTGGAGCATCTGGACATTCTGTCCCTGCTGGGCATCCGGGACGGTATTGTGGTGCTGACCAAAGCCGATCTGGCAGACGCGGACTGGTTGGAGATGATCCGAAAGCAGGTGCAGGAGCTGGTGCGCGGCACGTTTCTGGAGGGAGCGCCCATTCTGCCGGTTTCCGCTGTCACCGGCAGCGGAATTTCGGAACTGAATGAACAGCTGCACTCACTGGTGCTGCATACCAAAGAAAAAAGCACGCTGGCGCCCTTCCGTCTGCCCATTGACCGGGTCTTTTCCGTGGACGGCTTCGGCACCGTAGTCACCGGCACCCTTACGGAAGGGGTCATCCGCGTGGGAGACCCGGTGGAGCTGACGCCCTCCGGCCTGACCAGCCGCGTCCGGAACATACAGGTTCACGGGCAGAACACGGGGGCTGCCTATGCCGGCCAGCGGGCGGCGCTGAACCTGCCCAGCCTGAAAAAAGAGGAGCTTCATCGGGGAGACGCTGCGGTAAAGCCCGGCAGCGTCCGTCCCTCCCGGATGCTGGATGTACAGCTCCGATGCCTGCCGGACGCCCGCCGCACGATCCTCAGCGGTTCGCAGGTGCATCTCTACCACGGCGCTTCCGTGCAGCTGGCCAAGGCCGTGCTGCTGGACCGGGACGAGCTGTCCCCCGGAGCGCAGTGCTTTGCCCAGCTGCGGCTGACGGAACCGCTGGCTGCCAGACAGGGCGACCGATTTGTGATCCGATTCTACTCCCCTCTGGAAACCATTGGCGGCGGCGTGGTGCTGGATCCCTGTCCGCCCCGCCGCAAGCGGTATGACCCCGCCGTTCTGGAGTCTCTGCTGGTTCGGGAACAGGGGTCTGACCGGCAGCGGTTGCTTCAGGCCGTCGCCGGATTTGGCGTTCGCCTGCCCAACGCCGGGGAACTGGCCGGGGTGTCCGGGCTGGACGCAGCCGCAGTGCCGCCAATCATTGCGGAGCTGGTGTCCTGCGGGCAGCTGGCGGAGCCACTGCCGGGGCGCTATGTGACGGCAGCGGCGCTGGACGATCTCTGGCCCCGCTGCCGGGAGATTCTGGACACCTATCACCGCAGATTTCCCCTCCACGCCGGGATCCCGGCGGCGGAACTGCGGCAGAAGCTGTTCCGAAAGGCCGAACCTGCGGAAGCAGACGCCCTGCTGGGCGTGTTTCTGGCGGAGGGACGGCTGACGAACACGGCGGGCCGGTATGCTCTGGCCGGATTTTCCGTTCGCCTTACCAAACGGCAGACCGCTATCCGGGAGGAGCTTCTGCGCCGCTTTTTACAGGGGGGCATGGAGCCGGAGCCAATAGAAGCCGTACTGGCGGCCATTCCTTCCCCGGAGCGTGAAACCGCCCGTCAGGTGCTGGAAAGCCTGCTCACCTGCGGGGATCTGGTGCGGCTGTCGCCGGAGCTGTGCTGGCACCGGGATATCTGGCATCAGGCGTTGGAAGCCCTACAGACTCAATGCACCGCTCATGGCGCCGTCACACTGGCTGAGCTGCGGGATGCGCTGGGAACCACCCGGAAGTACGCCCTGCTGTTTCTGGAAGCCTGCGACCGCCGACGCATCACCATCCGGGAGGGCAACCTCCGCCGTCTGAACATGGACGTTCAGGTGCGATAAGCCCGCCGGGGCAGGCTGCTGTCCCGGCGGCTCCGGACCTTTGCCCTTTGATTCCTCCAAAAACTGAATACGGGAGCAGATGGGTGCTGGTGTGCCTTCCGGTCTTCAAAACCGGTACGGACGGCGAACAACCGCCTGGGTGGGTTCGATTCCCACATGCCCCCGCCAAAGTCAGAGCCGCCCTTTTGGGCGGCTTCTCTTTTGGCGGGGGCATGTTTTCATGTTCCTTATCTTCATCTTTTTCTGGCTGGAACTGCCGGAATGTGGTATACTCATTCCAAATAGATACACAGAAGAAAGGAACCATGCCATGGACACCATTTATGACGTTATTATCTTAGGAGCTGGCCCGGCCGGGCTGTCCGCCGCCATTTATGCCGGCCGGGGCCGTCTGAACACCCTGCTGCTGGAGCAGGGGCAGGACGGCGGTCAGATTGCCCTCACTGCTCATCTGGACAACTACCCCGGTCAGCTGGAGGGGGACTCCGGCTCCAGTCTCATCGCCCGGATGTCCGCGCAGGCTGACAGAGCCGGCGTCCAGCGGATCCGGGATACCATCCGCACGGCGGAGCTGGACGGTCCCGTAAAAAAGCTGGCGGGACGGACGGAAGCTTACCTTGCCAAAACGGTGATTCTGGCCTCCGGCGCTTCGCCGCGGCCCATTGGCTGCAAAAATGAGGACGCCTACGTGGGACGGGGCATTTCCTTCTGCGCCACCTGCGACGCGGCATTTTTTCGGGATCTGGAGGTCTTTGTGGCAGGCGGCGGGAACGCTGCCGTGGAGGAAGCCCTGTATCTCACCGGCTTTGCCCGCAGCGTCACCCTCATCTATCCCTCGGAGCGTCTCACCGCGCCGAAGATCCTGCAGGAGCAGGCCGCTCAAAACCCCAAGCTCCGCTTCCTGCCCCATTCTGTTGTGGAGGAGGTTGGCGGCGAAGGCCACGACGTGCTGGACCGCATGGTGATCCGAAACGTGCAGACAGGCCAGCTGACGGAGCTGCGGGCTGACAGCCGGGACGGGATGTTCGGCCTGTTCGGCTTTCTTGGCTTCCAGCCCAGCACCCGGCTTTTCGAGGGACAGCTGGACACGGAGGGGGGCTACCTCCTTACGGACGCCGATATGCACACAAACCTCCCCGGTGTCTTTGCCGCCGGAGACATTCGGAAAAAGAGTCTGCGGCAAGTAGTCACCGCCGCTGCGGACGGCGCTATTGCCGCCGTTCAGGCGGAACGGTATCTCCGGCAGCTGAAATAAGAAACCCGGCGGGAACAGAGTTCCCGCCGGGTGAGGCTGTCGATAAAGTGATAAATTTTCCGCGACGGTAAGGAAGGGTGTGCGCGGGAAACCCAAGAAGGGTGTCCCGCGCCATTAAAATCCTAAGTTTTCAGAACTTTTATGAAGTTCTGAAAACTTGCTCAGCGGGGAGAAAAGACTTTTTCGACACGCTGCCCGGCGGGAACAGAGTTCCCGCCGGGTTTTCATAATATGCTCAATATATGCTCAATCGTCGATAAAGTAGCCCACCGTGCCGAAGATCTCTTTCAACTTCTGCGGCTTTCGGATCTGGATCTTTTTATAGCCCAGCTCCACCGCCCCGTCCTTGGCCAGAGCGTTCAGGATCCGATTCACCGACACCCGGTTGATCCCCGTGATCTCAGCGATCTGCTCGTTGGTATAGGGGATCGTCTCCCCGATCCGCATATAGCAGGAGTTGAGGAAATACGCCACCTTCTTGTTGTTTTCCCGGAAGTGGGCGCAGCAAATATAGTCAGAAAGCAGCGTCAGCCGTTCCACCAGCGGCCGCATCAACTCCTGCACCCCCCAGCCCCGCTCCGACCAGAGCCGCAGCAGCTCGCTGCCCGGCAGGAGATACATTTCCGCCGGTGCGATGGCTTCCACACTGACCTGCACCGTGGCGTCCAGCAGCAGGGATTCGCTGCAAATCAGGTTGTCCGGCTCGATATAGAACAGGGTGATATCGTCTCCCGCAGAGTTGATGCAGAAAGTGCGGGCATATCCGCTGGCCAGATAGCAGCTGTAGGCAGCAGGCTGTCCCTTTTCGATCAACAGCTGACCCGGATTGTATTTTTTCAGTTGGCCATACTGCCGGAAAATCTCCGAAAGCCGCCGGTCGCCGCTCAGTTCCGCCATGCCGTCATCTCCTTTTTGCCGCGAATTCTTATTTAAATAAATTATAACACATTTTCCGAATCAGGCAAGTAAAAATGGCTCCGCCGGGGAACCATCCCCCTTTAGAAATACTGACAAAATTTCTCCTCGATTTTTTCATAATCTGCTGAGGGTCCATTGTATATAACGATACATTCTCTTCCCGCCTTTTCCCCTACACTAAAGATAAAGAGAGGTGACCCATTATGGCAAATACCATGCGGGGCCTGGTGAAGGAAGCTTCCAGACCCGGAAAGCTCGTTTACCGGACCGATCTGCCCATTCCGGAGCCCGGCGATGACGAGGTGCTCATCAAGGTCCATTGCTCCGCCCTCTGCGGCACAGACATGCACATCGTGGAATGGGACAAGTGGAGCCAGATCCACGCCAGAGCCCCTCTGGTCATCGGCCATGAGACCGCAGGCGACATTGTAGCCGTAGGCAAAAACGTGACGGAGCGGAAGGTGGGGGACCGGGTCTCCTGCGAATCCCACATTCCCTGCAACCACTGCTGGTTCTGCGACCACGGCATGAAGCATATCTGCAAAAACATGGAGTTGTTCGGCGTGTCCGTTCCCGGCGCATTCGCAGAATACGCCTGCATCCGCTGGGACTGCACCTTCCCGCTGGACGAGAGCCTGTCCTATGAGGCCGCCTGTATGTTTGAGCCGATGGGCGCCGGGGTCCACGGCGTGGAAGCCGCCGAGGTGGCAGGGAAAGCCGTTCTGGTCAGCGGCTGCGGCCCCATCGGCCTCACCGCCGTGGCCGCCAGCAAAACCTTCGGGGCCAGACAGGTGATTGCCTGCGACCTTATTGACGAGCGTCTGGAAGCCGCCAGAAATATGGGGGCGGACGTGATTTTCAACAGCCGTCACGGTGGCCTCTACGAAGAGATCATGAAGCTGACGGACGGTATCGGCGTGGACGCCGCCATTGACGTTACCGGCTCCGGCGAGGCTATCCGAACCGCGCTGCGCTCCGTCCGGGCCGCCGGACGGCTGGTGGGCGTGGGCCTGCCCAACAAGCGGGTGGAGCTGGATCTGGCCAACGACCTGATTTACCGGGAGGTGGAATTCACCGGCATCTCCGGCCGGAAGATCTGGGAGACCTGGGAGGATTTCGCCAAAGTCATGAACGGCCCCTATTACCATCTGGAATCCGTTATGGGCCGTCATTTTGCTCTGGAGGATTTTGAAGAGGGCTTTGCGTGTATAGAGCGGGGAGAGCCGGGCAAGGTGCTGCTCTATCCCTGAGTCCCTGACAACCTGACCAACCACAGGCCGGTATTCTTGCGGCCGGCCTTAAAACAATTTAAGGAGGAGTATCATGCAGTACGAAAAGGAATTTCTGCGGAAGCTGTACCGAAACCTGCTGGATATGCGGCTTTTGGAGCAGAAGATGGTAGACACCTATGCACAGGGCCGCGTCCCCGGCCACATCCACAGCGGCGTGGGACAGGAGGCCTCCTTTGTGGGCGTACTGGCCAACTATAAAGAGGGCGACTATTATAAGCGCACCCACCGTCTCACCGCCGTTCCCTACATGATGGGAACCAGTCTGGACACCTTCTTCGGAGAGCTGCTGGCCAAGACCACCGGCAACTCCGGCGGCCGGGGCGGCGCCATCCACATCGGCGAGCTGCACACCGGCGATCTGGGCTTTTCCGGCACATTGGGCTGCGACGCCGCCGTGGGCGTTGGCGCGGCGCTGACCATCGACGCCGAGGGCCGGGACAACCTGTCCTTCGTGTTCATGGGCGACGGCACCTCCAGCCGCGGCCCCGTGTATGAGGCCATGAATCTGGCATCCGCATGGAAGCTGCCGGTTCTCTTCATCTGCCACAATAACCAGTTCGCCATCTCCACCCCTGCTTCCTATTCCATCGCCGTGGAGCATCCCGGCGCAGACCGGGCTGCCGCCTTCAATATGCCCTCCAAGGCAGTGGACGGCACGGACGTGCTGGCAGTCTACGAGGCTGCAAAGGAGCTGGTGTCCGGGATCCGGGCAGGCAACGGCCCTGCCATTTTGGAGTGCAGGGATTACCGCTGGCGCGGCCACTTTGAGGGCGATCAGTGCGCCTACCGGGACGCCGCCGTTACCGAGGACTGGATTGCTAACCACGACTGCGTGAAGAATTTCGAGGCCAAGCTGATGGAGCAGGGCGTCATCACTGCCGACGAGATTTCCCAGATGCGTGCCGATTTTGACCGTGAGATGGACGAAGCCATTCTCCGGGCCGAGGCCGCGCCGGAGATGAAGCCGGAAGAGATCTACGACAACCTGTACGTTTGAGAAGGAGGGGAACCGTATGAAAGTCACTTACGCAAACGCCATCGGCGACGCGCTGAAAGAGGAAATGCGCCGGGACGGCAAGGTTCTGATCTACGGCGAGGATATCGCCCAGTTCGGCAATATCTTCGGCATTACCCGCGGGATGCTGGAGGAATTCGGCCCCAAGCGGGTCCGCAATACCCCCATTACGGAAACGGCCATCATCGGCAGCGCCATCGGCGCGGCGGAGACCGGCCTGCGGCCCTGTGTGGAGCTGATGTACTCTGATTTCACCATGGTGGCCTTTTCCGAAATTTTCCACTGCGTTTCCAAATGGCGCTATATGCACGGCCCGGAGTATAAGCTGCCGCTGGTAATCCGCAGTGCTTCCGGCTCCTCCAACGGCGCAGGCAGCGAACATTCCAACACCGTGGAGAGCCTGTTCATGCACGCCCCCGGCCTCACCATTATCACCCCCTCCTGCGCCTACGACGCCAAGGGCCTGCTGAAGTCCGCCATCCGCAGCGACAACCCCGTGCTGTTCTGCGAGCCAAAGCAGCTCTATCAGGTCAAGCAGGAGATCCCCGACGATATTTACAACTCCGATTACACCATCCCCATCGGCGTGGCGGACGTAAAGCGCCCTGGCAAAGATGTGACGCTGGTGGCAGTGGGACTCATGGTTCCCCGTGCGCTGGAGGCCGCAGAAAAGCTGGCCGCCGAGGGCATTGATGTAGAGGTCATCGACCCCCGCACCATCGCTCCGCTGGATAAGGACACCATTTTCAGCTCCATCCGCAAGACCCACCGGGCCGCTGTGGTGGAGGAGAGCAACAAGACCGCCGGTATTGGCGCAGAGCTGGCCGCCATGTTCCAGGAGGAGCTGTACGACGAGCTGGACGGCCCTGTGGCCCGCATCGCGGCGCTGGATGTTCCCATGCCCTACAACATCGCCATGGAACACTACTCCATCCCCGATGTGAACCGTATCTGCGCGTCCATCCGGGCCATGATGGACTGACCTTGGGAAAGGAGAATCGCAATGAGTACAACGATCGTAATGCCCAAGGCGGGACTGACCATGGTGGAGGGTACCATTTCCCGGTGGCTGGTCACTGAGGGCGCTCATGTAAAAAAGGGCGACGCCCTGATGGAATACGAAAACGAAAAGAACACCATTGAGTGTGACGCGCTGGCTGACGGCTATGTTCACATTCTGGCCCAGGAGGGCGACACCATCCCGGTGGGCGAGCCTATCGGGATTCTGGCGGAAAGCCCGGAGGAGCTGGCCGCCCTGTCCGGGGCTGCTGCCGCTCCCGCGAAAGCCCCTGCCGCCCCTGCGGCCCCCGCTCCGGCGGCCGCGTCTGCTGAAGGCGTGGTGGAGATCCCCATGCCCCGGGCAGGCTTGACCATGGTGGAGGGCACCATCGCCCAGTGGAAAGTCAGCGAGGGCGCTGAGGTTGCCAAGGGCGACGTGGTGATGGAGTTTGAGAATGAGAAAAACACCATCGACTACGAGATCGTCCACGGCGGCTTCCTGCATCAGGTGGTCAGCGAGGGCGACACCGTGAAGGTGGGTGAGCCCATCGCCTATGTGGCGGAGACCAAGGCGGCATACGATGCTCTGGTTTCCGGTGGCGCACCTGCCCCCGCCGTGGAAAAGGGCTGTATCCGGGAATGCCCCACCTGCGTCCACACCGCCGCCCCCGCAGCGGCAGCGCCTGCTGTCAGCTCCGCCGTCCGTACAGACGGCCATATCCGCGCCTCCGGCCTTGCCAAAAAGATGGCCAAGGAGGCGGGCATTGACATCCGGGCCGTCAGCCCCAGCGGCGGAGACGGCACCCGCATCATCGCGCGGGATATCACCGCCTATCTGGAAGCCCGGAAGAACGCCCCCGCGCCGGCTGCCGCCGCTTCCGCCGGACTTGAGGACGAGATCACCGAGATCCCCTGGGTGGGCGTAAAGAAGACCATCGCCCGCAACATGATGAACTCCCTCCAGACCATGGCCCAGAACACCTGCACCCTGGAGGTGGACTGCACCGACCTGCTGACTCTGCGGGAAAAGTACGTGGCAGATCAGGAAATGCTGGGCTGCAAGATCACTGTCAACGACCTGCTGTGCAAGATGCTGGGCAAGGTGGTGGCAAAGCACCCCCTGGCCAACGCCACCTTCGACGGCAAGACCCTCTATACCCACAAGCACGTCCACCTTTCCGTGGCCGTGGCCACCGAGGACGGCCTGATGGTACCCGTGGTCCGCAACATCGATACCCTGTCCCTCACGGAGATCAACGCGAAGATCAAGGACCTGGCCCAGCGGGCCAAGGAGAAAAAACTGGACGGCAGCGAGATGACCGGCGGCACCTTCTCCATCACCAACGTGGGTATGTTCCCCATCGATTACGGCACCCCCGTCATTAACCCGCCCCAGACCTGCATCTGCGGCTTCGGCCGTCCCAAGCTGAAGCCCGCCATCCTGCCGGACGGCACGGTGGGCGCCCGCATGATGATGAACGTGTTCCTGACCTTCGATCATCAGGTCATTGACGGGCTGGAATGCGGCCGCATCTTCAAGGATCTGGAATATTACATTCTCCATCCTGAGATGATTCTGGCCTGAGAGGAGAAACGAGTATGCAAATCATTGTCATCGGCGGCGGCCCCGGCGGTTACGTAGCCGCCATCCGGGCGGCCCAGCTGGGCGCGAAAGTCACCCTGATTGAAAAAGAGCATCTGGGCGGCACCTGCCTGAATATCGGCTGCATCCCCACCAAGTGCCTGCTCCACAGCGCCGAGCTGGTGGAGGACATCAGGAATCAGGGCAAGGACATCGGCGTGAAGGTCACCGGGGTCGAGGTGGACTTCCCCCAGGTCATTGCCCATAAGAACGACATTTCCAAAAAGCTCACCGGCGGTGTCAGAAGCCTGCTGAAGATGAATAAAGTCGCCGTTATCGACGGCGAGGCCGCGTTCACCGGCCCCAAAAAGCTGTCTGTGAAGAAGGCGGACGGCTCCCGCGAGGAGATGACGGCGGACGCCATCATCATCTCCACCGGCTCCGTCAACTCCACGCCGCCCATCCCCGGCCTGAAGGAGAATCCCAACTGCATCGACTCCACCGGAGCACTGTCTCTGGAGGCCCTGCCCAAGAGCATGGTGGTCATCGGCGGCGGCGTTATTGGCCTGGAGCTGGCCTGCGCTTATGCGGCTTTCGGTACGAAGATCACCGTGGTGGAGGCCATGGATCACATGCTGCCCATGCTGGACGGCGATTTGACCAAGATCGGCGTTGCCCACATGAAGAAGATGGGCATGGAGTTCCATCTGGAATGTCCCGTGCAGGCCGTGGAGGAATCCCCGGTGGGGGCAAAGGTGGTCTGCAAGACCAAGGCCGGCGAGACTGTCAGCTTCGAGGCGGAGAAGGTGCTGGTTGCTATTGGCCGCAAAGCCAATACCGCCAGCCTGAACCTGGACGCCGCCGGACTGAAGAACGATAAGGGCCGCATCCTCGTCAACGGCAAGATGGAGACGAACGTCCCCGGCGTGTATGCCATCGGCGACTGCGTAAAGGGCTATGCCCAGCTGGCTCACACCGCTTCTGCCATGGGTGAAGTGGCGGCGGAGAACATCTGCGGTCATGAGGCCCACTATGATGAATCCACCAACCCCACCTGCGTCTACATCGAGCCGGAGGCTGCCTCCGTGGGCCTCACGGAAGAGCAGTGCAAGGCCAGGGGTATCGAGTACAAGGTGGGCAAGTTCCCCATGAGCGCCAACGGCAAGGCTTTGATCCTCAACGGCGGTGAGGGCCTTGTGAAGATCATCGCCGGGAAAAAGTATGGCGAGATCCTCGGTATGCACATCATTGGCCCCCGCGCCACTGATTTGATTTCCGAGGGCGCTTTGGCCATCGGCTGCGAGTGTACGCTGGATGAGATCATCAACACCATCCATTCCCATCCCACGGTGACGGAGACCATCCGGGAAGCCGCCCTCCACGCGGAAAAGCGCGCCATCCACACCAAAAACTGACTCCTATCCTTTCCCCTCGGATGCTGCCCTCTCGGCATCCGGGGGATTTTCTGTGCGTTTCACACATTCCTATGCAAATTTTCATGCAATACACCTCGCTTTGCCTGTCCTTCGCAGGCCAGATCTTGCAGATATCCCCTGCAAATTCCCTGTGTTAAAGAATTGTTAAAAAATTCTTCATACATTTTGAAATGATTTGGCTATAATCTGTGTTCGTATCTGATGATCCGGAGGAATTTTTTCATGCGAAACTACATGACCGACAGCGCATTCCGGCTGAGCGATTTGCGTTTGTACAACCTGCGGCTGCTCTGCTTCTGGCCCATCTTCTTTCTGGTGTTTACATATGCGGAAAAGTTTTTCCCCGCAGCCCACTATTTCTCCATGCACTGCCGTCTGGACGACCTGATCCCCTTTTGCGAATGGTTCGTCATTCCCTATGTGATCTGGTTTCCCTTTGTAGGCAGCATGGTGTTCTACACTCTGCTCCGGGACGCCGCGGCTTTCCGCCGTCTGATGCGCTTTATCATTCTCACCTATTCCGCCGCTCTGTTGGTTTTCTTCCTTTTCCCCACCTGCCAGTATCTGCGGCCGGCGCTCCTTTTCCGCGGCAACCCGCTGGTTCGGTTGGTCGCGTCCATTTACGCCAACGACACCAACACCAATGTCTGCCCGTCCATCCACGTTATCGGCTCTCTCGCCGTCTGGTTTGCCGCCCGCGACACTGGGAAACTCCCCGCCATCCTGCGAAAAGGCGTCATTCCCATTATGGCCGTCCTGATCAGCATTTCTACGGTCTTTTTGAAGCAGCACTCCGTGCTGGACATCATTGCCGCTCTGCTGGTCTGCGCTGCTGCCTACCCAGTGGTGTACCGCAGCGTTCCAGCCCGCCATCCCGTCTCCCTGCGTATCCGCGCCTTGTCCAGCAGGAAGTATCCGCAGCTGTGATTCCCGCATTTTTCTTTCCCATAAAAGGCCGCGCTGGCTGCACATCCATGCAACGTATTCAAAGAGCGGAGGCCCTCTCATGCGGTCTCCGCTTTTACCGTTGACACCCGCTTTGAAATGAGCTAAAATGATGATTAGCCTTTTTAGGGGGGCGCTAAGCAGCCCTTCCGTAACCCGCCGCCATATGAATCCATTTTTGTATATGCCCCCGTAGCTCAGTTGGATAGAGCGGTCGCCTCCTAAGCGGTTGTTCAATCCTCACTATTTACAATTTCATTTGATATACGCGCCAATAGCTCAGTTGGATAGAGCGTCCCCCTCCTAAGGGGAAGGCCGGGGGTTCGAATCCCTTTTGGCGCGCCAGATAATAACGCCGAAAGCCTTTGTTTTCAAGGGTTTTCGGCTTTTTTATTGAGCAGTAAAAGAAAAAATAATCAAGCTTCGCTTGGAGAGGATGTTCTCTTTTATTGCTGCAAGGGAATCATGGTTCGGGTGTTTCGTATCGCTTATATTATACAGTAAATTCAGTGGTTTTGTACAGTAGCTAAATATTTAGGTGATTAACGGCGTTAAATAGGGTTGGTGTCGAATGAACTTTATTTGCCCGAATTGTTCTTCTCGTACATAGCAATGGCAAACTCAAGCATCTGTTTTCCGGCTGAATCAGAAGCCACTTCCTCAAGCTTTTTTGCAAAATCTTCATCTGCCAGAGAGATTGTCACTTTAGATTCAGAATCCGATTTGCCAGAGCGACTAAGGAACTTTCCAATCGCTTTCGCTGTATCAATTCTTACGCTGTCCTCCGGTGTTTCGTAATAGTCCTGTATCGTACTTAACTGACGATGGGCGGTATCCTTAGCCAAGCTCACATAGTCATGCCTGTTATAATCAAGTTTTTTTGTGATTGAGAAATGCCTTAGGCTATACAGGTCTACTTTTGGAAGTCCTAAAGGCTCATAGAGTGAACGGAACATATCATCGGCGTATTGTGAACTGATATGCGTACCATCCTCGTGAGCAAATATCAAATCATCATCAATGTAGCTGTCTCCTGCAAGCTGCTTATGCTGATTCTGAACAAGCCTGTAATCACGGAGCATGAAAATGACTTCCGGCGCTATATAGATTCTGTCCGTCTTTGCTTCGATTTCCTTTTCCGTCTTGGTAACATGGAAAACTGCTCGTCTCTTTGCATCCGGTCGGGTGCTGCGAACTTGGTCGAATACTTTGAGAATCCCCCGACCATTTGTTTCTTTAATAAATTTCTCAGTGCGGTAAGTCAACTCCTTGTAGTTACGAATATAAGACGGTTCATGCTTGTCCTCGTTATCGTATAAATCAGACCATGTTAAGGCAAGACATTCTCCAATACGGCTGCTCAGTGCCACCATAAGGCTGATTAGAAGCTTGAGCTGTGGATCGGAACAGTTATCATACGCAAAATTAAACTGTTCTTCTGTCCACACCTCACGCCTGCTTGACTTCGGTTGCTTTACAGTCACACCCAACATGGGGTTTTCTGTGATAAGCTCCAATTCGTCCGTAGCGTACTTAAATGCTCGGCTGATGATTTTCTTGCAATCATAAACAGTACGCTGTGATACCCTTGCCCCATTTGCCTTATGATTCCCGTTGGCTTGCGGTAATTGAAGCATATCCTTGAAGCCCTGTCTCATATCGACACGGGTTATTTTCCATATAGGGAATGAACCAAACACGGGAACAATGTAATTACGAATCTTACCGATATTCGCTCTGTAAGTGCCCTCGTCCCATCCATATCTGTCTCCGATGGTATGCAGATACTTAGTATGCTCGGCATAGGCATACAAGAGCTGTTCAACGGTCTCTATCTCCGTTTTATCAACTTTGGAAGCCACCGTTGTGCCCTTGGCAGCCTTATGTTCCTTTTCACGGAGCAGAAGATAGGATACGAACTGGTTTTTCGCACGTTCGTTATTCACTGTTTCGGTGGTCTGGTGTTCCTTACCCTCGGAATCAAGATACCCGTAGCGGATGCGCCAGTTGTCATTGGTAGCGTTAATTTTGGTTGGCTCGCTATGCCACAAATATTCAGCTATGTCTTTCTTCTTAGGTTTTCTGCCCATACCAGACGTTAGAACTCGTTTGGATGATTGTTATACCAATCTTCAAAACTGTTCTTGTCGATACGAAGATATTTTCCCACCATGAATACACGAAAATCATTGTTTTTCTGATGCTTTTTGATAAAGTTGCGGACACTTTCCTCTCCGACACCATAGATGTTCATAATGTCCTGCACAGAGTAGTTGCGACACTCCATGATAGACGGGGTTACTCCTGCCATAGTATTCATCTCCTTTATATTATCACTGGTTAGACACGGTTGTGTGGCATTATTCTTTTTTATGCCACAACGGAATTATAGCACAGTAGCTTTACCGACGTCAAGCGTTTTGACACGATTATGTGGCTTGCGGTTTTTTAACGTGGCAATTTTTGCGTGATTACCCCGTTTGCGATAGATTACCATTGCTTTCTTCCTAAAAGGATGTTATTATTTGAAGTGTTATGGTGTATCGTAACACCAATACAGCTTGGAGGGAAATAAATGAGTTTATGGGATAAATTCTTGAACAATATAAAGATAGAAAAACGAATCGAAACGGGACAGAAAATCAAGAGAATCCGTTTGCGTAATAAGACTGCCGTTTCAGAATTGGCAGAAGCCGCAGGGGTAAATGAAGCTGCAATAAGAAATTATGAGGTTGGATATCGCCAAATTTCCAGAGATAAATTGGAATTGATTGCTCAAAGGCTCGGTGTCCCTGTGGAAACACTTGTTGACCGCCAGATCGACAGCTATAATGATGCCATGCACATTCTGTTTGAACTGTCGGATAAATATGACCTTGTTCCTATCGAACTTCCGCAAGAGCCTAAGTACGCTATCCAGACAAAGGATGAGACAATTCTTCAAGCGTTGCAAGCGTGGTACAATGAAAGGCGCAAATGGGAGAACGGAGATATCACACAAGCCGAGCTGCAAGAATGGACGGACACATTCCCCTTACAATGCAAGGAAAATGAACCTCCGGCAGAAAAAGGCGAATCCCGTTATACAGACTTTGAACGTATTTTAGGGCTGAAATCTGCATTGGAGCAGATGGACATGATTGTGAAGGACAATGTAGAACTGATTGAGGATTGCATTGCTCATAAGGATTATAAAGCGGCTCGTGAGCATTTGAGAACGCTTAAAGCCACTGTTCATACGCTGTCACAGGTGGATATTAAACGATACGGTAAATAAAGAAATCACAGGCGATTCCTACTGCATTACGCAAAGGAGCTGCCTGTGATTTTTTGTTACTTGGGCTCGATGGAGCAGCGGTCTAATGAAAATTCCAATAGTATACCAATCAGTTCATTTCGGCTACGCCCTGTCTGAGCCGATATTTCATCAATGCGCTGCACAACGTCCTCTCTGATACGAACAGAAAAGGTCTTATAACCGTCATCCCCCTTGGGACGTTTCGGATGGATTATCAATTTTTCCTCTTTCATGCTAAATCACCTCTATGTTAGATTTTATGTTTCCATAGATGTGATTTATATGTTATAATTTATGTTATAAATTATATTGGAGGGATTGAAATGAACTCGGACGAATTATATACGCTGAAAAGCATGGTGCTTGATAACTACGAGCAGTACCATGACGGTCTTACAATACTCTTAGAAAGCGATAAGGGGCTTTACAAGGCGTTTGGACAGTCTCCCCGTACACAAAGTATCTAAAGACAGAGAACTTCTATCTAACGTCAAAAGAACGCCTTACGTACATGATGGGATTCATTGATGCCTTGGCTTGGCTGACAAGACAGGGAAAGTTAGTGCCGGATACGTTCCCAACAGATATCGCAGGATTCACAGACCCAGAGGAAACCCCGGAAGAACGGGCAGAATATTTTGAGCAGCGATACAAGGGCTTATCACCGGAGCAGCGTGCCGAACTGGAAGCGTTTGATAAAGAAAATGAAGAGATGTGGCTTGAACAAGTCGAAGAAAGCATTAAAGAGAATAAAGTAATCAATAATCTGATTCTGCGTATTGTTACCGGGGAAGATTATTGATATCCAAAGAGCGGTGTATTTTGCGATAACAAGAATTCTTCGCCTCGTGGAGAGGTCATATATTTGACGAATCCTCTTTTTAGCCCTATAATATATAGGTCATTTATAGATAAGGAGGATTTGATATGCCTAAGTTCAAAATCTCAAATGATTATATTTCAAAATGCAATGACACGGATGTTCCTCAGTATCCAAAGTACACAACACAGGTGATCAATCTTGCAAATCAGAACGCCGGTGGAACAAGACCCAGAAATGTTGGTCAGCTATCCGAACTACTTCCTGAGTATCTGTCATTACCGGGTGAAGCCTCACTTTCTGGTTGGAGAGAATGGTATACCGAGAGATATCCGGATGCTGTCGAAAATGCAGTTGACAAGATTTGGACACAGGTTAATAACCTCAGAGATTGTATGGATTATATTGACAAGCCTATGGTTAAAACTTGGGTAGAAGACTTGATTTACAACAAGACTTTTAATGGTCTGTACTATCAGAAGGCTATTCTCCAGAAGATTTCCGAGCTTGAGGGAAAGCCATTCAGACTTGCTAATCCGAATGAAGAAGCTATGAATATTGATGGTTTTGTCGGGGATACCGCATACCAGATTAAACCAGACACTTATGACCACATGAAGTATGGGGTTCACGAAGAAATTCCTTGTACGATAGTTAAGTATCGGAAAACATCAACGGGCATTGAAGTTGAATACTAAGAGAAAAGGCAGGTGCTTTACGCATCTGCCTTTTCGTATGAGCAAACTATTTCGTTACCAATTAATTGAGCAGAGTTTAGCAGTGTAATCAGTATTTCTGTTTCTTGTCTGGTTTTCACCTTGAATGAATGGTTCACATTTTCATACAACTTTTCTTTCTTTTCTGTTGGCAAACTGTCAATAAATTCTTTATGTCTGCTAATTCTGTCCATCGTATAGAGATTTAGCTCAGTAACACTTTGAACCGCTTCCGAAGTAGCTTGCTCACAAAGGTTTGCATCAATGTCTACGCCAATAGAGTTTCTTTCAGAAGCTATGGCAGCCTTTTCAACTGTACCTGTACCAGCAAATGGGTCATATACCAAATCATATTTCATCGAGTACATATTGACTAATCTGTAAGCCAATTCGAAAGGAAATGCTGCGCTTCTTGCTCTGGAAGCTCCTTTTTTAAGCTTCTGCATAGTTCCTTTAAGCTCCCAAAGATCAGAAAACCAAACATTACGTTCTTCCCAAAAATAAGCACTATTATGTCGTGTGCCCTTCTCAGCATTAGCAAACTTTCTATTTCCGCCTTTTCTAAACACAAGTATGTATTCATGCTCATAGGTTACATAAGCACAAGGCGGATACATTCCCGATCCCATGAATTTATTGGGAGCATTAGTTGGTTTGTGCCAATGAATGTCTGGGAGGACATCATATCCCATACCCAAGAACTTGTTAATAATTCTTGTGTGATTAGAAAACAGTTTAAATTGTCCATCGCAATTTTTAGTAGCGTCTCCAATGTTAATACAGACAACTCCACCATCAATCAAGACTCTATCAACATCTTCCCATGTCTTATCCAACACCTTGTGCATCGCTTCAAATGCATCTTCAAATCTGCTTTCGGTAAGTGCAAGATTCACTTCTTCGCTCTGATTAGAGAAACATTCATCCCACATTTCTATCATTGGATACGGCGGTGATGTAACCACCAATCCAACGGTTTTATCTCTAATATAATCCTGTGTGTTCTTTGAATTGCAATTAATTATTCTATGCTTTGTGTTCACATTCCACCTCATATATGTTCTATTACATCTTCAATCTTGCAATTGAACAAGGTGCATATTCTATCAAGAATTTCCAATGATACTTGTTCGCCTCTACCCATTTTATCCATAGTAGATTTAGATATATTTGCAGCTTCCATCAATTGCTTCTTTGTCATATCCTTGTCTATAAGCAATTTCCACAAAGGTTTGTAATTAAACGCCATATTCTTCACCTCTGCTTGCAAGTGTAACATAAAAGTATTGAGATGTCAATATTTTTATACTACAAATACACCGTCAATTTCAAGGATATGATATCATATCTTATTGCCTTCTCTTTCCTTAATTACAGATTCACCAATAGCAATTTCCAATGATAGAACGCTATTACTAATCACAATCTTTTGACGAACCATCCAAATCATCCTTTGGCATCAGTTCCAGAATCTTTTTATACCAGTGTTTTTCCTCTCCGTTTTCTCGCAACGCAAACTGGCAAAACAGTGTCATTAACTCAAAATATTTTGTTTGGAGTTCTCCCCAATCCTTATTAGAAGAAAATCGAACAACATTTGTGTTATAAGCAATTTGATTGACGTTATTTCCAATGCGGTTCACTTCGTAAATCAACTGCTTTGCCTGGTCTCTATCCATGTGCCACTGCTTACCCGACAACGATTCTGCAAGAATCAGTTTTCTTAAATATTCCGATTTCGATAAGCCATACTCAAAAGCATTTTTTGTGAGCATAGCATTTTCCTCTGGAAGCAAAGTAAAACGGAATTGCTCTGTGCGAACTCTATCTTTTTCAGCCATTTATTATTTCTCCTTTCAAAACTTCCTCACCGTGAGGAAATTACAAAATTGTTCGTCAGTGATTTTATTTTTGTTGCGCCGTCTGCGGGACAATCATTTTGCCGTTTTGTAAAATGGTACGGGTGGGGGTATTAGGGGGAGCTGCCCCAGTGCAACGGCTAACAAGTGGGAAAATGACACGAGTGGGTACATTTCCCCTATGCTTGCTATTGCAAGTATAGGGAGAATAATGGACAACGAGTGGGTACAATTTCCCCATGCTTGCTATATGCAAGTATGAGGGAATGGGTACATTTTCCCCCTGCTTGCTAATAATGTTTTGCTATGGATTTTTAGGGTCGAGTATTGTGTCAAGCTGCGATTTCCACGCCATAATATTTTTGATTTCTTTTTCAAAAACATAAGATTCTTTTTGGCGTTTTCGCTCCAAAAATTTTCTCCAATAATAATCAATTTCTTTCTGCAACTCATTGATATACTCTTGCAGTTCGTCCCGTTCCTCAGCGGAATATTCTTCGGTGTCAGCGGTCATTTCTGCCATTTCTTTTTTATTGCTTTCAAGTTCATCCATCAAATCAATATAATCGTCCAAATCCCCCCACAGCAGCAAAAATTTCAGAAATGTATCATCTGAAAACATGGCGAACCAACAACGCTGATACCACTGTTCCGCATACATCCGTTCATCACTTCCGTTGGAATATGTTCCGTCTACTAAATCCCCGATGAAGTTCTCTAACAGTTCTGAAATCGTCAGCCCACCCTCGCCGGATTTTTCAGCAAGGCGTTTCACATCTGCATCGGAAAGATTTACTGTTATGGTTCTTGGTTTTATGGTTTCAATCTCATTTTTTTGTGAACTGTAATCTCTCATTTCGTCTCCTTTGCTTGTAAAATTGATTGATTTAAACCGAGGGCAACGGCAGCAACGGGTACACCGTTGTTTTCGTTAGGATAAGCGGCAGAATTTTGCCGTTGTCCTCGGAAACCCGACTACGGGTAAATTTTCTTCATCATCCTATGAAAAACAACGGTGTTGGCGTAGTACCCGTAGTTATTTGACTTCGATATAGTCAAGAGTTATCCATTTTTTCTTGTTATGGAATGCGCTCACATAAGAAACCCCATAGATCTCTCTCAGCGAATCTTGCGCTGCTTTCAAGCTCTTTGAGAACACAGCCGCACTGTAACTAACAAGAATCGGCTCTCGTGCCTGCAAGATTGTCAGTAGCTCTGTTGCTGTCCCCTCCCAATGGTGCGCTTCTTCTGCCTTGATGAAATTAACGATAGCGTGTAAAAACCGTTCTTTCTCATTGACAACCGATTCGTCACGGGTGAGCTTGTTCCAACGGCAGGATTCTTTGTCAAATTCAAGGGCAAATTCAAAGGCTTCGGTATCACGGTTGGAAATAGTGAGGTTGGCTCTGGTGTCGGTGCGCTTGCTCTTTGTCAGCACCCAGTTCCCGTCCGTTCCTCCTGCCATGCCCTCACTGCCGGAAATCTTGCTGATATCATCATCGTGCTTGCCTTTGTTGGTGTGCGTGAGTGCAAGGATGGTAAGGTCAAATTCCATGCTTATCTGGCGCAGGATGTTGGTAAACTCCACGTCTCCGGCATAGATGTTCTTTACAAACTCATTCCCTCTGATATGTTGGAGCGTATCAATGACTACCAGTTTGATGTTGGGATGCAGCGTTAAGTAATCACGAATATCTTCCTCAACGCCGGAAGTGATGCTGTTTGCCTTTAAGACGAAGTGGATGTTCTCCATCCCCTCATAAGCTTCAAGCATCTCAAAACGGCTCTGTAAGCGTGTTACGGTATCTTCCAGACCGAGATACAAGACCTCGGACTGTATGGCTTGATAGCCCCAGATTTGCCCACCACTGGCAACAGCGTAGGATATCTGCTCGGCAAGCCACGATTTACCAACTTTAGCACCTCCGGCGAGGATAAAGAAACCGTGCGGTAAAATGGTGCTGATGGTGTAATGAAGCGGTGGCAAGTCCATTTCCATCAAGTCTTTTCCGTTGATGGATTCAAAGCGGCTCTCCTTTATTTTTTCTTTTATCGCTTCTTCGGTTCTCATATTTGTAGTCGATTCATTCATTGCGAATACTCCTTTGCGTACTATTGTATTTTGAGATTCGCCATGCTATAATGTAGTATATTGTACTTCATAGCATGGTCTGAGCTTCTGTGTATTTGCCCATACAGAAGCTTTTTTCATGTAAAAAGAAAACCACAACTTCGATAAACGAAATTGTGGTTTAGTGAGTGATATTTTGTAGAGACATCAAGCTATTTGTACAGTTGCGTTTTTAAGTATAAGCCGTGGTAACCAGTTTTAATCGGCTTGATGTCTCTATAATCGTCACGGAGAAAATACAGAAACCGGGTACTAACGTCACGAATCCGTTACAAAACGGATAACCCGGAAGCCTTGATTTGCCTCCTAAGCGACAGGCCACTGGTTCGAACCCAGCCGGGGGTGCCAAAAATGACCGTTGTAAGCCGTTTTTTGATGGTTTACAGCGGTTTTTTGTTATCGTTTTTCGAGAGCGTTTTTGCCGCTCCACCGGAACGATTTTATACATTTTCCGCTGTATGCCTGCTAATTGGATTCGAACTATTTTTCCGGCCTTGCTAATAAAAAACGCCGATTTGCTAATACGATTTTCCCGCCCTATTTTTCGGATGGGGCCGACGCCAGCAATGCAGCCAGTGTGTTGGCCAGTTCCGGCGACTTGCGAAGCTGTTCCACCAGGGCCTCCAAATCCAATGTGGCGGGAGCCGGTTCCTTCGGTTCCTCCGGGGGACGAACCGAACGCAGGTCAGGATTAGCATAGAAGGCGCTCTCAAACTTCTGGGCGTTGATCTTGCGGTCCTCGTCCAGAATGTGCGCATACACGCTGGTGATCATGTCGATCTGGGCGTGGCCCGTATCGCCCTGAGTGGCCTTCAGATTGCCGTGGTTGAGCTTCAGCTTGTAGGTGGTACTGGAATGGCGCAGTGAGTGAAAGACCACTTTGGGAAGCCCTGCTTTCTCCCGCAGCTTCTCAAACGACTTCAGGATGATACGGTCCTCACAGGGGCGGCCATTGGCCAGCGCCACCACCAGATCATAGTCCTGATACTCGTCATGGAGCAGCGCCCGCAGCTCGTCTTGCGCGGATTTCCATTCCCGCAGGATGTAAGCCAGGGTCTTGGGCAGCCACACCTTACGGATACTGGAATCGGTCTTGGGCTTCTTCAGGATGATCCTGGTGCTGGTGTTGGGAAACAGAGGCGTGAACACATGGTAGATGTCCTTTTGCCCCAGCATCTCAATGGCCCGCTTGGAGGCCCGCGCCAGCTCCTTGTCGATGTAGACATAGGCGTTGTCATCGGCAATATCTTCATCGGAGATGTGGACATTGCTCCAGGTCAGCCCCAGAATCTCGCCCATGCGCAGCGAACAGGCAAAGGCCAGGTTCATTGCTACATAGAGCTTGCTGTCCGTACGCTGGTCCAAGGCGGTGCGGATCATATCGGCGGTCCAGATGTCCCGCTTCTTGTATTCCACTTTGGGCAGCGCCACATTGTCAAAGGGGTTCTTGGCAACCAGCTCCCACCGAACCGCCTGCTTGAAGGCACAGCGGAGAAGTTTGATGATCTTCTCGATGGTAGCGTTGGTGACAAACTCCGTTTTGGCGTGGTGTGTCCTGGTGTTCACCGCAGGGGTTTTCTGCAAAGTCTGGATGTACTTGTCCACCACCCGTGTGGTGACATCCTGCACCTTCATATCCCCGATGATGGGGTTGATGTAGTTAGCGATCAGCGAGTTTTGGCTGTCGTACATGGACACACCCCACCGCTTTTCGCCGTAGAGGGAAACAAAGTCGGACAGGAACTCCGCAATATTCTGATTGGCAGGCGGAAGAAAGGAGTTGGAGCTTTTCTGGCTCTCGATCTCCGCCCTGCGCTTCAATGCCTCCTGGTAGGAAATGCGGGTTTCCCATTTCTGCTTGGCTTCGCCGTTCTCGTCCACATAGGTATAAACAATAGAATAGTTTTTCTTTCTTTTGATAATGGATGCCATAACGAACCTTCCTTTCTTGTGTCACAGGTCAAGTGACTCCAGCCAGTGGTCGAACGACCGCTTGGAAATTCGTATGGCGTTGCCAATTCGTACGCTTTTGAAAAGGCCCTCCTGCACAAGTCTATATGCCCGTGCCTGGCTGACGCCTAATATACGGGCAATCTCGTTGACCGTATAGGTCCGGCACTCCAAATGCCTTTTCTCCGTACCGTTCTGAATTTCTGACACAGCAGCCTCCTTTCCAGTCAGAAACGGCACGCAAAAGGGTGTTCATTCATAACTTCCACCCTCATTGTACCGCGCCGTTTCGGGTTTGTCTGCTGCTAATGGAAAGTTTACGAATTATCCGTAAACAGAAAAGCAGAAGATTTATCTGAAAATAAAAAAGGCAAAAAACGGATGGCTGCTGGCCGCAGCTCCACGGGAATCTCACCCCGGCCCATGCTGATGGGTGCGCCGCGCAATGCTTTGAGGGCGTTCAACGCGGGAGTCTCATTATCCTGTCTGTGCATCCTCGCCCACAGGCTGCCACACCTGTTTCGCAGCCTGGTTTTGTCGCTCACCTGTTTGGTAGGGGTCCCGTCCTGCGGACTTGCAACAGGGTCATGGCGCACCGGCCGACCGGCTCCACACAGACAGATCGTATCCGTCTGCCTTATGCTGCCCGAAGGCTTTCTTTGTCAAGGTGGGGTCAGTCCCCGGTATCGGCAAAGGAGGAAAGGGTAAGCCGATTGCCTTCTGCCAGGGCTGAAAGGATCAGGCGCGCATCACGGCCCGGATCAGTCGGATTTCCAGACAGTGTTTCATGTGGGTATCCACGCACACATGAGGGGTTCCGTCCTTGTCATAGAGGGTACGGGTACACAGACGGCTCATATAGTTGTCGTAGTACCGCAGCACTTGCTCCATGGCCTCGCTGTCACCGCCGGAGGCCGCGTGGATCACCCAAACGGGCGGCAGGTTCTTTCCCTTGTGGATGGGCTCTGTCATCTTCCTCAGCCTCCTTTCGGCATCAGCGCCGACAACGCTTCGCGCAACTCCTGCAGCGCCTTCGTCCGGTGCCGCTGAACGGCGCTCCGGGACATCCCAACGAGATTGCCGATCTCACTGTCTGCCAGGTCCAGAGTGCAGTGCAAAATCAAAATGCTCTGCTCCGTCTGCGGCAAAGCGGAGAAAGCCTCGGCCACAAGCTCGTTGTCGATATGTAGATCGTAGCCGTGCGACGAGAACACAATGCTGTCGCTGGGGTAACGATCTACGACGCAGAGCTTGTCCAGTTCCGTCTGGGACAAGTCGCTAAAGAAGGCTTCACGCTCTCTTTGGCGTTTCATGTTCCGCAGGTAGGCTCTGGCCTCGTTTCGCAATACCTTCTTGCAAAAAGCATCGAACCGGCATTGCTCGCCATAGTCGCGGGGGTTAGATTCCATCAGTTTCACCCCCTTTCCATGGGGGGGATTAGGTGGTTCTCTCCCTTTCCGCTACTACCAATCCTGCGGAAGCATGTTCTGCCCGATAAACGCCTCCTTTTTGAAGAAAATTTGAGAAAAGCAACGGTCAGCCATCCCGACCGCAGGAAACGACAAAAAGCGCCCGGCAGGTCACATACCCACCGGGCAAAATAGCAAGTAATATGAAGTTTATTTACATGGTATAGTTCATATTCTTGGCCGAACCTCTCCGCCGACTGGAACGGGCTTTTTTTGAGCGGTTAGCCCTTGTCAGATCAGGCGGGGACAGCGTCCGGCGCAGCATGGCGGCATCCTCCTTCTATGCCGCCGTGGAAGCTGTCAGGGCAAAGAAAAACGGCGGCTCGAATCGAACCGCCGTGAAGAAAGTGCTTTTGCGCGCAGAAAGCCGTCTGCCCCGCGGCGGTTTTTTTCTTTTCTGCCGCCGGGCAGATCATAGAGGATATAAAAACAGAGCCGATAACCTACGAGGTTCTCCCTCAGTGTTATCGGCTCTGCGTCTTAGCGTCTGGCTCTTGGATGATGGATAGATTCAGTTGCCTTACTGCAATTAAGGTTTCATGTTTGCACTTGGGGCAATACAGCGGAAAGTTTTCCAGTACTGTATCATCGCGGATTTTCAATCGCGTTTTGCTGCCGCAAAAGGGGCATAAAATCCATTCTATCTTCATGTTATTTTCCTTTGTGCTTGGCTTTCTTCTTTTCCTGCCGTATGGCAAACTGGCGGTCTTTCTCCGCCTCTTTCTGCTCACGGCTCTTGGTTTTCCGTTCCAGCTTGCATTGCTCATGCTGGAGCTTCAACGCCTGCTGCGCCTTTGTTCCAATACCTTTATCTTGCAGTTGGCTTTGAATTTCGCGCTGCATACGTTTAGGATTGATTTTTCGCTCTATGGCTACTTCGGCTTGGATTGGGGGACTGAATTTCAGCTTGTGCCAATTCTTCAGCAGAAACTCATAGACCTCGTAATCTTTGGGCTCTGAGCCGAAAGTGATTTTGCATACCTCGTACTTGCCATTATCCGCTCTTTCATATAGACCGATCCAAAATGGAGCTTCAAACAGGATGGTCAAACTGCTTTGGGGGCCTGTACTCATTCTTCTAAGAGCTGCCCTTCAAAGTGATCCAGCCATTCCAGAAGGGCGCGATAAAGAAGCTGCTGCTGCTCAAAAATCGTTCTCCCAACCAAAGGAATGTCTGCAAATTCCCGCGCATAGCCATCGTTCGATTCAGCCGAGGACTGTATGCTCCGGCGCAAAGCCGAAACCAGCTCCAACGCTTCGGCTTTGTCCATCTTGTTCAAATTGGTAATGACCACATTGAAATCGAACAACAGGGGCACCGGGCCAGCGGCGCAAGAGGCCATCAGCTCCTTGAAATACGCTCTGCCCTGATCGGTAATAGAATAGATGGCCTTATCCGCAAACTTATCGCCCTTTACAATATCGCTTTGCAGATACCCTTTCTCGCTCAACTGAAGGACCTTACGATAAATAGAAGGTACGCTTATTTTTGTCCAGCGAGAAAAATGGTGGTACTCCACATCCTTTTGAATGTCATAGGCACTTTGCGGTTTCTCCAATACAATACCGAGTATGACTAAATCTATTGACGACATAACGCCACCTCCAACTTTCACTATTAACAATAGTACTATTGACAATAGCAAAAGTCAAGGGGCGTAACTTACATTTCCGAATTGGACATAATCTGTTTTTCAGCCCTGGATAATTCCCGATGAAGGTGCAACGCCATAACCACAGTGATTACTACGGAAATTACATCTGCGATGGGTTGAGCATATAGGATTCCGTTCATTCCCCATACCATAGGCAGCAGCAAAATGACAGGAATAAAGCAGATGCCTTGTCTACATGCTCCCAAAAAGAAACCTGCCGCCCCTTTGCCCAAGGCAAGGAGCAAAGAGGAGTAAACCGTGTAGAAACCAAAAAGAATGAATGTGATCCCATTTGCAAACAGTGATTTTTGACCCGCTAAAACCATTTGAGTATCTCCATCAGTAAATTGAGAGATAATCTGCGTAGAAAAAACGGCCATGACTAAGCCCACGACTAAACAGAAACTTGTAGACCAAATGATTGAGGTTTTGATTGCTTCGCGCAGGCGATCAAACTGCTTCGCCCCATAGCTGAATCCGGCAATAGGCTGAAACCCTTTCAGAAATCCAAAGACAACAAGCGTTCCCATAGAAGTAATTCGCGTGACTGCCCCCATGCCTGCAATGACCGAATCGCCATAATCACCGGATGCACGGTTGATCAGCGCAATCGAAAGACTTGTCAGCAGTTGGAACACTAAAGTGGGAATTCCAATTTTCAAAATTTCCGCCATCATTTGTCCCGTAGGAGAAAACACTTTTACACTGAAGGAAAATGCGCTTTTTTTGCGAAGAACATAGGTTAGATAAACAAGTGTGGATACCATTTGCGAAATTGCTGTGGCAATTGCTGCACCCGCTACCCCCATGTCCAAAGCGTAGATGAAAAGAGGGTCCAATCCGATGTTCAATACGGCTCCCAGCAGCAAGGCGCACATGGTCGTCTTTGCGGCACCCTCGCTGCTTACAATGTTGTTCATTGTTACATTAAACACGTTGAAAATACAGGAGAGCACATAAATTCTTGCGTATGTCAGGGCATACGGCATAATTGTTTCTGTTGCGCCCAACATCGCCAAAATTGGTTTGAGGAAAATCGTAGAAAACAGAATGATAATGGTGCCAATCAGAATACTGCTATATAGTGCGGTGCTTGCCACCCTATTGGCGGTATCTTTATCTCCGCGCCCCAGTAGTCTTGACAGATAGGATGCGGCTCCGTTACCGAACATAAGGCCCAAACCAACCACAACTTGTCCCAAGGGAAACACGACGGAAATAGCACCCATTTGACTTTCGCCCAGGCCACCCACAAAATAGGCATCTACCAGATTATAGAGTGCATTGATCAACATCCCAATCATAATCGGTATGCCGAGAGCCATCAGAGCTTTGGGAATCGGCGCACTGCCCAAAAGCTCAAGTTTGTTGTTGCGTTCACTCATTGTGGATACTTCCTCTCAAAAGAATAAATTACAGTAGTATAAATTATAGTATACTGCAACGACTATACTACTATAAATTATAGTAGTTGTCAAGGGAGTATCGCCCACTCTTGACAAAAACTACAAAATCCAATACTATAATTTATAGTGTTTCAATTCAAAATGCGCGCTGGAGCGGAAGGGTGTGATCCACATGGCTACCATTGATTTGATTGTTCTTGGAATGTTAAAAAAAGAGCCGATGAGTGCCTATGATATACAGAAACTGGTGGAATACAGGAACATCTCTAAATGGGTAAAAATCAGCACTCCATCTATCTATAAAAAGGCAATTCAGTTAGAAGAAAAAGGGCTAATCCGGGGCGAAGTTGTCAAAGAAGGCAAGATGCCGGAAAAGGCAATTTACTCTCTGACCGAAGCTGGAGAATCTGAATTTGAACGGCTTATGTTTGAAATCTCTTCAAAGCCAATTAACATTTTCTTGGACTTCAATGCTGTTATTGTGAATCTGGATTCTTTACCGGCCGAAAAGCAGCGAGCGTGCCTTGCAGAGATTCAGGAGAATATTGATACTTTGAAAGCTTACCTGGAGCAAAACATAAAAGAGAAGGAACACGAACCCAGTATTCCGGCAACAGGTATGGCCGTATTACATCAGCAATATGTATTGGCAGAAGCAATCCAGACATGGGTCAATTCTTTGACAAAACAATAAAATTACAAAAACAGGTCATCAGATTATAGTAGCATCTACAATCTGATGGCCTGTTTTCTTTTGTTTTAATATGAATTATAAAATGTAATTTATACGCATATAGCAACATTCCACAGGCAAAGTATGAAATATACAATGTAAGTGGGTGATGCAATATGGCGAACATCAAAGATTGCCCCGGTTTTGAAACTTTCGGTGCCGATGTAAAAGCCGCACGGAGCGCAAAGCATCTGTCGCGCAAGACATTGGCGGAGATCATCAACATCGACTCTAGGTATCTCGCAAATATCGAGAACGATGCTACGATTCCCAGTCTGCCGGTTATCATACAGCTTATCAAAGTGTGCGGACTTCCCGTGGAACGGTACTTCAATCCAGAGATTATGCGGGAGGAAAGCGCACAGAGACAGCGTATCAGCCACAAACTGAAACTTTGTCCAGAGCAGTATTTGACCGTCATCGAAGGTGCGCTTGACGGGGCGCTGAAAACTGAAAAATCAGCAGATGAAACGGAGGGTGTGTGAGCACCCTCTGTTTTCGTTTCTCCAGGGCGGCTCTGCCGCCCTTTTCTTTTTGAAAAATCCGGGATTTTGCAGGCAGACGAAGGTGGTTCCGGCATTGTATTTACGGGGGGAAAGAGCGTAGAGCAAGCACAGCAAGTGTGGCCACACTTGCGAATTTTGCTTTAGGGAACCCCTTCCCCTAAATACAAAATTGCTTGTTGGGATAGCCCCAAACCCTTATGCAGAAAGGACGGTGCCACCCTATGGTAAATCGAAAACGTCCCATCATCCTGCGCTGTCCGGTGACGGCGGAAGAACGCAACCTAATTGAGCAGAAGATGGCCCAGCTCCAGACAAAGCGGATCGGCGCCTACCTGCGGAAGATGGCGATTGACGGATACATCATCCATGTGGACACCAGGGACATCAAGGAGATGAACAAGCTTCTGTCCGCCATTAGCCGGAACATCAATCAAATCGCCAAACGGGTCAACGCCGGAGGACCTACCTATCAGGCCGACATGGAGGAAATCCGGGAAAGGCTGGATCAAATATGGCAGTTACAAAGACGCATCCTATTAAGTCAACGCTGAAAACGGCCATTGACTATATCTGCAATCCCGACAAGACGGACGGAAAACTGCTGGTGTCCTCCTTCGGATGCGCCGCCGAGACCGCTGACATTGAATTTGAATGGACACGCCGACATTCCATCGACAAGGGCACACACCTGGGCCGTCACCTGATCCAAGCTTTTGAGCCTGGGGAGGTCTCCGCCGAGGAAGCCCATGAGATCGGGATGCAGTTGGCAAAAGAAATATTGGGTGGCAAGTACGAGTTTGTACTTACCACCCATATTGACAAGGGACATATTCACAACCATCTGATTTTTAATGCGGTCAGCTTCACCGACCACAAGCACTACCATTCCAACAAGCGCAGCTATCACGAGATACGCCGGGCCAGCGACCGGCTGTGCAAAGAACACGGCCTGTCCGTCATCGTACCAAGCCGGGACAAGGGCAAGAGCTACATCGAGCATCAGGCCGCACAGAACGGCACCAGCTACAAGGCAAAGCTGAAAGCCGCCATTGACCGGCTGATCCCCACGTCCTCCAGCCTGGAAGATTTGCTTGCCCGGTTGCAGCGGGAAGGATACGAAATCAAGCGGGGAAAGTATATCTCCGCCAGGGTGCCGAACCAGGAGCGGTTTACCCGGCTCAAAACTCTGGGCGCCGATTACACGGAAGAAGCCGTTGTCTCCCGCATTGCCGGAGGCCCCCGTCCCTCCAGACAGCCCCAGCAGCGCAGTGGGACGGTCAGCCTGCTCATTGACATTCAGAACAACATCAAAGCCCAGCAGAGCGCCGGATACCAGCGGTGGGCCACCATTGAGAATCTGAAACGGGCAGCCGCCACCATGAACTTTCTCACCGAACACGGCATTAACAGCTATGAGAAATTGGTGGAACGGTGCGACGCCGTTGCCGCCGCCTCCATCCGTACCAGGGAAAGCCTGCGGGATACGGAACAGCGGATCGCCGACCTTGCCCTCCTGGGAAAGCAGATCGACACCTACCGTAAGCTGAAATCTGTCTATGACCGCTACAAGGCATCGAAGGACAAGGAAAAATTCCTGCGTGGGTTTGAGAGTGAGATCATCTTGTTCGAGGCGGCAGCCAGGGAGATCAAGAAGGCCGGGCTCACCAAACTTCCCTCTACCGAGAAACTGAAAGCGGAGCTGGACGGACTCGCCGCCCGCAAGACCGCCCTGCAAGCGGAACTGCGGAAGATCCAGCAGGAAGAGAAGAAGTATGGCACACTACAGAAAAATATAAGGATATTGCTTGAAAAAACAATAAAAAATGTTCGGAAGCCACCTGGTCAAGATTTTGATAATGAACTATAGGACTGACGAGTACAACCAGTTAATGTGATAAGGAAACACCCCAAGCAAGCATTGACATGGAACTATTTTTAGTCTAAAATCAGTCTAAAGACGATCTGTATTCTGGCTGATTGGAGAAAATAGTATGAATGATGACCTAGTATTTTTAGATTCCGTATTGCTTCAGCAAGATATGCGAATCAGATTACCAAAATCATTATTGGTAAACATCAATGGAGTTCCCGGAAAAACTCGTTTAGAAATATACTTCAATGCAACTACTAAGGATATTATAATAAGAGATCCATCCCTTCACGAATCTCAAAAAGATAATGAATATAAATAGTTGCATTAATAAAGGAGACCATTAATAATGCCGTTTACCCATATAGACTGCTTCAGTGGGCCAGGAGGCTTTTGCACGGGACTTCATGCTGCAGGATTTGAAACTAAAGTTGCTATAGAATACATCCAGAGTTGTGTAGATACATATTCAGCCAACCATCCTGAAGTACATGTAATCAAGTCAGATATTAGAAATGTTACATCGGATCAAATTTTACCCTATATTCCCAAAGAAGGGGTAGATTTAGTTACTTCAGGTATGCCATGTGAAACTTTTTCTACCGCAGGAAATTCATCTAGAGCTGCATATGACGATCGTCAATTTCTATTTAGAGAAGGCATCAGGATTGCTAAAATAGCCAAAGCAAAGTTAATTCTCTTTGAAAATGTTCCCAATATTCAAAATAAGCGAATTGCAAAAGATTCTAAAGTTCTTGTAATAGATTGTCTCAAAAAAGAACTTGTTGACGCAGGGTACGGAAACTTTCATGAATTTATCTTGGATGCTAGTAAATATGGTGTTCCTCAACGGCGCCGAAGATTTTTTATTCTTGCAAGCCGAGATCCACTACTAGACACTAGTGAGCCACCTATAGAGACTACGCCTGATAAGGAGATTACTGTACAAGAAGCCTTTATTGACATTCCAGAAGTTATTGCAAATACCTCAAAAGAGAATCCTATATACTTAAACAAGGACTCAGACTATACAAGGCTCATGAAGGATGACGATTTTTGGAAGAGAAAAACTCACGATCACAGACTGTTGAATCACCTTCCTATGAATCACCGAAAAAATATTATAGAACGGTTCACCATTCTTAAGCAAGGCGAAGGATTAAAGGGTCTTTTTTCACGATTGAGTCCTCAAGAATTAAAAGAATATCAAGCCCGCAAAGTAGTGCCTAAAACAATTTATGTTAAAAGGAATTATCGACTCAGATGGGATGAGGCTTCGCCTACTGTAACGAGCCACTGCCTTGATGAGTTTGTACATCCTGAGCAAGCTCGGGCTCTGACTGTTAGAGAATGTGCTAGATTACAATCATTTCCCGATTCTTATGATTTTGTTGGAGGGGCTTATCTAACCGCTCACGATAATAGAGATGAGCAAGATAAATATGAGCAAATAGGAGATGCGATACCTCCACTACTCGCCTATGCTTGGGGCATGAAAATAGCATCGATTTTAAAAGATTAATAAAGGACTGCCACTGCATTGTAGTGGCAGTCCTTTATTTAGTCTGTTAAATTTGTAGTTTCGTGAAAAAATTCTCCAAATTGTTTGACATGAATGCGAGGAAACCGGCGATTTAACGCTTCATAACGCGCAGGCATATCAAGGTAGTATGCACGTTTAACTTGAGATATAAAAAGCTGGTAGTTTATCCACTGATTTGGAACACAGACAATATCAACAGAGTGGTTTCTACTGACATAATTGGTCTCTGCTAAGCACGTTAACAAGCAAATGAATCTTCCAACACCATATGCACCATCAAGGATTCTTTGCTGTGCCCATACTTCTACGCACCGCTCGCGGGTTGATGTTTTTACCGGGACATGAAATTTGGGAAGATTAGGGCCAAGGTTAAAAATATAGTCAGTAGGAATCTGGATGGTTTCATCATCTAATTCACAGGCGGTCATAAGTGTGCTTGGCTCACGGTTTAGGTGCCGAGCATACAAGTGACCAATAAATTTTTCAAAGTAGTCACCACCATTTGATTTCACACCGTCAACTAAATCGGCACAACAACAGTAATTCATGGATATAACATACAATGCCTCGGTAATATCCTGCGCTGATTGTAACGGGATTTGGTTTCTAAGTAGGTTTTCAAAAAAAATATCAACTTTTGTTTTTCCAGTGGCATCAAGTTGGTTGCCAGCATTATATAAGTCGGAATTAACCGGTCGAGAGTGCTTATCAACGATATTTCCCGTCAAACTAAAAACCATATAGTTTTTTCCGACTGCCGTTGATCCGCTAGTAATGGGAAGAACATGCATTCTAGCAATTTCAGTTTTACACAGCTCATTAATGGATATGAACTTTCGGGTTACATCATCAGAAAGAGCGGAACGGGAAAACAATAACTTCATGTTATTATACTCTTGTGCTATTCTATGCGGCATAGAAACTAATCCTCCTTCTGGACATCTGGGCCTGTAGTTCGTTCGTTGTCAACTAAAAGCAAATAAGCATCTATCCCTAATGCATCCGCAATCCTTTGGATATTTTCTAATGAAATGCTACGCCGAAAGCACTCGATAGCACTAATATATGTTCTATGCATCCCGCAGGATTCAGCAAATTCCTCTTGTGATTTACCTTGTAGTGTACGATAATACCTTAAATTCGTGCCAAAAACTTTTACAATATCCAAGTAAAACACCCCTTTTTATCATACATTTTGAATACAATAAGTCGACAGACAATAAGTATCACATAAATTATATATAAGGCGCAAAAAGAGAGCGCCACCACCGAACAGTATCCGATGGTGGCGCTCCCATTTTGCTTAAAGATTAAAAATTTGGCGGTTTCCCTATGCAGAAGCGCCTTGCCACTCCACATAGGAAATTATACTGCTCCTACACGAAAAATCCTCCACAAGCGATTTTTCTCCCCATTTTGAACCTTAATTCCTGCACTTTTTGGAATGGAGGGAAAGATAGTGCGGGCAGGACACCACCACCGCCCGGAAGCTCTGCTTACAGGGATGGGCGCAACCTTTGCAGAGCTTGTTATACTGGCGTTTGCCGTTCTCGCCCAGGAAGAACGCCCATTCCAGACGCCATTTCTTGCTACGGCTCATAAGTCACCCAGTTCCGGGGGCTTCTTCTGCGGGGTGGGTTTGTCCGGACTTTTCCGTTCTGCGCACTCCCGTTTCGCGTCCTCCAGACGCTCCCGGATGGAAGGCTTTTTCTCCAGCGTGGTCCTGCACGCCTCGGTCTGGGCTTTCTCCAATTCCTCACCACGGCGGCCATTGTTGACAATTCCGTCGATCATCCCATAATCGTCCTCCAGGGTCATTTCCGCCGTGCGCAGCGGGTTTTCCGGCTCCACGGGAACGGATACGATCTGCCCGTTGATGCTGGCGAACAGTTCTGGCCGCTTGAATTGCTCGGTGTACTTCTGGATCATGTCCGGGGACAGGGACGCAAAACTCTCCGACCCCAGGCCCACCACTAGGAAGGTGCCTGCCACAATATCGTAAATTTCCCCATGCTCGTCCCGGAGGGAACGGTTCAAGTCCAGACCGATGAGCTTGCCTTCATCGTTCAGCACCAACCCCACCGGATCGTCAAAGGGATAGGAGGCAGCAATATCCCCGCCCACTTCCGCTTGCAGCGCATGGAGGCCAGGGTCGATCTCCTTCACATAGGGTTCCTTCATGGGCTCCACCACCAGGACAGTTAACTTGTCCGGTAAGGCTTGCTGGCCGTACAACTCCGCCTCATACTCTCGGTTTGCCTGTTCCGTAAAGGCCAGCATCTCGTCCACATGGGACTGATCCGGGTTTTCGATGGCCTTCCGGATCACCTGCGGGTCCACACCCAAATATGCCTCGTAGCCCACAGCCTCCTTGAACTTCTCCAGTTCGGAGGGAAGGTAGTCCTCCGGGGTCTGGCCCAACGCCTTCAGCTTTTCTTCCAGAGAGGCGATGCGGCAATCGGAAAGGTTCTCGTAGATTTCTTCCTTTGCCGCGTGTTCCTCCGGGTGCTCGGCGGCATACTGCGGGTCGTGCTGCCGGAAAAACTCGTCCATATCGTAGGCAATATCCATGGCCCATTCCGAAACTTCTTCTTCGGGGACATCGTCCTGGAAGGTCATCACCCGGTATTCCTCCGGGATGCTGCCACGCTCGCCATCGTAATACTCATGGAAGCTGTCCCCGGTGTCCCGCACATAGCCCAGGTCGGTGAACTGGCCGCTTTCCTCCAGAGCGATGTCCCGGCCGTAGGCCTCATAGTCGATGTAGTTACGCAGATGCTCCGGCACCTGCATGGCATCCAGTTCCTCAATGTAATACCGGCCCAGATCATCGTGGTCGTGGATGTCGGGGTAAACCTCGTAACAATCCAGGTTCTCCGTCAGGTTGATAAGCTCCTGGATGCTGCCCGTGTGGTCGCCGATCTCCATGGCCGCCTGGAACCGCTCATATTCATCCTGGCTCATGTCGTCCAGCTTGGAAGCCAGATAGTTCAGCTCGTCCAGGTTAGCATACTCACCCAGCAGGTCATAGAGGCCGTCCACATAGCAGTCGTAGTCCGTGATAAACCATTCCTCATAGGTCTGCCCGAAGTCGTCCTTCGCACCGATCCCGATGCGCTCAAAGACCTTTTTCAGTTCCTCCGCCGTGGTGGGGAACTTCACCCATTCACCCACAAGGGCGCCCTCGTTGTATTTGCCCAGGTTGGTGATGAAAGCGGCAAAGGGATAATCTTTGTCATAGTCATAATGGGGCATAACGACACCTCCTTATCGCTCCGGCGCAGGCTTTTCCCGATGGGGCTGCGCCTTGCTCTGATTGGCACATTCCTTCCGGCTCTGCTCCAGCCGCTCCTTGATGGAGGGCTTTTTCTCTGTCTGTCTCTCCCTGGAGCGCTCATGTTCCCACTCGTCGCCGGAGAGGGTGAGATACCCTTTACTGGTGAAGCACCCCTGTTCCTCCTGCATGGCATAGTTGCCAAAAGGAACGGGATCAATGGCGTCCAGCAGCTCCGGGGGGAGAAGGACGTCCAAATGCTGCGCCAGATAGCGCCAGCCCACATCCTCCACCTTGCTGATGTTGGGCTCCAGGACAAAATACTCGGTATTGGCGGGGAACTCCCGGAACTGTTCCAGGGTGGTCAGGCGATAAGGCGACTCCTGGACAGCGGCCAGAAGATCACAGTCTTCCGGGGAAAGTCCGGCCAGCGTCTGGGCCGCCGCCTCCAGTTCGCTTGCGTCACCGCCTGCGGGGAGCAGCGGCTTCAAATGCTCCTTGAAGTTGATCTCGGTTTTACTTTTTGCCATGCACACCATCCTTTCGTTTGGGAAACTCCAGCTTGAAATTGACATACTTGCCGCCGGTATCGTCCAGGATCACCACGGCGTCATAGGTGGAGTCTTTCTTCTCCGACCACATCCCCTTGACGGAGGCACGGCCCTTTTTCAGAAGATCGGCCGCCATTTTCCGGGTCATTTCCTTGCGGCGGCTGGTCCAGAAACGGTCATTCTTCCACATGACAAACTGACAGGCCCGGTCCGAACAGGCGAAATTCTTCTTGCCTTCATAGACCGGCTTGCCGCAGCGGGGGCAGAGGCCCACCGTCTCTTTCTCCGGCTGGAACAGCTTTTGCCCATCCTCGGAAATGTGGGAGTATTTCCGCACCAGCTCCGCCGCCATTGCCTCGATCCCGTCCATGAAGTCCTCCGGCGACACCTGGCCCTTTGCCACCTCGTTCAACCGCTGCTCCCAATCCGCTGTGAGCTTGGGAGAGGTCAGCAGCTCCGGGAGCACCGTGACCAGGTTGACACCTGCCTTTGTGGGGATCAGGTTCTTGCCCTTTCGCTCCACAAATCCGGCAGCCACCAGCTTTTCGATGATTGCCGCCCTGGTCGCAGGCGTGCCAAGACCTTTTCGCTCCGCCTCGTCGGGGATATCATCCTTTCCTGCGTTCTCCATAGCGGACAGGAGGGTATCTTCTGATACGTTTTGTCAAGGGTGTTTAAGAACTTTTTTCGCTGTCATTCAAAATCAGACGCTTGATTTTGTCGCTCATGGTTTCTTTGCTCGTTTCACTGAAATGGATTTTGACGCGGTAGGTGGTCTTTCCGATTTTCTTTATCATTACAGGTGGCGCGGCTTCCTTTACGGTCAGAGGGGAAGCAGCTGCGGTGGTGCTGGTCTTGCGGGTTTCATTGTTCATAGTCTCTCCTTTCTGCTCATGGCAAATGCCCCTGTTACGCAATAGGACGCTGTTTTCGGGGGTAAAGGTACAAAGGTACCGCATGGGCGGCTTTCTCCCTCTGAAAGCCCTATAAAATGGGGCTTCCAGAGCGTCTAATGCGTAACATGGGGCGGCTGTTTTGGGGTTGAAGTGGCGAAGTGGCAAAGTGGCAAGGTATCTGGGTTTTGCCACTTGGATTTTGCCATTTCACTTTTTAAGGGCGTGATACCATGCTGCGCCGATACGCTTTGAGATAATTCGCCCGTCAAGGTTTTTCTTTGCCGCCCGGACGGTACGGGCAGAAATCCCGGCCTCTGCGGCGGCTTTCTCTATATCCTCGCTGGCAAGCTCTTTCCCGTCTGCCAGTAAGTCTAAAATCAGTTTTTCCGCTTGCTCGGTCTTTGTGGCGGTGTTGCCGCCCGCGCCGGATAGCAGTTCATCAGCGGTTATATCATATTCGCCTATCCACTCAAAACCTGTGTCGGGGTCAAGGCAAAAGGCAACAGGCTTGCCCTCCGGCGCAAGGGAAGATTTGTCATGGACGATAACGCGCACATTCGGTTCTCGCTTCACGCGCCCGATCAGCAGGACGCTCCTTGCTGCGGCGCGGAAGTCGATAG